>Ga0102924_1002613_pt1 | contig 19499 bp, 18 predicted proteins | sample PaiPotPPM11metaG_FD_80116 | JGI IMG/M metagenome (GOLD analysis project Ga0102924, IMG submission 80116) | Iron sulfur acid spring bacterial and archeal communities from Banff, Canada, to study Microbial Dark Matter (Phase II) - Paint Pots PPM... ...
CGTTGGCGTAGAGCATCTATAGCAGGATTATCTACTTCGCCTTCTGCTCCACAATTCCAGCTCAAATTATCATTGATGCCATCTTGATTGGCTTCACCATTGGCCTCGTTGTGTTTGTAGTTGTATGACACCAGGTCATTGAGCGTAAATCCATCATGGGCGGTAATGAAATTGATGCTGTTGATCGGCATCTCTCCATTGGCCTCAAAGATGTCTGCACTTCCAGCAATGACGTCAGCGACTCTCCCAACCAGGTTTCTCCCGTCAATATATCCCGAGTCGCCTTTCACGAAGCGTCGGATGGCGTCTCGATAGCGGCCATTCCACTCCCCCCAACGATATCCAGGGAAGTAGCCCACTTCATAGAGCCCGGCAGCGTCCCATGCCTCGGCAATGACTTTAGTATTGGCCAGCACTTCCGAGAGTTCTATCTGCCAGACGACCGGAGGGTTGACCATTGGAACTCCATTTTCATCACGGCATAAGATGGTTGCCTCATCAAAACGAAAACCATCAACATGCATCTCTGTCACCCAGAATTGCAGGGCATCGACGATGAGCTTTTCTGTGATGGGATGGTTGGCATTGAAGGTGTTACCACAACCAGAGTAGTTCATATAGTACTGTCTGTCCTGGGCCGAGAGCATATAGTAACTGCTGTTTGCGAACCCTCTGAAGTTTATTGCCGGCCCGTTTTCGTTGCCTTCGCTGGTATGGTTGAAGACGACATCAAGGATGACTTCAATGCCAGCTTTGTGCAATGCTTTGACCATATCGCGGAACTCTTTGACGTGGTTCCCTTCTTCAGGGGAAACACAGTATGAGTTCTCTGGCGCAAAGAAACTGATGGGGTCATATCCCCAGTAGTTTGTTAGAGGCGTACCATCAGGGCTGATCTGTTTCACTTCCTTCTGATCAAAGTCAAAGATCGGAAGCAGTTCGACGGCTGTGATCCCCAGCTCCTTGAGGTAAGGGATCTTCTCAACCACCCCTCCGAAGGTCCCTGGAAACTGGCTGCCTGATGAAGGTGAGCGCGTCAATCCTCGTACATGCATCTCATAAATGATCGTCTCATTCATCGGCCGGTTTAAAGGGCGGTCACCTTCCCAGTCATAACTCGCTAGATCTATGATCGCACTACGCATAGAGGTTGGCAGATTATCATCTGGCCCACATGCAGCCACACGATTCCAGAGCGCGTCCGTATTGCCTCTGGAATACGGATCGAGCAATACCTTGTTGCGATTATAGCGATCTCCATTTCTATAGAGATCATGTGGACCATCAACGCGATAGGCATAGTGGATGCCAGGTTTAATCCCTCTCACGTAGACGTGCCAAAAATGAAAGGTTCGGTGTTTATTCGGATCCAGTCGAAGCGTATAAAATGGTTCTGGATTATCGTGTGTATCAAACAACAACAACTCAACAGAGGTTGCGCGGTCCGCAAAAACAGAAAAGTTTACACCGTTCGCGTCAGGTATTGCACCCATCGGATGGGCATATAATTGTTCTATCTTATACCTGGGCGTAACGATTTCCGTTATCACCTCCACCTCCAATTCCATCTCTGCATTCGATAGCTGAGTTTTTTGCAACTTGCTCACTTTGGAATTCGCCATTTTGTTTCCTCTTGTGTCCTGGCTGCTTTAGACGTTCTACATGTGACGGTCATCTCTCCTTAGCCAGATACGCGTTCTGCAAGCGGTGGATTCTCTTGATCGCTATAGCCCTGACTTATCTCGACAATATTACCTTCTGGATCGGCAATCCAAACGGTACGCCATCCTCGAATAAAGTCGTCAAAGTTCACTGGACCCAGCGTGATTCTGGCTTCGTCACCTATTGTTGCTAATTTGGCATCGATATCATCCACCGTAAACGCGATGTGACGCCAAGTGGGATATTCCGGTCCGGTTCCAGTAGCAGGAGGAACAGTGGTCTCTCTGGTGGCCCGGAAAAGCTCAAGGTAGACATCGCCTGCTTTGATAAAGACAATCTGGTCTTCACCAAGCGGTACAACACGCGCTCGTTTGAAGCCGAAGTGCCTGGTATAGAACTGCTCGACAATGAGCGGATCTTTGCACGATATTGCGACGTGTGAAAATGTCAACGCACTCATGTGTTCCATCCTTTGTCGCTTAGCGTTCGGCCAGGATATCAATGATCGTGCGTGCAAAAACGTGGCACAGAGGACCCGATCGTCCTGTCACGAGATCATCATCGATCACAACGTCCTCATCGGTATAGATAGCGCCCATGTTTCGTACATCACCAATCAGGTTATTGTGAGCGACAACCCTCCGACCTCGTACTAATTCAGGCATCGGTGCTACCAGCCACATACCATGGCAGATGATGCCCTTGAGAATGCTCTTCTCTGCGAAGGCACGCTGGAGAAACAAGGTAGCTGGTGGCAGTTGTGTCACATCCTCGGTATATCTGAGACGGTCAGATACTATTGCAGATGGCACAATAATTGCTGAAAAGCTCCTGAGTGTGGCATCATCCATATTCTCAAAGCTTTCATGACATTCAAAAGGCACCTTGTAATCGTGACCTGTAAAGGTTATGGAAGGCTGGCCCCACAAACGCGTTAGAAAATGGAGCTCTACTCCTTCTTCTGGAAAGCGGTGTTCATAGTAAAAGATTTCTCGTTCGTAATAATCACTCTCAATCAGAATGCCGATCTTTTTCCCCTGGAGCTTCATGACTACCTCCTTGTGTATCTATGGTTTAGGTCTCTCCTGTCAACAGCATGACTACTAGTGTGGTTGTATGACGAGCGCGCTACCTGCGTCTTTACGCTGATACAGCACTCTAATAGGTAGCTTTGATCAAATCAGAGACTTTCTCACCGATCATCAGTATCCCTGTATGACAATTTCCAGAGGGTACAACAGGCATAACACTTGCATCCGCGACCCGGAGCCCTTCGATACCATGAACTCGGAGCTGCGGGTCTACCACAGCCATGCTATCGAGCCCCATCTTGCAGGAACCAACCTGGTGGTGATATGAATCAGCGGTTTGTCGAACAAATGCACGTAATTGATCGTCAGTCTGGATCTCTGATCCTGGCATTAATTCTTGCTTGATCCAGCTTGAGAATGCCCTGGTTCCGAAGATCTGACGCCCTATCTTGACACCTTGTACTAATCGCTCAAGGTCGGATTCAACGCCTAAGTAGTTTGGATTTACCAATGGCTTCTCTAATGGATTGTTGCTTGCCAGTCTGATCCAGCCGCGTGATAAGGGGCGAACGATACCAGGTAAGATGCTGATCGAGTTCGGGTGACCCTGGCCGACGATGATATTAAATGGCACATGCACAAATGCGATCTGCAGATCTGGCCCGACCCAACCCGGGTCCGACTTGCAGAACAGGGCGCTTTCTGACAGATTCTGGTGTGGAGTAGGTACCGGCTGTGATGCTTCATTAATGACACCAGCCAGAACGTGATTGTGAAAATTTTCGCCTACTCCTGGCACATCAGCTACTACAGGTATATCGAAATTCTTCAATTGACTGGGATTGCCAATGCCCGAAAGGAGTAGCAGTTTGGGTGATTCAATCGCTCCTGCGCAGACGATCACCTCGCGGTCAGCCCTGGCCGTCTTTCTCTCACCGTTCTGGCTATACTCTACGCCTATACAGCGCTTGCCATCGAATAGAAGCCGGGTGGCCTGTGAATTCGTGCTCAGTGTCAGATTTGGTCGCTCTAATGCTGGATACAGGTAGGCGACGGCTGTGCTGTGACGCTTACTATTCTTGATGTTGACATGATGCCAGCCTGCGCCTTCCATATTCGGGCCATTGAAGTCCTCAGTGTAGGGATAGCCGAGTTCGCGGCATGCGTCAATAAATGCCGCCGAAGTTGGATTTGGCTCGTGGAGCTTTGCATTCGCGACAGAAAGTGGACCATTTTTACCTGCCCAGGGGCTGGTATTGTCTTCCTGGTTTTCCAATTTCTGAAAGTAGGGTAATACGTCCTGGTAGCTCCAGCCGGGACAGCCGTTATAAGCCCAATTGTCGTAATCGGACTGATGTCCACGGATGTGCATCATAATATACAAGTTACTACTTCCACCAGGGATTTTGCCCCGTGGTTCATGCGTTATGCGACCGTCCAGGCCTGATTGGGGGACACTGGTGTAGTCCCAGTCCACCGATGAGCCGAACAAGGTATACCACAGTGATGGATTCTGGACATTGGGTGGAATCTCAGGTCCACCCGCTTCTAATGTCAGCACCTTTACTGCCGGGTTTTCACTGAGCCGGTTCGCAAGCACGGACCCTGCCGATCCTGTTCCCACAACGATGAAATCGTAAGTACTCATTGTAAACTCCGTCGTAGCTACTCCAAAGCTTTGCTTGGAAGCTTAATCCAACTTCTGATGTACGAATGGATCGAAAGGCACTGTATCGTGAAAGTTGGCCATATATTTGATCTTTCCGTTCTCCAGACGGAAATAGTTCGCGACGTTTGCCTCGATCGGTACGCCACTGGCATTGGTCGCCGAGATATGCGAGATAACGCATGCCTGATCACCATCAATAACGATATGCGTTGGCTCATTTTGAAATCGGGAGTAGCCCTTCTTCATTGCGCCAATTGCACCACCCAGGATACCTGTCCCTTCGACATGTCCTGCTAACTGCTCATCCACTACGACATTTTGATCGAAGAGTGTCAGCCAGGTATCCCAATCGCCTTTATTAACCGCTTCATAGTATTTGTTGATCACTTCACCAGTATTTGTTACTGCTTGCATTCCGTGCTTTTCCTCTCTACTTCACGTATTGGAATAAGTAAAATCTTGCGATGTACTCCAGTGATTTCACACACATCTCATGATCGCAAATGTTCTTATACGAAACAGTCCTACTTTTTGGCAACCGTATCTTTGACGGGGAGGATACCCGATCCGCCCACTGGAACAAATGTATCTACGATATAGGTCAGGACTACCGGCTGTCCAGTTTTCTCTGAACGTTTCACCTTCCACGTTTGCCCGGCTAGAAACGCTTGCCGTTCACTTTTTGGCCCTGGTGCATTCCAGGTGCTGGACTGCCATAATGTCGTAAGCTTTACTGCTGCAGTATCTCCTTCGATGGTAATCGCGAGTTCTTGTGTCTCGTGGATCTCATCGAAAAAGGTGTTGGTAACTCGCTGATACCATTGTGTTAAGCCTGCTTTGTCCGTTACGGTCACTTCTGGGAAGCGAAACTCGATGCCATCATCTGCAACCATTGCTAGAAATCCTTCTAATGAAATATGGATATCGAGATCGTGATACCATTGAGCGACAAACTGACGTACTTCTGATTCCGTTAAAGGTGCAAGTGTCATAGCCTGTTTCCTCCTGAGTACTTCTAGTGGGGACGTAGGTTGTCCCCAATCTCTTTGGCTCGTGCAGTTGCACGCGTGAGAGAACGTTCAGTGAGCGTTCTGCTCAGGGAGGCACGATACTCAGCGGAAGCTGCAAGATCGGAAATGCAGTTGAGTCTTTCGGCCTCCTGGCTCGCTGCCGCAATAGTTGCTGCTGTAGCCTGTTTGCCATGTAATAATGTCTCTACTCGGCTCAGTCGCGTTGCATGCCTGGTGGCACCTGTAACTGCGATAAGGCACTTACGGATGGTACCCTCAGGCGTGAGTGTGACACTGGTAGCTATTCCGCAGAGTGCATGGTCGTTCGCCCGGTTTTTGAACTTTTCATAAGCATTACCGCTGCCAGTTGTAACGGGAGGGAAATTGACTGAAGTAATAATTTCATCGTTTGGACGCTCTATCAGCATTGATGTTGCGTTGAACTCTGTTGCAGGTATTGTGCGTGTACCTTGTGGACCGCAGAGTGTAAGCGTTGCCTCCAGTGCCAGGATGACCGCTGGAAGATCAGCGCCTGGAGCATTAAAGGCCATTGTTCCTCCAATCGTTCTGCAATTACGTACTTGCGCGTCATTGGTGCTCTGGGCCGCTTCGACCAGTACTGCGTAATTTTTCTGTATGTTTTTATCTTCGACGATCTCCACAAAGGTCATCATTGAGCCAACACAAAGGACACCGTCACTACGCCGTTCAATACCACGCAATGTCTGAATTTTGCGCAGATCCACCAGCATCGAAGGCGAAATGTGATGTCGTCTCATTTCAGTCAAGATGCTCTGCCCGCCAGCGAGAAGCCGAGCACCTTTATTTTCTTGTAGCAGTGTTATCGCCTCATCGAGACTCTCTGGTGCTGCATAGTTAAATGGTGCCAGGATCATGATCTTATGCACCTATCCCTTTCCTCACTGGCTCAGCTTGCCTGATTTTAGCGTCACGTATCGTACGCCACACCTTTTCAGGAGTGAGGGGCATATCGATATGTTCAACCTCAAGATAAGAAAGGGCGTCACAGACAGCGTTCACGATAGCGGCTGCCGGAGGGACGGTTGCAATTTCGCCCGCACCTTTTGCGCCTAATGTATTATGAGGTGTTGGGGTTACTGTGTGATCAAGCTCATAACAGGGCAGATCAGCTGCGCGTGGTATTGCGTACGTTTGGAAGCTATTCGTCAGAAGATGTCCCTGTTCATCGTAGATAGCTTGTTCCATGAATGCCTGTCCAATGGCATGGGCAATGCTGCCCTCGATTTGTCCTGTGACGACCAATGGATTCCCTATATTCCCTACATCATTGACTGCGATGTAGCGTACCAGGTCGACCTGACCGGTGTTCTCGTCTACTTCAACGACAGCAACATGAGTGCCGAACGGAAAGTTAAAGTCAGGTGGATCAAAATAGGTGCTCTCATCCAGGCCTGGCTCAACCCCTGGTGGGAGATTCCAGCCATACCAGAGTGCGAGTGCCATCTCTTGGAAGGTCTTAACCTTGTGTGGTGCATCTTTGACGAAGATCTTACCATCCTCATAGATGATATTGTCTATTGCTTCTTCAAACATATATGCAACCGTTTTGCGGATTTTTTCTTTCACTTTCCGCGTTGCAAGCTGTAAGGCCGGTCCACAGACACTGAATGAGCGGCTGCCATAGGTTCCCTGACCATATGGCGATTTTTGCGTATCGGAGTGGAAGACCTGGATTGTATTGATAGCAATACCCAGTTCTTCGGCAACGATTTGCGCGAAGGTTGTTTCGTGGCTCTGTCCAGTCGACTTCGAACCTACTGTTATGCTGACCTCGCCGGTTGGGTGGACACGAACATTTGCACTCTCCCATGTCCCGCCCAGCAAGCCCTCCTTTGACATCTGTGTCGATGGGCCAACACCACAAACGGCAACAAAGGATGCAATACCGATGCCAAGATGCTTTCCACGTTGGGCCGCTTCTGCCTTGTGTCTCTTGCGCTCACTGTAGCCGACCATCTCAAGTGCCCGTTCAAGCGTTACATGATAGTTACCAGAGTCGTAGACAAACCCCATATGATTGTCATAGGGAAATTTATCCGCTGTGATCATGTTCTTGCGCCTGACCTCAGCCGGGTCCATGCCGATCCTGGCGGCGTAGAGATCCACCATACGTTCAGTCAGAAATGTTGCCTCCGCTCGTCCAGACCCCCGTTGTGCACCCAATGGAACGATATTTGTGAAGACCGTATATACTTCGCAAAAAGCATTCTCGATAGCGTATACACCAGTGATGCTGCGACCCATTAATGCAGTGACCACGCCAGGACCGATTGTAGAGGGATAGGCTCCCAGATTTGCATAGCTCGTGCAGCGGAGCGCAGTGATTTTGCCATCCTTTGTCCCTGCAAGCGTGGCCGTTTGCTTTTGATCGCGACCTTGCACCGTGGATTCCATTAATCCAGTCCGGGTATCAACCCACTTCACCGGGCGTCCTAACTCTTTTGCAAGGAAGAGGACAAGAGGCATGTCTGGATAGATATAGCCTTTCGTGCCGAAACTTCCTCCAATGTTGGGCGCAATGACGCGTAGCTTATTGAAGGGAATACCCAGGATAAGATAGGCCAGCATAAAACCGTGATTATGCGGCGACTGTGTAGAAGCCCAGAGCGTATATTCGCCGGTTACAGCATCATAGTTGCCGATTGCACCACGCGGTTCAATAGGATTGTTAATGGTCCGTTGATTGTAAAGCGTCAGGTCCACAACGACCTCGGCGTTTGCAATGGCCTGGTCCGTTGCCTCTTTGTTGCCGCAGGTCCAATTGGCATTCAAGTTATGTGGTATCGCATCATACAGGAGTGGTGCACCATCTTTTACAGCCTCTTCGGCATCTATGACGACAGGCAACAATTCGTAGTCCACCAGAATCGCATTGAGGGCACTATAGGCTTGATAAGATGTTTCGGCAACCACGGCCGCTACTGGATCGCCAATATAGCGTACTTTGTCCTGTGCTAATGCGTAACCTGCTCCTGGCATTCCATAGGGATGAGGAGAAAAGTGGCTTTCGACACCTCCAGGTATCCACATACAAGGTAGAGGCATCATTGCGCCTGCTATATCGGCTGAAGTGATCACTCGCAGTACACCTGGCATCTTCATAGCCTCTTTTATATCAATGCTCTTAATACGCGCATGGGCATGTTTACTGCGTAGGATTGCCATATGTAGCATGTTCGGCAGCTTGATGTCAGCTATGAACTGTGCCTCTCCTCGGAGCATTTGCGGAGCCTCGCGGGACTTTATGGATGCACCAAATATTTTTTGAGACACGCTCTTCCTCTCCCTTTTATCTGCGACACATGCTACAAATTGGCTGCTGAGCGAGATAGATGCGTTGAACGTATAGATCTCGCTTTGCTATCCTGTTCTATACTATCTGTTGGCTACATCTTTCTGAACGGCGTATTGTACTGCTCGTACTATGCTCTGGTAACCGGTACAGCGGCAGAGGTTCCCTCCTAGCCACGCGCGGATTTCGTCTTCACCTGGATTGGTATGATGCTGGAGCAGGTCAAGTAATGACATAATCATTCCAGGCGTACAAAAGCCACACTGTACCCCATGCATCTCCCAAAAGCCTTCTTGCAGCGCACTCAACTGACCATTGTGCGCTACTCCCTCGATGGTCTGCACTTCGCTGCCATCTGCCTGTACTGCCAGCTGTAAGCAACTTTTTACCGATCTGCCATTCACCTGGATAGTACAGGCACCGCATTGACCCGTCTCACAACCAATTTTTGTGCCGGTTAAGCTTAACGTCTCGCGGATGAAATCTACTAGCAGTAGCTGTGGTTCGACGTCTACACTGGTGGGCTTACCATTGATTGTTAGCGAAACCAGCATGAGAATTCACCTTCTTAGCGTTAAGGTACACACTGTAAAAGTCCTGATGCGGCCCAACTCTGCGATCGTGTGTGGCATCTCGTGGCGACTTCGTTACTTGACGCCGGTAAAATGATACGAGATTTTTCCATTCTCCAGGATCCAGGCATCGTATACATGTGCTGGACCTAGATCGGATACGACGCTGGCTTCGAGAAAGGCTGCATCCGCAGTCTCTTGAAATTTGTCGGTTGACTTTACCTCTAGCTTGCCTAATGTCGCGAGGTAATTACGGAAATGCTTTTTGAGCGCGTCACGACCTTTGACAATAAAGTCGAAGCCAATGAGCGTGGCATCTTCATTGTAGTGATTGTCGATCAAACCATCGACATCGTTAGCAAAGAGGTAGTTAAGCTGTTCTTCATAAAACTTGCGTCCAGGTGTTATTGTGGTCATCGTTTCACTCCTTGTAAATTGTGTAACTCCACGTATAAGCAAAAGAACACGAAGGTTTTACGCCTGGCCATACGTATGTATAGCCTTCTGCATAACATGATCTGGCACCTCGTTGGTGATAACCAGGTCGATCAGGAACGGCTCATTATCGGCAAACGCCTGCTGGAGTGCCGGGCCGATCTGCTCAGGTAGCACGACGCGTACTGCCTGGACTCCCATTGCGTGTGCCAGTTCGTCAAAACGAATATCTGGAGTACTGAGGTCGAAGGAAGCAGGAAACTCATGCTCTGGTAGATCGCGCTCGCGCCAGTACTGTTGAATATTGAGTTTCAGCAGCTTGTAGCTATGATTATTACAGATGACAAACTTGGCACCGATCTTATGGTGGGCGGCGGTCCAGAGAGCCTGGATGGTGTACATACTGCCACCATCGCCACTGAAGCTTATCACTGTATTGTTCGGATGCGCTAACTTAATGCCAAGTGCTCCAGGCATGCCGACTCCCAATGATCCACCCCGTGTCAGAAAATAATGTCCTGGCGTCGATGGTGGAAGATAATGCATCAGATCGGGCGTAGTTGTTAGCGCCTCATCGAAAATGATGGCGTCTTTGGGAATCTGGGTTGCCAGCTCTTCCATGAAGCGCGAGGGATGGAGGGGCACTGCATCGTACCGTGTCCTATCTTTCTCGTGTTGGCTGGCTACTTCATGCTCCTTTACTGCAGCAAGTTGGGTAATCCTGGTTCCTGCCGCAGTCTTCTGGTCAACTGTCATCATCTCTTCCAGTGCGGTGGCCAGCTTCGCGAGTGTGATTTTTGGATCGCTGATCAAGCCGAGAGAGACTGGAAAGTTCTTTGCAACTTCATACGCATCGAGATCGATGTGAATGACCTTTGCCCCAGGAGCAAAGACGTTGGAAAGAGAAGGGAAAACTTCAGGGAAGACATACGTGCCACAAATGAGAACGACATCTGCCTGTGAGATGATTGCACGGCTATGTTCTCCAAACATATGTCCCAGCTGATCCTTGAAGAGCGGATGCAGCGTGCTCATGTTTACCTCAGACGAATCCGCACCCCAGACCTGTGCGCCAGTAAGTTCGGCGACCCGGGTCAATTCGGTCTGAGCACCGGAAGCGGCGACACCATCACCCATCACGATCATGGGATTCTGAGCTACGGACAGCATGGTCGCAGCCAGCGTGATCTGTTCCGGTTCTGGGGCAACCCGTGTCACTGGGAAGGAGGTTGGCATGCCCTCTTCCTCATTTACGGCATCGAGAATATCCATCGGTAGACAGACAAATACAGGACCCATTGGTGGCGTGGCGGCCATCTTAATAGCCCTGCGTAAAACGCGTAAAAGTGAAGATGGATGTACCACGCGAGTTGCCCATTTGGTAACTGGACGTGCCATCTCTACCAGAGAGGCAGCCATCTGTGCATCCATTGCATCATAACAAAGCCCAGATTCTCCGTTGATAATAACAAGAGGAGCATGACCGCGCTTTGCCTGATACATCATACCAATACCATTCCCCAGCCCAACGCCACTGTGAAGCTGCACAATGGTTGGCTTTTTCGTCGCGCGAGCATAGCCATCGGCTATTCCTACTGCTACTGTTTCCTGCAATGCTAGAATATACTTGAAGTCTGGATAGTCGCTTAACGTGTCTAGAAATCCCTGCTCGACGGTGCCAGGATTGCCAAACATGTAGTGGATATCATCTGCGAGAAGTTGTTCAATGATTGCAAAGCGTCCAGTTTTGCCAGCCATGATTCCAGCTCTCCTCAAATCCCCGCCTTCTAACGAACTGGTTGGGTAGTCTTCCACCTCGAAGGGATGATAAAGCGGAAGACCATGCATCTGGCCTGGACCTGTTTTCATTGATCCACCGGAGCCAGATTCGCCAGATTTACCAGCCGTAGCGTGTCACCCCGCTCTCCAGGACTGCGACGACTTTCTCACCAGTTGCATACGAATCGTGGGTCGAGCGGCCTGTAATAAACGGATAGTCAACAATTACAGAGATTTCGTGCCCGAAATTGCCAATGTATGCCCCTTCAGGACCGGTCGCATCACGAAGGATGTATTCCAGAGGATAGGGGGGAGGGCCCATATTGATATCACTGCCGACAAAGCCTGTCCCATCTTTATAATCGTATTCTTTACAGTGTCCGGTAACATGCTTGCCCCAGATGATACTCTTGCGCGCTCCAAGATCACGCGCAAAGGCCAGACAGGCGACACCATAACAGATGGCAGAAACAGGTTTTCCGCTTTTGTAAAAGCTCAGAAGGAGATCGTGAACGCGATGATTGTTTGCCATGTCAACGATAGGGCCGCTACCACCTACGAGGAATATAGCTGCATAAGGCTCTATCTCTTTCTGGACTTGATCGACAGCATTATTGTAGGCTTCCATTTCTCGCAAGAAGTGAGAAGAGCTCCAGTAAGGTCGATCAGGCAGCCATTCAGAGAGGTTGAGCGGATTATTGAGTCGATCTGAACGATCCAGCTCACGAACCTTCCCAGCCATTTCTTTGGAGGTCACTGATTTGCCCAGTGGTGGGTCTATGAAATCTGGATCTATGCTCGGGGGTAGGGGAATCGGTCGCTTTCCCTTGGGAGTTGCAAAAGTACTCTCATACCCGGCAGCATCGAACGTTTCCAGAGGACCGACGAGTTCTTCACCCCAATATCCCCATTCGGATAATACAATCAAGATCTTTTTGGTCATCAGGCCACTCCGTTCCTTCACGTTGCTTATTGTTCCAGGTGAACAATTATTCTATTAACACTGTCTCGCGTATAAATAGACAGACAATGGGAACATCTCGGTTTTTCCATCGCTGCTCCTCACTTAGAATAGCATGAGCCGCTTTACATATTCTTTAGAAGAACTCTCTTTTTGGTCTATGCAAGAAGAAGCTGATTCGTAGAAATGTTTTATTCAACGCAGGTACACGAAGATGCCATGCAATGTGGAGAGGCAAGCTATGCACAAATAATAAAATGTACACAAAGAAAATGCTGGTGTACTATTGTTTTACTTTGGTGTTTAGGCTCTTTGATTTACTCTGAAAGTAATCGAATTCTTGAGAAGAAACTGACTCGACCTCTTCATATTGAAACCAGACAGCTTCTTTCACGTAAGACCCCTCTAGCGCGATCAAGTAAAAACAAAAAGACTCGTCGAGATATGGCATTTCGTGTACGATACGGATTGTACCGGCCAGACCTCTGAAGGGGTTATAACTTACGATGCGTATTCTACTACCTACCTGAAATCTAGGGCGCTTCATCATTGTCCGCTTCCTTTCTACTTTAGACGGGCACATTTTTTCAATAGACCCTTTTAGCTTAAAAATACTATAATGTGCTTTACAAACACTTTATGACAGTTCTATGATTAATCTATGGCAGCAAAGAGAAAAAACGCCTTCACAGAGGGTAGGGGATATAGTGTGTAAGGGCATATATTATATAGAGGAGAATAGAAGAGGGAAGAGATATATATCGTTCGATTTAGAACGCTTCTCCATGGATAATAGCCTGGTACAGGTTCACCGTTTCAGGCATCGGTTGCAGGTTCAATTCGTCTCGTAGAACTTGTTGGCAACGTAGATACTGGCGTATGGCATCGTCACGTTTTCCTGCCAGGGCATAGATACGCATGAGTTGTTGGTAGGCTGGCTCGTCACAAGGATTTTCTCCAATGATCATGGTTGCCCATCGTCCAGCTGTCTCATAGGCGCGTTTCTCGAAATAGTACGAGGTTAAAGAGCTGCAGATTTCTAGATGTATTTGACGGAGTTGTTCGCGCAAAGAAAAAGACCAATCCATATAAAGGTCCTCCATCAAAAAAGGGCGAGTATAGAGAGCGCACGCTTTTTCATAGTAATAGACGGCTTCTGCCCCTTCTTTCTTACGCCAGATAGAGTAGAGGTGGAGGAACTCTTCGACATCAGTGTGCAATGGAATAGATGGATTAAGCTGATAGACGCCATGTTTGTACACAATATCTTTGACTTGTGACGCATGTCCAGTCTGGAGGGAACGACGAAGGATACTCATTGTGACATGGAGTTTGCGTAAAGCCACCTCTTCAGAATCGTCAGGCCATAAAATATTCATCAGAGTATCTGTGGTTGCGCTATGATCCGGTCTGGCTATCAGGTACCGTAAGATCGCTTGTCCATTGCGATTGGGGCAGAGGGTGATAGGGATGCCCTGACGTCTCAATTCGAAAGGACCGAGACAGACGGCATACAGCGTTGGATTTGCCGCCTTATCCTCTACGGATAGTTGTCTCAGCTTGTGATGGACGTGTTCAGAAAGAGGTGACGACTGTTCACTTTGTAGAGCAGTAAGCAGTGTTGATCGTAAAGCACCAAGCGTATCTGCGCAAGTTCTGAGTTCATCTTGAACCTCAAAGAACTGCTCATTCAGTTCTTGTAACTTCTTCTGCAATTGAGAATATTTTTCATACTCATCAATCAATTTGTCTAGCGAGCTGTCGAGGTGCATCTGCCCAGGCGTAAAGTATTCGCCTATTAATGTAAACAGTGTCATGCCTTCAGCATAATGTTTCTGCTGAAAGTATTCTATTCCTCGTTCAAGGAGGAAGGTTACTGAAACAGTTTCTTTGACCATAACCAATATAACCTGTAACTTATAGAACTTCCTCTTCTGAAATACGTGCCTGATCAATACGCGTGGCCATGGCTCGACCTGGTGAGGGCTAATAGCTTATAATCCTAAATACACTTATGGCCATGGCTCGACCTGGTGAGAGCTAATAGCTTGTAATCCTATCACGGCAATCGTTGAAATTTTACTGTAGAATACACTGACAAAAGACCATGCTTGAAAGGTGGTATGCGCTAAGGTAAGCAGTTGAAAGTGATCGAGTTGTAGCAGCATCGTTTTCCTTTTCCTTCTTCATAATTCTTTGTTCGTACACTCTTTTCTTCTCAGCTGGTGAATGTCATAGGGCATTCGTTTTGCCAATCGCTTCACCTCAGCCTTGATGGAATAATACACGACAGCTCTTGACGGAGTATTGACTATATATTGACAGTAACTTGACAATAAAAACACCTCAAATCCTAGAAGCTATGATAAGCAATATTGGAAAAAGCGACGAATGGGGAGAGCTTTCAACAAGAAAAATTGTATACAACTTCTGTAAATGATGTTCTGTTCCCTCTTTCATTTTTAACTTGATTTGTCTAATGAAGATGATAATCCTATCAATCGTTGATAAAGATTCTGAATAGTAGGCCCTGGTGAAATGGCAAGTTCCTGGCGTAATACATCAGCACAGCGTTGATATTGACGAAGTGCCAATCCTCTTTTACCGTGACGGAGATAGTAGCGCATGAGTCCATAATGGGCTTCTTCCAGACAATTGTCCACTGACAAAACTTTTTGCCAATGGAACGCGCTCTCATCAAATCGTTCGTGTTGCCAGGCAATGTGTGCAAGTTGGCTACGCGCGTCCAGATACGCATGTTGGAGTTCATCGCGGCGCAGGATACACCAGTCGCTATAAAAAGACTGCACATAATTGCCCTGATAGAGGTCGACCATCAGTAGAAAGTACTTTTGGGCTGTGACATCATCGCCACTGGTACGCGCGCGCTTTGCCTGTGTGTAGAGTTTCTCAAATGCCGCAACGTCATACCACACATCATGCCCATAAAGCGAAGCCAGGTTAAGGGCATAGGTTCCAGCCTGTGATATGACACAAGCCTCTCCTATTGTTTTGCGTAAATGGTAGATCATTGAATGAAAGGTAGGGTTGGTTTTCTCATCGATGTGTGGCCAGAGAGCGGTGATGATCTGCTCTTTGCTCATGGGGCATCCTTTGTCGAGCAAGAAGAGGAAGACTTCCAGGGACCTTCTCATGCGCCAACGGACAATCGGCACCGTATTGAGAATAACAAGTGGTTCGCCTAACGTCTGAATCTTTATTTTTGGGTGATCGGCAACCATATGTGTGTGAATGAGTGCTGGCAACGTTGAGGTGGAAAAATCTTCGCTAACCTTCACAGTAGGATCCAGGTGAAGCAACCCTCTCAAATGTACCATTTCTGGATGTGCTCTGACGAAATGGAGAAGTTCTGGCAGGCGCATAAATTCTATGTGTACCAGTCGTTCGTAGCCATCATGGGTCACTAAGAGTTGTGTCATCTCTCCCATGTGGCGTATCACCTCCATCTGGCGTCCTTGTGCTAGCTGGCATGCTGCAATGAGTAGTGTCACATGTACTTGCTCACGCATGACACCCAACTTTTTAACAGCAGGTTCAATGGATGTGAGGCAGGCATAGGCTTCATCATAGGAGTGCTGGTAGAGTAAAATCATTCCACTGGTCAACTCACATTTTACTCGTTCATAGCTAATACTGTTTTCGCTGATAGCTGGCGGATCTACTTCAGAGATGAGTAATCTCGCTGTCGATGCATCTCCCATGAGGAGATAGGTCATTGCAAGAGTACAGAGGCTGCAGTTCATTAAATATTTATCTTTTACGCGGCGCGCAAGCACCAGACCGTCCTCAGTGGCGATCAGTGATTGATCATAGCGCTTCATATCCTGGTAGAGGCCCCCCAGGTTAACCAACGCATAGGCAGCACCGCGCTCAAAACGAAGCTGAGTGGCGCTAGTTAATGCCTGAGTCAAGAATGTCTCTGCTTCATCAAGCGCTCCCTGATTATTTTTGATCAATCCCATCCTGATAAGATTATTCACTTTGCCGTGTTCATCATTCAATTGATTGCAGCAATTGATCGCACGTATAAGATGATGCTCAGCGAGAGCAATGTTTCCTATCTGGTTATAGGTACTGGCTAATGCACCATGGATATCAGCGACTTGTTGTCCCTCACTGGGACGTCCGCTAAGTTGGAGCGCTTTCTGTAAGTGTGTGATACCAGAGGTAAAGTCTCCTAAGAGATTAGCACACATCCCAAGGCGTGTGTGGGTCTCTATACGCAGTATCATCTCATTTTCTGGTAAATGTACAAGTACTTGCAAGCAAGAGTTCTGCGCCTCCTGGTATGCGCCCTTCTGAAACAAAGCTTTACTGCGAGTAATCGTTATATGTGGCTGTAATGACAGTAGCGCATGATTATCAATGTCTGAAGAGGAGTTGTTTGCGAGTGTGAGCGACGCGGTATCCAGCAGCGGAATTGCCTGGGCGTACTCACCTGATATGAGATAGATTTTGGCGCTGATCAGAAGTATTTCTGGATAGCGCTCCTGCGCCGCTTGGGGTAGCATGTCAATCCAGCGGATTAATGTCGCCGTATAGCCTTGCGTAAACATTTGTGTACTGGCTTCAATGATGAGCTTCGCGATCATATCGTTTGCGCCGATTGCGTGGGCATGATAGATGGCCTGATCGTAATCGTGGAGTTCGTGAAAGATTTCGGCTGCACGTCGATGCAGCGAAATAAAACGTTCAGGAGACTGATAACGAAGTTCATCACGCAGCAGTTCTCGTAAAATAGGATGACATGTATAGATGATCTGTGGATCATCATTCCTGCGTGTGACAAACATTCCTTGTTGCTCTAAATAATCTAAACGATCAACTGCGTCAGGGATATCCAGGAGCCTGGCACATATGGACGGATCCATATGTTGGAGCAATGTAACCTCTTTAAGGAACGTGTACATTTCAGGTTCTCGCCCGAATACTTCATTGATGAGATAGATAAACAGACCTTGTCGATCTTTTTGAGTCATTGCTGATGCGTGTGTGCTCGGTATGTTCGGGCGTGTGATCCTTTTATGTAAGAATTCGACATCGCCTAGATGGGTTCCTAGTAAAATTCCAGCGATCCAGCCATCAAATGATACTGCGAGTTGTTCCGCTTCTGACTCACTGAGTGGTGGCATGTGTTGAAGGATTGCCAGTTCGCTAATCTCCTGGGCGGTGAAGCGCAAGACACTGCTGTCCCAACCAATAAACTCACGATGTACTTGCAGCGAAGCTAAATCGAGAGAAGGAATAGCGCGGCTCTCGATGATAAGAACACAATGTGGCGGAATCTTCCGCAATAGTTGGTTGACCAGCTCATTGACAGAGGCACAATCATTGACCTCATGATAGTTACAAAGTAAGAGCACAAAACGCTCAGTTATTTCAATTGCAATAGCGTCCACCAATGCATCAATCAATGCATCAAGGTGATGCGGATCAGTTGGATGATTGATGGTATGTGTGAGCAACGGATCCAGTGTTGCGCCAAAGTGTGGAAAACGATGACGAATGCTCGCAAGAAGAAATTCGAGAAAAGAGATCTTATCAGCATCACTGGGATCGAGAAAATACCAACAACATGGAATACTTGTATGCTGGGTAAAATCTACAAGCAACGTTGTTTTTCCATATCCTGCTGGCGCGCAGAGCAAAACGAGTTTACAGTGCGGTATATCTTCTTTTGCTTCAAAATCCCATCCAGCGAGAATAGTATTGAGTTTTTCTATAAGCGATTTACGGTGGAGTATCGTTTGAGGTACTCCTGGACTGACCACTTTTCTCAAAAGGATGTGTGAATCTCGCACGGGTCTTCTCCTTGTAGATCGTTGTTGAATATTACATTATTCCACGAAACTAGAGAAAACGATACAGTCGTATCAAAAATCAGTAAATACTCCCATTTAGTAAATTACCTTTTTCAAATCAAAAACCACTGGTACTGTATCATTTATAACAGCACTAGTCAAAGATAACGGCAGATTCTGAAATTTTGCATGATGGCGGCTTTTACATTTTCTAAACAGGTATACCAATAAAGTTTGGCGTATGCTGACAAAACCTTTAAACTAGACTCCTTATAAAGTTTACGTAAAGCTTTTGTAAAGCTGAGCATGGTATGCTCTGAGCGAGATATAAGCGGAAGTATGTGAATGAAAGGTGCTTATCCACATTTGATTACTGGATAGAGCATGTAGCTCGAATAACACTTCAAATACTATGTGATGAAGTGTTCAATGTGTGTGTTGTTCGCAGAATGAACGTGAGAAGGAAGGAAAGACAATGCCATTGACAGATCGCGTATATACACAGACCAGAGAAGAGGCACAGGCTCCCTGGTTCTTAGGTGTGATGACAGCGGTGAGGGCCACCGGTGATCAGACGCAAGGTGCCTATAGTCTCTTTGAGCAGATCCTCCCTCCTGGTATTGGCATGCCTTTGCATGTGCATCACAACGAGGATGAGACCTTCTTTGTAATCGAGGGTAACGTCACAATCTGGGTCGGAGATAAGCGTATCGATGCCACTCCGGGAACCTGGGTCTTTGGCCCGCGCGACGTTCCGCATGCGTTTCGTGGTGAGGGCAAGGCGCCAGCGCGGCTCCTTTTGTCCTTGAATCCTTCAGGTTTTGAGCACTTCATTTATGCTCTCGGCGAGAAAAACGCACCTACCGCACCACCGGATATGGAGAAGGTCTTACCAGTGGCGAGGAAGTATGGCGTCGATATCTTTGGGGGATTTCCTGAGTAGATAGCAGGCGAAGCCAGAATCACTACACCATCTATCACTACGTATTTCTGTTCTACATCCTGCTGCAAATTAGGGAGAGAAAAAGGTACGCAGTGATAGATTTTTGTAGTGATTTTGCTGGGGCCCGTCAGGTGCACCATAGGTTTCTCTCGAGCGCGTTTGTTACTGTTCCGGGGAAACGAGTGAAGAAAGTGAGCAAGTGATGAGCGTACCACGGCGCATGATTATTGGCATCAGTGGAGCTAGTGGCGTCATTTATGGAGTGCGGTTGCTTCAGGTAC
>Ga0102924_1002615_pt1 | contig 19493 bp, 12 predicted proteins | sample PaiPotPPM11metaG_FD_80116 | JGI IMG/M metagenome (GOLD analysis project Ga0102924, IMG submission 80116) | Iron sulfur acid spring bacterial and archeal communities from Banff, Canada, to study Microbial Dark Matter (Phase II) - Paint Pots PPM... ...
GCGCCAAGGAGCGCCTGTTCCTCGCCGAGATCCTGCACGGCTTCATCACCCGCGATTATCATCGGGCTGCCGAAGTTCATTTTGAAGCCGGCTACGTGCCGCCGTCCCATTCGGTCGAGAGTTTCGCCCAGGCGATCCGCGCGATCGGCGAGCCGATCCATAACCGCACCGCGGAAGACATTTCGATGGCGCGATTGCTGACGCTGCTGTTCGAGGTGACCGGTCTCTTCGACATGCGCACGCGGCCGGAACTGCTGCTGCTGCAGAAGACGATGGTCGTGGTCGAGGGCGTGGCGCGTTCGCTCGATCCCAAGCTCGACATGTGGTCGACCGCCGAGCCGGTGGTGCGCGAATGGATGACGCGGCACCTCGGCCCGGCCGGCAAGCTCGAAGCCGCGGCGGAAGGCGCCGCCGATGTGCGCCGTTTCATCGGCAACGCGCCCGGCCTGCTGACCCGCGGCGCCCGTGTGCTCGATCAGCTCGACGAGATCACCCGCGACGGCCTCGTGCTGTCGCCGCAAACCATCGCCGAGATCGACAAGGCCGAGGCGCGGCGCAACCGCTCTACGGTCGTGGCGCTCTGGGTCATCGCGGCGCTGCTGCTGTGGATCGTGTTTTTGCTCTGATGATTGCATTGATTGCAGTGCAATCAATGCTTATCCTGTAGGGAGGCTGTGCCAAAATTTCAGATGGATGAGGTGGGCATGGGAAACCTGACTATTCGCAATCTCGATGATCGGGTTAAAACCAAGATCCGCATGCGAGCGGCCAGGAACGGCCGCTCGATGGAGGAAGAGGCGCGCCGTCTGCTGGCGGCCGCGGTGCGCACGTCCACAACCAAGGAAGCAGGATTGGGCACCGCCATCCGCCGGCGCTTTGCGTCTCTCGGCGGCCTCTCGCTAGAACCGTTGCCGCGCGAACGCATGCGCAAGCCGCCAAAATTCAAATAAATGTTTATTCTCGACACGAATGTGCTCTCCGAACTCATGAACGTCGAAGGTGCGAGCGTCGTCCTCGAGTGGGTCGACGCCATTCCCAAGAACGACCTGTTCACAACGGCGCTTAACTGCGCGGAAATTTGGTATGGAATTGCACTCAGGGACGAAGGGCGGAAGAAAAGGCAACTCATCAGGCGTGCGGAAGAAATGTTCAACGAGGATTTTCGTGGACGAATCCTGCCGTTTGATGAGCGGTCGGCCTTGCATTTCGCTGATATCACCGCTCGGCGCAAAAGACTGGGGCGGCGTGTTGGAACTCTCGACTCACAAATCGCTGCCATCGCCAGGGCGAACGAAATGACCGTCGCCACTCGTAACGTGTCGCATTTTCGCGATTGCGATGTTCCGCTCGTGGATCCGTGGGCGAGGTGAGGAGCGGCATGCTGGCTAACAGGCGTATCCTGCTGATCATCGGCGGCGGCATCGCCGCCTACAAGTCGCTCGACCTCATCCGGCGGCTGCAGGACCGCGGCGCGCGGGTGCGCTGCATTCTCACCGGCGCCGCGCAGCACTTCGTCACACCGCTCGCGGCCGGCGCGCTCTGCGGCGAGCGCGCCTATACCGACCTGTTCGATGCGCAGAGCGAGTTCGACGTCGGCCATATCCGCCTCGCCCGCGACACCGACCTCGTCGTCGTGGCGCCGGCGACCGCCGACCTCATGGCGAAGATGGCGGGCGGCCACGCCGACGAGCTCGCCACCGCGGTCCTGCTCGCGACCGACAAGCCGATCCTGATCGCGCCGGCGATGAATCCGCACATGTGGGCGGCGAAGGCGACGCAGCGCAACCTGGCGCAGCTCAAGACCGACGGGGTTCGCATCGTCGGGCCGAACAGCGGCGAAATGGCCGAGCGCGGCGAAGCCGGCGTCGGGCGGATGGCCGAACCGAACGAAATCGTCGCCGCCGCCGCGGCGATTTTGCACGGGACGGGAGTGCTTGCAGGGAAGCGCGTGCTGGTCACCTCGGGGCCGACCAGCGAGCCGATCGATCCGGTGCGCTTCATCGCCAACCGCTCGTCGGGGAAGCAGGGCCACGCCATCGCCGCGGCCGCGGCCGCCGCCGGCGCCGCGGTGGTGCTGGTCAGCGGTCCGGTGAATCTGCCCGATCCGCCCGGCGTTTCCGTGGTGCGGGTGGAAACGGCGCAGCAGATGCTGGAAGCGGTGGAGAAGGCGCCGCCGGCCGATGTCGCCGTGTTCGCCGCCGCTGTCGCCGACTGGCGTCCGCGGCAAGTGAGCGCCGGCAAGATCAAGAAAGGCGGCAGCGGGCCGCCGATGCTCGAGCTCGTGGAGAATCCCGACATTCTCGCCACGATCGCGCACAGCAAGTCCCGCCGTCCGAGCCTCGTCATCGGCTTCGCGGCGGAGACCGATGACGTCCTTGCCCATGCCCAGGCGAAGCTCAAGAAGAAAGGCTGCGACTGGATCCTCGCCAACGACGTTTCCCCGGCGACCGGCATCATGGGCGGCGACGACAACACCGTTCACCTCGTCAGCGCGGCCGGCGTCGAAGCGTGGCCACCGCAGTCGAAGGAGGGTGTCGCGCGCATGCTGGTCGAGCGGATCGGCGCCGAGCTGAGGAAAAAGAAGCGGTGAGCCTCCAGGTGCGCGTCGTCCGGCTGCCGCACGCCGCCGACCTGCCGCTGCCGCAATATCAAAGCGCGCAGGCCGCCGGCCTCGATCTCCTCGCCGCGGTGCCGGCCGATGCGCCGGTCGAGCTCGCGCCCGGCGGACGCGCCATGATTCCGACCGGTGTCGCGATCGCGCTGCCTGCGGGCACCGAGGGCCAAGTGCGGCCGCGCTCGGGCCTGGCCGTCCGTGACGGCGTCACCGTGCTTAATTCTCCCGGCACGATCGATGCCGATTACCGCGGCGAATTGCAGGTGATCCTGGTCAATCTCGGCGCCGAACCGTTCATCGTCCGCCGCGGCATGCGGGTCGCGCAGCTCATCGTCGCGCCCGTCCAGCGCGCCGATATGGTCGAAGTCGCAAGCCTTGACGCCACGGGGCGCGCCGCGGGGGGCTTCGGCTCGACCGGCGTCGTGTCGAAGCCTGCAGGCGGCGGCGGCGACTGAACAGCCCTCGGCATCGTGGAGTGGGAAAATCGCCCGCGTTTCCCGCCGGCCGCCGGGCGCGCCGTCGGCGAAACGCCGTTCACGATCTGGACTCTTTGGCTCGAATCCCCATGAGAGTAAAGTTGCATGATTCGCGGGCTTACCCGCGACCGGCTGGCTTGATGGCGGTGGCGGCCAGCAGAGGGCACAAGGGGCATGCCGGAGGAGTTCCGGACGAGCCGGGGCTGCGTTCACCCGTGGCGACGAGGAATCCTCGCAGCCATTGGCGTGGTCGCGGCCGCGCCGGTACGTGCCGAAGAAGCGCCGGTGCTCGCTCTGCGCGAAGTCGTCGTCAGCGCCTCGCGCAGCATCGACCGGCACGAGATCGTGACGCTCGTCCTCATCCTCGGCCTCCTCTTCTTTGCCGTCGTTACCGCGATCATGCTGCTGCGGGCGCGGGTGCGCGCGGCGCTCCAGGAAGCTGCGGCCGATGAGACGATCGCGGCATTGCGCGCCGACCTCGACCGCGCCAATGCGCTGCTGCAGTCCGAGCCGCAGATTCTGGTCGACTGGGCGGCGGCGTCGGATGAGCCATCGATCGAAGGCGATCCCGCCATGGTCGGCGCCTCTGCGCCGCACCGCGTGCTCGCCTTCGGCAGCTGGCTCGACGCCGGCAAAGCGCGGGCGATGGAAGACGCGGTCGACGCACTGCGTGCGCATGGCGAAGCGTTTGCGCTGACGCTGACGACGCTCGCCGGTTCGGCGATCGAGGCGCAAGGCCGTGCCGTCACGGGGCGCGCCGTGCTCCGCCTCAAGGATCTGAGCGGCGTCAAGCGCGAGCTGCTGGAGCTTGCCGGGCGCCACGAAGCGTTGCTCACCGAGGTCGCCTCGCTGCGCGCGCTGGTCGAACGGCTGCCGTCGCCGGTGTGGATGCGCGACGCGGCCGGACGGCTCGCCTTCGTCAACGCCGCCTACGCGCAGGCGGTAGAAGCGCGCAATGCGGTCGACGCGGTGGAGCGCAGCCTGGAGCTGCTCGACAGCGCGGCGCGGGAAAACATCGCGCGCTCGCGCGCTGCGGGCGGGGCCTATGCCGGCCGGCTCCCGGCGATCGTCGCCGGGACACGGCGCAGCTTCGACGTGCTCGATTTCCGCACCGAGACCGGCAGCGCCGGCCTCGGCATCGACGCCACCGAAGCGGAGACCATGCGCAGCGCGCTCGCCCGCATGGCCGATGCGCACCGCCGCACGCTCGATCAGCTCTCGACCGGCGTCGCCATGTTCGACACCGATCACAAGCTTTCGTTCTACAATGCCGCCTATCGCGCCTTATGGGATCTCGACGCCGGCTATCTCGACCAGGCGCCGACCGATTCGGCGGTGCTCGAACGGCTGCGCACGGCGCGCAAGCTGCCCGAGGAGCAGGACTTCCGGCAATGGAAGGCGGAGCTCCAGGAAGCCTATCGCGCCATCGAGCCAAAGGAGCACACTTGGCACCTGCCCGACGGCCGCACCTTGCGCGTCGTCACCACGCCTAATCCCGACGGCGGCGTCACCTACCTATTCGACGACGTGACCGAGCGGCTCGATCTCGAGCGCCGCTTCGAGGAGCTGATCCGCGTCCAGGGCGAGACGCTCGACAACCTCACCGAGGGCGTCGCGGTGTTTGCGAGCGACGGCCGCCTCCGGCTGTCCAATCCCTCGTTCGCCCGCATGTGGCGGCTGCCGCCGCCGGTCCTGGCCGAACGGCCGCACATCGAGATGATCACGGATCTATGCCGACCGTTGCACGGCGATGACCCGACCTGGCAGGCGCTGCGCCGCGTGGTGACTGCGATCGACAGCCGCGAGGCGATCTCCGGACGGCTCGAACGCCGCGACGGCAGCGTGGTCGACTGCACCACGGTGCCGCTGCCGGACGGCGCCACCCTGGTGACGTTCCATGACGTCACCGACTCGGTCAACGTCGAACGCGCGCTGCGCGAGCGCAACGAGGCGCTCGAGGACGCCGACCGGATCAAGATCGATTTCGTCCATCACGTGTCCTACGAACTGCGCTCGCCGCTCACCAACATCATCGGCTTCGTTCACCTGCTCGGCGAGCCGTCGACCGGTCCGTTGGCGCCGAAGCAGCGCGAATATCTCGACTACATCACGGTCTCCACGAACACGCTGCTCGCGCTCATCAACAACATTCTCGACCTCGCCACCATCGACGCCGGGCGCATGCAGATCAACCTCGGGCCGGTCGACATCGGCGCCACCATGGAGGCGGCGGCCGAGGGCGTGCAGGACCGCCTCGTCGGCGCCGGCCTTGCCCTCGACATGCGAGCGCCGCGCGGCATCGGCAGCTTCACCGCCGACGAGCGGCGCGTGCGGCAGGTTCTCTTCAACCTGCTCGCCAACGCCGTGAGCTTCTCTCCCGGCGGCAGCACCGTCACGCTGCTCGCCGAACGGCGGGCCGATGCCGTCGTGTTCTCGGTCACCGACCGCGGGCCGGGTATTCCGCCCGAGGTGCTGGAGAAGGTGTTCGACTGGTTCGAGACGCATTCGCTCGGTTCCCACCATCGCGGCACCGGGATAGGCCTTTCTCTGGTACGCTCGTTCGTCGAGCTGCACGGCGGTACGGTGACGATCACCTCCGTCGTCGGGGAAGGCACGACGGTGACCTGCACCTTTCCGCTCGGCGCGGCCGCCAAGCTGACGGCGGCCGAATAGCGGAGCGCGTCATGTTTCCGACCACCACCGGCAGCGCAAGCTTCACGGTGACGCTGCGCAACGAGCCGGCGACGGTGCGCTTCGCCATGGACGTCGGCGTGGCGCTCGAGCCGGGCGACCTCGTGACCCTCTCCGGCGATCTCGGCGCCGGCAAGACCGCGTTCGCCCGCGCTGTCATCCGCTACCTCGCCGGCGACAGCAGCATCGAGGTGCCGTCGCCGAGCTTCACGCTGGTGCAGACCTACGAGCTGCCGCGTTTTGCGCTCGTCCACGCCGATCTCTACCGGCTTTCCGGCAGCGCGGAGCTTGCCGAGCTCGGCTTCGACGATCTCCCGGAAGGCACCGTGGTGCTCCTGGAATGGCCGGACCGTGCGGCCGGATTTCTGCCGCCCGACCGGCTCGACATTGCCTTCACGCTGGCGCCGCAGCTCGGCGCCGACTTCCGCAATGTCCGTGTCGTCGGCTATGGCCGCTTCGCCCAGCGCGCGGAGCGCATCGGGCAGGTGCGCACGTTTCTCGACGAATGGGGTTTCGGCGACGCGCATCGCCGGCGCATGCAGGGCGACGCCTCGACGCGGACCTTCGAGCGCCTCCTGCTCGACGATCAGCGGACGATCCTGATGAACGCACCGCGCCGTGCCGACGGGCCGCCGGTACGCGACGGCAAGCCCTACAGCGCCATCGCTCATCTCGCCGAGGACATCCTGCCGTATGTCGCCGTCGCCGCCGGGCTGCGCGACCACGGCCTCTCGGCGCCGACCATCCTGCACGCCGACCTCGCGCATGGATTCGTCATCATGGAGGATCTCGGCGAGGATCCCATCGTCCACGGCGATCCGCCGGCGCCGATCGGCGTGCGCTATCAGGCCGCCGTCGATCTCTTGGCGTCGCTCCACGGCCAGCCGCTGCCGGCGCTGCTGCACGTGGCGCCCGACCTCGACTACCGCCTGCCGCACTACGACATGGAGGCATTCCTGATCGAGGCCGAGCTGTTGCTCGACTGGTACCTGCCGAGCAACAGGGTTACCGTGACCGACCGGGTGCGCGAAGATTTTTGCGGGCTATGGCGCGAAGCGCTGGCGCCGGCGATGGAGGAGCCGCCGAGCTGGGTGCTGCGCGATTATCACTCGCCCAATCTGCTGTGGCTTCCGCGGCGCGAAGACAATGCGCGCATCGGCCTCCTTGATTTCCAGGACGCGCTGATGGGGCCGGCGGCCTACGACGTTGCCTCGCTGCTCCAGGACGCGCGGGTCGACGTTCCGGAAACGCTCGAAGTCGAGCTGCTGAGCCGTTATGCGCGCTTCCGCCGCGCCGAAGACCGCCATTTCGACATGGCGTCGTTCACCCCGCTCTACGCGACATTGACCGTGCAGCGGGCGACCAAGATTCTCGGCATCTTTGCCCGGCTCGACCGGCGCGACGGCAAGCCGCAATATCTGCGGCACATGCCGCGGCTGTGGGCGTATCTGCAGCGGTCGCTCGCGCACCCGGCGCTCGCTCCGCTGCGGGCCTGGTATACTGCCAACGTCCGCCTGCGGGATGGGCTATAATGGCTCAATCGGGTGAGTCGAAGGGTGACGGGGGGACGATGATACCGAAGCGGGCAATCGTGCTGGCGGCGGGGCTCGGCACGCGGATGCGGCCGTACAACGGCCACATCCCCAAACCGCTGGTCGCGCTCGGCGGCAAATCGCTGATCGACTACGCGCTCGACCGCTTGGCCGACGCCGGCGTCGAGCGTGCGGTGGTCAACGTGCACCATCTCGCCGACGCGCTGGAGCGGCATCTAGCGCCGCGCACGCGCCCGCAGATCGTCATCTCCGACGAGCGCGGGACGCTGCTCGGCACCGGCGGCGGTATCGCCAAGGCGCTGCCGCAGCTTGGCGAGGCGCCGTTCTTCCTCGCCAATTCCGACACCATTTGGCTCGACGGCGTGAAGCCCAATCTCGTGCGGCTTGCCGCTGCCTTCGATCCGGCGACGATGGATGCCCTGCTGCTCCTCGCACCGGCGGCAGACAGCGTCGGCTATGTCGGCCGCGGCGATTTCGCCATGCTGCCTGACGACCGCTTGCGGCGGCGCAGCGAGAACGAGGTGGTGCCCTTCGTCTATGCCGGCGCGGCCGTGCTCTCTCCGGCGCTGTTCGCCGATGCGCCGAGCGGCGCCTTCTCGCTTACGCTGCTGTTCGACCGCGTCGGCACGAACGGGCGTCTGTTCGGGCTGCTGCTCGAAGGCGTCTGGATGCACGTCGGGACGCCCGAGGCGGTCGCGGCCGCGGAAGCGACGCTCGCCGCTGCGCGGTAGAATCTGCTACGCAAATCTGGCCGTTCCCGCGCAAGCCGGTGGACACGTGACCGCCCCGTCATGGGCTCGCGCGTCCGCGGGAACGACGAGAGGTTGCGAGACGATCCGTCCATATGCCCCCGCGCGTCTTCAATATTCCGCCGTCGGCGCCGTTTCTGTCCACGCTGATCGATGCTCTCACCGGCGGCAAGCTCGGCTTTCCCGCCCTGAGCGATCCGCTCGCGCTCGCCGCCGTGACGCTCTATCTGCCGACGCGGCGCGCCTGCCGGCTGGCGCGCGACGCTTTTCTCGATGGGCTTACGACCGAGGCGGCGATCCTGCCGCGCATCGTCGCCATCGGCGATATCGACGAGGACGAGATCGCCTTCGCGGAAGCGGCCGCCGGCGGCCTTGCGGCGGAAGCGCTGGATTTGCCGCCGGCGCTCGGCGGCCTTGAACGGCGGCTGTTGCTGACGCGGCTCATTACCGAATGGGCGCGCGCGCCGGCGGTTCGCGGCACCGAGGGTATTCCGCTCGTCGCGCAGACGCCGACGGCGGCCTGCGCGCTCGCCGACGACCTCGCGCGGCTCATCGACGACATGACCATGCGCGAGGTCTCGTGGGACGGGCTCGACGGCCTCGTCCCCGATTTCCTCGACCCCTATTGGCAGCTCACACTGAAATTTCTCCAGATCGCGCGCGGGATGTGGCCGGCGATGCTGCGCGAACGTGGAGCGATCGAGCCCGCGGCGCGGCGCGATGCGCTGATCAAGGCGGAGGCGGCACGCCTTGCAAAAAGCGAAGCACCGGTGGTCGCCGCCGGCTCGACAGGGTCGATCCCGGCGACCGCCGAACTGATCGCGACCATCGCGCACTTGCCGCACGGGGCCGTGGTGTTGCCCGGCCTCGATACCGATCTCGACGCGGATGCGTGGCGCATGATCGCCGGCGACGAGGCTCCGATCCGCTCGCGCCGGCGCACCGGCGAGGCCGTGGAAGGAGCGCCCGGACACCCGCAATTCGCGCTCAGCGCGCTCCTCGCGCGCATCGGGATCGAGCGCCACGACGTCGTGCAGTTGGCAAAACCTTGCGGCCGCGAACGGCTTGTTTCGGAGGCCCTGCGCCCGGCCGCGGCAACGCAGGTGTGGCAGGAGCGGGCCACCGACCTCGCTTTCGCAGCCGACGCGCGGGCGGCGCTCGCGACCATGGCGATGATCGAAGCGGCCAATGCCGAGGACGAGGCGCTCGCCATCGCGGTCGCGTTGCGCGAGGCGATGGAGAACGACAAGACCGCGGCGCTGGTCACGCCGGACCGGGCGCTCGCCCGGCGCGTCAACGCCGCGCTGCGGCGCTGGAACATCGAGGCTGAGGATTCCGGCGGCGATGCGCTCGCCGAGACGCCGGCCGGGATTTTCGCCCGGCTGGCGGCGCAAGCCGCGATCGGCGGTCTCGCGCCGGTGCCGCTGCTCGCCTTGCTCAAACACCCGCTGTTGCGGCTCGGCCTGCGTGACACGGAGCCGGCGATCGCTGCGCTCGAGCGCGCGGTGCTGCGCGGGCCGCGCCCGCGCCGCGGCAGCGCCGGCCTTTCCGCTGCGCTCGAAGCCTTCATCACGCAGCTCAAGAAATTCCGCAGCAAGGAAGCGGCCGATCTGCACGCTTCCGATCCGCGTATCGCTTTGACCGACGGCGAGCTTGCGGCAGCCGCCGATCTCGTTTCCCGCCTGGCTGCGGCGCTGAAGCCGCTCGAAGGCCTCGACCAGGCGCGGCGCCCCCTGAGCGACATGGCGGGCCGCCACCGCGAGGTGCTGGCGGCGTTGTCGTCGGACGGCCGTAGCGAGCGCGCCTTCGCCGGTCCGGACGGCAAGAGGCTCGCCGAGGCGCTCGATGAGCTTGCGATCAGTGAAGCCGCCGCCGTCCTCGCCGTCGCGCCGTCCGACTACGTCGAGCTGTTTTCCGCCGCCCTTGCCGACCGCGTCGTGCGGCGGCCGCCGCGGCCGGGGCTGCGCGTGCGCATCCTCGGGCCGCTCGAAGCGCGGCTGACCGAAAGCGATCGCGTGATTCTCGGGGGACTCGTCGAGGGAGCCTGGCCGCCGGAAAGCCGGACCGACGCCTGGCTCAGCCGCCCGATGCGCAAGAAACTCGGCCTCGACCTTCCCGAGCGCCGCATCGGGCTTTCGGCTCACGATTTTGCCCAACTGCTCGGCGCGCACGACGTGATCCTCGCCCGCGCCGCCAAGATTGCCGGCACGCCGACCGTTCCATCGCGTCTCATCCAGCGCCTCGCCGCCATTGCCGGGCCGCAGTGGCAGGCGGTGGTCGACCGCGGCAACTTTTACCTCGCCTGCGCGCGCGCCCTGGACCACCCGGAAAAGATTGCGCCCGCGCCACGCCCGGCACCGACGCCGCCGCGCGCCGCGCGGCCTGCGCGCCTGCCGGTGACCGACATCGAGCACTGGCTGCGCGATCCTTATACGATCTACGCCAAGCGCATCCTGCGCCTCGCGCCGCTCGATGAGGTCGACGCGGCGCCGGGCGCCGCCGAACGCGGCAACGTCATCCACGCCGCCATCGGCGAATTCACCCAGCGCTTTGCATCTGCGCTGCCCGCGGATGCGGTGCGCGAGCTCATCGCGCTCGGCCGAACGCATTTCGCCGAGGTTGCCGAGTTTCCCGAGGCGCGGGCGCTGTGGTGGCCGCGCTTCGCGCGCATCGCGCGCTGGTTCGCGGACTGGGAGCTGGCGCGGCGTCTGGGGCTTGTGGCGATTGACGCGGAGATCGAGGGCGAAATCTCGATCCCGCTCGGCGAGCGGGTTTTCAAGCTGCGCGCGCGGGCCGACCGCATCGAGCGCCAGGCCGACGGCCGCTACGTCATCATCGACTACAAGACCGGTTCGGCGCGCACGGAAAAACAGGTGCGCACCGGGCTTGCACCGCAGCTCACGCTCGAAGCCGCGATTTTGCGCAAGGGCGGATTCGCCGCCGTGCCGGCTGGCGGCTCGGTCGCCGAGCTGGCCTACGTGCTGCTCAAGGGCGCCGTGCCTCCGGGCAAGCACTGCGCCATCAACTTCGAAGACGGCACGCCCGACACACAGGCCGATCACGCGCTGGAGAAACTCACGGCGCTAGTGACGCGCTTCGAGGATGAGAACGAGCCGTATCGCTCGCTCGTCCATCCGATGTGGAAGGCGCGCTACGGCGACTACGACCACTTGGCGCGGGTCAAGGAATGGTCGGCGACCGGCGGTCCCGAGGACGAGATCGTGATCCCATGAGATTGCCGAACGTCATTCCCTCCGACGTGCGGCGCGTGCAGGCCGCCGTGTCCGATCCCGCCGTTTCCGCGTGGGTCGCCGCCAATGCCGGATCGGGCAAGACGCACGTGCTGGCGCAGCGCGTGATCAATTTGCTGCTCGCCGGCGTCGAGCCGGAGAAGATCCTCTGCATCACCTTCACCAAGGCGGCGGCCGCGAACATGGCGAAGCGCGTGTTCGACACGCTCGCGCACTGGACTACGCTCGACGATGCCGGCCTCGATGCCGCCGTTCTCGACCGATCCGGTTTGACGCTTGGCACTTCGTTGCCCGGCGCGAAGCGGGCCCTGGCGCGGCGGCTTTTTGCCCGCGCGCTGGAGACGCCGGGCGGCCTCAAGGTGCATACCATCCACGCCTTCTGCGCCCAGCTCCTGCACCAGTTTCCCTTCGAAGCGAACGTCACCGCCCGCTTCAGCGTGCTCGACGAGACGGCGCAGGTGCAGCTTCTGGAACAATTGACATTGGCCGTGCTGCTCGAAGGTGCTGCCGCGCCCGATGGCCCGCTCGGCCGCGCGCTCGGCACCGCCATGACTGCCGGCGCCGACCAGACGTTTCGCGACCTGGTGCGCGAAGCGATCGGCCGGCGCGACGCGATCAGCGCCTGGCTCATGAGCACCGGCGGGGTTGACGAGGCAATCGCCGCTCTTTCCGGCGCGCTCGGCATCGCGGCGCACGACACGATCGACAGCGTCGAGGCCGAGTTCTTCGCCGGCTCCTTGATCGCATCGTCGGAGTGGAGCGCCATTGCCGCGGCGCTGGGGGAGGGAAGCAAGAGCGACTGCGAGCAGGCGCGCAGATTCGGCGCGCTCGCCGCGCTGTCCGGTTCGGAACGGGTCGAAACCTACCTCGAGATTTTCTGCACCGATCAGGGAACCCCGCGCCGATGGATCGCAACCCGCGCGATCAGGGACGACGCATTGGTCGAACGGCTGTGCGCCGAGCGGGCGCGCGTCCATGCTGTTCTCGGCCGGCGCAATGCTGTTGTCTGCCGCGACCGCAGCGCGGCGCTGCTCACCGTCGCTTCGGCGGTGCTGGCGCGCTACCACGACGAAAAGGAGCGGCGCGGTCTCGTCGACTACGACGACCTGATCGACAAGACGCTGGCGCTGCTCGAAAGCGTCGACGCCGCCTGGGTGCACTACAAGCTGGACCTCGGCATCGACCACCTGCTGATCGACGAGGCGCAGGACACGAGCGCCAAGCAGTGGGAGATCATCCAGCGCCTCGTCGCCGAATTCACCGCCGGCAAGGGCGCCCGCGAGCTCAGGCGCACGATCTTCGCCGTCGGCGACGAGAAGCAGTCGATCTTCTCCTTTCAGGACGCGGCGCCCAAGGAGTTCGCGGAGATGCGGCGCTATTTCGAAGGCGCGCACAAGGACGCCGGATTGGATTTTCTGTTCCGCAAGTTCGAGCATTCGTTCCGTTCCGGCGAGAGCGTGCTCGGCGCCGTCGATGAAGTGTTCAAGGCAAAGGAGGTCGCGGCGAGCGTCACCGCCGACAGCGACGGCTTCCCGCCGCACATCGCCCTGCCGGACGCACCGCCGAGCGTAGTCGAAATCTGGGAGCCGACGAAGCCCGATGAACGCAGCGACATCGAGGGCTGGGACGCGCCGTTCGATACCGTGAGCGAGACGAGCCCGCGGGTGAAGCTCGCGCAACGAATCGCGCGCGCGGTGCGCAGGCTGGTCGACGATCGCACGCCGGTCGGCATCGACGGACGCGCCGCGCGCTACGGCGACGTGCTCGTCCTAGTGCGCCAGCGCGGTCCGCTGTTCGAGGCGATCATTCGCGCGCTGAAGAACGAGAAGCTCGAAGTCGCGGGCGCCGACCGTCTGCTGCTCACCGAGCACATCGCGGTCATGGACCTCATGGCGCTCGCCGACGCGCTCCTGCTGCCGCAGGACGATCTCGCGCTCGCTGCTGTGCTGCGCAGCCCGCTGTTCGGCTTCGCCGACGAGGACCTGTTCGAGATCGCCTGGGACCGCGGCCGCACCCCGTTGCGGGCAGTGCTGGAGCGCAAGGCCGCTGCGCACGAACTGTTCACGGAAGCCGCCGCGCGCCTCGACGAGCTGGCGCGGGCGGCGCGGCGGGAAACGCCGTTTGCCTTCTATGCCGCGCTCCTCGGCGCCGGCGGCGGACGGCGGCGCTTCCTGGCGCGGCTCGGCCCGGAGGCGAACGACGCGCTCGACGAATTTCTCAATCTCACACTCGACTACGAGCGGCGCGAGACGCCGTCGCTGCAGGGTTTTGTCGCCTGGCTCCGCGCGGCGCGCGCCGAGGTCAAGCGCGACATGGAGATTGCGCGCGACGAAGTGCGCGTCATGACCGTGCACGGCGCCAAGGGCCTCGAAGCGCCGATCGTGATCCTCGCCGATACGGTGACGCCGCCGGCCGGTCCGCGGCCGCCGCGGCTCTTGGAGCTTCCCGACGGCGCCATGGTCTGGGCGGGGCGCAAGGACGATGACGCCCCGGCCGTCGCCGTCGCGCGCCAGGCGGCATTGGCGGAAGCGGAAAACGAATATCGCCGGCTCCTTTACGTCGCGATGACCCGCGCCGCCGACCTGCTGATTGTGTGCGGCGCCGACGGCGAACGCCAACGGCCGGCCGGCTGCTGGTACAATCTCGTGTGCGAGCCGCTGCAGCCGTTTCTCGTTGCCGAAGGCGAAGGCGACGACAAGGTTTTCCGCTATCGCAAGGCCGGCGGCGCCGAGATCGCGAACCGCGCGCCGGCCACGCCTGCTGCGTCCAAGACTGGCCGCATCGACATTCCGCCGTGGCTGCGGCAGCCGGCGCCGCCACAGGCGCCGCGTCCGCAGCCGCTGTCGCCCTCGTCGGCGTTCGAGGAGGAGATCGGCCGGGCTTTCGCGCATGCTGCCGGCTCGGCGATCGAACGGCGCCGGGCGCTCGCGCGCGGGCGGATCGTCCATCGGCTGATGCAGTCGCTGCCCGATATCCCGCCGGCCGCCCGCAAGGACGCGATCGCGCGATATCTCAGGGGCGCGGCCGCGGATTTCTCACCCGCCGAACAGATGGAGATGGCGCGTCAAGCCCTCGCCATTCTCGATGACCAGAGCTTTGCCGAAGTGTTTGCCGCCGGAAGCCGCGCCGAGGTGCCGATCGTCGGCCGCATCGCCTGCGCCGGCAGGGCGCCGATTGCCGTTTCCGGGCAAGTCGATCGGTTGGCGGTGACGCGCGACGCGGTCCTCATGGCCGATTACAAGACCGATGCGGCCGCTCCCCGCGAACTGGCCGAGGTACCTCGGCCTTATATTGCGCAGCTTGCGCTCTACCGTGCGGTCCTGGGGCGCGTTTACCCGGAAAAAACGATTCGCGCGGCACTCGTCTTCACCGCTGGTCCGAGCGTTATGGAGATTCCCGATCCGGCCATGGACAAGGCGTTTACTGAGGCTATCGGCCGGGTCACGCTAAGGTGAGGCTCCCTTGACGGTTGGAAGGGCGGTTCATAGTTTCGCGCCCTGCAGATTCTTTTCCGGATAAGAGGTCTTCCATGGTCGACAAGGTGACTGACGCAACGTTCGATCAGGCCGTGCTCAAGGCGAGCGGGCCCGTCGTGGTGGACTTCTGGGCCGAGTGGTGCGGCCCCTGCCGGATGATCGGCCCCGCCCTCGAGGAGATTTCCAATTCGCTCGACGGCAAGGTGAAGATCCTCAAGCTCAACGTCGACGAGAATCCCGCGACCGCGGCGAAATACGGCGTCATGTCGATCCCGACGCTGATGCTGTTCAAGGGCGGCCAGCTCGCCTCCCGCCAGGTCGGTGCCGCGCCGAAGCAGAAGCTGGAGCAGTGGATCACCGCTTCGGTGTGAGGCGGTTCTCTGCGTCCGCTCGTCCCCGCGAAAGCGGGGACCCATTTCTTCCAGATTGAATGGCGCTCAATGCTGGATTCCCGCTTCCGCGGGAATGAGCGGCGCTGACGTCAATGCCGGAAGTGCCGCGTGCCCGTGAACACCATGGCGATGCCGTGATCGTCGGCGGCCTTGATCACCTCGTCGTCGCGCATTGAGCCGCCCGGCTGGATCACGGCAGTAGCGCCGGCTTCGATCGCGACCAGCAAGCCGTCGGCGAACGGGAAGAAGGCGTCGGACGCGACCACCGATCCCTTGGTCGCCGCCTCCTTGAGGCCGGCCGCGGCGGCCGCGTCGGCGGCCTTGCGCGCAGCAATGCGCGCCGCGTCGACCCGGCTCATCTGTCCGGCGCCGATGCCGACGGTCGCCAAATCCTTGGCATAGACGATCGTGTTCGATTTCACGTGCTTGGCGACACGGAAGGCGAAGCACAGATCGCGCAGCTCGGCATTGCTCGGCGCGCGCTTGGTCACCGGCTCCAAGTCCATGTCCTCGGCCACGGCGTTGTCGCGCGACTGCACCAGCAGGCCGCCGGCGACTGTCTTCGCCGTCAGTCCGGCCTCGCGCGGATCGGGCAGTCCGCCGGCGATCAGCAGCCGCAGGTTCTTCCTGGCGGCGACGATGGCGGCGGCTTCCTCGGTCGCATCCGGCGCGATGATCACTTCGGTGAAGATTTCGGTGATGGCGCGCGCCGCGTCCGCATCGAGCGTGCGGTTGAGCGCGACAATGCCGCCATAGGCCGAGACCGGGTCGCAGGCGAGCGCCTTGCGGTAGGCGTCGCTGAGGCTTTCGCCCTCGGCGACGCCGCACGGATTGGCGTGCTTGATGATGGCGCAAGCAGCAGTGCGGGCCGGGTCGAACTCGGCGACGCATTCGTAGGCGGCGTCGGTGTCGTTGATGTTGTTGTAGGAGAGCTGCTTGCCCTGTGCCTGCCGCGCCGTGGCGACGCCGAAGCGCGCATCGGGCGTGCGATAGAAGGCCGCCGACTGGTGCGGGTTTTCGCCATAGCGCAACGCTTCGATGAGCCGGCCGCCGAAGGTGCGATAAGCGGGCGCCCGCTCGCCGAGCTCGCCGGCCAACCAGTTGGCGATCGCCGCATCGTAGGCGGCCGTGCGGGCAAAGGCCTTGGCCGCGAGCCGTTTGCGCAGGGCGAGCGAGGTCCTGCCGCCATGCCGGCCGAGCTCTTCCAGCACCGCGGCGTAGTCGTCCGCGTCGACGAGCACGGCGACATCGGCATGGTTTTTGGCGGCCGAGCGGATCATGGCCGGCCCGCCGATATCGATATTCTCGATGCACGCGGCAAAATCCGCGCCGCGCGCGGCCGTGTCCTCGAACGGATAGAGGTTGACGACCACCATATCGATCGGACGTATCCGGTGCGTTTGCAGGGCTTCAGCGTGCGCGGGATTGCCGCGAACCGCGAGCAGCCCGCCGTGCACCGCCGGATGCAGGGTCTTGACGCGGCCGTCCATCATCTCGGGGAAGCCGGTCAGCTCGGCAATGTCGATGACTGCGAGCCCCGCCTTGCCCAGCGTCTCGCGCGTGCCGCCGGTGGAGACGAGTTCGATGCCGTAGCCCGCAAGCGCGCGGGCGAACTCGACGATCCCGCCCTTGTCGGAAACGGAGATGAGAGCGCGCGAGGCGCGGCGCAGATCTTCGGTCATGGCGGTCCTTGCACCTGCTCTCTCATTTGGTCATGCCGGATCGCCGCAACGCGTGAGTCCTCAATCCAGAAATACCAACAGCGACAACTGACTCCAGATCTGCCGCGGCCGCGTGCCGGAACGGCAAGTTGGGCGGCGACAGCTCACGACGTGAGCTTGGGTTGCTCGCCGCGCACGCGGCGCCCCACCGCTTCGGCCGCGGCGGGGTCGGTCTGCTGGAAGCTCCAGACCACGCGCGGCACGCTGCTGGCGTGCCCGTAGATGACCATCTGCACCGTGCGGCGCGGGCCGTCGGTTCCGGAGAGATAGACGCTGTCCTCGAGCCCCACACGCTCCTCGGGGGCGTTGAAAGTCCACACCTCGTTGTTTGGCGCAACGAGCACCACGCCATGGTCTTCGGTGAGCAAAGTGGCCTTGACCGAGGGGTGGAGATGAAAGCGCACCGCATAATGATCACGGCTGGTGCGGACTTGCTCGCCGCCGTCGGCGGACAGGAACACGTCCTCGCCTTCGAGCATCGTGCCGTCGGCCGCGAGCGTGATCGTGCGCTCGTGCACGATGCCGCAGGCGTCGGCATAGCCGTCGTGAGCCGCCCGCAGCACGACCGAGTCGGCGCGGTTCTCGCGCGCCACCGAAACGTGGCGCGGACCGCCCAGCATCGGCGCGCCGCCCAATGCGCGGCGGAACGCCGCCGATTCGACGAAGCCCGCCGACGATGTCTGGTTGAGGGTCACCGTCGAATGCGCCGCAGTTTCGCGCGCGTGCCGGCGCCAATCCTCGCGTGCGGTCGGCGGCATGCCGCAGTTCACCACGATGAGGCTCTGCTGGGGCGTCGAGAATTCAAACGAAAGGCAGCCGGCATGGGCTTCCAGGCTCATCTCGATCGGCGGCGCCCGGCCGGTATCCATGATCACGACGCCGCCGGCGGCTTCGAGGCGCTGATAAGCCGAATGCGGCGCGTTCGACAGCGGCGTGCCGCGGGTATCGTCGTAGGCGAGCAACGTCATCAGCACGTCGACCGGCGTCATTCCCATGCCATTGAAATGCGCAAAGCTTCCCTCCGAATGGCGAAAGAAACGCAGCATCGGGATCATGCGGTCGATGGCGTTGAGCAACGGCTGCGGCGGCGCGATATTGCGCGACTTGAAAGCATGGCGAAGCGGCAGGAACTCGAGCAGCAGCTCGATGACCGCCTCGGGATTGCGGCCGACGTGGCCGCCGTCGGGCAGGATCTGCCGTTCGATCTCATGGTTGAGGCGCTCCGTCGCGGACTTGATGCGGTGGCTCTGGCTGGCGATGCAGAGCGCCGCATAGGTGAGCGCGACGGTCGCCTGCAGGCGTGCGACGCCGCGGCTCGCGTCGCCCGCCGTGTGACGCAGATAGCGGACCTGGCGCAGGAGGCTGCGCAGGAAGCGCCGATAGAAACGCACGTCGGCATCCTGCAGCACCAGCGTCGACTGGCTGAGCCAGGAGATGACGCGCCGGGACAGCACATCGGGTCGCCAGGCCAGCGGGTGCCAGGAGCCCTGCAAGGTGATCCATTCGTCCACCAGCGCGCGCGCATTGGCGCGCGTGATGGCGGATTCGGCGGCACGCAGGTGACGCAGCCAGCCGAAGCCGAGAAGCGCCGTCGCCCATTCCTCGGACGGCGGCTCCATCTCGAACACCGAGCGGCCGTCGCAGACCACGACCTTGCCGGCGAAGGCGAAGCGGCCGGAATAGATTTCGCTCGCGCGCGTGCCGTCGGCGGTGCGCAGCTCCTGCGGCGCGATCAGAAGCCGCTCCGACCTGAGCGGTATGAGCGACAGGCGCAGCACCGGATGGCCGCTGAGCCAACCGGCGAAGCGCCGCAGCCCGCCGCGCAGGACGAGCCAGGACAGCTTGGCGTGGTCGGCAACTGAAACGCGCGACATCGACGCGCTCGCCCCTCAGTTAGGCGCGGGCGTCCCGGCGTCCCGCGGCGTCACCTATAACGGAATGGTCCGCCGACGGCCAACACCTGCAACCGGGCGGAACGTCACCGCTTTTCGAGCCGTGCCGCGTAGAAACCGTCGATCCCCGCAAACCGCTGATCGGAATCGGGGAAATGGCACGGCAGGGTGCGTAGATCGCCGTCCCTGGTGATGAACTCGGCGTGGCCGGCTAGCTCGGAAAGTGCGATCGGCACGCGCCGCCAGCCGGCCTCGCGCGCCAGGAATTCGTCGATCGCTTGCTCGCCTTCCTCCGGCTCGAGCGAGCAGGTGCAATAGACGAGAACGCCGCCCGGCCTGGTCAGGGTGGCCGCGCGTGCGATGAGCCGGCGCTGAAGCGCGGCGAGCGCCGCGAGATCGGACGGCTGCTTGAGCCACGGCACATCGGGATGCCGGCGGATCGTGCCCGTCGAGGAGCATGGCGCGTCGAGAAGGACGGCGTCGAACGGCTCGGCGGTCCATCCCTCGACATCGGCGCAGACGAGCTCGGCCTCAAGCGACAACCGGGCCAGGTTTCCACGCAGGCGCTCAAGCCGGGCCGGCGAGCGGTCGACCGCGGTGAGGCGGGCGCCGGCGGCGGCAAGCTGCGCCGCCTTGCCGCCGGGAGCGGCGCAGAGGTCGGCCACGCGAAGCCCGCCC
>Ga0102924_1002618_pt1 | contig 19479 bp, 23 predicted proteins | sample PaiPotPPM11metaG_FD_80116 | JGI IMG/M metagenome (GOLD analysis project Ga0102924, IMG submission 80116) | Iron sulfur acid spring bacterial and archeal communities from Banff, Canada, to study Microbial Dark Matter (Phase II) - Paint Pots PPM... ...
ACCAATCGTTCCAATCGTTCACGATCAGCCGCGCTGATCGAAATCTGCTCGATTTTCCTCATCGGCGCAGACTCGCACGGTCGCGCCAATTTGTGAATCGTCTGTCAGCAACGGAACACTAGAGAAGCCGGTGACGCCGTCGGGCATCATGACGCCGTTGATGCGGACTTGCGCATTGGCGTGATCGTTGCGGATATGGATCGAGCCGCTCGCAGCGGAATCCTGCGACACGCCGGGGGCCTGCAGTAGCACTTTCTCGGCCGGCTGATCGGTGCCTTGCGGCAGCGCCTGGATGGCTTCGTGGCCGATCGTATCGGACGTCGTGCCCGTCGTCGTGAACAGATTGCTGCGCGCCTGGTCGAAGCTGTTTTGCTTTTGCGTGATCTGTTCGGCGGGGGAAACCGGCGGCACCGTCGACGGCGGCGATAGCGGCGGAGTGCGCCGGACGACCTGGCGCGGCGGCTTCTTGAGCGGCGGCGCCATTATGTTGATTTGGGGAAGTTCGATTCCGCTGCCGTGCACTTGAGTAGACGGCGCCGGGGACGGCTGCACTTGCGGCGACGGTACTGATGGCGGTGGTGCTGGGGTCGGCTGCACTTCGAGAGGCTGAACCGGAGCGGGTTGGTTTTGTGGAGCCTCTTTTTGCGGCAGCTGATCCTGCGCGCGCGCGGTCGAACCAATAGCGAGCAGCGCCACAAGCACTAATCCGCCAAGGACATTTGCGCGACGAGCACTTGCACCGCTTGCTCGACAAATACGAACTGACATGACATTCTACTCATAACTGCTGCAAGAACTGGCGAAACGGCCGGATCATGGGCAGTCGGCGGTCGCGGCTCTTCACGTGACGTGGACTATGGAAGAAATGCCGCGTTAGGTCTTCGGAAAATCGCAAGCGCGAAAGACAGTGCGCCGCGATGTCGAAGATCAGCACCGACCGCTGTCACGCGGCAGGCGGAGCGCGGGATTGGAATGGGGTGCGTCGCGGCGTGTCGATGCCGTGGTCGGCGCTGAATGTCAGCGCGATGCGCTCGAAACCGACCGGCACCGGCAGTTTCGGCGGCTCGGCCACAAATGAGGTCGAGACTAAAAAGATCGAAGCGCAGATCGCACAATAGTCGTCGTCATCGCCGGAATTTTGCGCCGGAAGTTTTTGCGGCGATTGCGCGGTCGAGACATGACGAGCGGCGGCCACGCCAGACGGACGACCGGCGCCGTCGAGATGCAAATTCCCGACGTGCAAATTCCCTACATGGATGTGCCCGAGCGACAGCACAAACTGCAGCGCAAGCGCCGCAAGTCCCGGCCACGCGCCGTACCGTCTATGGACCCGAACCCAACCCATGGAAGGCATGCTAATGTTACAATGTAACATTTGGCAAGAGGGACCACATTCCCACCATCATTGCGAGAAGCGAAGAGCAATCCATTTCCTCCGCACCGAGCCGGCGGACGATGCGCGCGACCGTGGCTATAGTCACGGCCAGCGGCAGCGCAGCCGGCCGGTGCCGAGAGCAAAAGCGTCGAGATCGTGAGTATCGAGATTTGGAAAAAGCCGAGAAACGCCTGACTTGCGAACGATGCGGCCAAGAGTTCGGCTGTTCGCGCGACAGCATCGCTGACTGTTGGTGCAACGCCGAGCCGTACCGCCTGCCGATGTCCAGCGCGGCGGAAGCGGGCGGCTCCGCCGACTGTCTTTGCCCGGCCTGTTTGCGCGAAATGACCGCGAGACTAAGGGCGGCGTCTGGCGCTGCGGAGCGAAAGTAAGCTGCCGGAAGCCCGCGCTCGCCGCCGTGGCACCTTCCGTTAATCATCGGAAGTTCTTGATTTCATGGGCATTAACGGCTCGCCACAATCTTCATCGAATAGCGACGCTCGCCATGCTAAAGGGCCGCCGCAACGAGTAACGAGCATGTCGAGCAACACACAGACCAGACCGGACCCACGGGCGGAAGCGCTTGTCGCTGCCTATGCGCGCGGCGCTGGCAATCCGTATGTGCGGATCGAGCCGCCGGTGCTGCAACCGGCCGAGCCGTTCCTCGATCTCGGCGGCGAGGACATCCGCCGCCGCATGTTTCTCACCACCGATCCGGACGGGCGCGAATTGTGCCTGCGGCCCGATCTGACGATCCCGGTGTCGTGTGCTTATTTGGCTTCGCCCGACGCCGGCAAGCCCGCGGGCTTTTGCTATCTCGGCCCGGTGTTTCGCCACCGCGAAAGCGCGGCGGCCGAATTCCTGCAAGTCGGCATCGAAAGTTTCGGCCGCCATGACAAGGCCGCGGCGGATGCCGAAATGCTGGCGCTCGGGCTCGAAGCGATCAAACAATATGGCGTGGGCGCGCCCGAGATTCGCATGGGCGATGTCGCGCTTTTTGGCGCATTCATCGACGCGCTCGATCTGGCGCCGGTCTGGCGCCGCCGCTTGAAAAAAGATTTCAACCGCAAAGCCTCGCTGGCGCACGATCTCGATCAATTGACGCTCGCTCCGGCGAACGGATCGAAGGAATATCAGGGCGTGCTCGCGGCGCTTGCCGGCTCCGATCCCAAGGCCGCACATCACTTGGTCACCGACCTCCTCTCGATCGCCGGCATCGCCACCGTCGGCGGGCGTTCGGTTGCCGAGATCGCCGATCGCTTCCTCGAGCAATCGGCGGTCAACGCGCCGACGCGGTTGCCGCGCGAGACCCGCGCGCTGATCGAACGCTTCCTGTCGCTCAAAGGCGATCCCGACGAAGCGGCGAGCGAACTGCGTGCGCTTGCGGCCGACGCCAAGATCGCGCTTGGCGGGGCGCTCGAATCTGCGCTTGATCTGTTCGAGACCCGCACCGGATTTCTTGTGACGCGCGGCATCGATGTCCGCGCCATCAAATTCTCGACCGCGTTCGGCCGCCGCATCGACTACTACACCGGCTTCGTCTTCGAGCTGCATGGCGCACGCACCCAAAGCCCCAACCAAGGCGCATTGGTCGCCGGCGGGCGCTATGACAACTTGCTGGCGCGGCTCGGCGCGCGCGAACAAATCCCAGCGGTCGGCTTCGCCGCCGCGATCGAAGACCTCATCGCATGCGGGGGCCGATCATGAGCGCGCCCAAGAGTACGCCCCTCGCCACGCCACTGATATTGGCGGTACCGTCGAAAGGCCGCCTGCAGGAAAATGCGGAACGCTTCTTCGCGCGCGCCGGGCTCGAACTCGTCAAGCCGCGCGGCGCGCGCGAGTATCGCGGCGCCGTCAAGAATTTCGACGGCATCGAGATTGCTTATCTCTCCGCCGCCGAAATCACCACGCAGCTTGCGCAAGGCGCGGTCCATCTCGGCATCACCGGCGAGGATCTCATTCGCGAGATGATCCCGCAATCGGATCAGCGTATCGTGTTCATCACCGGCATGGGCTTCGGTTATGCCAATGTCGTGGTCGCCGTACCGCAGGCCTGGATCGACGTGCGCGGCATGGCCGATCTCGACGATGTCGCGACCGCGTTCCGGCACCGCAACAATCGCAAGATGCGGCTCGCCACCAAATACGCCAATCTCACGCGCGGCTTTTTCGCCGAGCACGGCATCGTCGACTACCGCATCGTCGAAAGCTCCGGCGCCACCGAAGGCGCGCCCGCGGCCGGCACCGCCGAAATGATCGTCGATATCACGACGACCGGCGCGACGCTCGCCGCCAACGGCCTCAAAGTGGTCGAGGATGGGACGATCCTGCGCTCGCAGGCCAATCTCGTCGCCGCGCGCGCCGCGGTCTGGGACCAGACGCAGCGCGAAACGGTCCGGCTCCTCCTCGACCGCATCGCCGCGCAAAAACGCGCCGAGGCGTATTGTGAGGTGCGCACGCGCTTTGCCGGCATGAACGACACTCTGCTCACCGCCGCGCGTGACAAATTCGGCGTCGTTTCGCCGTTCGGCGGACCGACCTCGTCCGGTATGCTCACCCTGCACTGCCCGCCGCAGAACGTGCATGCGCTGGCCAGTTTTCTGCGCGAGAAAGGCGCCGAAGCGGTGTCGGTCGCGCCGCTCGACTATGTCTATGCGCGCGAAAACCAGCTTTATGAAAGGCTCGCGGTGGAACTCGATCGGCACGCGTAGTTGAGGGGTTTTAGACGGCGTGTTTGCGGTCAAACCGCCACGCGGATGCGTCGGTTCAGACATCATAATTCAGGTCGCTTTGGCCGGAACGCACCCTATATATCTGTATGTCTGTCAACGCCACCTTGCCCAACGCGGAGAACCGCCATTAACGACGACCAGAAAGACGACGAGGAACGGCCCTGCCTGCACTGTCTGATTGTCGGGACCATCGACAGTTTCTTTGCAGACTATCCGGTTTCCGAGGAAGAGCCTGACGCAATAGACACCGGCGAGGTCGTCACCGCGCTCGCCAAGATCGTGGCCGAGATGACGTGTAGCATGGACGGCGCCGGTCGGCAGAAAATGATCGAGCAACTTATGCAGGAAGCCGTGAGTTACGACACGGAATTTCGTCAGCAGGACCAGCTAGGAACGGCCGCTTCCGGCGCACGCCATTAGATTCCGGGTGAGGTGTTTCGCCGCCGCCCCGGCCGCACGCCTTATTTGCTATCTCTTTGTCACGGCGTGATCGCGGCGAATTGCACCACCTTGGCCCATTTGTCGCTGTCTTGCCTGATCAGTTTGCCGAATCCTTCCGGCGAATCCGACATCGGCGTATTGGCGACGTCGGCGAGTTGCGCCTTGAATGCGGGATCGGCGACGATCGCGTTGATCGCCGTGTTCAATTTGTCGACGATCGGCCGCGGGCAATCGCGCGGCGCGGTGATGCCGTTCCACGAATAAGCCTCATAGCCCGGAACGAAATCGCTGATCAAAGGCACGTCGGGCAGTGCGGCCGTGCGCATGCTCACGGCCAGCGGACGTAGTTTGCCGGCGCGAATGAGCGCGATGGACGCGGTCAGATTGTCGAACATCACTTGAATTTGGCCGCCGATCAGATCGGCGATTGCCGGCGGCGAGCCGCGATAAGGAACGTGCGTGAATTTGGTGCCGGTCAGCATCTGAAAAAGCTCGCCGGCGACATGCGTCGAGCCGCCGGTGCCGGCGGTCCCCATATTGATCACCCCCGGATTGGCCTTGGCATAGGCGATGAACTCCGGGACCGTCGTTGCCGTAAACGACGGGTTCACTTCCAGCACCATCGGGCTGCGGCTGAAAATCGCGACCGGCGCCATGTCATGGGCAAAATTGAAATCGAGCTCGGGATAAAGCGATACGTTGATCGCATTCGCCATGCCGGCGAGAAGCAGCGTGTAGCCGTCGGGCGGCGCATGCACGACCTCGTCGGCGCCGACATTGCCGCCGGCGCCCGGACGGTTCTCGACGACGAAAGGCTGGCCGAGCCGTTCCGACAATTTTTGTCCGATCAGGCGCGCCAAAATGTCGCTCACACCGCCGGGCGCGTAACCGACGACGAGACGCACCGGCCGCGACGGGTAGTCGTCGGCAACCGCGAGCGCCGGCAGTGCGGGCGCAAATGCGGCCCCCGCCGCAAGTTGCAGGAATTGACGGCGTACAGGCAACATGATGCACTCCCACATTGACATCCCCGCCAATGCAATTCGCATACCGCACACCGGTCAACCCAATGCCGCATTTCCGCATAGCCGCTATCGCGCTCGTCACGCTTATTCTCGCCCACAGTCTCGTACTTGTGCGGGCGGCGGCACAGACATTTCCATCCGGCAAGATCACCCTGATCGTCGCCTTTGCGCCCGGCGGCATCGCCGACACGCTGGCGCGCTTGATCGGTCAGGGCCTGGGTGAGCGTCTGCACCAAAGCGTCGTGGTCGAGAACCGCGGCGGCGCCGGCGGCAACATCGCCGCCTCTTTTGTCGCGCGCGCAGCGCCAGACGGCACGACGCTTCTCGCCACCACAACAGCGCTTGCCATCAACGAAACGCTGTTCGCGAACAAGGATTATTCGGCAAGCGACTTCAAGACCATCGCGATCGCGGCATCGAGCCCGGAGGCTTTGGTGACCGGCCCGGGCAATCCGGCCGGCAATCTCCCCGACCTGATCAAATCGGCGCAAGGCAAGACCATCAATTTCGCCGTGCCGGGCGTCGGCACCGGATCGCATATCGAGGCGGAATATTTCTTCAAATTCTTGGCCAAAGTGCCGGCGCAACAAATCCCATTTCAAGGCGGCGCTCCAGCCATCAATGCCACCATCGGCAATCAGGTCGATCTGATGGCGACCACGCTTGGCGGCGGCGCCGCAGCGCAGATCGCGGGCGGGAAGCTCAAAGGTCTGGCGATCGCGGCCGACACGCGCGCCGCGGTAACGCCGAACATACCGACCTACGCTGAACTGGGTTTTCCGGGTTTCACCGCAGCGTCCTGGGTCGGCTTCTTCGCGCCGGCCAAGACCGATCCGAAAATTCTCGCCGCGCTCAATGCGACGATCAACGAGATCGTGAAGACGCCGGACGTTCAGACGAAGCTGACTGACATGGGATTTGACCCGATCACCGGCACTCAGGCGCAAGCCGATGCCATGTTCGCCAGCGAAGTCAAAAAGTGGGGCGACATGGTCAAGGCGCTTGGCCTGACAATCAAATAGTTGCAAATAGCTGCGGTCGTTCGCACGCCGCCGTCATTGCGAGCAAAAGCGAAGCAAATGATTACGCCGTGTGACCGTCGAACTCGCCGCTTTTCGGCAGCTTCTTTTCGCGCTGCGGCGTCATCTTCGCGGGGTCTGCGGCATTGGGCACGCCGCGGGGTCCGAGCTTGCGCCGCGCCATTTCGTCCTCGGTCAGTCTTTCGTCTTCGCGGATCTTGTCGGCCATAAGACCCTCGCACGCGAGAACCTCACATGACGCCGTCAGAGCGGGCGGTGCATCCGCCCAAATAACCAGCCGAGGCCGAGCGCGATAGCGACGGCGGTGTAGGGCTGGTTCTCGACGGTGTTGCGCAGCGCCTGCTCGAAGGAGCCGGCGGTCTTTCGTGCCGCGCGTTGCGCGCTGCCGGCGAGATCGGAGGCGCTGTCGCGGGCCTGATCATAAAGGTCCGAAGCGGCGTCAGCAGCATCGCCGGCGACGCCGCTTGCTTGCTTTTTCGCGTCGCCAAAAGCGCGCGTGAAGTCGGTATTGGCGGTACGGGATTGTGGCATTGGAGGGCCTCGGGAAAAATCCGGTTAAGCTTCAGCCCGTTAACGCGCAACTGCCGGTAAAAGTTCATTGTCTCAAATCCGGTTGCAGCAAACGGCCAATTCAAGAGGCCGGTGCGATCCCGCAAATATTCAATGCCCAATGGAACCGAAACTTTACCCCGCGAATTTTACCCGCGACATTCGCAATAGTGGAACGGGTGGATCAGCTATGGGCCTCCTCCTTCTTATCGTCATTCTTATTCTTCTGTTCGGCGGCGGTGGCGGCTATTGGGGCTACCGGCGCGGTTATTATGGCGGCGGCGGCCACGGCATCGTCTGGCTTGTCGTGGTGATTATCGTCTTGGTGGTACTATTTGGTCACCACGGCGCGCAGATTTAGTCCGGCAGTTCAGAGGCTGTCGCTCGTGCCGCTGCTGCCGCGCGGGCGGAAGACGACAAAATGCGACAGCGCGAAGTTCACGACAAAGCTCGCCAGGACGGCGAGCGCCTTGGCGAACCAGACCGGCAGCAGCAGCACTTGCGCCGCCATAATCAAGGTCGCGGTATTGGCGATCAAGCCGACAATGCCGGACACGACAAACGCGACGTAATCGCGCCAGCGTAGTTTTCGTCCCGACTCGGCGGCAAAGGTGATCGACGAATTTAGGACATAAGAGCCGCTGACGGCGACGATCCAGGACGTGATATTGGCGGCGATCAGTAAAACGGTCTCAGACGCGCCGCAGCGGCAGATCTCGGCAAGCGAACCGAACGCCGCGAGCGCCAGGGGCGAATGCATGTAGGCCGCGCGCGCCGCGAGGAAGAGAATATAGTCGACCGCGGTGTTGAGCACGCCGATAAGCGCGAACGTAAACGCCTTCAAACTCAGCGCGCGGCTGCGCGGTGGGTTTCCTGGAGGCTTGCCGTGGGCCGAATCGGGGGGAGAAGCCTGTGCCATGGCGGTTGTCCGCATACCACGTCCGGCCGCGCGCGCCAGCCGCACCCGCGGTATTTGGACCTGATTTTGCGGGGGGTGGGCGCAACCTCAAGCTTTGCGCTATACAACGGCCGGGATAGGACCGAATGAATGAGTGGGACGGGCGACACTGGAATTAGGCCGATCGGCCGCGACCGGAACCCAGAGGGTTCCGGGGCAGCGCAGGGCCTTTCCATTGTGGTGCCGCTCTACAACGAGGCGGCCTCGCTCGAGCGGCTGCACGCGCGGCTCGTCGAGGTGGCGCAAAAGCTCAAAACTGCGCGCGCGCTTGTCTGCGAACTGGTCTATGTCGACGACGGCAGCCGCGACGGCACGCTCGCGATCGCCCGCGACCTGCCCGCGGCCGGCCTCGACGTTCAGGTGGTGTCGCTGTCGCGCAATTTCGGCAAAGAGGCAGCGCTCCTTGCCGGCCTCGAACACGCCCGCCGCGGCGCCGTGCTCTTCATCGACGGCGACGGCCAACATCCGCCCGACATGATCGAAACGCTGGTCGGGCATTGGCTCGATGAAGATTGCGACGTCGTCTACACCGCGAAGGCGAGCCGCCCAGGAGAATCTTTTCTTCGCCGCATGTCGGTGAAAGGCTTTTACACGCTCATCAATTGGGGCGCGAAACCGAAGATTCCCGAAGACGCCGGCGACTTCCGGCTGCTGTCGCCCCGCGCGGCGAATGCGTTACGGCAATTGCCGGAGCGCAACCGATTCTTCAAAGGCCTGTCGAGCTGGATCGGCTTTCGTCAGATGCGGATCGATTACGAACCGGCACCGCGCGTCGACGGCGCCACCACCTGGAATCTGCGGCGCCTGATCGGGCTCTCGATCGACGGCGTAACCGGCTTCTCGGTGGCGCCGCTGCGGCTCGCGACCGTGATCGGCATCGTGCTCGCCGTGATCGCTTTCATGTATGGCTTGGAAATCATCTACGAGACTTTGGTCTACGGCACCAAAGTTCCCGGCTATCCCTCCCTGTTTGTCGGCGTCATGGTGCTCGGCGGGGTGCAACTCATCATGATCGGCGTCGTCGGCGAATATATCGGCAAGATTCTCGAAGAGATCAAAGGCCGCCCGGTCTATTTCGTCGCCGAGCATGACGTGAAGCTTGCCCAGAATGCGCAACAAGACGCGCAACCTGACCGGCAACCTGCCGCGCAATCTGCTGTGCCCGGCACGCGCACTGCGGCCGAATGACCGGAGAAGCGCAGCGGCGCATCTGGCTCGTCGCCGATGACTACGGCATCTCGCCCGCGGTGAGCGCGGCGATCCGCGATCTCATCGCGCGCGGTCGCCTCAGCGCCACCTCGGTCATGACATCGACGCCGAGTTTTTCGCCAAGCGAAGCCACTGCCCTTCTCGATGTTGCGGGCGCTCGCGCTGCGATCGGATTGCACGTGACGCTGACCGGGCCGTTTAAGCCGCTGACGTCAGGCTTTGCGCCGTTGCGTGGCGGCGCTTTCCTGCCGCTCGCTGGCATGGCAGGCCGCGCGCTCGCGTATTTGCAAAACTCCGCTCTGCTCGAAGCCGAAATTCTGAGCCAATTCGTCGCATTCCAGAGGGCATTCGGCCGCACGCCCGATTATGTCGACGGCCATCAGCACATCCATGTCTTTCCGCAAATCGGCGAAGCGCTGCTGCGCGCCGTCAACCAGGCGGCGCCGCAGGCGTGGGTCCGCCAATGCGGGCGGGCCGCCGCGGCGCCCAAAAGCCTTTCCGACCCGAAAGGATATATTCTCGACGCGCTGAGCCGGCGTTTCCGCCGCCTCGCCGAGCGACAAGGCGTGCGCACCAATCCGGCCTTTGCCGGCACTTATTCCTTCCAGCCAGGGGCGGTGTTCGAGAAACTGTTTCCAAGTTTTCTCGACGGGTTGCCGGATGGCGGCCTCATCATGTGTCACCCGGGAAAAGTCGACGACGAGTTGCGCCGGCTCGACCCTTTGACGACGTTGCGCGAATGCGAATACGCCTTTTTCCTGGGCCAGCAATTTCCGCAATTGCTCGCAGAGCGTGGTTACGCACTCTACTGCCGTAGCCCGGATGGAGCGTCACCGTAATCCGGGATCTGAATCCCCGCATTACGCTTCGCTTCATGCGGGCTACAAAATCAGATCACCACCACTTTGGTACCGACCGGCACGCGGCCGTAGAGATCTTCGACGTCCTCGTTGCGCATGCGGATGCAGCCCGACGACACATTGGTACCGATGGTCCAGGGCTCGTTGGAGCCGTGGATGCGGTAGAGCGTCGAGCCGAGATACATCGCGCGCGCGCCGAGCGGATTATCGACGCCGCCGGGCATGTAGCGCGGCAGATCGGGGCGGCGCTGCAGCATGTCCACCGGCGGCCGCCAATCCGGCCACTCGCGCTTGGCGGTGATCGTCTTCACGCCCGCCCAAGTGAAGCCGGGACGGCCGACGCCGATGCCGTAGCGCATCGCCTTGCCGCCATCTTCAACCAAATAGAGGAATTTGTTCGGCGTATCGATGACGATGGTGCCGGCTTTTTCGTCGCCGCGATAGTCGACAATCTGGCGGTCGTATTTCGGATCGACCGGATAGGCCGACATGTCGCCTTGGCTCGACGGCGAATAACCTTGCTGCATGCCGGCTTGCGGTTGGGCCTGATAGTCCGGCGCCGCCGGTTGATAGCTGCTCGCCTGATTCCACGAATGGCCGAACAAGGCGGCAAAGAAACCGCCGCCATTCGAAGGCGGCGGCGGCGGCGGCGGCAGGGCATAGCTCCCTTGAACCGGCGCGGCAGCAGCGGACTGTTGCACAGGCTGCGCGTAGCCCTGTTGCGCCGGCTGCGCGTAGCTCTGCGGCACGGTCCCCGTGTAAGCCGGTCCCGGCGCGGAAGACATCAAGCCGCGTTGCGGAACGGTGACATACATCGCCTGACCGGAGGCAGGCGCGGCCTGTGGCTGCGCCGCGTAAACGGGCTGGCTCGACGCATAGGGTGAGAAGATGTTCTGGATGGAATCGGCAAAAGCCGGACCGGACAGTGCGCTCAGAACGAGCGCGGACATGCAGATGCGCCGCATCGCTTTACCCGTTACTCAGTTACACATCGAGCGGATCGCGCATTGAAGTGATTTTGGCATCACGACAGCACGCGCGCTCGCCGCACGAGTACAGGCCGAAAACTCGACTGTTTGGTAAACAAATTGCCGCGGCGATTTATTTGCACATTGTTCATCAAGTTACAGTTGATTTTGTATGAATGCCGGGGCTGTTTGGTTAATTGATCGTTGCTTTGCGGCGCGCAGCGAGCCCTGTCGTTGCGACGGCGCGTGAACGCCGTATTAAGCCGGTGAATTCTAAGCTCTGACGGGATTTAATCGGTTATGACGTGCTCTCGGTAGGACTGCACTCGGTAGGATATGGGCGCACCGCGCAAAGTCTTCCGCATTGAACAGACGCCTGCCGCACGGCTTGCCGCCGGCGGTGGCGAAGCATGGGAGCGCCACACCGAAATCATGCAGGCGCAAGTCTTGCAGGAACTTGCTGCGCTTCGCTCAGCCTTCGCGACGCCCTCCCCGGCATCGGAAAAGCCGGACATTGCGGGCGCAGGGACCGGGCGGCTCACCAGTGAGCTCAATCTCATCGCCGGCCGGCTCGCCGGCGGCGAAGACGGCAATGGCGACGACTCCGAGATCGGGGCGGTGCCGCTGACCCGCATCGCCAACGAGCTCCTCGCCGTGACGACCGGCACCGAGCAGGCGACGCAAAAGATTCTCGCCGCCGCCGAAGAAATCGATCAGCTCGCCAATAACCTCTCGGCAGCCCTCAAGGGCAAGATCGAGCAGGGGCTGGCGCAGGACATCCAGGACCTGGTCGTCCGCATCTTCGAAGCCTGTAATTTCCAGGATCTGATCGGCCAGCGCGTCAGCAAAGTGATGACGACGCTCAAATTCGTCGAAGATCACATCACGAGCGTGCTCGACGAGATCAAGAACATGTCGACGCTGCCGGCGAGCGAAGCGGCGCAATATCTGCACGGGCCGCGGCTCGAAGAAGACAGCGGCCACGTCTCGCAGACCGACGTTGACGCTATTTTCGATACCTAAGAAGAATTACTGCTGCCGCGGCGGCGCTGCGGGCGCTCGCGGCGGCTTGCCGCCGGCGCGGGCGACGCCTTCGGCAGCGCAGCGCACATAGACGCCGGTGCCGTAACGGCCGGCCACTTCGGAATCCTGCCAGCGCAGCACCATGGTGCGGCCGTCGAACGACACGATCTCGCGGTCCTGCGGGCCGCCGGCATCGCCGGGCGGGCCGATATAGTTTTTGCCGTTGGCTGAGCCTTTGAGCTGCAATTCCTGCAATTGCGCGCTGTCGGCGAGATACATCATGACGCCGCCGTTCGGACCGCGCGTGATCTCGACCGGCTGGCCGCATTGGCCGCGCGCGGCCGCAGCGGTCCGCGCCAGATCTTCGTCCTTATGGAAGGCGCCATAGCCCCAGCGGCCGACGACCTCTTCCGGCCGATATTGCGAGGCGATCGCGGGCTGCGTCATCGGCGGGGCGGCGGCCTCTTGGGGAGGACCTTGGTTTGTGGCGCAGGCCGCAAGCCCAAGCACTGACAGCGCAGCGACACTGAAAGCCAAACGCACAGACAACGCGCTCATGAAGGGCCTCCCCCAAAACCTGCCCCAACCGGGCAAAACCGAAAAACGGCCCGCAAATCTAAAAAGAGCCACACCGGAACCCAATCCCGCGCGAAATCTAGCCGCTCGATCTTTAGACTTTGTTTCAAACCATTTCCCCAATGTGCCCCAACGTGCCCCAAACCTGCCCCCAAATTGCCCGTCCAGTGAACGTCCTTGAAGATTACGGCCCGGTTTTGGCGGTTGCACCGCCATTGCGGCGGCCGGAACCGTGCGCGTGGGACGCGGGCTTCGCGGCTGCCGCCTTACCGGCCGCTTTGGGCCTCGGATCGACCAGCGGCGCCGACTTGTGAATGCTTAAAATCCGCATCGCCTCCGGATCGCCGAAGAAATCGCTGTCGGCGCGCAATCCCACGGCATGGATGCCGGCAATGGCGCAGATATCGTCCATCTCGTTGGCGTCGCCGGTAACGCCGATCGCAGCGATCACCTCGCCGTCCTTGGCGCGGATGAGCTGGCCGCCGCCCTCCAGAAATAGCGGATAGTCGGCAAGGTTCTCGATCGACTCCATGAACAGCGGTTTTTCTGTCGCCTTCTGCAACACGAGTTTCGACGGCCGCCCCAACGCCAGCGAGGCATAGGCCTTACCGTAGCAAACTTCAAAGCGAAGCATCGAGGCATGATCCTGCTTCTGAAATGCTTTTACCCGGCCGCCGGCATCGAGAACGATCGCGCTCATCGGACGGCATTTATGCTTCTTGGCGGCGGCAAAAGTCGCCGCGAGGATGGTGTTGGCCTCGTCAAGGCTGAGCGATCGCATTTCCAATATTTCCCCTTCGGTTCAGTCGGCGTTGCGCAGATTAGCAGTATCGGCCGGAGGGGGGCGAGTAGCGAATGGCGAAATAGCGAGTGCCTGCCTTTCCTTATTCGCTACTCGCTATTCGCCATTCGCCTCACGTCTCGCCTTGACTCCATGGGCCCAACACCTTATTTCCCCAGCGCTTGACTGGCACTCCGCTTTAACGAGTGCTAAGGCACTGCAAAATAACCGCTTTTTTCCAACGCCAAAGCCGCCATACGCAAAGTCGGGAGCGGCAGTGAGGGTAATCATGGCGAAACTGAAGTTCCGGCCGCTACATGACCGCGTGGTCGTCAAACGCATCGACGCCGAGGAGAAGTCCAAGGGCGGCATCATCATTCCCGATACCGCCAAAGAGAAGCCGCAAGAGGGCGAGGTTGTCGCCGTCGGCCCCGGCGGCCGCGACGAGGCCGGCAAGCTGATCGCAATCGACGTCAAGGCGGGTGACCGCGTGCTGTTCGGCAAGTGGTCGGGCACCGAGGTGAAGCTCGACGGCGACGAGCTGCTGATTATGAAGGAGTCCGACATCATGGGCGTGATCGCCTAAGGCCTATGTTCCGTCACCCTGAGGTGGCCGCGTAGCGGCCCTCGCAGGGCGACGGCCAAGACGGCGAGCCGACTTGGGCAAATGAAAAATCCGATCTCGGCGAGCGAGATCGGTGGCCGCTCGTCCTTCGAGGCTCGCTTCGCTCGCACCTCAGGATGACGGTCCAAGAAACACCCCCCAGGAGAGAATTGAAATGGCTGCGAAAGACGTGAAATTTTCCACCGACGCTCGCGACCGCATGCTGCGCGGTGTCGAGACGCTGGCCAATGCTGTGAAAGTGACATTGGGCCCCAAGGGCCGCAACGTCGTCATCGACAAAAGCTTCGGCGCTCCGCGCATCACCAAGGACGGCGTCACCGTCGCCAAGGAGATCGAGCTCGAGGACAAGTTCGAGAACATGGGCGCGCAGATGGTCCGCGAGGTCGCCTCGAAGACCAACGACATCGCCGGCGACGGCACCACCACTGCGACGGTGCTCGCCGCCGCGATCGTCAAGGAAGGCGCCAAGGCGGTTGCCGCCGGCATGAATCCGATGGATCTCAAGCGCGGCGTCGACCTCGCGGTCGCCGCCGTGGTCGAGGACATCAAGAAGCGGGCGAAGAAAGTCGGCTCGTCGTCCGAAGTCGCGCAGGTCGGCACCATTTCGTCGAACGGCGATGCCGCCGTCGGCAAGATGATCGCCAACGCGATGCAGAAGGTCGGCAACGAAGGCGTGATTACGGTTGAGGAAGCCAAGTCGCTCGACACCGAGGTCGAGATCGTCGAGGGCATGCAGTTCGACCGCGGCTATCTCTCGCCTTATTTCATCACCAATGCCGAGAAGATGATCGCCGAGCTCGAGGACGTTTACATCCTCCTGCACGAGAAGAAGCTCTCGCAGCTCCAGGCTATGCTTCCAGTGCTTGAAGCCGTGGTGCAGTCGGGCAAGCCGCTCCTCATCATCGCCGAAGACATCGAAGGCGAGGCACTCGCCACGCTCGTCGTCAACAAGCTGCGCGGCGGCCTGAAAGTCGCCGCGGTGAAGGCGCCGGGCTTCGGCGATCGCCGCAAGGCGATGCTGGAAGACATCGCCATCCTTACCGGCGGCCAGCTCATTGCCGAAGATCTCGGCATCAAGCTCGAGACGGTGACGCCGGCGATGCTCGGCCGCGCCAAGAAGATCGTGATCGAGAAGGAGAAGACCACGATCATCGACGGCGTCGGCAAGAAGAAGGACATCGAGGCTCGGGTCAATCAGATCAAGGCGCAGATCGAGGAGACCACCTCCGACTACGACCGCGAGAAGCTGCAAGAGCGGCTGGCCAAGCTCGCGGGCGGCGTCGCGGTGATCCGCGTCGGCGGCGCGACTGAAGTCGAGGTCAAGGAGAAGAAGGATCGCGTCGAGGACGCGCTCAACGCCACCCGCGCCGCGGTCGAGGAAGGCATCGTTCCGGGCGGCGGCGTCGCGCTCCTTCGCGCCAAGAAGGCGGTCGGCAAGCTGACCAACAGCAACCCGGACGTCCAGACCGGCATCAACATCGTGCTCAAGGCCATCGAGGCGCCGATCCGCCAGATCGCTGAGAACTCCGGTGTCGAAGGCTCGATCGTCGTCAACAAGATCCTCGAGAACAAGTCGGAGACCTACGGCTTCGACGCGCAGAACGAGGAATACGTCGACATGCTCGACAAAGGCATCGTCGATCCGGCCAAAGTGGTGCGCGCGGCGCTGCAAGACGCCGCCTCGGTCGCCGGCCTTTTGGTCACGACGGAAGCCATGGTCGCCGAACTGCCGAAGGACAAGCCGGCCATGCCGGCAATGCCCGGCGGCGGTGGCATGGGTGGAATGGGCGGCATGGATTACTAATCCATCCGCCCAAGCATCTTAAATGTTCGAAGTCGGCCAAGGCCGACTTCGAATGGCGGGATGGATTTCTAAGTCCATCTCACCATCGACACGACAAAGGGCGCGGCGCACACTGCGCCCTTTTTGTTTGCCGTCACAATGGCGATCGATGCGTTCCGTTATTTCCGCAATCCATCGAGCACGATCGAGAATTTCGTGCGCAGGCTGCGAATGCCCTGCCCGACGTCCGGCTGCTTCGCGCTGTGGATCCATGTGCGAATTTCGGCAAGATAGACTTTGTAGATCAGGTTGCTTGCGACCGCCGTGCTGCCCTTAAAATTAAGTTCGCCACGGTCCCTGCCCTGTTCGACGATCTCGGCATGCCAGCTTTCGATCTTCTGCATGCGCAGCCGATAGCGCGCGCATTGCTCACCGAAATCTTGCGAATGCGGCTCGTAGAACGTCATCTCGCGAAACGCATAGCGGCCCAAGGTGAGATTGTCGGAGAAATAGCGATACCAGGGCCGCGCCAGCGCGCACAGCCGATCGAGCACCGGCTTGTCTTCGGGCACATCGCGCCGCGCCAAATCGGCGACGGGATTAAGTTCATCGTTGATCACGAGAAACAGCAGATCGCGCTTGTCCTTGGCATAGACGAACAAGGTGCCGATCGAGACACCGGAACGGCGCGCGATCTCGCGCGTCGTCGCCGCGTCGTAGCCGGCCTCGCTGAAAACCGCCTTGGCCGCTTCCTTGATGCGGCGCTGCTTTGCGCTTTTGCCGCGTTCGCGCAGCCCGGCTTCACGATCCGGCACAGGTGAAATCGGTCGCGCGGAACTCGCCCCGCCTATCCTGAGTGATGATTCAATCACCATAAACCGGCCCTATGCCACGTGCCGCGGGACACCCCGGTTGACAACATATCACGGAAAACCATAACGTGCTCAAAAATAAGCATGTTCAATTTCTGAGCAGGAAACACAGGGACGGCAGTCATGATCCATGCGCGCAGGCTCGCCCACGCGACGTTCGAGACCCCGGATGTCGAGCGCCAGATCGCCTATCACACCGACATTCTCGGCCTGACGCTGGTCGAACGCGACAGCGAAGCGGTCTATCTGGCGTCGACGCTCGACCACCATTCGGTGCTGATCAAGCACGGCAACGCGCCCGCGTGCCGCCGGCTGTCGTTTCAGATCGGCCCGAACGACGATCTCGGCGAGCTCGAGCGCCAGCTTTCCGACCTCGGCGTCGCCTCGGAGCGGCGCAGCAACCCCTTCCCGTCGGTGCGCGAGTGCCTGTCGTTCAACGACCCCAAAGGCACCGGCATCGACGCGTTCACGCAATACGAAGCGGCGCGGCAGGATTTCAAGAGCACCGGCATCGTACCGAACAAGCTAGGCCACGTCGCCTTCACCGTCACCGATATCAAGAAGATCGTCGAGTTCTATACCAAGGCGCTCGGCTTCCGCATTTCCGACTGGATGGGCGACTTTTTCGTCTTCATGCGCTGCGGCCCCGACCATCACACCGTGAACTTCGTCCAGGCCAAAACCGACAAGCTGCATCACATCGCGTTCGAGCTGAAAGACTGGGCGCACGTGGAAACCGCTTGCGATTTCCTCTCGCGCCACGACATTCGCCTGGAATGGGGCCCTGGCCGCCACGGCATCGGCCACAACATCTTCACCTATCACCGCAATCCCGACAACCAGATCACCGAACTGTTCACCGAGATCGACATGATCCTGGACGAGGAGCTCGGCTATTTCGAGCCGCGGCCCTGGCATCGCGACAAGCCGCAGCGGCCGAAAGTCTGGACGCCCGGCCCCAGCGCCGCGAACTACTGGGGAGCGCCGCCGCCTCCCGGTTTTCTCGATTGAGTACGGGCGTGTTCGCCGGCGCTTGCGCCGGTCGCGTTGCTGCACAGTGAGGCGAGTATGGCGTCCGAACCAAAATCCGAATTCAAGTCGACGATTCAACAACTGACGGCGAAGATGCTGAACAAGCGTCTTTACGTCGTGATCTGGAAAAGCTTCGGCAAGCCGGATCTGATCCGGGCGAATCTCGAGAAGCATCTGCAATATATGATCGGCATGGAAAAGCGCGGCGCGCTGTTCGCCTCCGGTCCCTTCACGCCCGCAAACGGCGCCTCGATCGGCGACGGCATGTCGATCTTTCGCGCGGTGTCGCTCGACGAAGCGAAAGTGTTCGCCAACAGCGACCCCTTCGTGCTGGCCGGCGCGCGGACCTACGACATCCGCGAATGGACGATCATGGAAGGCAGCATCGGGATCACCGTCGGATTTTCCGAAGGTGGATACAGGATCGATTAAGATGGCGATCAAAAACATCGGCGTTATCGGGCTTGGCAGGATCGCAATGCCGATCGCGATGCTGTTGCTCAAAGGCGGCCTACGCGTGCCGGGCTATCGGCGAAGCGCGATGGCGGATTTCGAAGCCTTAGGCGGCATCGCCAAAGCTTCGGCGGGCGACGTCGCCGCGGATTGCGATTTCGTCGTGTCCTGCCTGCCCTCGCCGGAGGCGCTCGACGATGTCGTGACCGGCCCGCGCGGCCTCATCCACACCGTGCGGCCCGGCCAGATCGTGCTCGAACTCGGCACCTATTCCTTCGACGTCAAGGAGCGCCAGCGGGTGGCACTGGCCAAAAAGGGCGCCATCTTCATCGACGGCGAAATCAGCGGCACGCCCGGCATGGTGGCGGAGCGAAAATCGTCGGTGTTCATCGCCGGCGACGCGAAAGCCTGCGCGACCGCGGCCGAAGTGGTGAAGGGCTTTTCCGACGTCTGCACTTATTTCGGAAAATTCGGCGCCGCCATTCAGGTCAAGCTCATCGCCAATCTTCTGGTGACGCTTAATATCGCAGCATCTGCCGAAGCCATGGCGCTTGCCGTGAAGACCGGCATCGACATGAACCTCCTGATCAATGCGGTGGGCTCCGGCGCCGGTTCTTCGCGGCAATTCGTCATCCGCGCGCCGTGGATGGCGGAACGCAAGTTCACGCCGGCGCAAGGCCCGGTCGGAACGCTGCAGCACTATTTCGAGCCGATCCGCGAAATGGCCGCGCAACTGGGTGTCGCCACGCCAATGCTCGATCGCGCCATCGGCCTTTACGAGAAGGCAATCGCCGAGGGCAAAGGCGAACTCGACGTCGCCTGCATGGTCGACGTGATCGGTGAGTTGCCGCGGAGCGGCTAGGGCATGATCTTGAAAAGTGGAGCCCGGTTTTCGGGGAAGATCGAGCGGTCGCTCGGCCGCGTGATAGAGGCGACCCACCTCGTCGGCGAGCCGCCCCAACCACGGTTGACCGAAACTCAACTCAATTGGCTGACCAATGTCCGCTCCCGTCCGAAGCGGAAGTAACCTAACTGGCGAAAACGTCGAGATGGGCCATTGAACGAACCCGCTTGCACGGGAGCGCGCTGCGCGCGGAACGGAGCAAGCGGCGATGGCCGCGCTAACCAACTGATGGAGAGACGCTGACGGGTAGGCGTCCCGTCCTGAGGATCGAGG
>Ga0102924_1002619_pt1 | contig 19479 bp, 18 predicted proteins | sample PaiPotPPM11metaG_FD_80116 | JGI IMG/M metagenome (GOLD analysis project Ga0102924, IMG submission 80116) | Iron sulfur acid spring bacterial and archeal communities from Banff, Canada, to study Microbial Dark Matter (Phase II) - Paint Pots PPM... ...
GCATAAAGCAGAGCGATCGTCCGGGTGCGCAACCCGTTGGCCTCCGCAAACGTCACGTAGTCCTCGCCCAGGGTGTTGATCATGTTGTTGCGCATGCCAAAGACCCAGCCAGACAACGTGGTGATCGCCAGCGTCAGCGCCGGGAGGATGCTGTGGTAGACCGCGTCAGCAAGAAACGATGGACTCAGGTTCGGCGTCTCGCCGGGGTTGTACCCACCTTTGATCGGGAACAGGCTGAGCTTGAACGCCAGGACATAAAGAAGCAGCAGTCCGAGCCAGAACGGTGGAAAAGCCGCAAGAAACGTCGCGCCCAGCGTGACGGTGGTATCGGCTGTCTTGCCGCGACGCCAGCCTGCATACACGCCCAGCAGCGTGCCAATGATGAACGCGACGATCGTGGTCACGCCGACCAGGCCGAGCGTCCATGGGGCGGCTTTGCCGATCGTCTGCGCGACCGTCTCACTCGGGAACGAGTAGGAGCTCCCGAAGTTGAGATGCACGATGCCCGACAGATAATCCCCGTACTGACTGAGGAGGCTTGCGTGCGGCGAGCCAAGCTGGATCTCGACAGCTTGCCGTTCGGCGTTGGTGATCGGGACTCCGCTGGACGCGAGCCTGGCCAGCGCAGCGTCGACCGGGGATCCCGGCATCAAACGCGGCAAAAGAAAGTTCAGGGTGATCGCCCCCCAGAGAGTGATCAGGAACAACGTCCCCTTGCGGACGATGTAATTCATTTCCTGCCGCGACCTGGCAGGCTGCGGTGCCTGCCAGGACTTTGAGGCGTTCTCCCGGGGGCCATCGTTCTAGGCCTTGGTGATGTGTGTTACCACGGTCAGCAGCGAGTTGTTGTAACTGGTGGGCAGCGTGTACGGGTTGGATGCGGACGGCCATCCGGTGAAGCGTTTGGTTGAGAAGAGACCCCAGCTACCGCCGTAGTACATCAGGACGATCGGTACTTTGTTGTACATGGCTTGCTCGAGCGTGTAGGTCGCCTGTTGCTGTGCCGATTGATCGGTTGATGAGGCGAGCGTCGCCAGCGCCTGGTCGACCGCCGGATCTTTGAATCGTTCGAAGTTGTTCGCGGTCGGCGTGTTGACTGGCGTGGCGAAGCTGCTGGCCAACGCCACGTTGAAATCCGTGTAGGGATCACCGCTGCCGCCAAAGCCTCCGATTGCCGCATCGAACGTCCCCGCCTGGATGGTCGAGGAGTACTGCGCATACTGCGGCAGGTCCAGCGTGGCGGCGATTCCGACTGCGCCCAGCTGGTTGACGACCTCCTTGGCGGCCGCCACCCAGTCGCTGAAGTTGCCGGGCATCACGATGCTCATGGTGGCCTGCTTTCCATTGCTCATGAGTTTTCCGCCCTGCGTGGTGTAGCCGGCCTGGGCGAAGGCGGCCTGCGCGCCCGCGGTGTCCTGCTTAACCAACCCCTGGTTCGGCAGGCTCGGGTCGAGCCACTTCTTCAGGTTTGGAAGGATCAAGCCAGACATGCTGGCCTGGTCCAGGTAACCGTTGACCGCCTTTGTCGCGATCGTCGTGCGGTCGAGCGCCAGCGAAATTCCCTTGCGGAAGTTGACATCTGAGTAGGGCCGCTTCGTCAGGTTGAGGTACAAACCGATCGTGCCACCCGCCGGGAACCAGTACTGGTTGTGTGCCGGGTCACGTGACACATAGGTCGTCTTGACGTCGGGAAGGAAGTTGTACGACCAGTCGAACTTGCCGCTGACGACGTCGAGCTGGTTCGTGCTCTGGTTGCTGGCCTGCGCGGGGAACACGACCTCAGACGGCGCAATCTTGTCCGCCTGCCAGTAACTTGTGTTCTTCTTCAACGAGTATTGCGTCGGCGCGAATTGGTCCAGCATGAACGGCCCGGTTCCGACCGGCTTCGTGTTGGGATCCTTCACGGGATCGGCCATGCTCGACCAGAGGTGCTCAGGCACGATCGTGGTCTGGGCGATGGAGCTCGCAAACGGGACGTTGGGAGCGGAGAAATTGATTGTCACGTCGTTTCCGCTGGCCGATACGCCGCTGATCTGCTGCCAGACCCCCTTGCTGTCCAGCGCGGGATACTTCTTCAGCAAGTTGAAGGTGAAAACGACATCGGCGGGAGTGAAGTCCTTGCCGTCGCTCCACTTGACGCCTTGACGGATGGTATAAACGAGCGTCTTGGGATCGGCGAACTTGTGTCCGGTGGCAAGAAACTCGGTGTAACTCCCGTCAATTGGACTTGGGATCTCGAGGGGTTCGTATATCAGGTTGAACCCGTGAAGCGCTGAGCCCTGGAAGGGATTGAAGTTCTCGACCAGCGTCGGATTGCCGGCATCACCCTGGATCGTTAGCGTCCCGCCTCCGGAGGAGCCGTTGCTCGAGTTATTGCCACAGGCGCTCAAGGCAACGAGGCAAAACGCCGCGGCTGCCCAGAGCATCGTCGACCGAACAGGTGAAACTCGTCTCATGGTTGGCTCTCCTCGTCTGATGGTTTTCCAGTCGGTCGGCGGCGGTAAAGGGCCCGGACGCCGCAGGCGGCGCCAGGCCGAGAACGTGCAGCTTGGACTGGTGACCGGTGTCGGCTGGCCATCAGCGGGAATGCTCCGGCCGGGCGAGGCCGCGAATCAGGTGGGGGTCGGCCGCGGTGCGAGCAGGGCACCAGGCCGTCAGCACGGGCAACGAGCTAACTTGTTGGAACGCCGTTCCTATCACTCTCCCCAACGAGTGGCGATGGATACCCACTTACCAACCTAGCACACCATACGAAATCACGGAAGTACCCCTATCAGCAAACAGCCTCAGCAGTTACTCAGGTTAGGGGTGGTGGCCCGAGGGAGGCCACCACCTACGTCTCGAACTGGCTAGATCCGGCGGCGCCGAAAGATCAGCAGACCGACTGCGAAGATGGTGCCGAGCAACAGCAGGCTGAGTCCGGTTCCCATCGGAGCCGTCGGCAGGTTTGCCGCCGCCGGGCGCCCGGTGGCGCCATCGACGATCGCCATCGGCTTGGTGCCGAAGGGAGCGACTTTGACTACACCCATGGGGGTGACGCTCATGTCGTAGGTGACCTTGCTATCCGGTGCGTCCAGGCTCAGGTAGGTCAGCCAGCCATCCGGCCGCACCCAGCCCATGTTTCGGTCCGTCGAGAGATCGCGAAACAGGCTGTCGTTCATCGGTTCCTGGAACTTGAGCGTGAAGCCGGCCGCGCCCGGAATGTCCGTGCCGACGCCGGAGACTCCGAGAACGGCGCCCAGGTCCGTGGTGTAGACCGGCTGGTCGCTGAGCAGGTAAAGATCGGCCTGAACCTGTTGGCCGGCCGCGAGGACTTCAAATGGGATCCAGGGATGTGCCAGCTTCATCGTGATCAGGACGGGCGCGCCATCGCCGAAGAGCAACTTTTGTGCCGCGGCCCGGGTCGTGTTGTACTTCGCTGCCATGAATATCGGGCTGCCCTTCGCGTACTGCAGAACATGGGCATGCGTCTCGGCGTCGACCGCGAAGCCATTGTCCTTCGCCCAAGCGAGCACCGCCTGGCCGCTACCGCGCAGGACAGTGATATCCAGCGCATCAACCTGAACCTGCTGCAGAACCTCCGCAGCACTCGCGTTGGAGGCCGTCGCACGACCCGCATCCAATGCGAAGAGCGGCTGCGGCCGAGTCTCGCGCAGCAGTCTCTGTAGCGTCCATTTGCCACCCGGCTCGACTTTGTCCGGAACGGCTGGCAAAGGCACGATCCAACCGAAGCTCTGGGCGCTGCCCTGGTAGCTGAAGCTGGTCAGGTAGTGCTCCACGCCACCGTGCCAGGCGACCAGCGTGGTGGCGCGCTGCAGCCGAATCGCGCCGTTAGGAGCGACCAGACCGCCGCACGCAGCCGCCGGTAGCGCCTGCGTCAGAAACACCGCCAGGGTCGCCGCCGCCGCGGGAACGAGCTTTTTGAGCATCGACTTCCTCCTGTTCCGTCCTTGGACGTCACAATCCAGACGGCGGAGTCAGCCAAAAGTTCCCGCAATGCGCCGCCCGAGTGAGGAGCTTTACGGTCAGGGCCCCGATGCCTCGCCCCCCCTAGCCCGGGCGTACCAGGGACTCAGGCCGAGCGTGCCTGCGCCTCGACCCGGTGTCGGGGCGGCTTCGTGAGCCACCGAGCGCCAGCGCGTTCAATTGTCCAGCCCTGTTCGTGGACCATGTTGTGATGCCTTCCGCAGACCAGGGCTAGATTCTCCAGCTCCGTCTTTCCGCCCCGGGTCCACCACTTGAGGTGATGTCCCTCGCACCAGTCCGGCGGCCGGTGACAGGCGTTGAAGACGCAGTCCTTGTCGCGCGCCACCAGCGCCCGCCGGATCGACGGCGGGATCTTCCGATGCTCGTGGCTGGTTTCCTGGTCCGTCTCGGCCTTGCCCAGTAGCCAGCTGACGGTCGCGTCGCAGGCATGGCGCTGCAGCGTCTCGTTCGCGATCGGGCCGACACCCTGGAGCTCCGCCGCCGGCGCGCCCGGCACGCCGGCCAGGGTCTCGACGCTGGCCGTGATCACCAGGTGCGGCCGCATCCCGCCGGTGCTGCCCAGCTTGCTTCCCGTCAGTGGTCGTCGAGCCAGGTCCACCAGCGCGTCTGCACGCCGCTGCCCGGCAGTCCGGTCATCGTCATGTTTGGCTGGCGGCATCAGCGCATCAAGAGCCGTCTTGACGACCGCGCCGCCCTCGGCATCCAGCACGCCTTCCAGATGCACCAGTCCGTCTTTCGGCTCGCTCAGATACAGGGAACGGCGGCTGTATGCCCGGTTGGCCTCAGCCAGGGCCGCCGCCTGGTCGACCCGGAACTCGAAGGCCTTCGCCACACCCGCGAATCGTCCCGGGTCCATGCTCTGCGCCGCCTGCAACAGGCTGGCTTCTTCTTGCTTGAATGCGCCGGTGCCAACCTTCTCCGCAGTCCGGCTCAGGATCGCTACATGCTGGTAACCGAGGTCGCCGCGCCTGAAGGCCTGGGCCGTCTCCGGCAGCTTCTCCAGCTGGCGGGCCATCGAGACACGCTCCATCGCCGCGCCGCCGGACAGCTTGCCGTTCGACTTGAGCCAGCTGACCATGCTGAGGGCGCCCTCCTGCGCCCACGCGCCTGACTTCTCGAAGCGCCGGACAACATCAGCTGAAATCCCCTCGGAACGATCAACGAACTCCCGTAGCTCGATCGCGATCGGCCCCAGCTGGTTGTCCTTCTGCCGCGCCAGCCAGGCTGGCAGGTCCTCGATTCCACGACGAATCAGGTCGAGTGGAGTCTCAACTCTCTTCTCCAGTACGACCATGCACCCATCCTGAGGCACGATTACGACAGCTGTATGTCGCAACTCCGGAGAACTTCCGCGGTTTACGGCCAGCACCACCTCGCCCGGGGGCAAACACCCTTTCCGATGCGGCCCGATGGGTGCAAAGTAGCTGTGTGAGCCGCCAAAGGGCCTCCTTTTCTGCTGCCCTCGCCCTCTGGCTTCTCTCCGCCGGACTGGCCCTCAGCGCCGTATGGTTCAGCCTCTCGACCGCCGCACCCTCGATCCACGGGCTCTCCATCCCCTCCCCGGCCCAGGCGATCATCATCTCTGCAGGAGCTCTTTCTTTTGCGACGGTCGGTGGCTTGATCTTGATCCGCCGGCCCAATCGGATCGGCTGGTTCATGGCCGTCGCTGGGGTGACCTTCCTGATCGCCGATGACTGGGGCGTTCAGTATCTGGGCTATGCCATCAGCAATCGCCTCAACCTGCCGGGAGTCGCCTGGGCCGGCTGGCTTAACGCCTGGGTCTGGATTCCGAACTTCAGCATCCTGCTGATCGCGCTCCCGCTGCTCTTCCCCGACGGCCGCCTTCCGTCGCGCCGCTGGCGCCCTGTCGCGGCCCTCTCCGTCGTGCTCGTGACTCTGATGTCAGCCTTTGCCGCGCTGAGTCCGGACTTCGTCCACTACGCGCGAGCCGGACTGCGCAATCCTCTCGGCGGAGGCGTCGGCGCCCTTTCGATGAGCCACGCCGGGTGGGCCGTTCTCGGCTATCCACTACTCGTCGGCTGCGCGATCGCCGCGGCTGCGTCGCTCGTGACCCGTTACCGGCACGCCGGTGCGATCGTCCGCGAGCAGCTGAAGTGGGTAACGCTATCGGTGGTTCTTATAGCCATTTCCTTGCCGATCAGTTCGTTCAAGCAGCCATTCGTCCTGGCCTATGCGCCTCAGATTGCGCTGCTGACGTTACCACCCGCGATTGGCATTGCAATCTTCCGCTACCGGCTCTACGACGTCGACCTCGTCGTCAACCGCACCCTGGTTTACGGCACGCTCGCGGTATTCCTGACCGGCGCCTATGTAATCGTCGTTATTGGCATCGGGTCACTGGTCGGTGGCACGGCGCAGCACAACCTGCTGTTAAGCGTCATAGCGACGGCATTGGTGGCGGTCGTCTTCCAGCCGGTCCGCGCCCGTACCCAGGAGCTGGCCAATCGGCTCGTCTTCGGCCACCGCTCATCGCCCTATGAGGTGCTGGCGCGTCTCAGCGACGAGGTCGGGCGTAGCCTGGCGCCTGACCGGGTACTTGAGGGAATCGCGCGCGCCTGCACTCAGGGAAGCGGCGCTAAGAGCGCCGAGGTATGGCTTCGTAACGGCCCAATGATGAGGCTCGCCGCCGCATGGCCGGCAGGTACGGCAGGCCCAGCGTCAGTCCGCGTCGACGGCGCGGGACTGCCGTCCATCGATGCCGACCACGTGCTACCCGTGCGCCAGGGGGCGCAAGTTGCGGGTGCTCTTGCTATCCACCTGCGTCCCGGGCACAGCCTCAGACCTATCGAAGAGAAAGTCCTGGGGGACGTAGCGCAGCAGGCCGCACTGGTGCTATCGAATCTTGACCTGAGCACCGAGTTGAAGCGGAGGCTCGAGGAGCTGAGGAGCAGCCGGCAGCGACTGGTGCAGGCGCAAGATCAAGAACGGCGCCGGCTCGAACGGAACCTTCACGACGGCGCGCAGCAGCAGCTCGTTGCCGTAAAAGTAAAGGCCGGAGTCCTCAAAGCCGTCATCGAGGGGGATCCCGGCCGCGCGAAATCGCTGGCCGATGACCTTTCAGCGATGGCCGGCGATGCCCTCGATCAGCTTCGGGACCTGGCTCGGGGTATCTACCCGCCGCTGCTTGCCGAGCGCGGGCTTGCTACGGCACTTGAGGCGCAGGCCGCGAAAGCAACGCTACCGGTAACAGTCCACACGGAGGCGATCGATCGTCATCCACCCGAGGTCGAAGCCGCCGTGTACTTCTTCTGCCTCGAGGCCCTGCAAAACGTGCAGAAATACGCCGCCGCGAGCTATGCCTCCGTATCCATCAAGGAGGCGGGCAACCGGCTCCTGGTAGACGTACGGGATGACGGTAAGGGCTTCGATCCGGACCGGACCACACGTGGCGCAGGTCTTCAAAACATGGAGGATCGGTTCGATGCCCTCGGCGGGCAGCTCGAGATCGACTCGTCACCCGGGCGAGGCACTCATCTCAGTGGCTGGCTGCCGTTGAGTGCCTGAGTCGACCCCTCCTGCGGGGCCGACCCGGCCTTAGTGCGGAGTCGCCTCCGACTTCTCGAAGGCGTGCACCGGCTTCAGTGTCTGCACCTTGACCGGCGCCGCCTCTCGGGTGAACGTCTCCGCGTCGCCCGGGGTTCCAACAACGAAGCCGTAATGCATCGGCACGGCCAGCTGCGGACGGATCCTCTTGATGAAACCGGCCGCCTCCGATGCGCCCATGGTGTAGGTCCCGCCGATCGGCACGAAGGCGACGTCGGTCTTGATCTGCTCCAGCTCGGGCGCGGGGTCGGTGTCGCCGGCGTGATAGTAACGATGGTCGCCGAGCTTAAGAATGTAACCGACCCAGCCGTTGCTCTTCGGATGGTTCTGGAGCTTCTCGGGATGGGTGTTGTAGGCGACCACCGTCTCGACCTTGATACCCGCGACGTCAAGGGACTCGCCCGGCCGAACTGCCTTTACGTTGCCGCCCAGCTCCTTGGCAATATCGTGCGGCGCAACGATCTGCGTCTTCTGCTTGCGCACCTTGTCTATCTCTTCCGGCTGAAAGTGATCGAAATGCGCGTGTGTGATGAAGATGACGTCGGCCGGCTCATCCTGCCCTTTTGTCACTCCCCAGGGATCGATATAGATCGTGATCCCGTCGCCCTTCCACTTGTAGGCCGATTGCTTGTACCAGGTGAATTTCTCGAGCATCGCAAACCTCCTGCAACTGACGGCCGTGCCGCCCGGTGGACAGCAGTAGGTTAGCGGTTCAGACCGATGCCGCTCGAGCCGGAACCCGGCTCAGGCGCCGAAGACCTGGACCACGACCTGGCGCTCGCGCGCCCGGTCCAGTTCCAGCAGGAAGACACGCTGCCAGCGCCCCAGGTCTGGGGCGCCGTCCCAGACCGGGATGGTCTGGCTGCCGCCCACCAGCAGATGCTGGCAGTGGGCATGGCCGTTGGCACATTCGTTCGGTTCCATCTCGCCCGTCCGGCGGCTCATGTCGTTGTGCTCGTAGATGCCCTGGGAACCGGAGATCCGCTCCAGCATCGCTCCCATGTCCTGGAGCAGCAGAGGCTCATTCTCATTGAGCACCACGGCTGCCGTCGTATGCCTGGAAAACACCGTCAAGGTACCCTGCGAGACTCCCGAACGCTCCACGACCTCACACACGCGCTCGGTGATGTCGATGAACTCGCGGCCGGCCGTGGTCTTGATCAGCAGGGTTTCCGCCCAGAAGGTCAGCCCGGCGGCGTGCCGGACCCGTGGCTGGCCGGCTTGGTCAGCCGGGCCCACCAGGCGCAGCGCTGGGTTGCCTGAATCGCGCATATCTTGGCGGGCGCCCGCCATCCGTGGCTGGGCTGACCGCTGGATCGATGCTGCGCCCGCAGGATTACGGGAACCGTTACGAATGGACCTGAATGGGCCGTTCGGGCCTAATGGCGGGTGGTGCGCACCTTGTCGAAGCAGTCGCTGCAGTACACGGGACGGCCCATGGTGGGCGTGAAAGGCACCTGCGCGGGCTTTCCGCACTCGGCGCAGACGACCTCGTGGAGCTCCTTTGGCCGGCCGGTTCCCCGCACGTTGCGGTTGATCGAGCGGCAATCCGGGCAGCGGGAGGGCTCGTGCTGGAACCCCTTCGCGGAATAAAACTCCTGCTCACCGATGGTGAAAACAAAGTTCAAACCGCAGTCACGGCAGGTCAAGGTCCTATCGCTGAAGCTCACGGCAAAGGTCTCCTTTCTTTCTACTTTGGATTGAGAGTCTTCGCCGGGAGCCCGGCGCAGCCCGCGACCCAAACTTCCCGCGCGGATTATAGCAAGCACAAACTGACTTTTGGTGATGGCCAAAAGGGCGGCCGACCGAATCGACCGGCTATTCTCGACCGGTGCCCGCGCGCCTGTACGTAATCCAGGACGACCTCTTTTTCGCGGAGCGCGTCAAGATGACAGCGCGACGCCTGGGAATCGAGGCGTCCCCGCTCTCCGCTTCCGAGGCGCAGACACGCCACTGGGAGACCAACAGCGTCGTAGCCCTTCAGGTCACTCTCAATCCAGAGCGCCAGCTCGAGCTCGTCAAGCGACTCACATCGGCGACGCCTCCACCTCATGTGGTGGCTGTCACCGGTCACCTGGAAACGGGGCTTCGCACCCGGGCCAAGGCGCTGGGCGCCACCCTCGCCGCTCACTCGAGCATGGAGCGGGCGCTGGCGCGTGCACTGAAAATCAATGCTGGTGATGATGCGACGCCCCCGCGCTGACATCAGTAGCTGCCGGCATCTCCATCATGCGCAGCATCTCCGGTCCTCCGGTCCGCAGAAAACGCCATCCCATGACCGCCATCAACGCCAGCAGGATCAGGTTGAGCACCGTCGTGTAGTTGAGGCTGGGTGAAGACTCGAACGCGATCACGTGCCGGTGCGTCGGCGTGATGCCAAGCACCTGGAACAGGAGTCCGATCAGGAAGCCGGAAAGTGCCATCGCAATGTAGGAAACCACAAGCAGGTAAAGGCTCATGCGCGTCCCGTAGTACTTGCGATAGATGTTCAGGATCGGAAGGATGATCAGGTCGGCGAAGATAAAAGCGATCACGCCTCCGAAGCTGATGCCGCCGTTCCAGAGAACCGCGGCCAGCGGCACGTTGCCGATCGAGCAGACGAAACTCAACAGCGAGATCACCGGACCGATCAGGGGCCCCCAGAAAGTGGCGATGACGGGATGGCCGGTGAGGAAAAATCCCTGCCAGAAGGAATCGGGAACCCAGGCGGCCAGCCCGCCGGCGATCAGCAGCCCGAGCCCGATGTCGACCCACAACGCGGTGACATCCATCCAGAAGTAATGGCTGACAGCAGTCAGCCCTCGCACGGAGAAAAGACGCGATAGGAAGGGTCCGTCGGTGACTGACATGTCCATATCGCCATGACCCTCCATCTTTCCCAGCAGGCCGCGATCCGCCTGGCGGCGCGCCTCGTCCACCATTTTCCACCGCAGCGTGAAGCGAAAAATAAAGGCGAGGATCACGATCATCAGCAGGCCGCCGGCGAACTCCGCGGCGAGGAACTGCCAGCCGAGCAAGATCAAGAGAATCAGCCCCAGCTCGAAAACCAGGTTCGTCGAGGCAAATTCGAAAACGATCGCGTTGACGAAGCTGGCGCCCTTTCTAAATAGCGAACGCGCGATCGCCACCGAGGCATAGGAACACGACGACGACGCGGCGCCCAGCCCGCAGGCAATCGCGAGGCTGCGCGGCGAGTCCTTTCCCAGAGCGCCCGCTACCGCCTGGCGTGAGACCAGGCTCTGCACCACGGCAGACAGGATGAAGCCGAGCGCCAGCGCCCAGAGAATCTCCCAGAACATGTTGAAGGAGGTGGCGAGAGCGTGCAGGACCGCCTGGGCGATCGGCATTCCCCCCGGGCCTACCCCCCGCTGACGTGCAGCAACCGGCCGATCAGATAGCCGGCCCCGGCCGACACCATGCCGATGATCAGCATCTGCAGACCGCTGATCCGCCAGTCACCCACCAGCGTGATTGCCTTATACGCCCCCACGCCGAAGAGCACGGCGGCACAGAGCGGTAGGGCGAGCAGCGTGGCGGCAGTGACAGAAATGCCGAACACGGGGACGAGCAAAAACGGAATCAATGGGATGACCGAACCGATCAGCGTCGCCAGCCCGGTGACAAGCGCACGCTTGACGATTCCTTCTTTGGCGACTGGCGTCAGGTGCAGCTCGTCGCGCATCATCACGTCGACCCAGACCTTTTTGTCCGCCGTGATCTCCTCGACGACGCGCTCCAGCAGCTCGCCCTTCAGCCCTTTCTCGCGAAATATTTTGCGAACCTCTTCGCGCTCGACGTCGGGTACCTCCTCGACCTCGCGCCGCTCCTTGGCCTCCTCGGCGAGGTAGTAATCGTGATCGGCCAGGGCCGAGGTATAGGCGACACCGGCCATCGCGATCGACTCGGAGAAGGTGGCCGCGAGAGCGGCAACGATGATGACTTTGAGTTGGGCCGTCGCCGCCGCGACGCCCAGCACGAGGCCCAGGACGTTGACCAGGCCGTCCTGCCCTCCGAGGATGATGTCACGCAGCTGGCGGCCGATGCCACCCTGGGGGGCGTCGGGCGGATGAATCGGGCCTTGCATCGCGGCGTCCGGTTGTGCCATGCCCGTTATCTTCGCATTGCGCCAGATGACCCGACGCCATCGCGTATGGCGACCACGCAGGCGCCCGCAGCAAGGTAAGTGGCGGCCATCAGGGCGAAGACAAATCCAAACCCGAACCGTCCGATCGCCACCCCAACCCCGGCGGCCCAGAGTGCTCCGACGCCGAAGGCTACCGCGAAGTAGAGACTGAAGATGGTGTCGCGCTGGATAGCGGGAGCCTCGTCCGCGAGGAACGCCTGCAGGATCGGGCTCTCGACATAGACGACGAGGCCCATCGCGGCCAGGGCAAGCGCAAGCCAGGGGCCGTCAGCTGGCGTGGCCAGCACAGCCAGGGTGGTCACCGCGCTGAGCGGATAGGCGATCAGCAGCAGTGTCCGGCGCCCGATGCGATCGCTCAGCGGGCCGGCGACCAGCGGCCCGACGACGCTGCCCAGCAGCAGCAGGGAGTAGAGAACTGTCGCGTAGGCATTGCTTAAATGCAGCTGAAGCTTCAGGTACAGGGGTACGACCAGGATCACCACGCCGAGTCCGCGGCCGCCGGCTGCGATCAGGGAGGCGAGGAATATCATGACCAGGTTCCAGGACTGGCGAACCAGCCGCAGCCCCTCGAGCATGTCGCCGGCCGCGGACCGCTGGCGGGCGGGACGCGGGCGCTCGGATATCGAGCTGACCACCGCCAGCCCGGTCACCATGGCCGGAACCGTCAGGAGCAGGAGCGCGTTGCGCCAGCCCCACGCGTTGAGCAGCACGCCGGCCAGCGGCGTCAGGATGACAGTGCCCATGTTACCGCCGGCTACGTGCCCGGAGATCGCCACACCACGCTTGCCCGTCTCGTAGAGGTCGGAGAGCAGCGAGTTCCCCACGGGGTGCTGGGCACTCGTCGATACCGAGCGCAGCAGGTTGCCGGCAAAAAACTGTGCGAACGTCCCGGCGGTGCCGGTTACGATGCCTGCAAGGCCCATTGCCACCGCCCCCCAGCCGATCAGGCTGTGCCGCTGGATCACCCGGGTCACGGCGCCCGCGCCCAGCTGTAGCAGCCCGCCCGCGAGGCTGGTAACCGCCACCATCACTCCGAGCGCGACCACCGAGAAATGCAGGTCGATGAGCGCCAGCGGATAGAGCAGGGGCATCAGAGTCGAGTAGGCGTGAATAACGGCGTGGCTCGAACTGATTATCACGAGCCCCATCAGTGGCCCGCCGGCCCGAGGCCAGACGAGCGGCCCGCCGGCGCCGCCCAGCTCGTCGGACGCCAACCTTGCTCTAGCGCCGGGCCGCTTTCGCCTGGCAGCGCGAGCAGCGGCCGTGCACCACCAGGTCGGCGGAACTGACGACGAACTCGTGCTCTTCGGTGATGTGATGGAGCACAGGCACCAGGTGATCGCCCTCGATGTGGAGTGTCGAGCCACATTGGTCGCAGACGAGGTGGTAATGGTCCTGGCCCTCCTCGGCAAGCTCGTAATAGCCGCGGTCTCCGATCCGCGTCTCCTTGACCAGCCCGAGCCGGGTGAGGACCTCAACTGAGCGGTAGATCGTGGCCAGGTTGAAGCGCGGATACTGGCGGCGGATCTGCACCAGCAGGTCGTCCGCGCTCAGGTGCTTTTTTGCCTGCCGGAGAGTGTCCCAGACGACCTGGCGCTGCATCGTGAGCCGGTAGCCGGATGTGTGCAGCGCCTCGGTCGCGGAGCTCCTGGCGGTCACCGCCTCATTGTGGCATGGGGTGGCTGGCCGTCCGCCGCTGCCGGGTCACCGGCCGTGGCCTCCTTGTCGTCCAAAGTGAAGAAAATAAAGGCGATCGCCACGAAGTAGATCAAGTTGCCAAGACCGAACATGACCAGGCCGGCAGCCACCTGGTCGTCGAGGGCCGACAGCGGCGTCACCCGGGGAGCGGCCGCATAAAACGGGTAGAGCACCGTTCGGGAAAGAATGAAGGCAAGTCCGAGGATGGTCGGCGGCACACCGGCGAAACCGAGGTAGGCGATCTTTCCGATCACCGAGAGGCCGCGGCGCCGCGCTCTGGGAGCCAGGATAGGCCACCAGAAGAGCAGGCCCGCCATAAGAAAGGTCAGATGCTCCGCCACGTGCACCGGCCCGTTGCGCAGGGTTGCCTCGTAAAGAAAGGGCAAGTGCCAGGCTGCCAGCACCAGGTTGAACGCTATGTTGGCGACAAAGGGCGAGACCCGAAGGCGCTCCAGCAACAACCACTCCTGAGGAACTCCGAGCAGCAGTAGCGGCGGGACGATCATCGCGAGGATCAGGTGCTGGACCATGTGCAGGCTGAACAGGTAATCGTCACCGCCGACATCGATCGGGGACTCGAGCGCGAGGATCAGGGCGACCAGGCCGGCGCTGAAATAAAAGTGCGCCATCGGAGACGCGCCCGGTGCGCGGCCCCGACCGCGGATCAGCCAGACGTAGGCGACCGCCAGCGCGACCGTCCCGATCATTACCGTCGGGTCAAATGACCATGACGTAAGCGAAAGCCCTGAGTGAAGAGGAACCAGGCTCAGCCTTTGGTACCTTCGCGGACGATTGGCTGGGCCAGCAACCAGAGGCTCGACATCGTGTAGCCGACCATGGCAACGATCCACGGCCATTCAGCTTGCTTACCCTGGCGCTCCGTTCGTGCCACCCGGCCGAGATAGCCGTGGGCAAGGACCACCGCAGCGATATGCACTGCAATGATCAGCGCGATCTGGAAATACCAGATCACTGCCGTCGGGATCAGGTTCCGGTTCGGCTCGTAGTTAGCCGTCCCGAACAGGTTCAGTCCGGCCCCCAGGGGGTCAGAGACCTGGTGGATGATCAGCTGGCCGTTGATAACCAGGTAGTCGAGGTTGTGCGCCACCAGGTAGCCGAAGGCGATCGGCACCAGCGACGGGATCAAGCCCGCCATCACCTGCAGGAAAGAAGCGTCGAGACGCCCCGCGGCTCGCACCGCCATGGTGAAGGCGGCGAACAGTCCCCAGATAAGGCCCAGCATCGCAACGAAGACGGTCAACAGCAGGAACGTATAGCCGGCCGTACCGGGCCGAACGCTCTCCGGCAGAACAGCCACAGCGTTTTTCCAGCTGGGAGTCGCCAGCAGACCGTCGAAGCTGACCGATACCAGTAGCAGCAACACGAACGTCAGGCGGCTCAGGGTCGGGTCGAACGGTCGCGTCAGACCGTTAAAGAAGCCCCGACGCCCGGGTTCGCCGAAGCGGAAGAACCCGAGACGTCCCCAGGTGGCGAAGAGTACCGAGAAGACTTCACCGCGTCGCAGCCATGTCGCCGCGCCGAAGATCGCCGCCATAACGGTGCTGAAGACGCCGTAGGCGATCAATACCAGGGCCGCCCCCGCTGGAGTCGTGGTGACCCCGTTGAAGACCAACTCACCGCAGGCAAACAGGAAGAACAAAAAGGCGGCGGGCCAGAAGCCCCACCTGGTTGGATAGGTGCGACGCGCGCCCGAGCCCACCAGCCTGGCAAGCACCATCAGCGGGCTCAGGTAAGGCCAGTAGTTTCCGACGATCGCGATGCTGATTGGGATCGCGATCCAGAAGACGAGCCAGAATGCGGTCGGCAGCAGGCTATCCGGCGTGCTCTGGGTGCCGAAAAGGCCGGCAAAGATCAAGAGCGCTGATATGGCGACCATCACCCATCCGGCCCAGTTCGGAGCGCGCGGCACGACCGGCATATCGTCGCCCGCCGCCTGGTCGCGCCTGACCGGACGCTGCAGGACCAGGAGAAACGAGGCGAAGACGACGGCACCGGCCCCCAGCAGGAACAGGTAAAGCGGCGCGGGAAGGTCGTAACGGGCCCCGAAGGCGTGCAGCAGCACCTGGCTCAACTGCGTCGCTTCGCCACCCGCTGACTCCTGGCTGCCTGTCTTCGCCTGCGGCGGACCTCCTGGATGATCGCGATCACTCCGAAGACGATAACGAATGCGATGATGCCGTAGAACTCGACATAGCGGCCCAAAAACGTGAGGATGTCAGGACCCCGTGCTCCCGCCGGCGCGGTTGCCGCGTAATCGCCGAAGTTGCTGGGGGTTGCCCCGGCAAAGGGATTCCCACCCGACGCCTGGGTGGTTTCCAGCCCCTGCCAGCTGGTCCCGTCGTAGTACTCGACCTGTTTGAAGGGCCCGGTCGGATAGCGCAGCGTCAGGTGGAAGGTCCCGTGCGTCGTCAGCGGCGCGCCGCTCGGCAGCTCGACGCACTGAAAGCTGTAGACATTGCCGCGGATCTGCGTTCCCGCCGGTGGCGGCGGCGGATTGGCGAGCGGCGTCACCGTGCAACGCACGCTCTGCGCCGAGGGCGAAACGTTGAGGAAGCCGACGCCGAAATAGATCACGACCTGGGCGTCAGCGGTTTGCAAACTCCCACCCGCGACCTGGCCGTTGTGCACCGGGAAGATGGACTCACCGCCGGACGGCTGAACGTTGCCCGACCGCAGGTCGGATGGCGGAGATTCCCAGTGATAGGGCGAGGGCGGGACCGCGATGCCGTCGAACACAGGGGGCGCGACCGTCCGCCCGTGGAGCAGCAGTGCCGCAAGCATTCCCAGCAGCAGGGCGAGCATCCCCGCCCTTCGCTGCCGTGTCATGCCGAAAACCAGGCTCCCCAGTCGGCCATCACGTGGGCGATCGCGCCCGGCATCACACGGCCGCTGATGGCGCGCAGCCCACCGAGCGCCACGCCGATCGAGAAATCGAGCGGCATGGCCGGCAGGCCATAGCGCGGCAGGTGAATCAGCGCAAAAACGGCCGCTCCGGCCAGGATGGCGGCCAGCGGTCCCACCTCCTGCGTCCAGCGTTGCTGCAGGCGCCCCCGAATGACGACCTCCTCCAGGCTCGCCACTACCGCCGCGATCGCGCCCCACTGCCAGAAGCCACCCAGTGGCCGCCCTCCCGGAGAGCCACCCAGCAGCGGTGCCAGTAGCGCCAGGCCGAGGAACAGTCCGGCCGCGATGGAGACTCCCCTTCCCCATCGCGTTTCGCCTCCAACCGAGTCACGCTCGAACCACGCAATCCCAAGCAGCGCCGCCGTAAATACCGAGGTGCTGACTCCGTCACCCATCGGGCCCAGCGCAGCGCGCAGCAGCGCCGCGGCCAGGACCAGGGCAGTCACCCGCAGGGTCCGCGCCGGGAGGCGGCCCCCGGGCAAGCGGACCGGAAGGGCGATCACCGCGGAAGTGGGATGAAGGCCGCGGTCCCCGTGGCGAAGACCGGCGGATATACCGTCACGCTCTGCCGCACCCCCTGCCATTGCCAGATCACGCTCGCGGCACGGAGATTCTGGCCCATCGCATCAGGGGTGGCGGCAAAGCGGACGCCCGCCCCGTTGGCGAGCGTGCCCGACGGGAGGTCCAGCCCGCGCGCGGCCGCAGCCAGCCCGGACGCGCTCTCACTCCGCGCCGAGCCCATTACGTAGTGAAAGAGGGTCCAGGCAGCGGAGAAGCCAGCCAGCGATTCCTCAGTCGGATCCGCCCCTGACGCCTCACGGTAGGCGGCAGCGAATCGGTTGTAGATAGCCAAACCCGTCGGGTTGAGCGCCTGCGGGTTGAATCCGTGCGGCGGCCGGTCCGAGGCGAAGACGCCGATCGCGTCAGCCCCGAGCATGACTCCGAAGTCGGGGACGCACTGTGCCATGGTGGTCCCGATCAGGGCCTTGACGTGCAGCCCGAAGGCGAGCATCGCCCGCCGGAACCTGACCCCGTCATCGATGTAGGACGACAGCATCAGGATGTCAGGATTGGCCGCCCGGATCGAGGCGAGAACCGAACCCCAGTCAGGGACCCGGGCGTCATAAACGACGTTCGCCACCACCGCCATCTGTTCCCTGCGCGCCTGCGCCACGGCCGCTGCGGCCACCGCGGTCGGGTAGGCATCGGCGTTGTGGACGACCGCCAGCCGAAGGGCGGAGGCCGGTTGCTGCAGCTTGCCCGCCAGCACGCTGGCAGCGAAATGGCTCGACATCGCCCCCAGGTTGCCTCCGGTGGCGCCCACTCGAAAGACGAGCGGATAACCGCGGCCGGTGAGCTGGTCGGCCACCGCGCCGGCTTCCCAGTAGAGCAGCCCGTCCGCCTGCGCGGCCTCGCTGATCGGCATCGAGAGGGCGCTGGAATAGGCCCCCAGCACGGTCTTCGCACCGCTCGCGCGCAGCTCGGCTACCCTGGCCTGGGCTTCCGACGGTGCCGTGATGCCCCGGCTGATCAACTCGATCCGCCGGCCGAGCGCGCCGCCGTCGGCGTTGACGAAGTCGCGGGCGATCTGCGCCCCCAGGAATTCCTGGCGGGCGAGCGGCGCCTGCGGTCCGCTAAAGGGGAACACGGCGCCCACCCTGATCGTGGCGCCGGCGGCCGGCACCGTACCACAGGAGGTACCGGCCAGCACGGCGCTAGCCAGGAGGCCGGCTAACGCGCGCACGGTCGAATTCTAGCCGTGCCCTCTGAGGCTTGCCGGTTCGATCACGATCGGGACGGAGTACTTTGCGGCGAACTGAGCGTTGCTTATTCCGATCCGGCGGTAGAAGCCGCCCACATCGTACTTCGCCGCGTAGCCCGGCACCTGGGTCGCAGGCGGCCACTCGTTCGCGATCCGCGCCGTCCCGGAAATGACGATGATGTCGCCGCCCCTTCCATCGCCGTCGAAATTCAGCGCGACCCGCGGATTACGCCCGATGTTGCGCAGCTTGGGTTTGTCGGGCTCGCTGTAAAGGAGCACGTGCGATCCGTCCCATAGAAACCAGACCGGCACCGGTACCGGGGCACCATCGTGGTCTACCGTCGTCAGCCAGATCATGGGCTCCTCCAGCAGGCGCCGTTCCACCCGCTTATGGAAAGTATTTCGATGATCGAGTTTGAAGCCCGGGCCGCTTATGTCTGCTCGATGCCTTTCATCAAGATCGTGATGAACGCCCCGAGCGCCGCGACGCAGACGGCGGCATAAAGCCCGGGCGCGATCAGGTTGAAGGGAAGGTGCAGGAAGGCCGCGGCGGCGGCAACGAATACCGTGACGGCAATACCCGCCGAGGAGAGCCGCCCCCAGGTGGTATGCCGGACCCGCAGGGTGCGGCGCCGCACGAACAGGAAGGCGATCCCACCCACGATCGGGAAGGCGTAGCGGAAGGTGACGAGCGCGCCGAGCCACTGGGGCAGGACACCAATGATGGCGAGCGAGATCGCGGCAACACTGAAGAAGACACCGTCCATGAAGGGGTCGTAGAGGCGACCCCAGCGGGTCGAGGCGTGTCCCCGCCTTGCCAGCCAACCATCGAGCAGGTCGGTGAGGGCGGCGACGCCGAAGACGGCCACCAGCGCCACGTAGGAGCCCTGGCTCGCCCAGTGCGCTCCCCAGGCGACCAGGACGGCGGAGAAGCCACGCAGCTCGGTTAGGCGATTGGGCCACCCTATCGAACGCTGAATCTCGCCGGTTTCGAGGTTGACCATCAGGCCCAGGTGCAGCCCGAGGTCGATCATCAGCACCCCCCACCAGAGCAGGCAGCTGATCAGGAACCAGAGCGACTCCATGGCATGAACCGCGCTGAAGACGGCGACCGCGCCGAGCAGGATGCAGGTGGCACCGCCGACCGCGAAGCGGATCCAGGAGGAGCGCAATTGATCGTTCTCCTCGATGATCTGGACTGAGCGGATCCAGGAGGCCCGCCAGAAGGCGCCCCAGGCGCGGGCGCTGTAGTTGCCCTTCTTGAGATCGTGCAGCAGGCCGATCACGAAGAGATTGGGAGGAAGCTCGGGCTCCTCTGTCTGGGCGGCTTTCTGCGAGGGGTGCCGGACCACAACCTGAGTAAAGGCCCTTTGCCGCCACCCGTCAAGGTGCCTATGGC
>Ga0102924_1002621_pt1 | contig 19476 bp, 18 predicted proteins | sample PaiPotPPM11metaG_FD_80116 | JGI IMG/M metagenome (GOLD analysis project Ga0102924, IMG submission 80116) | Iron sulfur acid spring bacterial and archeal communities from Banff, Canada, to study Microbial Dark Matter (Phase II) - Paint Pots PPM... ...
CCGCCATACCACCTTCACATTTTTAACCACAGAGACACAGAGGGCACAAAGAGGGAGAAAAATCTTCCACCTTCTCCTCTTCTTTCTCTCTGCCCTCTGTGTCTCTGCAGTTCATCGTTCCTCATCACCGGTTCAGGCTTTGCAGGGCCATGGCGACTGCGCCGACAAGGGGGGCGTCCGCTTTCAGTTCGGCGGGGGCGATGCGAACGGCGCGGCCGGGCACGTCCATCGCGTACTGGCGGATCGTCGAGCGGAGCGGCTCGAAGAGGAGCGGCCCCGCCTCCGCCACCTGCCCGCCGACGATGATCACGCCAGGATTCAACGTTGTGACGAGGTTGGCGAGGGCGAGGCCGAGCATGCGTACCGCCTCGTCCACCGTCTCTTGCGCCGCACGATCGCCATCGCGCGCTGCCTCGAAGACCTTCTTCGGCGTCAGCGCGCCGCCGGTGAGCAGCACGCTCTCGTCACCCGCCGCGATGGCGCGCTCCCGCGCGTGCTGCATGATTGCCCGCGCTGAGGCGTACGCTTCGAGTCGGCCCGGTCGCCCGCCGCCCTGATGCGCGTCGGGGTTGACAATTACATTGCCGATCTCGCCTGCCGTCGTCGTCACACCCTGCTGCAACTGGCCGTTGAGGATGATGCCGCCGCCGACACCCGTGCCGAGATGGACGTAGATGATGTGCTCCTCGCCCCGCCCCGCCCCGAAGATCGCCTCGCCAAGGGCGGCAGCGCGGGCGTCGTTATCGAGGAAGGTCGGCACCTTGAGGTCATTTTCGAGGACGGCGGCAATCGGCAAATTGTCGTAGCCCGGAGTGCGGGGCGAATACAAGATGACGCCGCGCCCGGCATCCACCGGCCCGCCGAAGGCGACGCCGATACGGACGACGCGATCCATCAGGATGTTCGCCTTCTTCAGTGTCTCGGTGACGAGGTTGCGGAGCCGGAGCCGCAGATCATCCGCCGAGAGCGAGGCGTCCCCCTCCACCGGCGTGCGCTCAACGATCTGCCCGCGCAGATCCGCCACCGCCACGCGCTGCCCCCGCCCCGAGACTTCGATGCCCACGACGTATCCTCCGGTGGCAAGCACCGAGTCCCATTGGCTACCGAGGTCAAACCCCCGCAGCGAATCGTCTCCGTCGTCGGCCCACTCCGATTGCACGCGCCCTCCCTTTGGTCGGAAGGACGAAGGATTAAGGACTACGTGAGATCGGCGCCTCACTCAGTCCTTAGTCCCTAGTCCTTATCATCTTCGGCGACGCAGGGGTTCGTCAGCGTGCCGACGCCCTCGACAGTGATCGCGTAGATGTCGCCGTCGAGCACGCCATACCGCGCCGCGCCCCCATGCTCGTACCGCACAAAACGGATCGCCGGTTCCCCTGCCATCGTCACTTCCCCCCTCGTTTCGCGTGCTCGCAAAGAGATGTTCGTTGCATTGTACACGAACACGGAATCGCCGCGATGGACGGTTGCACACAGCGCAATTGTGTCGCATCAGGAGCGGGCGCCTCTCTATCTGTATCTGGCACTGTGCGACAATCAAGGAAGAATGGACAACACGCGACGGATGACGGCGAGACACGGAAGGGAGCAACGGAGATGCACGCAGACGGGACGTTCGATGTTCGGTGTTCGCGGCGTGCGTTCGTCTGGCGCGGGGCGATGACGGGCCTCTCGGGCGCGGCGCTGCCCACGCTGCTCGCCGCGTGCGGCAATGCATCGCCCACTCCGACCAATCCGCCCACGTCGGCCCCGGCAGCGACGACTGCGCCACCCGCACGATCAACCGCCGCGCCCGCCACCGCACCGGCGGCATCAATCACGACGGGCGCGAACAGTACCAACTCACCCATCCTCTTCGTGCATGGCAACAGCGACTCCTCGGCGCTCTGGATCACGACGCTCTGGCGTTTCGAATCGAACGGCTACCCGCGCGAGCGGCTCTTTGCAATTGACTATCCCAATCCAACGGCGCGGGACGACGACGCGATTCCGCAGCCGGGCCGCTCGGGCACGGAGGAGCAGCGCACCCAACTCGCGGCCAAAGTGGACGCGGTGCTGGCGCAGACCGGCGCGTCCAAACTCGCCCTCGTTGGCAACTCGCGCGGGGCGAACTCGATCCGTAACTACGTCAAGCATGGCGGCGCGGAGAAAGTCAGCCATGTCGTGCTCGGTGGCGGGGTCAATCACGGCGTCTACAGCGCGCCCGGCAACAACAGCGAATTTAACGGCGCGAGCCGCTTCATGCAGGAACTGAACGCGGGGAGCGAGGTCGTACTGGGCGTGGCGTTCATGACAATCCGTAGCGATAAGTTCGACAAGTACGCCCAGCCAATGCTCGGCACGGGCGCTCCCTCGAATATCAGTTACGACGCGCCGGAACTGAAGGGCGCGACGAACGTCATCCTCGAAGGAATTGACCATCGCGAGACGGCGTTCAGCGCGCGTGCGTTCGCCGAAATGTTCCGCTTCATCACCGGACACACCGCCAGCGCCGATAGTACACCGGAGAGCAGCGTGCGACTTTCCGGCCTGATCACCGGCTACGAGAACAAGGTGCCGACCAACCTCCCCGTCGCGGGGATCGCCGTGACGATCTTCGCGGTTGATCCGGCGACGGGCGCGCGAATCGGCGCGCCGGTGCATCAAATGATGACGAGCGCGGACGGCTCGTGGGGCACGTTCACGGGCAGTCCGACGGCCAATTACGAGTTCGTCATCCAGCAGCCCGGCGCGGCAATCCGGCACATCTTCCGGTCGCCCTTCCCGCGCTCGTCGTCAGTCGTCTCGATGCGCCTCGCGGAGGACGCGCCGATCGCGAACCAGGGAGTGGTCATCTTCACTCGCCCGCGCGGCTACGTCGCCACCGGCCGCGACAAGCATCTGCTCGATGGTGTGCCCGTGCCCGGCGTCAAAGAGGGTATCCCGACCGATTCGGCATTCAAGGTGCCTTTCTCCGGTCCTGAACGCGCCGTCCCCGCCTCCCTCAACGGCGAAAAGATGACCGTTCGCACCATCCCCGGCGACGTCGTCTATGCGGAGTTTCACTATTGAGAGAGCGGGTCATCCCAACAATGTAGCGGAATGACGGCGCCCGGACGCAGCCCTGCGATCATGACGCTTTTTATCTTCTTAATAGTGATGCATCGCAGGAGATTTGTTACGGAGCAAGGTGGTTCACAGCCACGCATGCATCTGCTCCACCGTCAGATTGCCGCCGCAGACGATCGTACCGACGAGCCGGTCCCGGAACACTGCGGGATGTTCGAGAATCGCGGCGACGCCGACTGCGCCGGACGGTTCCACAACCACGCCGGCGTGGCGGTGGAGCAGGCGCATGCCCGCGATGATCGTCTCGTCGCGCACGAGGAGCGCATCGTCCACGAGACCACGCAGATCGGCGAGCGCTTCCGGGACCGGCACGCGCACCCCGATGCCGTCGGCGATGGTATCCATCCGTTCATGGGCGATGACCCGACCTGCACGCCACGATTCGACCATCGCGGGCGCTCCGGTGGACTGCACGGCAATCACCCGTGTCTCCGGGCTGCGGGCTTTCATGACCCTGGCTACCCCCGCGAGCATCGCGCCGTTGCCGAGCGGCACGAGCAGCGTTTCCAAACGCTCGGGGAACGCGAGGAGTTCAAGCCCGATGGTGCCCGCCCCTTCCCCGGTAGCGGGGTCAAGGCTGTCCTCGATCATGCGCGCACCGGTTTGCGATGCGAAACGCTTGGCTTCGATCTTGGCGGCATCAAAATCCTCACCGTGCAGCACCACGTTCGCGCCGAGCGCACGCATCCGTTCGACCTTGAACGCGTTCGCGTTGACGCTCGCGTAGACCGTCAGCACGAGACCGCGTTTGCGGCATGCATACGCCATCGCCTGGCCGAAATTTCCCGCACTCGCACAGACAAGGCGCGCATCGGCGGGGAGTTGAGAGACGCAATAGTCCGCGCCGCGCCCCTTGAACGAGCGGAGCGGGTTGAGCGTCTCGATCTTGAGCATCAGCCGCACACCCAGTTCATCACTGAGGGGTTCGCATACGAACTGTGGCGAGTTCAAGAAGATTGGGTCAATGATGCGCGCGGCCTGCTCGATGCGTTCGAGCGATAGGCGATGTGGCAACGGTGTCATGCAAGTGCTACCACGACAGATAACCCCCGTATGTGCGTATCCTTCGCCACGATGGTTTTGACAATTTCCACTCTACGAATCGTATCATACCTTGTTCGCCGGGATCATTCACTCGCGTTGCGAAAGACTCAGCACACACCCGGCACGTAACCTGCGACGAACGCATGTCGTATAGTACGTACAGCAGCCATTCGCTGATTTCGACCGCCAAATTGCTGCAACCGGGTTCACCGTATGGTACTATGCGCATGTACGCATGACCTCTCGTATCGGCAAAGGAGCAGGCGCATGGCCACCCTCACTGCCATCGCACCGCTGACCGATCACCGCACGGTCGGCCTCAGCGATGACGACGCGATCCAGATTTTCGATGTGATGCTTCGCACGCGCGAAATTGACGAGCGGATGTGGGCGCTGAACCGGCAAGGTAAAGCGCCCTTTGTTGTGCCCTGCCGAGGGCAGGAAGCAGCACAGGCGGGCGCGGCATGGGCGCTCGACCCCAAAAAGGACTGGCTCTTCCCGCATTATCGCGATCTCGGGCTTGCCCTCTGGTTCGGCTTCACGACAAACGAACTCTTCCTGATGTTCTTCGCCAAGGGAACGGACAGCATCAGCGGCGGGCGGCAGATGACGCACCATTTCGGCTCGCAGGCCCGCCATGTCGCCTCGATCTCCGCCCCCTTGGGCACGCAGATCCCCCACGCGGTGGGCGGCGCATACGCGATGCGGCTGCAAGGCACAACGGGCGCCGTGACGATCACCTGCTTCGGTGAGGGGACGAGCAGCAAGGGCGATTTCTACGAGGCGTGCTCGCTCGCCGCGCTGCACAAACTGCCGGTCATCTTCCTCTGCGAAAACAACGGCTATGCGATCTCCGTGCCGATGTCCAAGCAATCGCCCGTACCGAATGTCGCGGATCGCGCGGCGGCCTTCGGTTTCCCCGGTGTGATCGTGGATGGCACCGACCCCTTCGCCACCTATGCCGCCGTGCGGGATGCGCGGGCACGCGGCGTCGCGGGGGAGGGGCCGACGCTGATCGAGGCGAAGATGTACCGCCTCCTCCCGCATACTTCAGACGACAATGACATGACCTATCGCACGCGCGAGGAAGTGCGGCAGGCGGAGGAGGGTGAGCCGCTCCGCCGGATTGTTGAGTACATGCAAGCGCGCGGCCTTCTCTCCGAGGATGAGATCGCCGCTCGCCGTGCCCGCATTCGTAAGGAGATCGCGGCGGCCGTTGCGGCGGCGCAGTCCGCGCCTGAGGCTGACCCGGTGACCGTTGCGGACCGTGTCTACGCCCCCGTCGAGGAGGGAATCTGATGGCCGTCTCGACCCGCTCCACGATTGAGAAGGAACTTACGGAGGCCGCCGCCGCTCCGAATCGCATGACGGCGACCGAGCACCACGATAGCCACGACGAACATGGCCCTGTCGCCCACGGTCTTTTTTCTCCCCCAACAGGTGTCACGGGAACTGACAGCCGCAGCGGCGTGACGATGATCGAGGCGATCAATCAGGCGCTCGCGGAGGAGATGGAGCGCGACCCGCGTGTTTTCCTGCTTGGCGAGGACATTGGGCCACGCGGCGGCGTCTTCGGTGCGACGAAGGGGTTGATCGAGCGATTCGGCCCCGAGCGCGTCCTCGACACGCCAATCGCGGAGAGTGGCTTTACCGGCTTCGGCATTGGCGCGGCGCTCCTCGGTAGCGTGCCGGTCATTGAGATCCAGTTCGCGGACTTCATCTACTCAGCGCTCGAGCAGATCTTCAGCGAGATGGCGAAAATGCACTATCGCTCGAATGGGGACGCGCGCCTGCGGATGGTCGTGCGCGCCCCCATCGGCGGCGGCATTCACGGCGGATTCTATCATTCCCAGTCGCCGGAAAATCTCTTTGTCGTACCGGGCCTGAAGGTGGCGATGCCTGCCACGCCGTCCGATGCGAAAGGAATGCTCAAGGCGGCGATCCGCGACCCGAACCCGGTGATCTTCTTCGAGCACAAGCGGCTCTACCGCTCCCTACGCGAGCCGATGCCGGAAGATGACGTGCTCGTGCCGCTCGGTATGGCGCGGATCGCCCGACCCGGCACGACGCTCTCCGTCATTACCTACGGCGCGACGGTGCATGAGGCGATCAAGGCGGCGGGAAGCCTGATGGCGGACGGGATTGACGCCGAAGTGCTCGACCTCCGCTCTCTCCAACCGTACGACAAGCCCGCGATCCTTGCGTCAATCGCGAAGACGCACCGCGCGCTCGTCGTCCATGAGGCGAGCAAGACGAACGGCTTCGGCGCGGAACTCGCCGCCTTCATCGCGGACGAGGCATTCATGGAACTTGATGCCCCCGTGCGCCGCCTCGCCGCCCCCGACTCCCCTGCCATGCCATATAATCACCTGCTAGAATCAGCATATCTGGTTGATGCGGCGAAAATCGCCGCCGCGATGCGCGAACTTGCGGCATTTTAAGGAGTACAACGATATGGCAGAGGTACACGGCAGCGGCGCCGCGACGATGACCCGGCCCGGTTTATCCCCGGTCACCTTCCCGCAACTCGGCGAGTCCGTCGTGGAAGGGACCGTCCTCCAGTGGCTCGTCAAGATCGGCGACACGGTCGAGGAAGATCAGTTGCTGACCGAGATCGAGACGGAGAAGGTCGTCGCCGAGATCCCGTCGCCCTTCAAGGGCATCGTCAAGGAATTCGCCGTCGAGATCGGGCAGACCGTCCCCGTCGGTACGACGCTCCTCTGGATCGAGACAGACAAGTCAGCGGCGGACGCGGCAGCGGCAGCCCCCGCACCGGTGGCAGCGGCGACGGAAGCGGCGCCCGTGAAAGCGGAACCGGAGACGGACAACGCCACACAGCAGATGGAATCGGCATCCTCGCCACCGGCGGCGCAGGCGAACGCGGCCGCCGCGACAAACGGCGCAAAGGCATACACCGAATCCGCCGACGCGAGCAAGATGTATTCTCCCGCCGTCCGCAAGCTGGCGATGGAGTTCGGCATTGACCCGGCGACCGTCAAGGGCACCGGCGCCGGTGGCCGCGTCACACGCGAAGATATGATGAAGGCGCACGCCGCCCAGCAACACAGTGCTGAGGCCCAAGTGCTGAGTGCTGAGGCCGCGCCCGCGGCCGAACCTGCTGCCGCCCCGCCCACCCCGGCACCGCCACCGGCACCCGCTTCGCAACCCGCACTCAGCACTCCGTCTGGCGATCTGATCCCGATGACGGCGATCCGCCGCCGGACGGCGGAGGCGCTCACGAAGGCGGCGCAGACGATCCCGCAGGCGGCGTCGTGGGTCGAGGCAGATGTGACGGACCTCGTCGCGCGGCGCGAGGCGGAGAAGCAAGGCTTCCTCGAGCGGGAGGGCGTGCCGCTCACCTATCTCCCCTTCTTCGTCATGGCGGGGCTGGCGGCGATCCGGCAGTACCCGATCATCTCCTCGCGCTGGACGGATGAAGGGATCCGCATCATCCGGCAGGTCGGTTTCGGCATCGCCGTGAGCACGGACAACGGCTTACAAGTGCCGGTCATTCACAACGCGGGCGACTACTCGATCACCGGCCTCGCCCGCAAGATGCACGACATCATTGGCCGCGCGCGGGGCGGCAAACTGAAGATCGAGGATATCGAGGGCGCCTCACTCACCCTGACGAACCCTGGCTCCTTCGGCTCGCATGCGACGATGGCGATGGTTCGCCCGAATGAGGCGTGCATCTACTCGGTGGACGCAATCCTTGAGAAGCCCGTCGTGCGCAATGGCGGCATCGCCATCCGCTCGATGGTGACGCTCGGCATCACCTTCGATCACCGCATCTTCGATGGGCGCGAGGCGGTTTTCTTCCTCAACGCGGCGAAGAAGTGGCTGGAAGAAGAAGCGGCGACCACCGCACTTTGACCCATCTCCTGCCCCCTCCGGTGTCGGGAGGGGGCAGGAGGGCATCACGGCACGGGCGCGGGCGCGACAATAACCTCGGCGTCGCCGTTGCCCGCGCTGTCGCCCCTCATGCGTGGCCGGGTGCGGCGGAATTGGAGCAACAAGATCGCGGACAGGACGAACAGCCCGCCAACGATTTGCACCGGCCCGAGCCGCTCGCCGAGGACGATCGTCGCGAGGAGGACGCCGAGCGGAATCTCCAGCGTGCCGAGAATGCTCGCAACCGTCGGGCCAACCCGCGTGATTCCCGCGTAATTCGCGACGGTCGCTAGCACAGAGGCACACAGGGCAAGCCCGATAATTGGCAGCCAGCCCCAGGGGGCGAAATCGAACCGCAGCCCGCCGCTCACCACCCCGGTCACCGAGAAGGTGATTGCCGCGCCCGTCGCGACCAGTCCGGCGAGAGTCAGCGGCGGCACGGCACGCAGAATGGCATGCCCGGTGAGCAGGGTGCAGGTATAGACGAACGCCGCGCCGAGCGCCAGCAGCATCCCAACGAGATCGTGGCTGCCGCGATGCGGGCCGGAGACGACGAGGACGACGCCCGTCGTGGCGACGACCAGCGCGACAACGCACCGCGCGTTCCACCGCTCGCGCCCGATCAGCACCGCCCCGACGGTCACCATCGCCGGGTACGCATAGAGGAGCAAAATCCCCAGCGCGGCATCAATCCGCGTCAGGGCGGTGCCGAAGAGCCACGTCTGACCGGCCTGAAAAACCGCACCGAGCAGCAGGCCGCGCGTGATCGTCGCGCGTGGCGGCATTCCGCTGCCAAACCGGGGAATGAGCAGCCAGAAGAAGAGCGCCGCGATCAGGTAGCGCACCATCAGCAGCGTCACGACATTGACGCCCGCCGCGTACGCGAGTTTCGCAAAGACCGCCGTGACGCTGTACGCCGTCGCCGCAAGGATACAAAACAGGACACCCTCGCGCTCGCGAGTCATACGCGCTCCTCATCGGAGGATTCGGTGGCGTAGGCCACCGGAATATCAGTCGGTGCGTCCGTAATCGTCCGTGATGCGGATGACATCGTCGAGGTGGGGCGTGCTCACTTCGAGGAGCACGCTATCCTCGATCGCCTCGAAGCGGTGGATCGTATCCGTCGGGATATGGACGAGCATCCCCGGCCACCAGTCGAATTGCTCATCACCGAAGGTCAGCGTGATGTGGCCGGAGAGCAGGTAGAGCGTCTCCTCTTTAATTGCATGCTTTTGTAGGCTGAGCCGCTTGCCCGCCGAGACTTCCAACACCTTCCCGGCGTAATCCCCTGTGTGCGCGAACCAGATTTCCCGGCCCCACGGTTTTTCAACGATCTTCGGCTCCGCAAGCGGCCCCATCTCCCCACTCCTTGCCCGGGTGCAAATCACGATCCGCGTACGTAACCACACAATGCCGTCGCTTTGCAACCCATACACAGCGCGAAGAAAAGAGACGATGCCAATGATGACGGGAGGCTAGGAGTAGAGATAGGCATGGACGTGCCGATGGGGGATGCATGCATCCATCCCCGACGCAAAGAGACAATGGCAATCAGTGCAGAAATAGAGGTGATTCCATCGCTCCATCGCTCGTGTGTATCGCGCCGTTTCATCGCGAACCCGGCGGCGTGCCCGACCGCTGACGAGTTGCGCGATGCCCCAAACGACGTAGGCCAGCGCGCCAGCGAGGATGATCGCGCCGATGGCCGTGAATGGGCGGGCCGAGGCGGAGTCACCGATCGTCTTCCGCGTCACGGCGGAGACGCTCCCGATCACGAAGACGACGAGGCCGACAAGTCCCAGCCCGCCCATCGCGACGATATGACGGGTGACGCGGTATCGCATCCCCTGCGGCTCATTCGGCGGCAACACATAGGCGGGCACACCGCTGATCCCGACGCCTGCCGAATTGCGCGGCGTCATCCCATAGGTGCGGCCGGTGCCGAGGACGATTGGCATGCGGCCGATCGTTGATACAATCGGCATCACGCCGCCCGCGACGAGGGACGCAACCCGCTCGACCGTCTCGCGCTGCCCACAGTGCGGGCAGATGAGCGGTATGATGGGCGATTGGTATGCGATGCCGCTACCAAAGGATTCCATTGCCTTACCTCGCCAGCCTATTGCGAAAGACGGGGCAATTGTAGCACCGATACAACAAAAAAGGGCGGTTCACGAACCGCCCTTACAACTCTCACTGGACTTCCCTTCCGTGTGCGGGCGCCCTTTGGGTAGTATAGGGAAGGGTTGGGTATGAGGGCATCCTACTTCGCGGCGGCGAACCGCTTGCCAACTTCATCCCAGTTGACGACGTTCCACCAGGCGCTGATGTAATCCGGGCGGCGGTTCCGGTAGTCCACGTAATATGCATGCTCCCAGACATCGAGGCCGAGGAGTGGCGTCTTGCCTTCCATCAGCGGGCTGTCCTGATTCGCGGTGCTGGAGATTGCCAGTGTGCCGCCGCTCGCGGTTAGCCATGCCCAGCCACTGCCGAAACGGGTCGTCGCGGCCTGCGCGAACTGCTGCTTGAACTGATCGAAGCCGCCGAAGGTCGAATTGATCGCTTCGGCGAGTTTGCCCGTCGGTTGGTTGCTGCCACCCGGCTTCATGATCTCCCAGAAGAGGGTGTGATTGGCATGCCCACCACCATTGTTGCGGACCGCCGTACGGATGCCTTCCGGCACGCTGTTCAAATCTGAAATCAGCGCCTCGACCGACTTATTCGCCAGGTTCGGTTGATCCTTCAGCGCGTTATTGACGTTCGTCACATACGTCGCGTGATGCTTGTCGTGATGCAGTTCCATCGTCTCTTTGCTGATCGTCGGTGCGAGCGCGTCATACGCATACGGCAACGGAGGTAGTTCATACGCCATGGGGTTTGACTCCTTCCATCAAATAACGACACCGAGAGGGCATCTATCGCGTGGAGCGCCATCGTCGCGCCAGCACTCCCCGCCCGGACAGTATGCATCGCATCAGGATGGCGTGCAACCAATTGGGTTCGAGGTTCGGGGAACGGATCAGACCACTTCGAACCCCGAACCCCGAACTTCTCGTCAGCCGCCGATACGTGACATGCCGCGATTGAGGGAGACCTCGCCGGTAGCAACACCGTGGCCCCACGGCTTCTGCCAGACGGCCTCGCGCAGTCGCATGCGGATTTCGTCGTCCGAGGCGCCGGAGCGGATCAGGGTGAGCACATCCACCTCGTCATCGCGGAGTAAGCAGAGGCGCAGTTTGCCGTCGGCGGTGAGGCGCATGCGGTTGCAGGTCGCGCAGAAGGCGTCCGTCATCGCCGAAATGAAGCCGACCGAGCCACGGGCATTGGGGAAGATGAAGGGCCGCGCCGGGTCTACCGGGTCGGCGGTCGGGTCGGGCGTCAGTGTGCCCCACCGCTCCTCGATGCGCGCCATCACCTCAGCAGTCGGCACGAGGAAATCGAAGGCGACATCGTCCACACCCTCGAAGGGCATCACCTCGATGAACCGGACCTGCCACGGATGCTCGTACGCCAATCCGGCGAGATCGGCGACTTCGTGATCGTTCTGCCCGCGGATGACGACGGCGTTCAACTTGATCGGCGCGAGGCCCGCCGCCTCCGCTGCTTGGATGCCCTCCATGACGAGATCGAGCCTGCCGCCGCGTGTGATCTGTTTGAACCGCTCCGGATCGAGCGTGTCAATCGAGACATTGATGCGCTTCAGCCCGGCCTGCGCCAGCGGTTCCGCGAGGCGGGAAAGGAGAATGCCATTCGTCGTCATCGCGATGTCGGTGATCGCGGGATTCGCGGCGATCTCCCGCACGAGATCAGGCAGGTTCCGGCGCAGCGTTGGTTCCCCTCCGGTCAGGCGGATCTTCGTGAACCCGACATCCGCCGCCAGCCGGACGACGCGAAGCAGTTCGTCGTCCGTCAGCAGTTCCTCTTTCCCTTGCCAGCGCACGCCCTCGGCGGGCATGCAATAGACGCAGCGGAGGTTGCAACGGTCCGTCAGGCTGATACGCAAATAGTTGATCCGGCGGCCGAACGCGTCGTGCGCCGGGTCGTGCAGATCAACCATGCTGAGCGGAATCATCGTCGTGGTGGTCATTAGATCTCGCTGATACGCGGCCGTCGGCACCGCTCTGAAAGTATACCGGGATAGATCAAAACAATCTACCCTTCGTCGCAAACTTAACAACGATACGGCTTCGCAACTATTCCTTCGCAGTGCTCCGGTCACCGAAGCGGCCGGAGCGGAGAGAGAGGCCGCCATCCACCCAGAAGACCTGCCCGGTGACGTACGAGGCGGCATCCGAGCAATAATAGAGGACCGCACCGGCGATGTCGTCCGGGTAGCCGACGCGGCCAAGGGGCGTTGCGGCGGCGAACGTGCCCGCGTAGTCCGGCAGTTCGTGGCTCGTCCGCTCGATCAGGATCGCGCCGGGGGCGACGGCATTGACGGTGATGCCATAGGGGCCGAGTTCGACCGCCATACCAACCGTCAGCATATTGACGCCGCCCTTCGAGGCGTTGTACGGCGTCGCGTTCTTGAAGGCGGATTTGCTCGCACCGCTGGAGATATTGACGACGCGGCCCCAGCCCTGATCGCGCATGATGCGGGCGGCGGCTTGCGTGCAGAAGAACATGCCCTTGAGGTTCGTGTCGAGCGTCGCGTCCCAGTGCGCCTCGTCCGTCGCGAAAAAGTCCTCCCAGAGGGTGATACCGGCATTATTGACGAGGATGTCGAGGCCGCCGAGCGCGTCCGTCGCTTCCCGCACCAGTCGCTGGCACTCCGTGACCTCCCCCACATTCGCGCCGATCGCGACCGCGTTCCTGCCGAGCGCGTGGATTTCCGCGACGACCGATGCGGCCCCGGCGCTGTCGCGGTAATAATTGACCGCGACAGCCGCGCCCTCACGCGCCAACCCAAGCGCGATACCTGCACCGATTCCCTTGCTGGCGCCCGTCACGAGCGCCCGCTTACCCGCCAACATCATGCGCGTTTTCCCTTCTTGCCGCGTGCTACGTCACCTCCGGTTCTCGCCCGCGCCGCGCCGTCGTTTGCCCGATCGGATAGACGGGCAGGCCGCGCAGGAGGAGGAGAATCAGACAGACCGCGACGACGAGGAACGCCGCGCCGATGCTTACGGCGATTTTGTCCCCACGCCCTGTCATCCCGATGCCGGAATCAATACTGATCGGGGCATGCGCCGTTGCCGACCCGACACTGGCAAAGATCTCCCCATTTGTGCCTGATACCTGGCCGGGTGTTGGCAGCGTAAAGACAAGGTTCTGGAACGCGCCGGTGGCATCCGTCATCGGCACGGATTGAAGCGCGCTGACGGAAGTTGTCGAATCATACGCGAGCGGATAGGATCGGTTTTGCACGACGAGAGACGCCTGCACTGGCTGGTTCGCCGGAAACCCCTGGCCGCTCATGATGACGACCGCGCCATTCGCGCCCCGCCGCGTCGCCGAGACAGTGATGGCCGGATCAGCCGCGACAACCGATGCACCGAGCAGCCATGTCACGACTGCGATACCAAATATTGCTCCACGCCATCGCATCGCCACTCTCCCCTCACAACTGCCCGCTCCCTGCTACGCGAGGATTGTACGCGAAAACCGCCCGTCACTGCGTCAGGGCAGGTCAGCCGTGCATGCGTTCGGATAAACGCGAACGGTTGGCGTGGTATCCTCCGCATGATGCATCGGGCGCAGGTCGGACAGCGTGTTCGTCGGTGCATGGCACATCGTGGAGGAAGATCAGTGCAACGAACGATGGCAGCGGCCACACCAACATCCCATGGGTATCCCCGCCCGCAATTCGTTCGCGACGCATGGATTTCTCTCAATGGGATGTGGGACTTCGCGTGTGAGCAAACCGCCTGCTGGCGCGATCCGTCGGAAGTGCGCTGGGGCGGTCAGATCACGGTGCCCTTCGCGCCGGAAACGCCCGCGAGCGGCGTGCATGACCCCGACTTCCATGCCGTCTGCTGGTACCGGCGCACCTTCGACGCGCCCACGTTGGCGCCCGGCCTGCGCCTCCTCCTCCACTTCGGCGCGGTGGATTACGCCGCGACCGCCTGGGTAAACGGGGTGATCGTCGCGCGGCACGAGGGCGGCTACACGCCGTTCAGCGCGGACATCACCGATGTACTCACCCCAGACGGGCCGCAAACCGTCATCGTGCGCGCCGACGACGACCCGCACGATCTCGCGAAGCCGCGCGGCAAGCAGGACTGGCACCGAGAGCCGCATGTGATCTGGTATCCGCGCACCTCGGGTATCTGGCAGACCGTCTGGCTCGAACCGATCCCCGGGAGCGCTATCGGGCAGATCATCTGGCGCCCGAACCTCCTACGTTGGGAAATCGGCCTGGAAGCGGCGATTACCGGCCCGCAGCGCGACGACCTCCGGTTGCAGGTGATCTTGCGCGCCGGAGGGAAACTGCTGGCGGATGATACCTACGCGGTCGTCGGTGGCGACATCACCCGCCGCATCGCCCTCTCCGACCCCGGCATCGGCGACGCGCGCAATGAATTGCTCTGGAGCCCGGAGCGCCCGACGCTGATTGATGCGGACGTACGGCTCTGCGACGGGCAGGGCGCCCTCATTGACCACATCCGCAGTTACACCGCACTCCGCTCCGTGGCCGTGCAGGGGGATCAGTTCCTGCTCAATGGGCGGCCGCTCCGCCTGCGGATGGCACTCGATCAGGGCTACTGGCCCGAAAGCGGTCTCACGGCGCCGGATGACGACGCGCTGAAGCGGGACGTAGAACTGGCGAGGGCGATGGGGTTCAATGGCGTCCGCAAGCATCAGAAGATCGAGGACCCGCGCTATCTTTTCTGGGCGGACCGGCTCGGCCTACTCGTCTGGGGGGAGATGCCGAGCGCGTACCGCTTCACGAAGGACTCTGTCGAGCGTCTGATCCGCGACTGGCTCGCGGCGCTCACGCGCGATCTCAGCCATCCCTGCATCGTCGCCTGGGTGCCGTTCAATGAATCGTGGGGCGTGCCGGACCTGCCGAACAGCATGGCGCAGCGCGACTACGTTCGCACGCTCTACCATTTGACGAAGACGCTTGACCCCGACCGACCGGTGATCGGCAATGATGGCTGGGAACACGTCGCGGACCGACATCGTCGCCATCCACGACTACGATGACAGCCTGGAACGCCTGCAGGCCCGCTATGGCACGCCGGACGCGCTCGTGCATCTCTTCTCGCGCATGCTCCCGGCCGGGCGGCGCGTCTCGCTCGTCGAAGAGCGTCATGGCGGCCAGCCGATCATGCTGACCGAGTTCGGCGGCCTGACGTTCTCGAACGATCCCGGCGCGTGGGGCTACTCCCATGCTGGGAGCAAAGAGGAATTCGCGGCGCGCTACTCGCAATTGCTGGCGGTCGTCCGCGCGTTCCCGCTCTTTGCGGGCTTCTGCTACACGCAGTTCACGGATACCTATCAGGAGACGAACGGCCTCCTTTCTGCCGACCGGACGCCGAAATTCCCCATCGAGCAAATCCGCGCCGCGACGAGCGGGCCGCTGCATTAGGCAGTCGCCAATCTCGCGGTGGCGTGGCCTGTGCGATAATCGCCGCCATTGCTGGCCGCGCATCGAGGAAGGAACACTGCATGGCACCGAACGCACCGGACATGACAGTCACCGGCGTCGAGAGCCTCACCTTTACCTACCGCTCGCATACCGGGCGTGATGACGAGGGGCATGGGCACCCGGCGCCGGAGCATGATGCGACCCAGACACTGACGCGCGTCCGGACGAGCGCGGGCATTGACGGCTACTATTTCGGTGGCTCGGAGGCGACGACCCATGTGGCGCGGCGCTACATCGTCGGCATGGACCCGCTGCATCGCGAGGCGATCTGGTACAAATTGCTCCAGGGGCAACGCCTGGAGCGGCGCTCGCTGGACGACCGCAACCTCGCCGCGATTGATTGCGCGCTGTGGGATTTCACCGGCCGCCTGACCAATCTGCCGGTCTACAAACTGCTCGGCGCGGCGCGCGCGAAGGTGCCCGCCTACGCGAGCACGATGTGCGGCGACGACATCCCCGGCGGCCTCGACACCCCTGAAGCCTATGGCGCATTCGCGAAGGCATGCAAGGCGCAAGGCTATCCGGCATTCAAGTTGCACACCTGGATGTCGCCGCATGGCCCTGACCTGAAGCGGGATATCGCGGCATGTGCGGCGGTGCGCGACGCCGTCGGCCCGGAGATGAAACTGATGCTCGACCCGCACCACGACTACACCCGCGAGGAGGCGCTCTACCTTGGCCGCGCGCTGGAGGAACTGGACTACTACTGGATGGAAGAGCCAATGAACGAGCACAGCACCTCCTCGTTCGTCTGGCTGACTGAGAAACTCGACCTACCGATCTGCGGGCCGGAGACGGCGCACGGGCAAATGTACACGCGCGCGGAGTGGATCATGCGCGGCGCGTCGGACATCTCCCGGGTGGGGGTGAGCGACGTGGGGGGGATCACGCCCTCGATGAAGGTCGTGCATTTGTGCGAGTCTTTCCGGATCCGGTGCGAGATTCACGGGGGTGGGGCGGCGAACCTGCAGGTACTCGGCGCGATGGCGATCCCGGGCGAGTTCTACGAGCGCGGCCTGCTGCATCCACATGTGGACTTCGACGCGGAGAAGCCGTGGCTGAAGACGCCGATTGACGCGATTGACCGCGAGGGCAACGTCGCCATGCCACAGGGACCGGGGCTTGGCGAAGAAATTAATTGGGATTTCATCAAGGACAATCTCAAAGAAGATTGGCATTAATTCGGTGGCGGCGGGCTTCAGCCTGCCGAACCTCTTGGCAGGCTGAAGCCCGCCGCCACCATTTTCTTATCTCCCTACTCCGGCGCGCGGACGATCAGCAGTTCGCGATGCTCGTTCGTCTCGACGCCGCGCGGGGTCATGTATTCAGTCAGGAGGTAATTCACCGATTGCCAGTCCTGCTCGATGTCAAAGTGCGGCGGCACGCCGACGGCCTGCATCCAGAAGAGCAGCGATTCGGCATCCTTGAAGTAGTAGGGCACATTGTATGTGGCGTAGGAGACAATCGCGCAGCCGCGCTCCTGAAAAGCGTCAGCGAGCGTGGGAATTTCCTGCTTGGGCGCGATGCGCTGGCCACCCATCCCCGGCCCGCAGCCGAAAAGCGTCGTGATATTGAAGGTATTCTGCGCGCCGACCTGCTGCGTGATGAAGTACCCACCCGGCCGCAGGACGCGCACGATTTCCGCCACATCCACCACCGCGTGCCGGTTCAGCACGACATCGCACGACGTATTGGGCGCCGGCAACGCCTCTGCCCGCCCCTCGGTAAAGGTCACTTTCTCCGAGAGCGAAGCGGGCAGATTCTCCCGCGCCGTCTCGATCATCACCGGGTCGGAATCAACGCCGACGCCTGTGCCGAACGACGGCGCGAGTGCGAGGAACCGCTCGCCACCCCCGGTGCCGACATCCAGCACCCGATCATCCGGCCGCAGATACCGGCGCACGACATCGCCATACTCCCACGGCGCCGGATCGCGGTCATCCCGCATCCGCGAGAAATCCCATCCTCGTCGCGGCGCCACCTCAGCAGCGATACGTCGCAGTTCGTCGAGTGTCATTTATCAATCTCGGATCATCCGACTTCTATAGATTGCGATAAACATCTTTGCGGTGCCGAACACGAATGACAGTAATCGTCTTCGCTTCCTCATCGTGTTCAAAGACGATTCGATACTCGTCGCTATCAACGCGGTACGTTCTCGGTCGTCCTTGAATCGCTTTCATATCCTGCGGCCGTTTGCCGGATTGGAATGCCTGGTAGTGGGTCAGTTTGAACTTTCGAGCCAGTCGTGACGGGGCAAAAATTGTCAAACTGACCCACTACCGAATGCCTGCATCAGTCGCTCAATAGCGCGCGCGACTTGCCTACCAATCTTTGCTGGCAAGACGGCGATTTCTTTGTTTGATGCAGCGATAATGATGAGACGGTAATCATCACTCACCACTTTGGGACTTCCAAGCGGCCTCTAGTTCGGCTTTGGCTTGTTCCCATGGAATTGTCGGTTCACCCTCCACCTCGGCAATCGCTGCAAGGTCTTCTAACTCCTCCTGGCGTTCCAGCCAAGCTCGAAGCGCCTCCTCAACGATCTCCTCAACCGAACGATGCTGCTCCGTCGCAAGAGTCGTGACTGCGTACGCGACTGCATTATTTTCCACACGCACCGTGAGCGTTACAGCCTTCTCCGTCATGGCCATGTTGACACCTCCGCTCTGATTGTACTACGCCGTGATTATCCTTCAGTGACCGTCGCGCCGGTGTCGTCAATGGCGAGAATAAGCACCTTTCCGACATAATCACGCTCTGCGGCGGTCTCGCGCATCGCAGTGGCGACCTTCTTCGCCTGCGATGGCGCGGCGAGGGCGAGGACGCACGGCCCCGCACCACTCAGGCAGGCCCCGTAGGCTCCGGCCCGCTCGCTCGCGCCGATCAGCGGTTCGAGCCAGGGGATGAGCGCGGCGCGGTACGGCTCGTGGAGGCGGTCGCGCATGAACCGGCTGAGCGCATCGTACTCCCGGTCAATCAGCGCCGCGACGAGCAGCGCGACGTGGCCGACATTGATTACGGCGTCCCGGTGGGGAACTTCCGGTGGCAACGTGGCGCGGGCGGCAGTCGTGTGCAGCGTCGCTTCCGACACGAAGAGGACGGCACGCAAATCGGAGCCGTCCGAGAGCGAGAAGGCGATGCCGCCATCCGCCGCGACGATGCCGCCATAGATCGCGGCGGCGACATTGTCCGCGTGCCCCTCGATGGCGGACGCAATCGCGAGCAGCGGGTCCTCGACATCGTCGGACAAGCGGTCGAACGGCTCATCGAGCAGCGCGTTCGCGGCGAGCACGCCCCCGACGACCGCCGCCGCCGAGCCGCCCATCCCCCGCGCGACCGGGATACCGTTCTCGACATGCAGCATGTGCGGCGGGAGGTACTTGTGCGCCTCCGCCGCGAGCCGCTGCATGGCAGATTCGACGAGGTTCGGCGCATCCGCGAGCAGATGGGCATCCACTCCCGTCACCGTCGGTGCGCCCGCCACACCCGCCGTCACCGTGATCGTTGTGTACTGCGCCAGCGCAAGCCCGAGATGGTCGAAGCCCGGCCCAAGATTCGCGCTCGACGCCGGAACCCGCACCCTGATCCGCCTGCGCTTGCCGGGCGCGGAATGGGACGATTGAACCACAGAGAAACAGAGAACACCGAGAGGGAAAGAGAGGAACGGGATCAAAGTATTGCGCATCATTGTTCCGAGATGCGTTATACGAACGATTCGCTTCTTCCAGCCTCGTATTCTCCGCGTTTTCTCTGTATCCTCTGTGTCTCTGTGGTAAATATCCGCCGCCTTATCCATTGGCAAGGACCCGCTGAACGGCGGCGAGGGTGGGAGC
>Ga0102924_1002623_pt1 | contig 19465 bp, 20 predicted proteins | sample PaiPotPPM11metaG_FD_80116 | JGI IMG/M metagenome (GOLD analysis project Ga0102924, IMG submission 80116) | Iron sulfur acid spring bacterial and archeal communities from Banff, Canada, to study Microbial Dark Matter (Phase II) - Paint Pots PPM... ...
CCCAGGCCATGGCGGCCCTGGAGGCTGCGATGGATCAAGGGGCTTGCTGGCACCCGGCCTTTATGGCTCGTGACCCGGACTTGGCATCACTTCGCAGCCAGGAGCGCTTTCAGGCGATCGTCCGACGTTCGGGAAACATCATCGCCGCACTGGACCTCAAGCCTCGGCCGGACGTTCTCCTTTATCCGCCTGAAGGGGCCACGGCAGATCCTCCGCTTCTTATGGCACTCCACGGTGGAGCTGACACGGCTGAACAATTCTCGAGTTATTGGACATCCGCGACGAAGCTTGGACTTCTTGTAGCAATTCCGCAGTCATCACAGCACCGCATGACGGAGCACTTCTGGTGGGGTGATCATCACAGCGACCCTGGCCTCAGTCGGGCGAGGCAAGAGCTTACTACCGTCTATGAAAAGCCACTTGCCGCTTATCAATTCGATAGGGATCGGAGTGTCGTTGGAGGCTTTTCCCAGGGTGGCGCGCTGGCGATTGATCTCGCGCTCGAGGGCCGCATCTTCCCAATTAAAGGCTTCATCGCTGTGGTTCCTGCTATCCACGATGTCGACCATCTCCTTCTGTTCGCGGAAACCGCGGCTGAGCGCCGCCTAAAAGGCTGGATTCTGGTTGGTGAGAAGGATTGGGGGCTACCGAACATAACGGAGTTCCATCGCGAGGCAACGCGACGGGGGCTGCAATGTCATCTTGAGGCTGCGCCCGGTATCGGCCACGAGTTCCCTGCCGACTTCGACCTCCGGTTGAAGAACGCCCTCGACTTTGTGTTGCCCGGCCTTCGCCCGCAATCGGGCTGAGTTCGTACCCAAGAAACCTCCCGGTCTAGCTCAGGTCTCTGCCACTGGATCCGAGGAGATCCTCTTCATATAGTCGGCCCAACCGACGTGGCCAGTCGGTGAAGTTGATAAGTAGATCGGTCGCGTTGGTGAGCTGGTCGATTGAGCCGACCAATTTCAAGTTACGTAAGCCAGGGTCGGCGATGGCTTCGCGACACGCCGCGACGAAGCGGTTAGCGTTTATCACACGGTATGGACGGATCGCTGCATCGATCTTGAGGTCGAACACATCGGCGACTGCCTCCACGTTGCGTGTCAGCCCCAAGCGGTTTTGTCTCTGGGCGATTGCCTGCAGCATCTTCACGAGCCCGTCTTCCCGCATCGGATAGTCCACAGCGGCAAGCATGGCTGCCATCGGGTGGCCCACATCAACTGCGGCCTCGAGCCTGGAGAAAGCCGTCCCCAACCACTTGTCGTAGGGGGCATATCGGCGTTCCTGTAAAAAGCAGAGCCGCATTGCATTCCATGCCAACCGGGACGCAGCTAAGCGGGAGCCAAGGTCGTCACCTGCTTCCGCCGTTCGACCGACCAGCGGTTCGGTTCGCTCAATGAGGTACCACTGGCAGGCCATCAGCCAAAGCCAGACATCCTTTGGGAACCACTCCAGAGCGTTTCGGACGGCGGTCAGTTCGCCGGAGTCATCTCGAAATACGGCACCGCGGGTCGCCTGAAGCAGGATCTGCTGCGACGTTGTTAGCCAGGCAACCGTGGGAATAGTCGCCCTTGGATCGAATCCCACTTCCGTCGCTAGCCAACTACCCATGGTAGTTACCTGCACATGGTGCTCAGTGCGACCGGTGCGCCAGCTGTAGAAGCGCACGGGCCAGCCCGCATAATCGTCAGGAAGTTGTCTGTCCAGGGCTGCCCGAAGGCGATCTACGTCGTCCTGATCGACGAATAGGCATAAGCGGGGACCCCAGCTGTGATCCGTCGACCGCTCCGAGTCGAATCCGAGAACCTCAGAGCCCTCACCGACCAGGGCGGCGGAATGCTTAATGGCGTCAGCGATCGGAGCGACCAGATCCCTGTAAAACTCCGCTGCCAGTTGCAGGCCAGGAATGGAGCTCGGCACAAGCTGAACTTTACCCAAGCACTTACGCAATGCGACGAAGGCCGCGCGCAGCGAGACTTACGCTGATCGCAAGGCTCTTGCCCAGCCATCGAGATTGTCAAGGACCGCGGGGAGGCGAGAGACCCCGTGAGCAAGTTCTCGTCGCGCGTCGGTGCGGTCCGCCTTAGTGCGCCCAATGCGGGCCTTCCTCCAATTGAGCCACAGCCAGCCGCCGAGCCCATCGAGCCAGGAGGCAAATATTCTTGCGTCCTCAGCGTCGAACTCACCGCCGGCCTCCCGGTACGCTCGAATCAGTGTTCGAGCGGCTCGCAAGTCGGGCTCCCTTCCCAGGCTCCGGACCAAACTAGGGCGGCCGTCCCAACATCGAGTTTGGGATCAAGCGGACCCGCGAGCTCCCAATCGAGGATGAACAACCGTCCATCGTTAGCCCGCAGCACGTTGCGGCTATTGATGTCCCGATGACACAAGACTGTCCTGCCAACCAGACCCCGGCCCGCGAGAACCAGGGTATGAAGTCTTTCCATGAGCGTGACTACGCCTCGAAGCTCAGGGAACTCGCGCTCACGATCGATCCATTCCTGCAGCGGATAGATGGGCAGGACCTCCGCTGGATCGGCGGCTTCTTCAAGCCCCAGGGCGTGGATCTTTGCCAGGACGCGCCCAATGTGGGCTGCATCGTCCGGTGAAGCCGGCCCGGGCGAAAGGCCGACGCCGTCAACCCACTGGTAGGCCCGAATGATCAATGGGGGTCCGCCCAAAACAGAAATCTCGGCAAGACAGCCGCCGGACAGCGCCAGGATTGGCCTCGGTGCATCCACACCAGCCGCGATTGCTGCCTGTTCGAGTCGAAAGCGGCGCTCATACGAAAAGCGCCAGTCCGGTCCGGCCTCACTCCAATTGAGGAGCTTGATAAAGAAGGTACCTTCCTCAGTACGCACTCGCCAGTTCGAGTTGCTCATGGCACCGGCGATACGGATCGGCTGACCAATCGGTCGGCCAAGGGCGAAAGTCCGACAAATGGCGTCGATACGAGCTGGATCCATCGGGGAATCAGCGGGTCGTCGCGGTGCTCGCCCGTGGACCTGTGTCAGGGGGACCGCTCGTAAAGGTTCGGATCGCCGCCGTCTATCACGACATCAGCCCGCCCGATAGGATCCTGCGCGCGGACATACTCTTCTTCCGCAGGCATCCAGACGGTTTCCCACTTCCAGCGCATGGCTTCGCCATCGCGTTCAATCCCGCGGCGTAAGCGCATCTCGCGCGGGCAGTCAACCCAGACAACTAAGTCCCAGACTGCACCCAGCTCGCATCGCGACGATGAGATGCCCTCCACGATTACCGTTCCACCCGGGGGAATGGAGTGCCACTCAGCCAAGTGATCAGCGTCCCAGTCATAGCGTCGAAATTTTGCCACGCCATCACGGAGTAGTGGCGCCAGAACCTCGTCGGCGAAGCGTTGCCAATCCCAGTCTGGCTGGCGTGGACCGGCGAAGTCGTCGGTGTGGACTACGGATGCAGATGGCAGCTGTCTGGCCAGTTCCGTTGCCAGGCGTGTCTTTCCGGCGCCGCCGCGGCCGTCGATCGCAACCAGCCGCGTCATTCGGCGAGCCGGAAGCGAACGAATGCGCTGCGCGACCTCCTCGATACGCAAGCCTCGAAACTAGCATGACCAGCAGCGAGCGGCCAGGCGGCTCCTCCCCACAGTTCTCGGCGACGTTTTTGTGTTGGATTACCGACCGAGCCAGCTCTCGCCCCGTGCCCGAAGCTGCCTCACATAGCCGCCCTCGCCCGACGCGTTGGGGAAGACCTTCAACAACGCGTCGGAGTGCTGGCAGCGTGCTCCATAGGCCAACGCATAGAGATGCCCAGCGTCCGCCGCGGCGAGTTCGGCAGCGTCGAACTGGCCACCACGTGCTGTCTGATAATCGGCAATGAACGCACGGCTTTCGTCGAGGTTCGGGATCTCGAACGGCAAATTGGCGTCCCATGACGCCGTGAAGGCGTGCGCGACTGCGCCGACCAGGACGGGCTCGGGCAGCAAGGCCAAGCTTTCCCAGTCGTAGACCGCGACGATGCGGCTGTTGCTTATTCGGAGGTTCTCCGCGCGCCAATCTATGTGGCCGATGACCATCCGGCCGGCGGCCGCTCGGAGTCGATCGCGCGCATTCTTGGCAAGGCGATCGATCCACTCTGCCCCGGCTGCTGTGCTTTCGAAGTCGAATCTCAGGTCGTGTGGCGGCGGCCACAGCCCGTTCGCGGCGCTAAGCCAGAACGGGCCGGGATCTACCGACCCGACGAGCTGCTCGCAGGCACGTACGAGCTCGTGCAGCCCGCGCGCGAGCACTGCACGCGCGTTCGGGTTATGTGCGTCCACAATCGAGCCACCATTGAGTAGGGACTCCGCGGTCCCGATGCCATAGCCAATCGGGCTCGGTCCAGCGAGCGGCCGAGGGGACGGAAACCCTTGTGCGGCGAGATGCGCCTGGACCCGCTGAACCACCTTGAGCCGGCCCGCAAACACCGGCCGATGAACCTTGACGACGGCCTGCCGCCCATCGGCGAGCTCGACCCCGTGCACGCTCGCGACGCTTGTCCGTTGGAACAGCATCGACTTAATTCGCGCACCGAGCTCGCGCCGACAGAATTCGTCAACAAGGCGCGCGATTATCGGTCTGTCGACGGTTCCGAAGAGCGCGAACTCTAGAGAGCTTCGAGTTGCAGGCGGCTCAGTCATTTCCTCATCGTGATCTTGACCGGTGTCTTACGCACGATTCCTACGGTCATCACAATCCGCAAGAATTGATGCCTGGCCCGTTCTGCTCAAGCCACAGAACTAGACTGCGTTCGTGGCCCGAAACGGTGAACGGGCGTCCCGAGCAAAGAAACGACACCCTGACTCACGCCGGCAGCGAACCATCCGGGAGGTCGGCCTCAACGCGGCGACTGCCGTTTTGCAGACCAGTATCACACTTGCGGTGCCGACACCCGAGGGCCAGTTGGTCGCCGCCGGCATCGCGTCCGCCATCGGGGACGTGGCCAAGCGCATCTTGAGTCCACGCGAAGAGGATCGTGTCGAAGAAGTCATCCGGCTCGCCGCTGAAAAGATCAAAGATGCCGAGAAGTCCGGCGCGAACCCACGCACTGATCTGGAACCGGGAATGCTTGAGGAGCTTGCCGAGGGAACGCTCTTGGCTGCAAAAGATACGTACGAAAAGAAGAAGCTGCCGTTCCTTGCGACCCTTCTCTCCAACGGATACTTCTTCTCCACTCCCGTCCCCAACCTGCTGGGTGCGCTCCAGGCTGCCGAGGAGTTGACCTACCGCCAGTTGTGCATCTTGGCAGCAGTGTGGCCCCGTGATCCTTGGGACGGACCGGCGCTTACTAATGGGACGCTTAACGATGTACTTGCGGTCCGACCGCTGACCGAAGACATCCAAGGCATCGTCTTCGATGTGGTTGTCCTTGTTCAGCAGCACCTCGTCATGCCGTTTCGCAAGGGTCAGTACATCGCGGGCGTCACGATGGCTGAACTGGTTCCTGCCGAACTGCGACAAACGTATCCGGGCCGAGTGATCTTCTTCGGCATGAAACTCGCCGACATTCCAGCCGAGGATCGAGACGAAATCCTTCGGGTCCTAGGAGCAAAGGGTGTGGCGCGGAGCAAGCAGCCATAGCGCGAGTGTTCGATAGCGACCTGAATCAACACTGGGAGGACCGCAACGACGACCAACTGAAGATGGCACTCGTGGATCTGCTCCGGAAGGATGAGCAGGGGAGCGATCCGCAGCTTCTTCGGGGCGGGCTCGGGCTGCTGGCCCAGGAGCTTATTGAAGCCGAAGTCCCCGAGGCGATCGGGGCGGCGCCCTACGAGCAGACGGTCAAGCGGACAACGTCGCGCGACGGGGTGCGGGACCGGACCGTTGCGAAGTGGTCGGCATTTCCCCCGAGCGAGCCTACCCAAGAGGAGGTGGTGCAAGCACTGCTCGAGCTACAGACCGCATAATTGCTCATGGAACCGCACGCCGGTTTTTTACACCACTTCCCGCGACGTCATCGAGCCCTCTTCCACATGCACGGAGTGTTGGCGGGCAGAGCAGCTGCAAAGTTGCGCTCAGCAAGGGAGTCGCCAATGCCGAATCCCTAAAATGCTGCTCGACGGTGCGACCGATAGACGACACGGCGGAGGAACGTAGCGTCAGTTTGGTGACGCGGCTCCTATTTTCACCATGGCCACCTACCCATCCCAGCAATGCGGTGGGTGGCTCGGAAATTGGCCAGGTTGCTCGGTCGCCCAGTTTACCGGGACGACGACCTAATTCCGCCTGACTAAGGTGGTCGTGCCCGCTGCACTGGGCGCCTTGCAGCGTCGTCTGGCCGATGCTCTGGGTCGTCGATATAGGCCTGGTAACGTGCCAAGCCGGCAGGTGGCGCCTGCGGTACATTCTCCTGGCTCTCAGGTCGCAGTTCTGCAGCCAACATGACGACAAGAATGGGAACACTCTCGAACGGAAGCGTCTCGTTCCACGGAAATCGTCGGTGCAGGACCAGAATTGGTTCAAGGGCGTGGCGGTAGACGCGACGGCGCTAACCGGGATGAACCGTCCCGGAATCCTGGAGGCTCAGGGGTGACTGTGAGCTTGATTGGGCTACGGATGACCAGCTGTTTTTCAAACAGCTGCTATTCGGCTCGAGAGCCCCCTTCGTATTCGAACCAGGAGTCATAACCCTGCATATTTGGGGCGGGTTGGCTACAGTTTTGGCTACAGTAATACACTGGCCCGCTCACTTTTAGTGTGGGCGCGGCCAATCGCTTCGAGTTCAAACGAGGTCAGCCGACGACAGGATTTGAACCCGCGACCCGCTGTTTACAAATCAGGATTTAAGCCGTCCGATAGGTGCTATCGCGTATCAGCAAGTGCCGTTTTGTATTCGGCGGCTGGAAATTTGGTGCCGATAAGTATCGATAAATGCTGACTAGTGATCATGAGTCTGGTGGTATTTTGGTGGTACGGATCGGGTTGGCCCGCCGTAGGCATGAGCCTCTGGACGGGAAATGATTGACGAGCCGGTCCCGACTTGATTTCTCTGTCGAACATCACTCTTGTCTCGTGAAGGTAGGTTCGACCACACTAGCCTACGGGTCTAATGCATCGCGGTCTGTCCATTACTGCTTGGGTTGTTCCGGTAGGTGCGCCTGAAGAAAATTGAGGATGGTTTGATCGTCGAACCCAAACCAACCGGAGTATTGGAAGCCTGCCTGTCTCGCCCACTGGTTCAAGACCGACAGAGCTACCGCTAGTTCCTGGTCAGTCCCTGGAAAAATCGCCGCCCTCGTCGGGCCGTCCGATAACAACCGGCGCAATGCAGGTTCGGTCCGATGGGCGAAGTAATATGCGAAGTTTGTAAAGAAGACCTTCGGGTCCCGTATGTCTGACTCTCGCATGGCTGCAAGGGCCGCCAGGGCATCGAACTGACAGATGCTGTCGAGAATCCGTTCGTCTTCAGCCCCGGCGTCCGGTCGGAGGCAGGTCAGCCGCCGAGCGACTGCCACGCCCAAGCTGACGAGCTGGATCGCCTTTCCGGCTTGCGGCTCGAGCAAACCGCCGCGCCCCGCGGCAATGACGGTGTGACGCAGAAGATACGGATAGTACGGGTCGCGCCCGGGAGTCTTGAGGAGACCAATGGTTCGCACCGCTGACCACTGTTCACGCCGAACCGCGAATCCACCGATGGCCTCAAGTCGTTGGCTGATCTCTAGCCAAAGCCCCGGGCCCGCATCGTGAGTAACCGTAAGGGAGGGCTCGATTGCTGTCGCGTAGATCCGGACCATGGCCGCAAGGATTCGCTCGAGCAAGGCTTCACGTTCGAGCTGAACAAAGAGGCCGGCAAGACAGGCGAATCGGTCGAGGACGGTGGCAAGCTCATCATGCGCCCCTACCGAGTGAAAGGCGATAGAGTCTGTAACCATACGGTCTATCGCGAGTCGCAATGGGATGTCATCTTCACGCCGGAGCTGCTCGGTCACAATCCCAACGAACGTCTCTGCGTCGATTCGCCAGTCGAGCGCCTCGGCTGGACCACCCGCGAGGTCCTGAGCCCGCCTGCCACCCTCGATGGCTTCTCGGAGTGATTCGGTTAACTCACGGCGCCACTGCTCCTTCCTGGTACTGATGGCCTGTTCGAAGATCAGATCAAGGTCGGACTGCTGGCATCTATCGCTGGCGGTGCCGTGACGCACGAAGATGTCTCCGCGGCGAAAAACAACCTGATTCGCGCCGTGCTGGCCGTCAGCGCTAAAAACGCCCATTCCCTTCGGGCTTGCTCCAACGTACACCAGCGCCAGACGGGCTCCATTGATCGTATGAACAGCCGATAGCAGCTCTGGTAAGTATCGGCGCATTTTGGCTCGCAGGCGTGATTCGTCAAAGAGTTGTGCCTCCGCCTCGGTCAGGCCTCCTGTCGGTCTGCCGTTGTCGTCGGCCCCCACTACGATGTATCCTCCGAGGACCTGCATCGCGCCGACATCCTTAGCAAGCTCGACGGTGTCGCGCGTCTCGGAGAGGTCGCACGTTTCTTTGTAATCGAGCTGCTCGGATTCGTGACCTTCTTCCAGGAGCAGCCCTAGCTTCTCCAAACTGACACTCGGTTCAATGGTCGGCACGGTCGCCAGCCTAGCAGCCGGCCGCTGGCGCTAATCGGCTGAGTTCGTTACCTTGATGCGGTCGCCATGAGTGTTTACCTTGTCGTCAAGTTCGTGCACGTCCTCGTCGCCATCGTGGCGGTCGGCAGCAGTGCCGGCTCAAGCCTATGGCTTCGGCTCGCAATGCGGAACTCCACACACCTGCCGTTCGCCCTACGGAGTGCGAAGTTCCTGGACGAATTCCTCACCAGGACCAGGTCTGATCATTCTGCTGATCACCGGGTTCTGGATGGCAGCAACCCATTGGTCACTGGCCCTGTTCTGGGTGCGTGGTGCTTTCGTCTTGCTCGCGATCGTGCTCCTGCTGCTCTATGCTGTCGTCGGCCCGCTCCTCGCCCGGCTCATCCGCGTCGCCGAGACTGCCGGTCGGGAATCGCCCAAATGGCAACGCCCAGAGTTGTTATTCGAGCTCGTTGGCGGTGGCAGTGGCCTCCTGATCATCTTGATCGTCTGGCTGATGGTGACGAAGCCGTACTAGGAGGCCAGCGGAGTCTCCAGCCCTCAGGCATCAGAGCGGCGACCTGGACCGGATCCCAGGGGCGCTGAACGGCGGCGGCGTGTAACTAAGGTCCGAGTCACTGATGGCCCTGAATTCATACGGTGGAACAGGGCATTGGCGAAGATGTCAATCGGTTTTGCCACCTAGGCTGTCTTGTGGCCCACCATTTGCGCGCCCAGCAATTGGCCGACGGGGTAGAGTTCTGGTCGCAGTACTGCGTTTCTGCGTAGGCGGCTGCATCTAATCATGAACGGAGGCTTGTCCGCAGCATGAGCAAGCGTTGGCGGATCTACCTTGTTGGTGGTGTAGCCGTTGCCTTACTGGTGGGCACCGGACTCGTCCTGCTCCTTCTTGCAATGCGCGGATCGGTTCGCCCGCCGGGACTCGCGTCCGTATCAAACAGCCCTAGCCCGCTCGCGCTCGTTACGCCGCCAGCGCCGACGGCCAGCGCAACCGCCAGCGCGCTGACTCCAAGTCCAACGACCGCCCTGCCCCGCTCAGTGACCCCGACTACCGATGCCGGCAGAAGTTCACCAGCGGGTCCCGCCGCATCGAACGTTGGCCAGGAATCGGTTCCGATCATTTACGACCAGTCCGGTGAGGGCAACGCCGTCACCAAGGACTTTCAGGTACCGAGCCAGTGGCTGGTCTACTGGTCCTACGCCTGTTCTCCGCCGGCGTCACGGGCCGGCCAGCTGACAGTAGCTGTCTATCTCAAAGCCGTCGGTGAGCAGTTGAAGTCCTTCTCGAACAAGGCCGGATCGACCAGCGGGGTCGAGCATAACTTCGTTGGTGATGGCTCGTATCACTTGTCCATTGCATCGAGCTGTCCATGGCGTATCACTGTTACTGCAGCCCCGGGATCCGTTTCCCCTAGCCCATCGGGGTAGGTCCACGACCCAGAACGCGCCCCCCGGCCGAACTCGCCGTACTACTGCTGCTGAGCCTCGGCGCTCACTGTGTTGAGGGTGCCAGATATGGTTGGACAGCCGTGGCTAATCGTGGTCCTCGGGCTCTTCACCACGCGCATGGAGGATCGCCTCCCTCGTCTCCGGCACGAGCCAGATCAGCAATACCAGGGCAGCCAGGTACTCAGCCCACCACCAACCAAGGAAGAAGTTCAGGGCAACGCCGAGCAGAACGGTGCCGGCCATATACGCGCAGGTAATCGTCTCGGCAATGTCGGCCTTGAGCGCGCCGCTCCGGATGGTCACGTTGACTCGACTCTTGCTTCTCGCGAGTATCGGCATGACGATCACCGCGGCAATCGAAATGGCGATCCCCGGGAGAGAGCCCGCCGGCTCGAGGTGAATCAACAGACCAAGAACCGGGGTAACAACAACGTAGATGCTGAGCACCACCAGCAGGACAGCGGAGATGGCGGCTGCTCGGGCCTCGACGCCTTCGACTCGGCCGACATCGCCGCCCTTTGCCTCAACTGATAACCGCCAGAGCAGGATGCCACCACTTATCAGTTCGATCACGCTGTCTAAGCCGAATGCCGTCAGCAATACGCTCCGCGCCGTGATCCCCGCCGCCAGAGCTACGATCGATTCGAGGACCATCCACCCAACGGTGAAGCGCTCCAGCCGCACACCGGATCGGGCGGCTGAACGGATAGCGTTGTCCTGCACGGGGGACAGCTTAGGGGAGGCGGCTAGCTCTCTGCCGCAATCGTGCCCCTGCGGTTAGTCAGCCGCTCGTGACGCGAAGGATCGGTTTTCTGGCGTATCGCGCATCAAGATGGTGGCCTGGCCGAAGACCCCCAGCTGAAACCAGGTCGGGTCCCGTCGGAGCTCGGTGATGATGGGCTGGTCAGACTTAAAGACGACCCAGTTGATGTCGTACTTGGCCAGCAGACTCGCCTGATCGGGAGACAGGTAGGTGAGGTGGGCATAATCCAGGAGCAGCCGGTCGCCTTCGACGGCGGCATCGCCATAGACGAACACGTGCTGCCCCGGGTAGAGGCGGTAGATGAGATACCCACCCCAGCCGTACTGGTCGAGCATGTGACCCGGAGGTAGGTGCGCAGCTAAGAAGTCGGCCGCCTTTACCGGGAAATCCTTTTCAACCCGCTTGCCTCCGAGAGGTTGACGAAACACCGGCACCGACGCGGCTGTCACTGTCAGCAAGAGGAGAAGGAGAACAAGCGTGTTGACGCCGAATGTGAACGCGTTGCTCGGCATGCGACGAGGTTTGAGGCTGGGTCGGGAGCGCTGCCACGCTTGCTGCATGTAGGTCGCCAGCGGGGGGATCGCAACGATGACGAAGAGGGCGAGGTGGCGCACGGACTGCAGGGCCAGGACGACGCCGACGACTACGAGCAAGAATTGCCGAAGGTCGATACGGCGTGCGAGCGCGAGCCCGGCGAACAGCAGGAGAAGAGCCACCTCAAAGAAACGGACCTCGGGCAAGTGGAAGTTTGGTGACAGCCACTCCGCGATGAACTGTTGCTGGACGGGGCTGACTTGGGTTTGGAGCGCGTATGGATAGATGTCCCATCCATTCGGGTTTACGACGGCGGCGGCGAGGGCGGCCACGCCGATGAGCGCCAGATGCCGCAACCGGTCGGGCGGGAGATGCTGTGGGTGTCCAAGGCGAAGCTTGACCGCTTCGGCCACAAACGTGACGCCGAGCAGGATGTAGACGATGAAGAAACCGGCATGAAGGTTGGCCCACAGGACGATGAGAGCCGGCAGGAAGTACAGTCCGCGGCTATCGCTCTCACAGAAGCGCTTGATCCACAGGTACGTCAAGGCCGTCAGGGCAAACGTGATCATCTGAATCCGCGGTCCCCAGATCGGGTTCGCGATCGCGACCCCGAGCGCCACGCTGAGCCCCGCAATGATGAAGTTGACCTGCCGGTCGATGGCACGCCAGATGAGGACGAAGCCGATGGCGGTAATCAGCCCGAGCGTGATGCTCACCAAGGGGAGCGCGCCGATCCGGAAGAGCATCGCGAGGACGACCTCGCTCAACCACTCGTGGGTAATCCAGCGATGGTCCGGAACCGTGAAGGTGAACAGGTCGTAGTGCGGAATGGCATGGTGATCGAGGATCCAGTTCCCGGCGGTCAGATGCCACCAGAAGTCGGGATCGCTAACCGGCTGGATCGCCGGGATGAGCAGCGCCAGCAGAATCGCCACCAGGAACAGCCGCCTGAGGTCGAGCCAGCGGATGACGTTCCACCGCGACGAGGACTCCGGGCTTGACGCGGAACGCCGTGCTACGAGGGCCAACTAGTTAGCGTGACGCCGGCCTGCGCCGCTTATTGCTTCGTTTGCGGGTGCCGGGGCTGCCGAACAGCACAACTTTCCCCAGCAGCAAGGACGGGATGGCCGCCAATAAGAGGATGCCTGCGAGCCAGGGCAGCACCGCCTGGGCCGGAGGAGGGCCGGTGGCCGGGCTGGCCCCCGCGGATGCGGCGGCCACATAGGCCGGCAGATGGTCCAGCTGAGCAGTAATGACTTGCCCGACGCCCGCCTGTTGGAAGGGAGTCGAGGATAGGGGACGCCAACCCGTCCCTCCGACATCCGTGGCGTAAACGACCGTGGGCGGTGGGATGTCCGGGGAGAAGCCCAACGTGACCGTCGCGGGCTTGGCGAGGGGGGCTGTGGCTCGGATAAGGTACACATTGGTCGCCGGTTCAAATCCCTTGGGTGCGGGAAATTGGGCCATCGGCGCGATGTCGACCGTGACGTCAGCCGACCCAACAAATCCGCCCCGGTCAAAACCAAGCTGCGCCTGTCCATCGTCGGTCGCCGCGCCGCCTGCGGTGGTCGCGCCGCCCATCGCCCTTACGGCGAGGTGCCCAGCTAACGGGGGCTGATTGCCACTGAGGAACTGAGCCGGTGGCGATACCCAGTGGTAGGGGCCGAGATTCCCGTGAGCCAGCCCTTCGACAGATCCAGACGGATCAAGTGTGCAGACCGCGGCCAGTAGCAGTGCAAATGGCGCGACGAGGAACGCTCGCAGTGGCGAGGCGTACGTGAAAGGACGAGTCCTGGTGTTCTGCACTGTTGGGAAAGGTCCTGGAGGGGATCGCAACTAGTCCGGCGACCGGCAGTATACGTCAGCGCCCGCTTGTTTACCGGTCTAAGCGTGACTATTTGTGAACATCCGACCATCCGTAAGATGGTCTCCAGCAACCGAGGGCGATTTGGGGTACTACATGAGCGTGACTGACAGCAGCCCGCCGGAGCACGAGGCGAGCCCGATGCCAGCGTCCAAAGGGCTGGCCGAAGGTGCCTTGCGGCTTGCCTTCTTCCTTACGCTCGTGATCCTGGTCATTGAGGTGACAGCAGGGCTCATATCGGGCTCCCTCGCACTGCTGGCAGATGCGGGGCACATCCTTACTGATGCGGTGGCGCTGGGGCTGGCATGGTTTGCCGTGGAGCAGGGCAAGCGGCCCGCGGACGCTCGGCGGACGTACGGCTATCAACGCGTTGGCATCCTGACCGCGCTGGGCAACGGCTTGACCCTGGTTTTGATCGTGCTCTGGATCGGATTTGAAGCCGCTCAGCGGTTCGCCCGCCCGCATGCGGTCCAGGGTGGCTTGGTGGTTGTCGCGGCTCTGATCGCCATCGGGGTCAATAGCTTCATTGCGCTCCAGTTGCGAGGGAACAAGGACAACCTGAACGTGGGAGCGGCCATGCTCCACGTCCTAGGGGATCTTGCCGCCTCCGTCGGGGTCGTCTTGGCGGGCGTAATTATTCTCCTGACGGGTTGGCTCTACGCTGATCCGCTGATCTCAGTGGGGATCGCGGCCCTGATCGCCTGGGGCGCGCTGCGGATTGTGCTCGATACGGTCAACATTCTGCTCGAGGGCGTGCCAAAGAGTATTGACTTAAAGGCTGTGGAGTCCGCCATCGCGCAAACGCCTGGCATCGAGGCGGTTCATGACCTTCATATCTGGTCGGTTTCGGGCCGGGACGTGGCCCTCAGCGCCCATGTCGTGGTCCCCCTGCAGGACATGTCTACCACCGAGCATCTAGTTAGGGAGGTGGAGCAGTCGGTGTGCGCCCGCTTCGGGATTGCCCATACGACCATCCAGGCCGAGGCTTGCCATCCGTGCACGGTCGGGACGGATCATGGCGCTGGGGATCATAACCATCCTCATGCCGATGACTTGGCCGGATCGGCCTGACTCTCTTACGTGCCGACGACCGCCACCGTCAGGCGAGGGCACCCGCCTCAGGTTAAGGTTGATTCGTGAGCCGCTGTTTACGGAACAGAAGCAGGCCGATTACCAAGGTCTGGCGCTAACGCGGGCCACGATTCGAATTGCTGAAGATGGCACTGAACCGGAATGTCGACCGCGAAACCAGGTCGGTTGCGCGCAAATTGGTGGTACTTTTGGTGGTACGGAGCGGCGGCACGGCGCCAGCGGTCGTCAATTTGTATTCAAATTTGGAGCCGACGGCCGGATTCGAACCGGCGACCCGCTATTTACAAAACAGCTGCTCTACCAACTGAGCTACGTCGGCTTGGCCCCGATTATATGACCGCGTTTCTGAGTCTGGGCCGCGGGACGGAAAAGTGCGGGGACTATTCCTTACTAAAACGGCTCCGCCATCGCCTGCTGCGGGAAGCCGAGAGTCCCAACCTGGATCGGCTCCGCCGGCGCCAGCTCGGCGCAGCGGCGTTTCCAGAAATCCAGGCGAGAGCAGAGCCGGGCGTAATGGGCCTCGATCAGAAGTAGGTCGGGGCGCTCGGGGCCGTCGTCGGGCGAGGGAAGGGAATCCAGCCGCTTTTGAACCAGCTCCATCAGGTCGAGGTTGAAGGCCACTAGCTCCTGGTATACGCTCACCCAGCGAAGCGTCTCCCGCCATTCCGACGTATCGGCCGGCTCGCCGCGGAGGAGCCGGTCCCGACGCACCGCCTGAGCCAGGTTCACCGTGTCGCGGGCTTGCGTACCCTTCGGGGGCATGCCCAAATGGTAGAAAATGCTGCCTTTAATGTCAATGTTGGCATTGTGGGCGTTTATGTGTTAACTTCGATCCAATGAAGCCGGCAAACGGCGGTTCAGACGCCGCCGACAAGCTGCGCGAACCATGGAAGACCGCGGAGCGGACCGAGCGGCGGGGGCCGGCTGCCCCCGGCCGGGCCACCTTTCATCTACCTGCCGACCTGGTGGAGGAGCTACGCAACGCGGTCGTGGCGCTCTCAGGTCCGCCCCATCGCCTGACGATGTCGAAGCTGGCTGAGAACGCCTTGCGCCGGGAGCTGGATCGGCTGCGAAGGGAGCGAACAGGGTCCGACACGGGGAAGCCCTTTCGTCAGCGCGCAGGCGAGGTTACTCGCGGGCGGCCGATCCGCTAAGCGCCTAGGTCGACGCGACCGTGGTCTGAGCCGGTTGAAGCGGTTCGATCGTGACCTGGTTTACCGGCACGTTGTCGCTCAAGAAGGTGGTGACGAAGGTGCTCCGGGCAGGGTCCCACCAGGTGATCAGGTAGTTCTGGCCGGGCGGCATGGTGACGGTGAAGACGCCGTTCGAATCCATCGTGGCGCCGTAGATCTTTCCGCCGGAATCATCGTAGGTATGGGCGCGGACGATCCGCCACTTGGTTGAGATCCGCACCAACCGGTGAGCGATCGGTGTAGGATCGGCGCCGCTGACGACCAGCTTGCCGGTAAGTGTTTGAGGCGCCTGCAGGGCGGCGGTGGCCTGGGCTGCCCAGGGCGCCGCGGGATAATTCTGTACCACCTGGTTCATGGCGTCGCGGCCCTGCTGGTACTGCGAATTCTTGACGTAGGTAAGTCCGGCGTTGAACAGGGCCTGCGGCAGCAGCGTCGCCTGCGCCTGCTTCGCCTCCGGGCTGTCGGGAAACATCTTGACGAGGTCCTGGTACCAGCTGACCGCGCTCGGGTAGTCAGCCGGCTGCGCGTTGGTAAAGGCGAGCGCGAATCCGGCGTAAGCGGTGGCAAGCCCGGCGCTGGTCTTTGCCGCCAGGTTGCCGGCAGGATCGAAGCTTGTTACCTGGTGATACTTGTCGATCCCCTGCTGGAACTTCAGATCCGTCACCAGCGCCTGGCCCCAGGCCAGGAATAGGTCGGCCAGCCCATCGTTGGCCCGCGTCTGCCAGCCGGCGATACCGCTCTTCACCGCGGCCCGCAGTTGGGTTTCGGCATCCGCATATTGGGCGTGCTGCTTGAGCTGCGAGCCCCAGAGGAAATGCGTCTCGGCCGAGCCCACCCGAGCTTTGTCGGCCAGCCCATTTAGAAGGATGCTGGACACGGGGTTGCCGGCGATATTTTCGACCGTCCGGTACTGGCTTAGGGCGGCGGAGTAACTGCCGGAGGCTTCCGACGCCTGGGCCTGCGTCAGCTGGTTCTGGGCGAAGCCGAAGACCGCCCCCGGGATCCCAATCAGCAGGAAGGCGACGGCTATCGGGATGAGAAGCGGGCGAACGCGACGCCGCTTCGGCGGGAGAGCAGGCGCCGGCGGGGCATAGGCAAAGGCCTGGCTCATGAAACTGGCCGAATAACGCCCACCTGGGTGGCCTTCCTGCGATCGCGATCTGCGTCGGTCCAGATCGTGGCTTGACCCGTCCTTCGGGCCTCGCCTACACTTGGAGACTCAAATTGTTGAGTTTGTCAATTGAAATAGTCAACTTTAAAGGGAGCGAGTGTATGGCAAAGAGCGCAGCGGAGGTCACAGAGGCGGGATACGCCCACCCCGAGGTACTGGTCGACAGTCAGTGGGTGGTCGACCACCTCAACGATCCGAAGGTGAAGATCGTGGAGGTCGACGTCGACACCAGCGCCTACGACACCGGGCATATCAAGGGATCGATCGGTCTGGACTGGCGTAAGGACCTCCAGGCGCGGCCGGTTCGCGACCTGCTCCCCAAAGACCAGCTGGAGAAACTGCTGTCTTCCAGGGGCATCAGTGCGGAGGACACGGTGCTGGTCTACGGCGACAACAACAACTGGTTCGCTGCCTGGTTCGTCTGGAACCTCAAGTACTACGGTCACAAGGACGCGCGGCTGATCAACGGCGGCCGCAAGAAATGGCAGGACGAAGGGCGCGAGCTCGTGACGGAGGCCCCCTCGATCAAGGCCGCTTCCTACAGGGCAGGTCAGCCGAACAAGGCGATTCGGGCGCTCCGAGATGAGGTCCTCGCCGAGTTGGGCAAGCCAGGCTCGGTGCTGGTCGATGTCCGCTCGCCGAAAGAGTTCAGCGGAGAGCTGCTGGCGCCGGAGAACCTGCCGCAGGAGGGAGCGCAGCGGGGTGGGCACATCCCGGGCGCGGCAAATATTCCGTGGGGCCAGGCGGTCCGCGAAGACGGGACCTTCAAGTCGGTCGACGAGCTCAAGGCGCTCTACGAGGGTAAGGGCGTGACTCCGGATAAGGCGGTCATCGCCTACTGCCGGATCGGCGAGCGCTCCTCGCACACCTGGTTCGTCCTCAACTACCTGCTCGGCTATCCCAACGTCCGCAACTACGACGGCTCGTGGACGGAGTGGGGGAGCCTGATCGGGGCACCGATCGAGCGCTAGGCCAACCGTAGAATTACCGGCAGCCCCGCGGCGTTTCGCGGGGCTGTCGCGCGTCTGACGCGCGGGTAACAGTCGTCACGATTTTCCATGTCCCGATCACCTTCGGGATGCCGTAACGTTATGTCAATCGCGAGAGTTACATGGCCGACGGTCGTCAGACCGCAAGCCGGTCGCTGCAATTAGAAAGAGGGGTGTCGGTTTCGTGAGGGGACTTCGGCGCGGGATCCTGATCTTAGTCATTGGGGCGCTGGTTGCGGCTGTCCCCGTATCGGCGCTTGCAAGCGACAACATCCTCCGCGGCGACCTCCGCCAGGCGGAAGGTCAGTTCAACCAATCGCTCTCTGAAGCCATCCGGGGCGGCCTCGACACAACCGAGGCCGACCAACTTCTCTGGCGCTACAGCCAGGTGGCGTCTTCCAAGCCGGCCTCCTGGTGGCAGGCGCCCGTGGTCGAGCATGCGCAGCTCGACAAGCTCGGCCAGCTCCAAGCCGATCTCCAGGATCGGTACCAGCAGCAGATTGCCCAGAGCCGTGTGGCCCTGCAGACCCAGATGCATCGCTGGACCTCGATGATGGGGGAGGCGCAGACGGCCGGCGTCGCCAGCTCCGGTCTCGACACCGACCAGGCGCGTTTCACCAACTACGCCGCCACCGCCACCAGCCCGGCGGAGCTCACCGCGCTCGCAAAGGTGATCAGCGACCAGTACGACATTCTCAACGGCCGGGTGGCCGCCTACCGCACCGCGCGCGCCCAGGCCGACGCCGCAGCCCAGAGCGACAAGACTCTCCTGGCGAGCGCTGCTCAGTATCCGGAGTTGGGCCTTGCCTCCTACCAGGCTGAGGTTGCCTCCGCAACCGCCGCCCTGGACGCTGTTCACGACGCCGCCGACTTCGGTCCGGTCGTCGGCCGCCTCCAACAGGTCGCGGTCAACGTTCAGGGCCTGCTTAACGCCCGGGCTGCCGCCTACGGACAGCTGACCGATACTCGTTCGACGCTTAACACCGCGCAGTCGATCGGTGCCAGCGTCGGCAACGCCGTGAACACCATCGATAGTCTCGCCGCCCAACTCGGCTCGGCCTCCGACCAGGCGACCTTCCAGTCGCTGACGGCCCAGCTCTACCAGCAGAAACAGAACCTCGCCAGCGCCATCTTCTCCAAGCAGCAGCAGCCTGTGGCCTTCAACGGCGGTGCCGGCAAGGTCATCGTCGTGTCGATATCGCGCCAGATGCTGACCGCCTACCAGGATGGCACCGCGGTGCTGACCACCATCGTCACCACGGGTCGCCCGGCATTGCCGACGATCCCCGGTGTCTACCACATATTCGCCCGCTACTCGCCCTACAAGTTCATCTCGCCCTGGCCTTACGGCAGCGCCTACTATTACCCGCCATCCTGGACGAACTTCGCCATGGAGTACCAGGCCGGCGGCTACTTCATCCACGACGCGCCCTGGCGCGGCTGGTATGGGCCAGGTTCGAACTTCGGTGATGGTACGCACGGTTGCGTGAACGTCCCCTACAGTCCAATGTTGACCCTCTGGAACTGGACCCCGATCGGTACGACCGTCATCGTCCAGTACTAGGCCATATAAGTAAGGTTGGCGAGGCCCCGGCTCGGTCGGGGCTTCGTCGGTACCGGCGACCAGTATTGACGACCTCTCCAAACTCTGGTATCATCTGACCTTGCCTAGCAGCCGCTAGGTCTTTTTTGTGTTTGGAGACAAATGCCTGCCCTCGGATCGACCATCACCCTCCAGTGCCAGACCTGCAAGGAGCGGAACTACACCACGGTCAAGAACAAGAAGAACGATCCCGATCGTCTCGAGATCAAGAAGTTCTGCCCGC
>Ga0102924_1002626_pt1 | contig 19457 bp, 16 predicted proteins | sample PaiPotPPM11metaG_FD_80116 | JGI IMG/M metagenome (GOLD analysis project Ga0102924, IMG submission 80116) | Iron sulfur acid spring bacterial and archeal communities from Banff, Canada, to study Microbial Dark Matter (Phase II) - Paint Pots PPM... ...
CTCGATCGCCCGTTTGGAAACCCTGGTGCTGATGGCCGGTATGGAGTTGCCCTCGCGGGCCATCCGCGAGCAGATCGCATCGGCCGTGAACGTCATCATCCAGCAGAACCGGATGCGTGACGGAACCCGCAAGATCACCTACATCTCCGAGCTAACCGGGATCGAAGGCGTCCAGATCTCGCTCCAGGACATCTTCGTTTACGATCAGGCCGGCTTCGAGGACGGGATGGTCGTCGGTATGCACACGGTGACCGGGGCGATCCCCGGATTCATGGAGCAGCTCGAGGAGACCGGCAACGCGGTGCCGCTCAGCATCTTCGACCCCCAGAGCGGCAGCGGCTACGTCAAGCAGAAACGACTCTCGGTCGTCCAGAAAGCGGCCTGATCTGCTGACCGGGTTTGCGCCGTGGCTATATTTCCTCTATGCCCGTAAAGCAGCAAACCCCCTTCGCGCTGGAACTCGACCGACGCGTCTGCGAAGGCGCGCTTGGCAGTCTTTACGAGAAGCTGGAAAACAGCGAGGTTCGCTGCTTCGCTTGCGCCCATCGCTGCCTGATTAAGGAAGGGCTCCGCGGCATCTGCAAGGTTCGCTACAACCGCGAAGGCCGCCTGATGGTTCCCCACGGCTACGTCGGCGCCCTGCAGTGCGACCCGATCGAGAAGAAGCCGTTCTTCCACGCCTATCCGGGTTCCGACGCCCTCACCTTCGGCATGCTGGGCTGCGATTTGCACTGTGGGTACTGTCAGAATCACTTAACGTCACAAGCATTGCGGGACCCGGACGCGCTGTCGGAGCCGATGGACTGCACCGCCGAACAGCTGGTCGATGCCGCGGAGCGGCAGGGCGCGAGAGTGGTCGCCACCTCCTACAACGAGCCGCTGATCACCTCCGAGTGGGCGATCGAGGTCTTCAAGCGGGCGCGAGCCCGCAATTTCGCCACCGCCTATATCTCTAACGGCAACGCCACCCGTGAGGCGCTGGACTACATCCGGCCGTGGACCGACCTGTACAAGATCGACCTGAAGTCGATGCGTGACAAGAACTACCGGTCGCTCGGGGGAAGGCTCGAGAACATCCTGAACGGCATCCGCATGGTCCACGAGATGGGCTTCTGGCTCGAGATCGTCACACTCCTCATCCCCGGCTTCAATGACTCGGACGAGGAGTTGAAAGATCTGACGGGATTCCTCGCCGACCTTTCGCCCAGCATCCCCTGGCACGTCACGGCCTTCCACAAGGACTACCGGATGCGCGATCCGGATAACACGTCGCCGGCAATGCTGCTGCGGGCCGCCTCGATCGGCGAGGCAGCGGGCCTCGAGTTCATCTATGCCGGGAACCTGCCCGGCCGCGTGGGTAGCTACGAGGACACGCGTTGCCCGTCCTGCTCGTTGACCCTGGTCAAGCGCTTCGGCTACCGGATACTGGAAGACCGTCTTTCCGCTCGCGGCGTTTGTCCGCGCTGCGAGCGACCGCTCCCCGGCTTCTTTAGTCCGACTAGAATCGAGCTTGGTCGTGCCAAGTGAACTGAGCCGCCGGGAGTTGTCCTGGGTGATCGGCGGTCCGCAGGGAGGCGGCATCAATGCCTCCGCCGAGATCTACGCCAAGGCGCTGATGCGCGGTGGCCTGCACGTCTTCGCCAACATCGAGTTCCACTCCAACATCATGGGCAAGCACAGCTATTACCGGGTGACGGCCGCGCCCGTTCCGGTCCGCTCCCATGTGGACGCCATCCACATGCTTGTCGCGCTCGACCAGGAAACGCTCTTCGGAGACGCCATCGAGCGCAAGCACTATCCGAGCCACACCGGTCACGTTCACCGGGTGGCCGCCGGCGGAGGTATCGTCTTCGACGCCGATCTCAAGATCGACCAGGCCCGATTCGGGCGCGACGACGTTCACCTCTACCCGATCCCGTTTTTCGAGGTTCTCGAACAGGCGCTGGCCCAGGTCGGCAAGGGTGGCCAGTCGCGCAAGTACATCGTGATGCGAAATACCGTAGCCCTCGGTGCCTCCGTCGGTATCGCCGGCTATGAGGAGGAACTGCTCTTCGACGCGATCCGGGAGGAGTTCAAGGGCCGCAAGGTCGAGGCCGCCGAGATGAACATCGCGGCCGTCAGGGTCGCGGCGTCGTACGCTCGAGAGCACTTCCCGGCTCGCCCCGAGCGCCAGCTGAGCCCGCTGCCCCAGGCCGAACGCAAGCCCCGCCTGCTTATCAAGGGATTCCAGGCAGTCGGCATCGCCAAGCTCAAAGCCGGGCTCGGCATGCAGACCTACTACCCGATCAGTCCGGCAACCGACGAGAGCGTCTACCTGGAGCAGAAGGGGCCGGATTACCAGCTGACGGTGGTGCAGTGCGAGGACGAGATCTCCAGTATCAACATGGCGATCGGGGCAGCGCACATGGGCGTTCGGGCCGCCACGTCGACCGCCGGGCCGGGCTTTGCCCTGATGTCCGAAGGGTTCGGTTTCGCCGCCATCACTGAGGCTCCCGGGCCGGTTGTCTTCCTCTGGCAGCGGGGTGGTCCAAGCACCGGACTACCCACCAGGACAGAACAGGCAGACCTCCAATTCGCGCTCCATCCGGCCCATGGCGACTTCCCCCATATCGTCGTCGCCTCTGGCGACATCGAGGAAGCTTTCCTGGACAGCTTCGAGAGCTTCAATTGGGCCGACCGCTATCAGCTTCCGGTCGTCGTTTTACTGGAGAAGTTCCTGGCGTCCTCGCTCTTCACCAGCGATCGGATCGACATGCGAAAGCTTCGAATTGATCGCGGGCTCGTCTTTCAGCCGATCAGCCCCGAGAAAGACGGGTACCGTCGTCACGCCCTCACCTCCGACGGCATCAGCCCACGCTCCGTGCCCGGTACGGCCGGGGGGATTTTCTCTACCACCAGCGACGAGCATGACCCTCAAGGTCACATAACGGAGGGGATCGAGAACCGCATTGCCATGATGCGAAAGCGGATGGGGAAGCTGGAGACAGCGGCGCGCGAGATTCCTGAAGAGTTCAAGTGGAAGCTTCATGGCCCACAGGGCGCCGACCTCACGCTGATTGGCTGGGGCTCCACCAAGGGGGCCATCCTGGACGCGATCCCGGAACTGGAAGCCGACGGCCGCAGCGTCAATTTCTTGCAGGTGCGGATGATGCGGCCGTTTGCTGCCGAGGCGATCGGCCGGATCCTTTGCTCAGCCACGCAAACCGTCCTCGTGGAAGCTAACTACAGCGCCCAGCTCGGTGCGCTGATCCGCGAGCACACGGGCGTGGAGATGCAGCACCGAATCCTCAAATACGATGGACGGCCTTTCTCGCGAAACGAAGTCGTCGAGGGAGTCACGCGGGCGCTCGCCCAGCGCGAGCGGGAGGTTATGGTGTCGCATGCCTGAAACGATCAGTCCGCCACGCAAGTTCACGCTCCAGGAATACAAAACCGACGTGCATGTCGACTGGTGCCCCGGTTGCGGCGACTTCGGCATCCTGAGCTCCATCCAGCAGGCCTTCGTCCAACTGCAGATCCCACCTCACCGCATTGCGATGATCTCCGGCATCGGCTGCTCCGGCAAGACGACTCACTACGTTGACACCTACGGCCTCCATACGCTTCATGGCAGGGCGCTGCCGGTGGCGACCGGCGCCAGGCTGGCGAACCACGAACTGACGGTGGTTGCCGTCGGCGGAGACGGCGACGGTTATGGCATCGGCGCCGGCTACTTCGTGAACAGCGGCCGGCGCAACATCGACATGACCTACATCGTCTTCAACAACGGCGTCTACGGCCTTACCAAGGGGCAGGCATCGCCAACGCTGGGAAAGGGCCTCAAGACCAAATCGATGCCCGAAGCCTCGATCCAGGAGGGTGTCAACCCGCTGGCGGTTGCCCTCGGGGCGGGGTACAGCTGGATCGGGCGTGGCTATGCGCTGGACGTCAAGCAGTTAGTGTCTCTCATCGTCCAGGCGATCAGCCACAAGGGAACCGCCTTCCTCGACGTTTTGCAGACCTGCCCGGTCTACAACGACATACGTACCAAGGACTGGTACGCCGGTGAGGACATCGGCCGCGCACGGCTGCGCCGGCTGGAGGCGGATCCGGGGTGGGACCCCGTGGTCAGGGATCCGAACAGCGTCGAGGAGATGATCGAGAAGAAGACCAGGGCGTTGCGGGCTTCCTACGAGACAGCTGACGGGCTGGCAGTCGGTCTCTTCTACAAGGTGGACCTGCCGACCTACGACGAGCAGCTTGCCGCCAAGGTTCCAGCCCTCCGAGACCAGCCCCTCGTCAAGTTACCGCTCTACAACCGGGACGTCGAGCCCCTCTTCGACGAATTGGGCTAAGGCCTGCTCAGAGCTCGGTCTTGCGCTTCTCGGGGTAGGCGGCATTGATCTCGGCGCGGACCCGGTTCTTGTCCGCATCGCTCTTGAAATAATCGAAATTCCAGGCGATGAACTTTTTCATCTCACCGGGGACTTCGTCCTCGGGAAAGATGGCGGCCACCGGGCAGGGATCGACGCAGGCTCCGCAATCGATGCACTCATCCGGGTTGATGTAGAGCATCCGATCCTCGGTGCCGCCCTCGATGATGCAGTCCACCGGACAGACGTCGACGCACGATTTGTCCTTCAGATCCACGCACGTTTCAGTGATGATGTACGCCATCGTTCGGTCACTCTAGCACAGCCTCCGCTCTCGATTTCCGCCTTCCACCGGGCTGAAACCTATGGCCGAGGAACTCCGGCACAACACTGTCACAGAGCAGTGAGGGGCAGGCGTCTGGAGGCGGCAAGAGCAAGCTTGCCGGCAACGTTACCCCTTCCGTGGCCCTCCCGAGAAGCGCCCAGCGCCGCGTCTTCCGGCCGGCCCGTCGAGTTTCCCGGGGCACGCGGATTTTCGCCTCGCTGGTGTTCTTCCTGGCGGTCGGAGCGATGGCTGCCTTCGCGGTGCTCGTTCTGCCGGCGCAGATCGCCAACCTGAGCCAGTCGGAGAGCCGGGAGCTGACTACGGGACGCCATTCCGCCGCCGCCGTCGCGGCTTCCGTAAGTACCCTGTGGGCCGACATTAGCCCGGCCGGGAGCCTGAGCCTTCCCGACAGCCGCCTCCAGCAGGATCTTGCGCTCGCCCAGTCCACTGAAAAGGCGGCCGATGACGCGCTTGCTCACGTGCAGCTTGCCGAGTCATTCATTGCGCAGATCGACGGATTCCCCTTCCAGCTGCACCCGAACCAGGTTGGCACGAGCGATCGCGTCGCGGCGCGTCATCTCGAGAAGGCCCTGGCGGGGGCAATCAAGCTGTCCCATGCGGCGACCCTGCAACTCACCATCGCGCGACACGTAAATCAAGATGCGCAGTCGATCGCCAGTCCGCTGAACTCCAGCCTGACCCAGCACGACTGGAACACGGCTTCGCGGACAGCCGCCGCGATCCACCTGGACCTAAAGGCCCAGGAGAGCGTTGCCTCCGACACTGAAGCTCTTCTCGATCCGCTGTGGACCAACTGGATGGATGCACTCATCGGCTATGTGGATGCGGCCCAGCAGTACAGCCTGACCTCGGCAGCGGGCCAGACCGTGACGGCGCAGCAGTTGGCTCGGGCCATGGCTGCCGCCAATGACCGGGCCGGCGCCGCCCAGCTGGCAGCCCAGTCCGCAGCTCCGGCGTGGCAGCAGAAAACGATCCAACCGTTGGCTGCGACCCTGCGGAGCGAACTCGCCGCCGGCAGCTAATTCTTGACCGTTCTAAGCTTGCAATTGCGCGCGGCGGCCGAAATGCCGCCTTTTTTATAGCCTGACCAGCAAGTCCTCGCTGAGCTCGCTGAGGCTTTTAACACCGAGCAGGCTCATCGACACGGTTATCTCCTGGCGGATCAGGTCGAGCACCTTTGCGACGCCCGCCTCGCCATCTACCGTCAGCGCCCAGAGGTAGGGTCGTCCGATCATGACGCTGCGGGCGCCCAGCGCGAGTGCCTTCAGTACGTCCGTCCCGCGTCGCACACCGCCATCGACCAGAACCGGGACGTCCCCGGCGACGGCCTGGACGACGTCGGGGAGGGCGTCGAGGGTGGCGATCGAGTAATCCAGCTGCCGCCCACCGTGGTTGCTGACAATGACAGCGCCCACGCCCGCGTCGACCGCACGCCGGGCGTCGTCGCCGCGGACCACGCCCTTTGCCATCACGGGCAGCCGGCTATTGCTGACCAGCCACTCGAGGTCCTTCCAGGTCAGCCAGGAGTCGAGCTGATCCGTAAAGTACGAAGACAAGGCCGACTGGCCGATCTCCGCCGACTCACCTGTTCTCCGCAGAGCGCCGGTGAGATTCTCGTATCTCATGCCTTCGGGCAGCCCGAATCCATTGCGGAAGTCCCGTTCCCGCCGGCCGAGGCGGGGCGTGTCGAGGGTCAGCTGCACCGCGCTGTACCCGGCTTCTGCGGCGCGGTGGATCAGGTCGGTGGTGATCCCGCGATCCCGGTACATGTAAAGCTGAAACCACTTCGTCCCGCGGCAGGCCGCCCCGACCTCCTCGAGGGAAGTGGTTGACAGCGTGCTCAGCGAGTAGGCGATCCCGGCAGAAGCGGCGGCGCGTGCCGCAGCCAGCTCTCCATCCGGGTGTGCCATCTTCTGGGTCGCGGTGGGAGCGAGTTGGACGGGCATGGCGAGCTGTGCGCCAAGGACCTCGCAGCCGAGGTCCGGATTGGTGACGGCGGATAGGACTTTGAAGCGGAACCGGTAGCGTCCGTAGGCCCCCAGATTGGCGGCTACTGCAGCCTCGTCCTCTGCGCCGCCGGCGAAGTAGTCGTAGATGCTTCGCGTCAGTATCTGGCGTGCGCGCGGTTCGAAGTCATCCAGCCGTAGGGCTGGCGCCGGGTCAGTTGCTTGCTCCGGGACTGTCATATCCGTAATTGTGGCGCGTCGATTGATCTATGTGTACGCTAGACGTTGGAGTATCGATCCGGAGAGGAAGGGAGGTCCCAAATGCTGCACGGGGCGATCGTTTTCCTGGAGTTCCACCACGTCTATCAGCCGATCGGCAATAGCATCGTCCTATCGGCGATCGTCGCCGGCATCCCGCTCTACATCCTGTTTGTCATGCTGGCGGTTCTGCGATTGCCGGCGTGGATCTCGGCCCTTACGACGGTCCTGTCCGCAGGCGTCCTCGCAGTCGTGGGCTGGCAAATGCCCGTCGGGCTGACCGCGTCGGTAACCACGGAAGGGATGGCATTCGGCCTCTGGCCGATCAGCTGGATCGTGCTAAACGCCGTCTTTTTCCACAACCTGACGATCGCCAGCGGCGATTTTGACGTGATCCGGCGGTCGCTCACCCGCTTGACCGAGGATCGGCGTGTGCAGGCCCTGCTGGTCGCCTTTTGCTTCGGCGCCCTCATGGAAGGGATCGCCGGCTTTGGCGCGCCCGTCGCAATTTCGGCCGCGATACTCGCCAGCCTCGGGTTCGAGCCGATCACGGCAGCCGTCCTGGCGCTGTTGGCCAATACCGCGCCCGTGGCCTTCGGTTCGATCGGAATCCCTGTGGTCACCCTTGGCCTCTTGACGACCGGGATCATCGGGCACGGACCGCAGGATCAAACCCAGGTGACGCTTGCCCTTTCCGCCATGGTGGGGCGCCAATTACCGCTCTTTTCCATCCTCATCCCAGGCTTCCTCATCGTTGTGCTGGCGGGCTGGAAGCGGATGGTCGAGGTGCTGCCTGCAGTGCTCACCGCGGGGGTGACATTCGCCATCGTCCAGTTTGCCGTTTCCAATTTCATCGGCCCTGAGCTGACGGATGTGCTCGCGGCGCTCGTTTCGATGGGGGCCGTCGCCGTCCTGCTGCGTTTCTGGCGGCCACGCGAGATCTGGGGCTTCCCGGAGGACCGGGCTGGCGTCAAGCCGCTGGTGGCACGCAGCCTGGGGGCCGCCGTCGCCCGGGTGGTCGACACGCCGGGCCGGATTGCGCGGGCGTACTTGATGTACGTGATCTTGGTCGCGGTAATCCTGGTCGGCCAGATGGGCAACCTGCCCTTCTTTTCCGGCAGCCCGGCGGGCAACGTAAAGAACGCCCTGCACACCCCCGCCAACGTCACCGCCGATCTTAAATGCGGCGCGCCGCTCTTCAAGCTCTGTCCCAAACCCTGGATCGGCCCGACTGTGACCGAGAACGCCCAGGCTTTCAAGTTCCCGTACTGGAGTTTCCAATGGCCCGGTAGCTATACCGGCAGCGACGCCAAACCCAAGCCCGAAATCGTCCGCGAGCCGCCGATTGTCGGCAAGCCCACCCCGTTTCCCCTGGCGTTCAACTGGGACTTCCTGGCCGCCGCAGGCTCCCTGGTGCTCTACGCGTCGATCCTCGCCTTCATCGTGATGGCGATCCGCGGCGCCCGCCTGGGTCTGTTCTTCACCACCTACGGGAGAACGCTGCGACAATTAGCCCTTCCCATCCTGACCATCGCCTTCATCCTGGCCATCGCCCAGGTGATGAACTATTCGGGGATGACCTCTACCCTTGCGCTGCTGATGGCAAAGACCGGAGCATTGTTCCCCTTCTTCTCAGCCATCATTGGGATGCTGGGTGTCTTCTTGACTGGCAGCGATACCTCCTCGAACACCCTGTTCGGGCCGATGCAGGCGTTGACAGCCAAACAGATCGTGATCGGAGGCCACCACCTGAGCCCCATCCTGACCGCTGGTACCAACTCCTCCGGCGGCGTGATGGGAAAGATGATCAGTCCGCAGAACCTGTCGGTCGGCGCGGCTGGCGTTAACCGGGTGGGCTCGGAGGGTGAGATCTTCCGCCGCACCATCGGGTACAGCCTGATCCTCACGGCAGCCGTCGGGTTCGTGGCCATCATCCAGGCGTACCTGCTTCCGGGGATGATCCCAACCTTCGGCTGATGACGTGCGGGCTGCGGGCAACGACCGCGTAACGTAGGGTCTATGGAGGCGGGTGCCCGGGAACGACTCGTGCAACGCCTGCGCGAGGTGGTCGGCGCGCGCTACGCCTTCGACGATCCCTACGAAATGCGGCTCTATCAATATGATGCGAGCCCGGAAACCGCCCTACCGGATGTCGTCGTGCTGCCCGGAAGCGCCGCGGAAGTAGCGGAGGTGGTGCGGATCTGCTCAGAAGAGCGCGTGCCGGTGGTAGCCCGCTCCGCGGCCAGCAGCCTCGCCGGCGGCACGGTGCCGGTCGAGCATGGGGTCGTGGTCACCTTTCCAAGGATGAACCGCATCCTGGAGGTCGACCTCGACAACCTGCGAGCGGTCGTCGAGCCGGGAGTGGTCAACATTGCTTTGAGCCAGGCCCTGAAGCCGGATGGGTACTACTACGTTCCTGATCCCTCGAGCCAGGGCGCCTGCACCATCGGAGGAAATGTCGCCACCAATGCCGGCGGTCCCCACACCTTGCTCTATGGGGTGACCGTCAACCACGTAACGGGCGCCGAGGTTGCACTCGCCTCGGGCGAACTGGTGCGCCTGGGAGGTGCGAAAGCCTCTGAGACGACCGGCTACGACCTCACGGGTCTTTTTACCGGCTCCGAGGGAACGATGGGAATCGTCACCCGGATATGGGTCAGGCTGACGCCACTCCCGCCGATGCAGAAAACCCTGCTTGCCATCTATCCGGACATCCGGAGTGCCAGCAACGGGGTCTCCGCGATCGTCGAAAACGGAATCCTGCCGGCAGCGATCGAGATGCTCGACAAGATATCCATCCAGGCGATCGAAGCCGCCTCGCACGCAGGCTATCCGCTGGATGCGGGCGCGGTACTGCTGCTCGAGGTGGATGGTATCGAACCGGTGGTCGAAGAGCTCGGGCAGCGCATGGCCGACATCTGCCGTAAGCAGGGAGCAACGGAGGTTCGCGTGGCCCGCAACGAAGCGGAACGCCAGGCGCTCTGGAAGGGACGCAAGGGCGCCTTCTCGGCCATGGGCCGGCTCTCGCCTGATTTCTACGTCATGGACGGCGTGGTGCCTCGAACCAAGCTGCCCGAAACGCTGGAGAAAATCGAGGCCATCAGCAAGCGCACCGGCTATACGATCTGCAATGTCTTCCATGCCGGAGATGGAAACCTGCACCCGCTGGTGCTCTTCGATGGCTTCATCCCCGGGCAGTACCAGGCGGTGCTCAAGATCGGCGATGAGATCCTGAAACTCTGCGCCGATGCGGGCGGCTCGGTGACGGGTGAGCATGGGATCGGCCTCGAGAAGCGGGAGAACATCCGCTACGTCTTCAGCGATGACGATCTCGAGGTGATGGACCGCGTGCGAAAGGCATTCGACCCGAAGGGAATCATGAACCCCGGCAAGATCTTTCCCGGCGGCGGCCTGAAACCTTCGGCGCCGCGCCAGCCGCCTTCAATCCCCGGGATCCAGCGGCGCGTCGCCGCTGGAGGCGACGAGTTTTGGGTGTAAAGGCTCAGCCGCGGCCGGTGCCCGGCCACCAGGTCAGCGTGGTGGAGCAGCGTCTGATGGAAGTCGACGGGCTGCAGCCGGCGAAGATAATGCACCCCGCCGACGCGGAAGACGCCGCGCGCGGGCTTCGGCTCTGCGACCTGGCGGGTGCATCGGTGGTCGTCTGGGGTGGCGGGACGCAGATGCGGCAGGGCGCGCCGCCACTTCAGTATGACGTCGCTTTTTCGACTGAAAGGATGACCCGTCTCCTGGAATACGAGCCGGGAGACTTGACCTGCCGTGTAGAGGCGGGGATGCGCATCGCCGACCTTCAAGTCGAGCTGCGCGCCAGAGGCCAACGGCTTCCCCTCGACCCGCCGCACCCCGAGCGCGCTACGGTGGGTGGCATGGTCGCCGCCAACACCAACGGTCTCGGTCGCGCCCGCCACGGCACCGTACGCGATTGGGTGATCGGTCTCGCCGTCGCCTACCCGTCGGGCAAGGTGGCGCGCGCGGGCGGCAAGGTGGTCAAGAACGTGGCCGGATACGACCTGATGAAGCTGCATACAGGAGGGTTCGGGACGCTCGGTGTCATCGCTGAGGTGAACTTCAAGGTGCAGACCATGCCCGAAGCGGAGGACACCATGCTCGCTCACTTCGAGGATTATCCGGCAGCCATGGAAGCGGGATTCAACCTGGCCCATCAATACCTGGCGCCCGCCGCCATGATCGTGCTTGATCGCGTGGCACTCTGGAAATGTGGTTTGACAGCGGACTGGCCCTGGACACTTGCCCTGAAGGTGGAAGGCTACAAGCGCGCGATCGAACCGGCGCGAGATGTCGCCGCCAAGATGGTGCGGGCAGCCGGCGGTCGCGTTGAGAGTAGCGCGGCACCGCCAGGGTTTTGGGACCAGGCACGCGACTGGCCATGTCCCCCTGATGAGCCCGAAGTCGTGCTCTACGGCATCGCCTCGCTCACCGGCCTGATGGCCTTGATGCCGGTGGCCGCGGAGGCGGGCTCCTCCATCGTGCAGCCGGCCGCGGGAGTCTTTCACCTGCGTGTGCCGATCGAATCGGCCGCGGTAGCGGTCGAGCGGCTCCGGCACGTCACCGGCGACGGGGCTCAGGTCGTGATCGCTCGCGCTCCGGTGGCCCTCAAGCAGAGGCTCGACGTTTGGGGCACGCCGCCCGCGAGCTTCTCGCTGATGCGTTCAATCAAGGGAGCCCTCGATCCAAACGGAATCTTGAATCCCGGTCGGTTCGTGGGTGGCATCTGATGGCGAGAGTCCCAGACCTCGACTTCAAACACGAGGTTGACCGGCAGGGGAGCCTCTCGCCGGTTCAGGGGATGGACATGGACCTGGTCCGAGACTGCATCCACTGCGGCCTCTGCCTTCCGAAATGTCCGACCTTCCGCATCCTCAATCACGAAGGCGACAGTCCGAGGGGACGGATGTGGCAGATCAAGGAGGCGAGCCTGGGACTGGTCCAGTTCGAGGACCCGAGATTCCAGGCGCATATCTACCAGTGCTTCAACTGCCGCGCTTGCGAAACGGCCTGTCCCTCAGGCGTCCAGTTTGGCGCCGTCATGGAGATGGCCCGGGCCAGGACGCCAGCGCAAAACCTGCGCGACCGCATGGTCCGGGCAATCTTATTGAACGGGCTGCTTCCCCATCCTGCGCGCCTTCGGCTTGCCGGCAGGCTCTTCAGGGCAGTTCAGGCGCTTCGTATTCCCTCGGCGCTTCGCTGGACAAGAGCATGGCGGGTGCTCCCACTTGGTAAGTTTGCCGCCTTCCCGCCCTTCAGCGATCGGCTGACCGGACGTCACACCCTGGCCGCGACCACGGCGGCTCAGGGCAAGCGACATGGTCGGGTTGGCCTGCTGACCGGCTGCATCCAGGACGAGATGTTCCACGGAACCAACCGGCGAACGGCCCTCGCGCTCTCGATCAACGGTTATGAGGTGGTCGCGCCCGAGGAGCGGGTTTGCTGCGGGGCGCTGCCCTCGCATGCGGGAGAAGCCGAGACGGCCCACCTGCTGGCGGCTCAAACCGTCGCCGCCTTCTCCCGACTCGACGTCGAGGCGGTCGTGGTCAACGCTGCCGGTTGCGGTTCGAATATGAAGGAGTACGCCGTTCAGCTCCGGGGCGACAGCAAAGAGAAGGAAACCGCGGCGGCGTTCTCGCGCACCGTTCGCGACGCGTCTGAGTTGCTGCTGGCGCGCGGCCTGCGGCCCCCCAGCCGCCGGATCGATTTACGGGTGGCCTACCAGGATCCGTGCCATCTGCTCCACGGTCAGAGAATCCACGAGCAGCCGCGACAGGTACTGCGCATGATCCCGGGCATCGAACTGGTGGAAATGAAAGAAGGGGACTGGTGCTGCGGCTCCGCGGGCATCTACAACCTGACCCATCCGGAGATCGCCGAAGAGGCGCTCGCCTGGAAGCTGCAGAACATCATTGAGACCGGAGCGCAGCTGGTGGCTTCCGCCAATCCGGGTTGTATCCTCCAAATTTCCATGGGCCTGCAGCGCGCCGGGCATGATATCCCGGTCGTGCACGTGATGGACCTGCTCGGCTGGGCCTACGGCGATGCGGGAGAGGCGCCGCCGGTTGTCCAGCGCGCCTTGCGCTGATGGCCCTGGCCCGCACCGGCCCCCTCGGCGATCCCTGGCTCGACCGTCTCTCCAGCATGATCTGGGCCAAGCCGGAGTTCTCCATGGTCCCGATCGACTACGACGAAGTACCGGCCAGACCCTACGAAGGATCGCGCGAGCCCAGCCCGGGACCGAGGATTGTTTTCTTCGGAATACCGTCAGACTATGGGACCGCATTCTTGCTTCATCTGATCGAGCGCCGCAGCAACATCGTGGCCGCGGTCTGCAGCACCCGCTGGCAGCGAACCCATCCCAAGTCGGATCTTATCGCCCGGATCGCCGGCCACCTCGGACGCCCGGTGGAGGTGACGGCGAACGCCAATGCGGAGCCGTTTGTCCGCAGCCTGCGGGCGTACGAGCCTGACGTGGCGGTGATGGCGAGTTTCGACCAGATCCTGGCGCCCGACGCGCTGTCGGTACCCGCGCGTGGCTGGCTTAACATTCACCCCTCGCTCCTGCCGCGGCACCGTGGCCCGGAGCCGATCTACTGGACGATCGTTTCGGGCGACAAGGAGGCGGGGATCAGCGTTCACCTGACGGTACCGCGGATCGACGCGGGGCCGATCCTGGCGCAGCGCCGGGTTGCCGTGAGCCGCCAGGACACCTCGGGGACGCTTTGCAAACGGCTGGTGGCGGAAGGACTGGACGCCCTCGATGAGACGCTGCTGGCGGTCTCGCGCGGCACCACGCCTGGCGTGGCCCCCGACGTGACGCAGGGCAGCTACGAGCCGCCCGTCCGGCAGACGCCGATCGATTGGGACCAGCCCTTCGCCCAGCTCGACCGGCTGGTCCGCGCCGGCGACCCCGACCAACCACCCTATCTCGACCATGATGGGGAGAGGCGCTTCGTGCTGGCCCTCAGAAGGGTCCGCAAGCGGGCAGGGGAGCCGCCTGGCGTCCTGGCCGCGCTCCCGCCCGATGAGCTGCTGGCGGTCGCCCGGGACGCCGTCGTAGCCGTCCGCTGGCGCCGCTTCGGGCACACCCACGCCGTCCGCCCGCTGCGCCGGCAGCAATTCCCGTAACGCATACGTTACCGGGATCGGCTCTATAATGATCAGGTCATGGCTCAAGAAATGATCGAGAACGACACCAGTCTGATCAGCATCACCGACTCCGCGCTCTCCCAGCTTCGCGACCTCCTGGGTAAACAGGGCCGCCCCGAGATGGGTCTGCGCGTCTTCGTCCAGCCGGGCGGTTGCTCGGGCATGTCATACGGGATGGGCTTCGAGGACCATGCCGAGGATGGCGACGCCATCACCGAGTTCGGTGGGGTCCGTCTCTTCGTCGATTCCGTCAGCGCGCAGTACATCAAGGGCGCCGAGATCGACTTCGTGGACAGCCTGATGGGTGGCGGCTTCACAGTGCACAACCCGAACGCCGTCTCGAGCTGCTCCTGTGGCAGTTCGTTCGACACCGGCGCCGATGCCGGCACCGCCCGCGGCTGCAGCCACTAGGTAGCAGGCAACCTCTAAAAAACCGTTGGACTGCGCCTTGGCGCAGGCCGACACGCGCCGCAGGCGATCTTTAGCTTAGGGCGCGCGCTAGGCCGTCCGAACCAGGGCAGCCCGAGCATGCCGCTCCTGCGGCAGCGAGGGGCCCGCGTGAGGACACCGGGCCTAACGCATGCGCCCGTGTCAGTTTCCTCGGCTAAGGAACGGGGGGTGGTTCAAGGGTCGAGGATGTGGACGGCCGGCAGGTTACGGTAGAGCTCATCGAAGTCGAGACCGTAGCCGACCACGAACTCGTTGGGTATATCGAAGCCCTTGTAGGTGATCGCTACCGGTTTCTCGCGGCGCTCCTCCTTGTTGAGCAGGACGCAAAGCTTGAGCGAGGCGGGCTTGTGCCGCTGGACGTGCTCGAAGAGGAAGGCGGTGGTCAGCCCGGTGTCGATGATGTCCTCGATCATCAGCACGTCGCGATCGGCGACGTCCATGCTCAGGTCTTTGAGCAGCTGAACGTGGCCGGAGGAGACGGTCGCCTGGCCGTAGCTGCTGACCGCCACGTAATCGAAGTTCACCGGAACGGTGAGATGCCGGCTCAGGTCCGTCGCGAAGCAGACTGAGCCCTTGAGGACCGAGAGGAGAATCAGTGGACGGCCAATCGATTTGTAGTCGCGCGAGACCTCGACGGCCATCTCCCGCACGCGCCGCTGGATCTCGGCGGCGCCCAGCAACTCACGGCCTGGCTTCAAATCGCGGCTATTCTAACGCGTGATGGCGGGAAAGTACGTGGGGGCGGTCGACCAGGGAACCAGCGGGACGCGTTTCATGGTCTTCGACAGCGACGGCGCCGTGGTGGCCTCTCAGTACCAGGAACATCGACAGATCTATCCACGCCCCGGCTACGTCGAGCACGATGCCAACGAGATCTGGGCCAGCACCAAGCTGGTGATGCACGGGGCCCTCGAGCAGTCTGGCATCAAGGTGGAGGAGCTGGCCGCGATCGGCGTCACCAACCAGCGGGAGACGACGCTGGTCTGGGATCGTGAAAGCGGCGAGCCGCTGACCAATGCCATCGTCTGGCAGGACACCCGCACGCGCGAGCGGTGCGAGGAGTTAAAGCAGCGCGGCCTTGCCGGACGAATCCAGAGCAAGACAGGACTGATCGTAGCAACCTATTTCTCGGCACCCAAGCTTCAGTGGATTCTCGACAGCGTCAAAAACGCGCGTCGCGCCGCCGAGCGCGGCAGGCTACTCTTCGGCACGGTTGACAGCTGGCTGATCTGGTGGATGACCGGTGGTCCCAACGGAGGCGCCCACGTTACCGACTACACGAACGCGTCTCGCACCCTGCTGATGGATCTCAGGACGCTGCAATGGGATCGAGGTCTGCTCAAGCTTTTCGACGTCCCGGCTGAGATGCTTCCCGTGATCCGTCCCTCCAGTGATCGTCGCGGCTACGGCCGGACGCTCGGTCGGGTAGCTCTCACGGCCGATCTCGGTGACCAGCAGGCGGCACTCTTCGGACAGACCTGTTTTCGGCGGGGCGAAGGCAAGAACACCTACGGTACCGGCAGCTTCCTGCTGGTCAACACCGGTCGAACCCCGGTACGGTCGCGGCATGGCCTGCTGACCACTGTCGCTTACGGTCTTGAGCCAGGCCGTTGCAGTTACGCTCTCGAGGGTTCGATCGCAGTCACCGGGGCTGCAGTCCAGTGGTTGCGCGACAACCTGCAGATGATCGGCAGCGCACAGGAAAGCGAGGCGGTGGCCGGCAGCGTCCCGGACAGCGGCGGCGTCTACTTTGTGCCCGCCTTCTCCGGGCTCTTCGCGCCCCATTGGGACATGGACGCTCGAGGCACCATCGTTGGGCTGACCCGCTTCGTAACCAGCGCTCACCTTGTCCGAGCCACGCTGGAAGCGATCTGCTACCAGACTGCCGAGGTGGTTGCCGTGATGGAAAGGGATAGTCATAGCCGCCTGCGCAACCTCAAGGTGGATGGCGGCGCGGTCGGCAACGATCTCCTGATGCAAATGCAGGCGGATATCCTCGGCGTTCCGGTGCTCCGGCCGGCGGTGACAGAGACGACCGCGCTCGGGGCCGCCTATGCCGCCGGTCTTGCAACCGGCGTCTGGCCAAACCTCGAGGCCTTGCGGAAGAACGCGAAGGCCGGGCGCACCTTTCGCCCGGCCTCGTCGCGGGCGGCCCGGGCCACGGCGATGAGTGGCTGGAAGAGGGCGGTGGAGCGCAGCCGAGGCTGGCTGGAACCGGGCCGGCCCTGAGCTATTCGGTGGGGGCGATCAAAAAGATCCAGATGTCCCAGGCGACGTGGCTCACGATGAGCGGCGCCATGCGCTGCTCCGCCGCGTAGACGAGCCCCCAGAAGACTCCCGCCGTCCCGGCGGCGCCGGTCAGCGTCAGGTTTTCAGATACCAGGTGGATCCCCCCGTACATCGTCGAGGCCAGCAGCGCCGCCCCGATCCGGCCGAAGCGGGGCTGCAGGCCGCGCTGAACCAGGCCCCGCCAGAAAAGCTCCTCGCCCGGTCCGATGGCGAGGGCAAGCGCGGCCGCGATTGCCGGCCGGGGAGCCTGCGTTCGCAGCGTGTAGATGTCGCCGATCTCGCGCCCGCCCGCGGGCATGATTCGGCGCGCCAGCCGGTCGCCAACCTGGAAGATCAGGTAGAGCACGGCAGCGGAGCCCAGGCCACGAACGATGTCCGGCGGCCGCAGGCGTTCGCGGCGCAGGCGGGGGTCGGCCGCCAACGCGTACAGGCCGAGGCCGCCCACGCCGGCGGTCATTCTCGGCCAGAAGCGCCTCCGCGGGCCGCGAAAGGCGCTCGTCCAGACAACGCCGGCCAGGCCGAGCCCGAAAAGCACACGCCTCAACGGGTTGGATTTCCCACGACCAGCCCGACCAAGAGCAGGATCCCGAACGCGGTGTGCAGCCGAGCCGTCATCAGGTCGATCATGGCGATTGCCCGCAGGTGGCCTTCGGCGCCCCGCTCGGCTGCCCGCAAGATCCACGCCATCAGGGGAAGACTGAAGAGTGTCAGCAGCGCCAAGCGCGGCAGCGCACCGACCATGACTCCGAGTCCGACCGCAACGTAGGCGCCCAGCACCAGCATGACGTAGATCCAGTGCGCCGCATCCCGACCTACCTGCGCCGAAAGCGTCGTGAAGCCATGCCGCGTGTCTTCGGCCACGTCCCGCCACTCGTTGCCATGCAGGATGGCGGTGACCAGGAGTCCCACAGGAAGCGCGACCACGAGCAGGCCGGCATCGAACCGGCCGCTGACAGCGTAGTAGGCGCCAAGGACCATGAGCGGTCCCATCAGGACGAAAACCAGGGGCAGGCCGAGTGCCCGGTACTTGTACTGAAAGGGGGGCGCGGTGTAGAAGTAGCCGCCGATAAAGCCGATGATTCCGAGAGCTGCTATCGGCCATCCGCGGTTGACGAGCAGGTATAGACCCATCAGCAACGCCGTCAGGAAGCCGCTCCAGGCGACGGCGAATGCGCCGCGCTCGCTGACGCGCCCCTTGAGTATGGCCATCGACATCCTGGGCGAGGTGATGGAATCGATGCCCTGCCGCACATCGTAGATCTCATTGATCACGTTGGTGCCGATGTGCAGCCCGAGCCCACCCAACAGCGCCGCCACGAACAGGCTCCAGCGCATCTGGCTGCGTTGCAGGGCGATCGCGCCGCCCACGGCTACCGGGAGGAGCGATGCGGTGAAGCTGAAGGGCCGGACCAGTTCCCAGATGCCCCCGGCGCGGCGCACCGCAGAGACCGAGGCTCGCTCCCGGGCGGTCTCCGGCCGGCCGGTCGTAGCTGCGGCGCTCGACGCGCCCTTGCTCCCGTACTCGACCGCCGCCCGCAGCAGGGCGTTGACCTGGGCCGCCTCCTGGAGGATCGGCTGGAGGAGCGGGACCGTCATGCCAGCATCGTGGTAGGCGGCGGCTCGCGTGGCAACGTCGGACGCCGTACCGCACAGGATGAAGGCGTCGAGCAGCTCGTCGGGGATGAGTCCTCCTGCCTGGTGGTAGTCTTCGGCGCGCCACGCCGCCGCTATCCTGGTGCGAAGCGCGGGGTCGAAGCCGGCCCGCTTCATCGAGATGTCGCTCAGCACCGAGATCATGTAGATGACAAACGGCTCGCGCTTGGCCCGGTTGAGCGCCTCGGCGTGGCTGTTGTCGACGAGGGCCAGCAGGTAGCCTCGAAATTCGATCTCGTCGGCCGAGCGGCCGGCGGCTGCGGCCGCTTCCAGCACCCGATCGTGCATTTTGCGAAACGCCGGCAGGGACTCGGCCGGCCGGGCCAGGTAACCGTCGGCCTTCCGACCGCACAGGTCGAGGAAGGGCGTCCTGTAGGCCGCGATCGAGATCGGAATGCGGTGCGGAGGCTGGAACATCGGCTGGAGCGGCGGAACTCTGTCGTTCAGCACGAGGCGTTCGCCGCGCCAGAGGGCGCGAACCTGGTCGATGGCTTCGGAGACGCGGTCGACGGTGTCGTCAAATGGGATCGCCATCTGCGAGAGCCGCAGTGGCAGGCCGCTGCCGAGCGCCAGCGCGCACCGCCGCGGAGCCAGGTCGTCGAGCGCGGACATGGTCATCGCCAGCACGACCGGGTGCCGCGTGTATGGATTGAGAGCGCCGGCGCCGAGGCCGATACGCCGGGTCTGCATCCCCATTGCGCTCAGGTAGGTAATGGGGTCGCGCTCGAAGTAGCTGTCATGCACCCAGACGGACTCGAGGCCCATCTCCTCCGCCTGCTGGGCCCAGCGGGCGGCCTCCCGGACATCGCCACGGGCGGCGAGCCCGAGCCCGACCCTGAATGCGAGATCCGCCACAGGGTCAAATTACCTGAGCCCGCATCAGGCCTGCATCGCGGATCGCTGTTGACCATAATCCAGCTATGGGCGACCAGGTGCGCGCCGACCGGATTCGGCAGATGTTTGACCAGATCGCGGATGGCTACGATC
>Ga0102924_1002627_pt1 | contig 19457 bp, 15 predicted proteins | sample PaiPotPPM11metaG_FD_80116 | JGI IMG/M metagenome (GOLD analysis project Ga0102924, IMG submission 80116) | Iron sulfur acid spring bacterial and archeal communities from Banff, Canada, to study Microbial Dark Matter (Phase II) - Paint Pots PPM... ...
ACAGCCGGTCGCGGCCGCGCGCGGGGGTCCGGCCGGCCGGCGCCACCGCGGCGCCGACGCCGCTCACCGCCGCCCGCCGGTGGTCATTCGTAGCGGATTCTCGGATCCAGCGACGTATACGTCAGGTCCACGGCCAGGTTGACCACGACGAACGTCGCGGCGAAGAACATTACCGTGCCCTGCACCACGGGATAATCCCGCTGATAGACGCCGTTGAGCAGGGTCCACCCCAGCCCGGGCAGTCCGAAGATCTGCTCGGTGATCACGACGCCTCCGAGCAGATAGCCCATCTGCAGCCCCAGCACCGTCACGATCGGGATCAGCGCGTTACGCAGCGCATGCCGCAGCAGGACGCCCCAGGCCGGGACGCCCTTCGCCTGCGCCACGGTGACGTACTCCTGGCCGAGCACCTCGAGCATCGACGACCGCGTCATGCGGACCACGACCGCGACGAGGCCGAGGGCCAGCGACAGCACGGGCAGGAACATCTGCTGCAGGTTGACCCACGGCCCCGCCCAGGGCGGGACGTAGATCAGCGCCGGCAGCCAGTGGAACAGGTACGAGGCGGTGATGATCAGGAGAATCGCGATCCAGAAGTTCGGGACCGAGAGCCCGAGCAGCCCGATGATCTGCACCGCCGTCTTGACGCGGGTGCTGCGCGAGACGCTGGCCAGGATGCCCAGCGGAATGCCGACGAGGGACACGCCCACGATCGACAGCACCGCGAGCTCGATCGTGATCGGGAGCCGGGAGATCAGCAGCGGCGCCACGGGCTGGCCCGACCGGAAGGACCACCCGAGGTCGCCGCGCAGCATGCTGCCGAGCCAGAAAAGATACTGGACCGGCAGGGGCCGGTCCAGTCCGAACTGGTGCCTCACCGCGGCCTGCTGGACCGGACTCAACTGCCCTTCGCCGCCGGCCAGGATGTCCACGATCGTCCCCGGCAGGAGGCGCACCAGCAGAAAAATCACCACGGACACGCCGAGGAGGGCGGCGATGGTCCACAGCGCTCGCCGAATCAGATAGCGCATTCGCCTCCGGCGTGCCCGAGGCCGTGCCGGTGTCCTAGCCGGCGATCCAGGCCTTCTTCAGGAAGATGCGCCGCCCCGTGAACGACTGGCTGTAGCCGGCCACCCTGGTGGAGAGCGCCTCGAGATTGTACTTGGCGTACCACCACCAGTTCGGCGATTCTTCCAGCAGCATGCGCTGGATCTCGATGTACAGGCTGCGCCGCTGGTCGTGATTGGCGATCGCCCGCGCCTCCGTCATCAGGGGCTCCAGCTTGGGATTGTGGTAGCCGCCGTCGTTCGCGGCGCCCTTGGCGGAGAAGTAGGGATAGATGTAGCCGTCGGGGCCCGGCCGGAAGGTGTTGGCCGAGGCGAAGATCTCGCCGCCCTCCTTGCCAACGCTCTTGATCTCCTGGGCGTGCGATGCGACAAACGCGCCCCACTCCATCTGCACGACGTTGACGTTGATGTTGAGCCGCCGCATGGCCTGTTGCACCACGAGCGTGCTGGCGACGAACTCAGGATACTGCGGCGAGCATTTGATCTGCACGGTGAAGCCACCGTTCGGGTAGCCGGCCTCGGCGAGCAGCTTCTTCGCCCCGTCGATGTCCGCCTGGCGGAACGGCAGCGAGGCGGGAGCGAGCGACCAGTCGCCGTAGCCGGTCGGAACCGGCCCCGACGGCACGCCGGCGCCGTACACCGCCTTTTGGATGACCTCGGTCGTGTCCACGGCCATCCGCATCGCGCGCCGCACGCGGGCGTCTTTGAGCGGGCCCTGGCTCACGTTGATGTAGTGCAGCGCGACCCACGCGTTGGGCGCCTTCAGCACCGTGATGCCCTGGGCGTGCTCGAGCTGCGCCACGCCCTGCGCGGTGAGCGCCGCGTACTGCACCTGTCCGGCCCGCAGGGCGGCGAGCCGCGCGTTCTCTTCGGTCAGGACTTTGAACGTCATGCCCTTGAGGTACGGGTAAGGCTTGTCCCAGTAGTCGTCGTGGCGGACGTACGTCAGGTGGTCTTGCGGCACGTACTCGACGAGCTTGAACGGGCCGGTCCCGACCGCCTTGATCTTGAGGTTCTCCGTCTCGGCGAGGCCCTTCGGCATGATGCCCGAGGAGCGCAGCATGGCGAAGGCGCCGAGCAGGTCCGGATACGGCGCGTTGAGATCCATGCGCACGGTCATCGGATCGACCACAGTGATTTCCTGGATCGACGAGAGCGCATCGCGCCAGGGCGAGGCCGTCTTGGGGTTCAGGACCCGGTCGATGCTGTACTTTACGTCCTCCGCGGTCATCGGCTGGGCGTTATGGAACTTGACGTTGGGCCGCAGGTGGAAGACGTAGGTCTTGCCGCCGTTCTGGATGTCCCACTTCTGCGCGAGACAGGGCACGACGTTGGTCGTTTCGTCGTACATCGTGAGGCTCTCGTAGACGTGCTCGTAGCCCTGCAGCGCCGAGAAGTTCGAGTTCGTGTCGGGGTCCAGGCTGACGGGGTCGACCTCCTGCGCCGCGATGAGCGTCCCGCCGGGCTTCGGCGTCCCGGCCGCGACGGCGGGCATCTGCGACCCTGCCAAACCGCCAGCGGCCAGGCCTCCCAGGATCAGGCCCCGCCGTGTCAGTCTGCCGTCGAATCCGTGTCCCATTCCCATCCCCCCAGACGTTGTGGTGCAACCGGTCTCCCCTGATTCCATGGTGCCTCCCGCGCCCCCTGTACGATCACGCGCGCGGCGCCCTCTCGGTTTCCTCACCGCGGCCGGCCCGACCGCCACGTCGCGCCCCAGCAGCAGTGCGCGTGCAGGTCGACGCCCGCCGGATGCATCACGCGTCCGTTTCGCCGGAACGCGCCGCTCACACGAATCTCGTCCTATGAATACCTGAGGCGCGGATCGAGAAAGTCCCGAAGCCCGTCCCCCAACAGGTTGAGGCTCAACACGCTGAGCACGATGGCGGCCCCGGGGAAGATGCTGATCCACCAAGCCTGCCGGAGATACACCTGCCCTTCGCTGATGATGCCGCCCCACGTCGGAATCTGCGGCGGAATGCCGACGCCGAGGAAGCTCAGCGCCGCCTCGCCGAGCATCGCGTACGCGGTGATGAACGTCGCCTGGACGATCACCGGCGACGCCGTGTTGATCAGGATGTGGCGGAGCAGGATCCGCGCCACCGACGCGCCCACCGCCCGGGCCGCGTCGACGTATTCCTGGGAGGCCACGATCAGTACGGACGCGCGGACGACCCGCGCGATCCGCGGCGTATACACGAAGCCCAGCGCGATCACCACGTTTCGGGCGCTCGGGCCGAGCGACGCCATGAGCGCGATCGCGAGCAGGATGTCGGGGAACGCCATCAGTCCGTCCATCACCCGCATCAAGAGGCGGTCCGCCCGGCGGTTGGTCCCGGCGATCAGGCCCACGGCGACTCCGGCCGTTGTCGCGAGCGCGGTGACGAGCGCGCCCACCGCGAGCGAGAGCCGCGCGCCGTACAGCGTCCGGCTGAGGATGTCGCGGCCGAACTCGTCGGTGCCGAACGGATGCGCGTGGCCCGGCGCCGCGAGGCGCGCGGGCACGTCGAGGGCGATGGGATCGTACGGCGCGAGCTGCGGCGCCAGGAGCGCCGCCCCAAGGACGATCAGCAGCAGCACGAGGCCCACGGCCACGATGCGCCGCCGCCGCACCATGCGCGCGAGCAGCACGACGGGACCGCGACGGCCGAGCCGGCCCCCGGCGACCGGCATGCCGGCCGGCGCCACGGGGTGACGCGCGGCGTGGTCCGCCGCCCTCAATACCGGACCCGCGGGTCGACCACGAAGTACATCACGTCGACGGCCAGGTTGACGAGGACGTAGATCGTCGCGACCAGCAGCACCACGCCCTGGATCACGGGATAGTCGCGCCGCAGCACGGAGGAGACCACGAGCTGCCCGATGCCGGGGAGGCTGAACACCGTCTCCGTGACCACCGCCCCGCCCATCAGCGCGGCGAACGTCAGCCCGATCACGGTGAGGATCGGCACGAGCGCGTTGCGCATGGCGTGCCGGAAGATCACGCGCGACCGCGGCAGCCCCTTCGCGCTCGCGGTGCGGATGTAGTCGTTGCCGAGCACGTCGAGCAGGCTGCTGCGCGTGAACCGGATGATCAGCGAGGAGTTCGGCAGCCCGAGCGCGAGCGCCGGCAGAAGAAGATAGTGCAGGCTCAGCCCCAGCCCGGCGCCGGGCGACCGGTAGCCGGACGACGGCAGCCATCCCAGATCAACCGCGAACAGCACGATCAGCGACAGTCCCAGCCAGAAACTGGGCACCGCCGCTCCCAGCATTGCCAGCGCGAGGCTGGCCTGGTCGAGCCACGAGTTGCGGAAGACCGCGGAGACGATGCCGACGGGAATCCCGATCGCGAGCGCCACGCCGAGCCCGAGCAGCGAGAGCATCGCGGTCGGGCCGGCGTGCTCGGCGATGTCGGTCGTCACCGGCAGGTGCAGAAAGAACGACAGGCCCAGGTCGCCCCGGACCGCGCGGCCGATCCACAGCGCAAACTGCAGGGGCAGCGGCCGGTCCAACCCGAGATCGTGCCGCAGCGCGGCCACCTGTTCCGTGGTGGCGTCCTGCCCGAGCAGCACGCGCGCCGGGTCGCCCGGCGTCACGTGGATCAGCATGAACACCACGACCGCGACGACCAGCAGCACCGGCAGCAGCGCCGCCAGCCGTCCGGTCAGGTACGAAAGCACGCGTCGGCCGGGTTCAATTACATGGTGGCCGGCCGCTAGTCGGCAGGCGTCACTTCACCGCGGCGACGTTCCAGGGCACGATCCAATACGACGCCCGGAACGTCTCGAGCGCCCGGCTCCGCAGCAGCAGTCCGTAGAACTCGCCGGGCCGGACGATCGCGGCCTCCTTGTACATGAGCGCCTGGAGCTTGGACCACGTCTTCACGCGGGCGGCCGGGTCGGACTCGCTGGTGAACTCGGCGAGCAGCGAGTTCTTCGTCGACGTGTCCCACCACCCCGGGTACGCCGAGCTGAACACCGTGATCAGCGCCGGATCGGGCACGAACCCGTGCGAGGTGGTGAACAGGTCGTAGTCGGCGGGCTTGTTGCGGTGGTCGAGCACGGCCGCCCACTCGAGCACCTGCATGTCGATCGTGAACCCGGCGTGCTGCAGCTGCGACGTCGCCACCACGGTGCTCTTGAACATGTAGTCGTACTGCTGGGTCGTGAGCCAGCGGACCGGCTGGCCGGAGTAGCCGGCCTCCTTCATCAGCTCCTTGGCCCGCGCGACGTTGTGGACGTTGTACCACTCCGAGCCCGCCGTCGTGTACCAGGGCGTCCCTTTCGGGTAGACGCTCGGGTACACCGAGTACAGGTCCGGATTGCCGAACGTGGCCGACATGATCGGCTGCATGTCGAGGGCGACCAGCACCGCCTCGCGCAGTTTCTCGTTCGCCATGATGCCCTGTTTCTTGTTGAAGAAGAACGTGAGGAACGACCCCGGCCGGATGATCTCGGGGACCACCCGCTGGTCATTTTTCAGCGACGCGTAGGCGTCTTGATTGATGCCGTCGGCGACGTCGTAGTCGCCGCTCTGCACGCCGGCGATCCGGGTCGCCACCTGCGATACGGGATAGTACAAGATTTCGTCCGCCAGCGCCTCGCGCCGGCCGGCGTAGCCGTTCGCCGGCTCGCTGCGCGCGGCGTAGTGATCGAAGCGCGCGAGCTTGACGTAGCGGTCCGGCGCCCATTCGACGAAGCGGTACGGGCCGGTCCCGACGAACTGCTTGAGCGGGCTCGTGCCGGCCGCCTCGACGATCTCCCGCGGCATGATCGCCGCGGCGCCGTTGGGCAGCGCGAGAAACGCCAGCAGCGGCGCGTACGGGCGCTTCAGTTTGATCACGACGCCGTCCCCCGTCGGCTGCACGCTGTCCACGTTCTGGTAGACGGACGGGCCGCGCGGGCTCACCCGGCCCCAGCGGTTCAGCGACGCGACGACGTCCGCCGGCGTCACGTCGCGCCCGTTGTGGAACGGCACGTTCTTCCGCAGCGTGATGGTGTAGGTCAAACCGTCCTTGCTCACGCTGTACGACGACGCGAGCAGCGGCTGGATCCGCCAGTTGGCGTCGAAGATGAAGAGCTCCTCGAAGACCGGCAGCGTGATCGTGGACGTGAGGTCGGCCGTCGTCGCCACGGTGTCGAGCGTCAACGGCTCGCCGATCTCCGCGATCCGCAGCGTCCCGCCGCGCCGCGGCGCCGCCGCGGCGATCCTCGCGTCCGGGGTTCCGCCGGGCCATCCCGGCGCCCCCCGATCGACTCCGGCGGCCAGTCCCGCCCCGGCGACCGCCGCCCCGGTCAACAGTCCGCGCCGCGTGATCCGCGTCACTGCGTCCCCTTTGCCCCCATCCTGAGCCACGGCCAGCCCTCCTCGTTTGTCACGGCGCGGGCGACCCTGTCTGCGCCGCGCCCCCCTATAAGGGTCCCCTCGTCTTTGTCACGGCGGCCCGTTCTCCCTCCGGCGCCCGGCCCGGGTATAACTTCGGTGTGGCCATCCTCCAAGTCTTGATCGGACTCGCGCTGCGGTCGCTGGGACGCGTCGGCAACACGGCGCTCGGATGGGCCACGGTGCTGCTGTTCGGGCGGATCCCGCAGCAGCGCCAGATCATCGTCACCATCATGGCGCTCGGATCGGTCGTGTGGCTCGTCGCGATCATCGGCATCGTGTGGCCGGCGTTCGCGGCGTTCCTGCTCGCGTTTGTGACGCTGCCGCCCTGGGTGAACCAGGCGTGGATCCGCGTGGCGATGCTCGCCGCCGCCGCGGCGATCCCGCTGGTCGTCGGGGCCGCCGCGCTGCTGCTGATCGATCCGCCGTCCCGGCCGCGCGGCGCGGCCAACATTGCGCGGGCGCTGCTTCCGGGCTACCGGTACACGTTCGGCATGGCCGTCACGCTGATCGTCACCGCCTTCATCGCCCCGGTCACCCGGGTGCGGACGCTGCTGCACCGCTGGACCGCGCGGCACATGCCGGTGGTCATTCACGCCGCGCACTACGACGCGGTGGTCCGGGAGATCGAGGGCATCCTGGCCGGCGGCGGCATCGGCGTGCACCGGGTGCCGACGAGTCCGCTCATCAGCGGACCCACCCGCATGCTGGTGCTCTTGATCGGCGGGACGGTCGCCGGCATGGTGACGCACGACCTGGCGACCTTCGCGGGCGCCGACCTCGAGGTGACGGTTCACCCGTTCGATATCGTCATCACCGGGCACGTCCGGCACGTCACCGCCGTCCAGGCCCTGCTGACGGAGATGCTGCCCTTCACCCCGGCCTACCTGACCTGGACGCGGGACGCCAACGACATCGAGGACCGGCTTCGCGAGGCGTGGCGCACCCACAGCGAGAAGGAGGCCGCTGAGCGGCCGGCAGGTGCGGTCACCCTGCCGGCGCTCGACGACATCGAACACACAATCCGCCACACCGGCGTCGCGTTCGATGAATGGGAAGTGCTGTTTCGCGAGTTCTTGCTCGTGGAGCGGCGGATGCGGCTCGCGACGCGTCGGGGCAAGGACGTCCCGGAGATCCGCCCTGCCGGCTGACTCGCCGAGGCTGCTGTTGGTCTAGAACACGTCGATCCGGGCCACCTGCGGCGTGGTCGTATCGACCCAAAAGCGGATGCCGCCGTACTGCATCTTCCGCATGCCGGCTTCACCAAGCGTGACGGCGCCCGGCGACCCTATCGCCAGCTGCACGCCGAGCAGCGTGGACCCGCGGACGCCCCCGGGCCCGGACGTGTGCAGGTTCTTCTCGGTGGCGTACGCGGGAACGTAGCGCCGCCAGATATCGAATCGGAACTACCTCGCGCGCGCGAACTTCTGCAGGCTGCGCAGTTCTCGGGGCGGGGTCAATCCCTTGCCGCGGATCGTGTACGAGACTTCTCCGACGTAGACGTCGCCCCGCGAGTCAACGGCCACGGTGTGCGGGGCGACGAACTCGCCCGGGCCGCTTCCCGGCAGCGGCGCGCCGATCCGCGCGATCCGCTCGCCGGACGGCGCGAAGATCTGGAGGCGCGCGCCGAGGTTCTGAATCCCCTCGCTGACCCCGATGCTCGAGCACAACTCCCCGACGTAGATGCGGTCCTGATCGCCCTGGCGGTCGACGTACAGGCCGCACGGACGGTAGAGGTTGTTCCACTGGCCGATGAAGCGGCCGCCCGCGTCGAAGATCTGGACCCGGAAGTTCTCGCGGTCCGCGACGTAGACGCGGCCCTGCCGGTCCACCCCGACGTTGTGGGGCAGGTTGAACTGGCCGGGGTCGGTGCCCGGCTCGCCCCACGACCCGAGATGCCTGCCGTCCGCGGTGAACCGGTGCACGCGCGTGTTCCCGTAGCCGTCGGTGATGTAGAGCGAGCCGTCCGAGGCCAGCGCGACGTGGGTCGGCCGGTTGAAGGGCGTGCCGCTCCACTTCGGCGCCGGCTGGTTGGGGGTGCCGATCGTCAGCAGCACCTTGCCGTCGAGGGTACAGCGGCGGATCGTGTGGTCGCCGTCGTCGACGAGCCAGAGCGTATCGTCCGGCGCCATCGTCGCGGCGTGGGGCCGCGTGAACACTCCCTCGCCCCACGAGCCGAGGAATTTGCCGTCGCGGTCGAGCACGATCAACGGATGCTTGCCGCGGTTGAACACGTAGGCGCGGTCCTGCCGGTCCACCGCCACGCCCGAGACCTCGAGATACGACCAGCCGTCCGGCAGCCTGCCCCAGTTGTCCTGGACTTCGTAGGTGTACTCGCCCGCCCCGACCCGCATCTCAGCCTCCCCCGTTGGCCGACCGTGACGACGTGTTCGGGTCGTCCCGATCGTCCCCTGCCGCGGTGCTAGGGCGTGGTGATTTGCACGAGCCCTCCCGCGATGCAGAGGCCCGGGTCGCTGCAGCGGCCCGCGTGCGGGATCGTCAGAAAACGGTCCCGGCGGAGGTCGATCGTCACGAACCCGAACTGGTCGCCAGGGCCGCGGCCGAGGGCGTCGACCGGCTTCAGGTAGCTGTCGGTCGTGACAAAATTCATCTTGATGCGCGCGCTCGATCCGAGCGAGAGGCCGAGGTCTGAAAGCGCGACGCGGGCCGTCAGCATCCGACCGCCCCGCGCCACCGTGCCGTAGAGAAACGGCTGCGGCGGCCGGATGGTCAGGAACTGAAACGGCCGGAACGGCGCCGCGGGGACCATGCCGAAGAAGAACCGGCCTTCGCGATACAGCACGTAGTGCGTCCAGTTCGTGCTGTCGCTCTGCGGGCCGAGCAGCAGGCTGTCGCTGACCGTAAACGCGATGAAATAGGCGGACCCGGCCGTGTCCGCCGGCCCGGCCAGGTTCATCGTGATGAGCATTTGCGGCCCCACCTGGGCCCGCGCCGGGCCGGTCCCCGCCGCGCCGGCGAGGCACGCCGCGGCGGCCGCGGCCGCGATCACACGCTTCCATCTCAGCATCTCGGTTCACTCCTCATCGGGTCGGTTCGATAAAGGGAATCGGCTGGTTGAACAGCAGATCGTTGCGGTCCCCGACGCCCACGTGGCCGCGCGCCCACGGGATCGCGGTCAGCCAGCTCTCCAGCCAGAACTCGTTGTTCTGCGCGAGGTAGGAGAGGCTCACGGCCAGGCAGTCGCAGAACACGCGCGTGACGGTGATCTGATCGTTCACGATGCTCTGCGTGACGTTGTCGTAGTGCGCGGCGTACTGCAGCCACCACTCCGGGCTCAGCCTCACGTCCACGTTCATCTCAACGCGGTCGAGGCCGCCGATGTTCGGGTTGTAGTCCGCGGCGAGCCCGATCGCCCAGTTGGGCTTCGGGGCGTAGATCGCCTGGGTGATCACGTCCTGGTACTGCTGCGCGCCGAAGTCGTAGGCCACCGTGGTCCGGATCTGGAGCGGCCCCGCCCGGTAGGTCAGCTCGCCGTCGACGAGGTTCAGCGGGTTGGTGATCTGGTCGAACTGAAACGGGCTGCCGCCCAGGAGGCCCTGTCCCGTGTAGCCGACCCGCCCGTCCAGCCCCGCGGCGAGCGGCGCGGCGTACTCGACGCGGCCGCCGTAGAACAGCCGCCGGTCGCCCGTCGTGTAGGTGGTCCCGCGGGCGAAGGCCTGCACCCCCACGATCCCGCGGCCGGCCGGCACCGCGCCCGTCACGTTCACGGCCGCGTCGGCGCGCCCCGCGTTCACCGGAACCGCGTCGGCCTCCTGGTACCAGCCGGCCCCGCCGTCGAGCGACCAGAAAAACGGCGTGCCGCCGACGGCGGCCGGAGCCGTGCTGACCGTGAATTCGGGCAGCCGGTCGAGAAACGGCTGCACCTCGGCGACGAAGCCCGCGGTGTACCCGGCGCCGAGGTACTGCAGCGTCATCCTGGGGTACAGCTGATCCGCCGTGCCGCCGGCCCCGCTGTTCTCCAGGAAGTTGAGCGACATCTCACCGGAGAGCCGCGGCGACCACGTCTCGTCGTGGACGAACAGCGACGTGATCGCGGACGACGGACCCGCCGACGTGCTGCTGAAGGTACTGTACCAGTACGTCCGCGAGCGCGCCGTCGCCTGGCTGAGATCGAGCACGCCGAAGAGGCTGTTGAGATCGGGCTGCCCGAGCGACGTCTGCCGGAGATCCTCGAAATACACCCGCGCCTGGATGTCGGGCCCGATCCGCTGGTAGTGATTGAGAATCGCCTGGAAATCGACGCCCTGGGTCTGGGCGTCGGTAAGCCGGTAGAGCAAGATCGACCCCGTGCCGCCGTCGACGCCGTAGATGTGCTCGATCCCGTTGCCGACGCCGAACCGCTGCATCCAATCGTTCAGCAGAAACCCGTAGTTGTTGGAGTCGAAGTAGTAGCTGTACGACGTCTTGAGATAGTAGCCGTCGACGTCGTCGTACCCCGCCACCGGCGTCAGCCGGCTCTCCCGGCGCTCCCGCAGGAAGATGATGAAGTACGGCAGCGTGAACAGTTTCCGGCCGCCGACCCAGACGGACACGTCGTGCCCCACGATCTTGTCGCCGGCAAAAATCGTCAAAGCGCGGCCGGTGACGTAGAAGACCGGATTTGGCTCGTCGCAGGTCGTCGCGAAGGCGTTCGCCGCCGTGCCGGTCTGGTACGGCACGCCCTCGAGCCGCTCGGCGCGCAGGTGCACGGCGCCGATCACCAGCGGCCCCGTGTAGTCCGTCGCCGCGCCGGTCAGCACCCCGCGCTCGGTGTTGAAATTGTACGCCAGGGTCTGCGACGCGACGGATTGGCCGTGGGTCTCCAGCCGCACGCCGCCGCTCGCCGCAAGATCGCCGGTGAAGGTGTTCGCGGTAAGGGTATCCGCCCGAATGAGCACGGCGCCGGCGCGAAAGACGACGTGCCCCGTGGCCACGAGCACGCCCGTGGTCCGGTCGTAGCGAAAAAAGTCGGCGTTGACGCTGACCGGGATCTCTTCCTGCGTCCGCGCCGCCGACGGCGCGGCGAGCGAGGCGGCCGCGAAGGCCGCCGTCAAGACGAACCCGAGGGCGCGGCGCAACTACGGCGCGGGCGGAGCGCCGGTGTGTCCGGCCGGCTGGCCGGTCCGTTTGACCCGAAACTCGGTCTCGACGTGACCGCTGCCCTCGAACGCGTCGTCCGCCAGGGAAATCGTCACCTGGTCCGCGCGGAGCCGGCTGCCGTCGCCGTCCACCATGCGGGCGTTGCCGGTCACGACCATGCGGTGGTCCCGTTCCGTGTACACCGCGCGGTCGCCGGTGGCGGACCGCGTGCCGCGGCTGACCGTCACGCCGCCGTCCGCCTGCATGTCGCGCTCCGCCAGCCGGATCGTCAGCCGGTCGCAGGCGAGCGTCACGGGCGGCGGCGTCTTGCCCGCGGCGGGGTCGGCCGACTGCGTGACGGCGACGTGGCCGTCCAGTTCGGCGCGGTCCGCGATCTCCGCATAGACGAGGCGCTCGGCGCGCGCCACCCGGCCGCGCTGCGTCAGGGTGATGCCGCCGTCCGCCTGCGCCTCACGGGTGTCGGACCGGAACCGAATACGCGGCGCGGCAATCACGGTGGGGGTATCGCCGCCCCGCGTGAGCGCCGCGCCGCCGGAGACCTCTACCTCGTGCGTGCGCAGATTGGCCTGCATCGCGTCGCCGGTCAGGGTCCCGCCGGCCTGCGCCAGCCGGACGCCGCCCGCGGCGTCCATCGTGTCCGCGCCGAGGTCGAAGCCGGCGCTGGGGGCCTCAATGACCGTTTGGCCGCGCGTCACCACCACCGTCCCCGCGGCCTGGACCCGCTGCGCGGCCGGCGCGTAGGTCAGGTGGTCGGCGTGGATCTGGGTCTCCCCGACGGTCAGGATCACGTTCCCGTCGGCCGCGAGCGCGCGGGTCTTCACGTCGTAGCGGACGTGGTCGGCGTGCAGCCGGCCTTCCGAGGCGGGCGGGGACGCCGGCGACGGCGGGTCGGGCGGCACGAGCGGCACCTGGGCCGACGCGGCGGTCGCCAGGCACAGCGCCAGCACGCCGATGCCTAACGCCTTCACGGGCGCACCCCCAGAATTGGAAACGTGACCGTCACATCACCGGCCAGGTCCAGGACGCGAAGGTCGGCGCGCGCCGTGGCGCGCCCGGCAACGAGCGTACTGCCCCGGGCCGCCAGGCGAAGCCCGCCCGGAAACGACAGCTGCTTCGTCCGCCCGTCCCATCGCGCTTCGGGCGCGGCGGCGCGGTCGCCGTTGCCGGAGACCGCTTCCATCTGCCCCCGCATGATCAGGTCGTTCGTCTCCCGATCGATCACCATCTCGTCGCAGCGGACGCGGAGCGACACGCGGCCGTCCTCGTACACCTCGCCCTCGACCCGCGGCGACAGCACCGCGTACCGCATGTCGGGACTGACGGAGACGCGGTCCGCCCGCACCGAGGCCACGCGCCGCCCCTCGTGGCGCAGCACGATCTCGGCGCGGCGGAGGCCGACGGCCGGCTGGAACGCCGCCGGCCCCGATCCGGCCGGTCTCGCGGCGGCCCCACCTACAGCATCCGGTCCGCCGGTCGAGCCACCGTGGACCGGCGCGGGCGCGTGGTGGAGGAAGCGCGCGGCGGCGCCGTCCGGCGGGCCGGCGAAGGCGCAGCAGCCCAGGACGAGCGCGGCGGCCCCGATCCTACGAAGCATGGGCCCCCTGCCGCCACGGGGAGACGAAAAGCCGCCGCCACCACCGCTCGCCGCGCACCACGAGCACCGCGGCGCCGAGCACGAAGAGCGCGTTCGGTCCCCACGCGCCGGCCATCGGGCTCAGCACGCCGATCCCGGCGAGGGCGCGCGCCATCGCCGCGGCGGCGTAGTAGACGAACAGCAGCGCGACGCTGAGGCCGACGCTGACGAACTGCTGGCCCTGCGTCGCGCGGACGCCGAGCACCGCCGCCAGCAGCGCGAACGCGACGCTGGCGAACGGCACGGCGAACTTCCGGTAGTACTCGAGGGCCATCGCCCCGCCCGCCGCGCTCGACCGGAAGAGGGTCAGGTAGCGGTGCAGTTCCTGCGCGGTCATCTCTTCCGGCGTTCGCTGCCCGGTGAACAGGGTTTCTTCGCCGGCGCCGGCCGCGATGTCCATCGTCGCGAACCGGGCCTCATCGCGCGTAAACCCGTTGCCGTCGAACTCCCGGATCACCCCGTCGTGCAGCGACCACGCCGTCGCGTTCCACGTCGCGGTCCGGGCGGTGATCAGGCGCGGCAGCGCCCCGCCGAACTCGAAGATCATCGGGTTCCACAGCAGGTGGCGCCCGTCGTCCACCTTGTCCGCGTAGATCACGCGGTTGCCGGGACCGTGGAAGAACACCTGCTCCTGGATCTGCGGGACGTCCCCGCCCTGCGCGGCCCGCCGCACGAGCGTATCCGCCCGGTGATTGGCCCACGGCGCCACGCCCTCGTCGACCGCAAACGTCACCCCCGCCGTCGCGAGGCCGAAGGCGAGCGCCGGCAGCATGATCCGCGCCAGGCTCATGCCGGCGAGGCGCATCGCCAGGATCTCCTGATCCCGGGACATCCGGCCGAGCCCCAGCAGCGTGCCGAGCAGGGTCGCCACCGGCAGGGTGACGACGAACACCGCCGGCAGCTTGTACAGCAGCACCCGCAGCACGAGTCCCGCCGGCATGGCGCCCCGCGCGATCAACTCCGCCGACGCGTAGAAGACGTCGCCGAGCAGAATGGTCACCGACGCGCCGACGCCGAGCACAAACGGCGCGAGCATCGTTTTCAGGAGATACCGGTCGGCGATCAGAGCCGCACGCTCAGTGTGTCCGCTTGACCGTGAGGACGTTTTGCGTGGTCATCGCGGTGCCCGAGTACGTCTTCACGACCACGGCCACGTTCGACGTGGTGGCGTTGTTGGTGATCACCACCCCGTCGGTCTCGCCGAACGAATCTCCGGCGTCGACGATGCCGTTGCCGTTGAAGTCCTGCCAGACGAACACGCTGTGCGTGCCCGCCTGGGCGTGGGTGATGGTGAAGCTGCCGCTCGCCGCCACCGGCACGATGTCACTGTGCACGGTGATCACCCCCCCGCTCACGTCGCCCGTGAACGCCCGCAGCTGCGAGGCCGTCTGCCCGCCGCCGACCGCGGCCGCCGCGTTGACGAGGCCGTAGCCGAATTGGTCGTTCCGCGTTCCGGCCGCGCCGGAGCCCAGATGCGTGGCGGTGTTCTCGAGGATGCTGAGAATGTTATCGGGGCCGGTGATGCCCCGCGAGATCATGAGGGCGACGACGCCGGCGACGTGCGGGGTGGCCATCGACGTCCCGGCCATTCCGGCGTACACGTTCCCGGAATTGGGACTCCAACTGGTGCTCCACACCACACCGGTATTCTGGTTGCCGCTGCAGAGGTGATTGGGGTCTCCACCGGGGGCGGCGACCGCGATCTGGGAACCGAAATTGGAATACGAGGCCTCGCTGTTGTCGCAGGCGGTCGCGGCCACCGCGATCACGTGCGGGTACGCCGCGGGATAATCGACCGGACCGCTCTCGTTGCCGGCCGCCGCGACCACGGTGACCCCGTGGCTGTAGGCATAGTTCACGGCGTCCTGCAGGGTCTGCGAGCCCGTACTGGAGCCGAGGCTCAGGTTGATGACCTTGGCGCCGTGATCCACCGCGTACGTGATGCCCTGCGCCACGATGTCGTCCGTCCCGACGCCGCACTGGCCGTTCAGCTCCCCGAGCACCCGGACCGGCATGATCTTGGTGCCGGCGACCCCGCCCCAGTTGATCCCGGCGATGCCCGCGCCGTTGTTCGTGTCGGCGTCGATCGTCCCCGTGACGTGCATGCCGTGGCTGAGGTCGGAGGGATCCGTGGAACACCCCGGGTCGGTCGGATCGCTGTCGCCGCCGAACGGGTCACTGCCCTGCACGGTGATCCCCGCGAGGTCGGGGTGGCTGCGGATGCCGGTATCGACGACCGCCACGATCACCGAGGCCGCGCCGGTCGTCACGTCCCAGGCGGCCGGCGCATTGATGAGCGGCAGATCCCACTGAGTATTGTAGAGCGAGTCGTTCGGCGTGGCCTGCTCGTGCACGTACACCGCCTGCTCCGCGTACTGCACGAGGCCCGACGCGCGGTAGGCGTTGAGGGCGTCCTGCTCCGAGGCGCCGGCGGGCAGCTTGACGACGTGCAGGCCGAGGCTCGCGATCACGCGGTCGACGCGCCCGCCGACCTGCTGGTGCAGCGCGCCGATCGAGGCCGCCGCCGCGGACGGCCGAAACTTGACAATGATCCGGCCGGGCACGTGCCTCGGCAGCGCGGCATTCAGATGCTTGACCCGCACCATCGGACCCGGGGCGCCGGCCGCGCGCACCCCGAACGCCGACGCCTGCGCCGACACACTACCCGTCACCGTGCCGAGCTGCCGCGACATGCCGTAGTTGACGGTGTAGGTGCCGCCCGCCGACACGTTGAGGCTGGTGCTGTAGGATGTGTAGCCGTTGTCCGCCACCGCCCAGGTGACGGCCTGCGCGTTCGACGAGAGATTCGACAGGCTGTAATTGCCCGACGCATCCGTCGTCGTGGTGCCGAGCACGTTGCTGGAAGCCGAGACCGTCACCGTCGCCCCGGAGACGGCGGCGGACGACGCCGCGTCCGTGATCTTTCCATTCACGGAGAACGAAACCGCCTGCGGCGCGACCCCGCCGCCTGCGCCACCGCCTCCGCCGCATCCCGCGAATCCCAGCGCGATGAGAACAATGAGAGCAAGACCGCGAAACGTGCCGCGTCCACTGGTGCCCACTTCGGTCGTTCCCCCCGATTCCGAATGGCCGATCGAGCGTCTAGCCCCGTGGTGCGGCGGCGTATCTATTGGAAGAAATGTAAAACTCCGCCAACCGCGCGGAGTTCACGATCTTCACAATCGAGCACCCGCCGCAAGGACCAGGGAATTACAACGACGGAATGCCGTGCAGAGTTCCCTCCCGGGCCCCGCGCGGCGCAGGGCCTGCGTCAGACAGGGCAGGAGGCGCGAAGGCGCCGGAGGTCCTGCGTAGACAGGGAAAGCCCGGTGGACCTGCGAAGTCCGACCCTATAATGGCCGGCCGTCACTTTCTCCAGATCCCCGGTCCTACGAACGTCCCCGAGCGCGTCCTGCGCGCGATGGACCGCGCGGTGGTCGACCATCGCGGCCCCGACCTCCCGGCGGTGGTCCACGAGACGGTCGCGGGATTGAAGAAGGTGTTCGGCACGGCGCGGGGCGAGATCGTCCTCTATCCCGCGTCGGGCACCGGCGCGTGGGAGGCGTCGCTCGTCAACACGCTGAGCCCCGGCGACCACGTGCTCGCCTTCGTCAACGGGCACTTCAGCCAGCTCTACGCCGAGTGCGCGCGGCGGCTCGGGCTCACGGTCGAGGCGGTCGAGGTGCCCTGGGGCGAAGCTGTGCCGCCGGATCAGGTGCGCGACCGCCTGTCGCGCGACGCGGAGCGGCGCTACCGCGCGGTGCTCGTCGTGCACAACGAGACGTCGACCGGCGTCACGACGGACCTCGCGGCCGTGCGCGCGGCCATCGACGCGGCGGCGCACCCGGCGCTGTTCTTCGTCGACGTCGTCAGCGCCCTCGGCAGCATCGACCTGCGATTCGACGAATGGAAGATCGACGTCGCCTTGACCGGGACGCAGAAGGGGCTGATGCTGCCGCCCGGCATGGCGGTGCTCTGCGCGGGGCCGCGCGCCCTCGAGGCCGGCGAGCGGGCGGCGCTGCCGCGCTACTTCTTCGATTGGCGGCCGGTCATCCGCGAGATGCAGCGCGGCTACTTCCCCTACACGCCGGCGACGCTCACCCTGTACGGACTGCGCGAGGGCGTGCGGATGCTGCTCGAAGAGGGGCTGCCGAACGTCCTGGAACGCCACCGCCGGCTCGCCGAGGGCGTGCGCTGCGCCGTCGCGGCCTGGGGCCTCGAGAACCTGTGCGCGCGCCGCGAGTGGTATTCCAACAGCCTCACCGCAGTGGTGGTTCCGCATGACGCCGACTCCGACGCGGTCGTCCGCGCCGCGGCCGCGCGGCTCAACCTCTCGCTCGGCGTCGGGCTCGGCCGGGTGAAAGGCAAGGTGTTCCGGATCGGGCATCTCGGCGCGCTGAACGAGCTCGAGATCTTGGCGACGCTCGCCGGCACCGAACTCGCCTGCACCCTGGCCGGCATCCCGGTGCCGCTCGGCTCGGGCGTCACCGCGTGCGAGCGCTACTTCGCAGAGCAACTCGCGGGCGGCACTCCGGCCCCGGCCGGCACCGCCGCCGGCCAGCGCCCCGCGCGCGTCTAGCCGTTCACCCGCGTCAGCAGCCGGTTCACCGCCGTCCTGTCCGGGACGCCGCCCGTTTCGCACCGCAGCGCCGCGGCGGCCGAGGCGAAGCGCAGCGCCGTCTGATGATCCTGGCGCTCCGCGAGCGCGAGCGCAAACGCGCCGTGGAACACATCCCCCGCGCCGGTCGTGTCTCGGGCCCTCACATCGAAGGCCCGCACGCGGCCGCCGCCGTGCACCACGCCCCGCGCCCCGAGGGTGACCGCGCCCCACACGCCGTCCGCGCGCAGCCGCTCGAGTAGGCGGCGGCGCCGCCGGCCTGCCGCGCCAGGTCCTCGTCCGCGACGACATGGGTCGCGGTGCGGGCGAGCGCCCACGTCTCCGCGGTGTCGATGTCGGAAAAGTCCATCACGACGGGAAGGCCCCTGCTCCGCGCGGCGGCGGCGAGCGCCTGCCCCGCGCGCGGAAACCGGCTGTCGACCAACACCGCGTCCGCGCCGTCGAGGGCCGCGATCGGCGCCCATCCGGGGTCGTCGCGCAGCGCCTCGCCCGGGTACGCGCAGATAAAGCGCTCCCCTCCCGGCACGATCGCGATGGACGAGACGGCCGTCTTACCCGCCGGCACCACGTGCGTGAACCGGGTGTCGACGCCGCAGGAGTCCAGAAACGCCGCCACGCGGGCCCCCGCCGGGTCCGCACCCCGCGGGCCGGCGAAGAGCGCCTCACCGCCGAGCCGCGCGACTGTGACCGCCGCCACCGCCGCCCCTCCGCCGAGGTCTTCCGCGTACGCGGTCGCCGGGGTCCGTCCGGCGGCCGGCGGCCAGGTGTCGACCCACATCCGGTGATCGAGGACGGCCATGCCCAGCAGGACGACGCGGGCCATCGGCGCCGTGCCGCGCGAAGCCGCGCGGTGGTCCGCGGGCCTTACGACGAGGCGCGCGCCCGCGCGCGCCCCCCCGCGAGCCGCCGGAAGTTGCCTTCGTCGATCATCCGGCGGCGGTCCGCGGAGAGACCGCTCTCGTCGAGATCCGCGATGGTGTCGCGAATGTAGCGGGGGCCGCCCTCGGGGTCGAACGGCGTGTCGCTGCCGAACAGCACGCGCTCCGGCGGGAAGTACGCGAGGCCGCAGCGCATCGCGTGGGCCGCGCCGAACAGCGCCGTGTCGGCGTAGAAACGCGGAAAGTACCACGCCGGCGGATGCGCGAGCGCGACCGGCAGCTTCTCGGTCTGCCCCTCTGCCCCCCGGGTACCGAACTGCTCGAACCCTCCGTTCATGCGGCCGGCGAAGTGCGGCGCCATCCCGCCGAGGTGGTGCGTGATGATCACCGCGTCGGGATGCCGGTCGAACAACCCGGTGAAAACGAGCCGCGCCATCGCGATGGTCGTCTCATATGGCCAGCCAAAGATCTGCCAGAGATCGTACCGCGACTGGGTTTCCGTCGCGTAGTCCGCGAACGTCGCGGCCCGCGCGGGGTGGAGAAAGACCGGCATGCGCAGCCGCGCCGCCTCCTCGATGACGGCCAGCGTGGGCGGTTCGTCGAGCGGGCGGCCCGCAACGTTGGAGTAGATCTGCACGCCGGCGAACGCCGGGTGTCCGGCGAGCCGCTCGAGTTCGCGGAGGCTGGCGTCGGGGTTGTTCAGCGGCAGGGCGCCGAACGCGCCGGCAAACCGGTCGGGATGGGCGGCGACGAGTTCGGCCAGTTCGTCGTTCGCGAGACGGGCGAGCGCCGGCGTGGCCTCG
>Ga0102924_1002629_pt1 | contig 19450 bp, 15 predicted proteins | sample PaiPotPPM11metaG_FD_80116 | JGI IMG/M metagenome (GOLD analysis project Ga0102924, IMG submission 80116) | Iron sulfur acid spring bacterial and archeal communities from Banff, Canada, to study Microbial Dark Matter (Phase II) - Paint Pots PPM... ...
GCCATCGTCGGCGACAGGTTCTCGGACGGGATGCTGAGCTGGAACTCGGCGTACGCCGCCGGGGTGTTGCCCGCGGTCACGCTCGAACGGTTGACGAAACCGCCCTCGTCCCCGACGACGTTGAACAGCTCCTGCGCGACCGTGTCGATCCGGGACGACGGCGTCTGCAGCTCGAGCTGCGAGGACTGGATGATCTTGCGCCCGGTGTTCGGTGGCGTCGGCCCGATCGCGCCGAACGCCCCCGCGGTGCTGGGCGTGCGCGCCGGCGCGTTCGATGCCGACGTGGGCCGGTTCGGGGGCGTTCCCTCGTGGGACCCGGTGGTCGGGGAGGGCGCCCTTGACGCCGGGTGGCCGCCGCCGCACGCTCCGAGGACCATGACGCCGGTCGTGACGACCGCCATCTTGGCGCGCCAGGTGAAGGAACGGCGCTGCGGGGGGAGCATGGGCTGGGAGGCTATCGAGCGGGCGACCGACCTGTGGTGCACCTGCAGGAGCTTCGGTGCCGGGCGCTCAGCGGACGAAGACGGCCAGGAAGTCTCGCGTGCTCCCGGAAAGCCAGCGATCCGGGCCGTAGTGCATGCTCGGGAGCAGGTCGGCACCGTCGCCCGGGCTGGGGTAGTAGGAGAAGGCCACCCATTGCGGGTTGATGTCCAGCTCCATCGCCCTCACCGCTCCCGCCCGGATGAGCACGTCCGCCAGCGATCCCGGGTCGAGGCCCGGACCGCCGGCGTACACGAGGTTGCCGGCGGCGTCGACGCCGAGGCCCGAACGCCAGGTGGAAGTGCCGCCGTGGAGCACCGCGCCCCAGTAGCCCCCGGCGGAGACATTGGCACCTCGGTCGACGAGGAGCCCGAGGTTCTGGCGGATGGAGGCCACATCCGGGCCGAGCGAGAAGTCCCGTCCGAGCATCCCCACGGTGGCCGAGCCGTCGGTCCGGATCAGCAGTGAAGCCTGGCCGGCGCGAAGGGGCACCGCCACGCGTCCGTCGTCGTACCAGCCGCCGTTCGACGCCCAGGTGTGGAACCCCGAGTTGAATGCCGCGACGAGCCCGGCCCGGCCGGCCGGCGCCACCGAGCCCTGGTCGGGCCACGTGCCCCCCGGCTCGGCGGTGCCGGCGTACAGCACCAGACGGGTGACCGCGGTGTCGATCCGGACCACACCGACGAGGGGCCCGCCGGCCCCGGGCCGCACCAGCGTGGCCAAGAGGCTGGGCACGCCGTGGACGACGGGCCCGAGTGGCACCCACCGGCCCTCCACAACCGGCCCTGCGACAGCCGCCGGGCTGGTGGAGGGGGGGGCGGTGACGACCGTGGTCGTCGATGTCGTCGGCACCGATGACGTGGTGACTACGGCCATGGTGTCCGAGGGTCGGGTCGGGGTCGGAGGACTTGGACGGGTGGGCGAGGACGCTGAACAGGCCACCAGCAGGGAGGCGCCGGCCAGCGACACCGCGGCTGCATGGCCCCGCCGGGGGTTCGCCATGGTCAGTCCACGTGGGCCCGCACGCCGTCGACAGGGCTACTGCACATAGAGCTGTCCGTCCGGTCCCACATGGATCGAGATGGCCGCGAGTGGCCGCTGGGCAGGGCCTTGGAGGACCGACCCGTTGGTGGCGTCGAACACCGCCCCGTGACACGGGCATTGGAACTGGGACCCGGTGAACTGCACCGTGCACCCCTGGTGCGGGCAGATGGCGTCGAAGGCGAGGAACCGACCCCTGCTGGGTTGGACCACATAGGCCGGGTCACCCGTGGTCGGATCTGAGAACGAAGCCGCCCCCCCGACCGGCACCGTCGCTGCCGGCCCGAGGCGCGTCCCCGCGACCGGCGCCGCGGTGGACGGCGCCGCGGGCGCCGAGCCGGCGGTGGTCGGCACCGGGGCGGTGGTGCCCGGCGCCGTCGTCACGGCCCTCGCCGGGCCGGCCAGGCTGGGCGGTCGGGCTGCTCCCCGCCGGGGGGCGATCAACCTCCCCGCTGTGGCGGCGAACCCGCCCGCCAGCAAGGCGCTCACCGTCGCCCACCCCGCCCAGCCGGCACGGGTGACGAAGGTTCGCCGGTCGAGGACCTCGGCCGTCCTGGCCGGCTCTGGGGACGCAAGGACCGGACATCCTTCCGGCCCGCATGGTCGCTCACCTTGGGCCGCGCAGCGCCCGCGGTCGTAGTACCCGCACAAGCGCTGGACCGACTCGAAGCCGATCGTCACCGGCGTGGCGGGCGGTAGGCGAAGGTCGGTTCTCGCGCGCGCCGCAGCGACGGCGTCGGCCGAAAGTCGTCCGGCGCCCCCGATGAGCAGCGGGGTCCATGCGAAGAGGAACACGACGTCGGCCCCGTAGTAATAGGGCCGGCTGTGCCAGCTGACGGTGAGCAGGAAGCCCAGGGACAGCACGAGGCCGCCCGCCGCGGCCACCCGGGCCCAAAGGCCGAGCAGGGTGCCCAATCCGACGGCGAGCTCGGCGAAGGCGATCAGGAGCCCGAGGAGCACGGCGTGGTGAGACACACCGCCGATCAGCCCGCCGATCGGACTGGTGCGGACCGCACCCCGCAGCTGCGCCTGCAGCGAGGAAGGCGCCGCGGCCTTGAAGAACCAGCGGTCGGCAAGCTTCTGGAGGCCGGCATAGACAAAGGTGATTCCCAGGAAAGCCCGCAGGGGGACGAGGATCCACGCCTGACGCTCGGTGGTGACGGACGTCCCGCCGGAGCGCGGGCTTGGCGTCGCCCTGCTCGGCCGCCTGGCCGGACCGGCCGTCCGGGCGCCAATGGGTACGGGCCTGGGCCCCTGCGCGGCACGCGCTGGTTTGGGACTCACGGGCCGTAGCGCCCGCGACGGACCGGACCGCGCCGTGACGTCGACCGTCCGGTGACGGCGGATGAGTGCACTGAGCCGAAGGTACGGCTTCGGGCGCGAGCAACAAGCCAGGGCACCGTAAATGTTTGCGCGTACCGAATCTTGGCAATCGGGGTGACCCTCAGCCGCTCGGCCCGCCCTGCCCGTTGCCCGCCCGAGTGGTCGGCGTCGGAGCGGTGACCGGGACGGTGACCGGCGCCGACGTCGCCGGCGGGCGCCGGGTCGACGTGGCGCCTCCGTAGGACCCCCTCCTCACGTACGAGCCCGAGCCTCGTCCGTAGCCATAGCCATAGCCTCCGTTGGGCCCGTAACCGCCACCTACCGTCGGGTCCTTCACGTAGAAGATGCTTCCCATCGCGTAGGGATCGGGGGCGGGGAAGTCGACCGCCGGCTGGGCCGCCAGCGCCGACTCCATGAACTGGTGCCAGATCATCGACGGGTAGGTGGCACCGTAGACCGCCCGGTCGTACTCGAACTGGCCGGTGGCCGTCATCCCCCCGACCGACGTCATGGGCACGTCGCCGGACGGGGAGCCCATCCAGACGACCGTCGCCAGCTGCGGGGAGAACCCGTCGAACCAGGCGTTGGTGTAGTTGTCCGTCGTCCCTGTCTTGCCCGCCACCGGGCGGTCGGACAGGTTGGCGGTGGTCCCTGTCCCGTACTGCATGACCTGGCGCATCGCCGCGATCTCCTCGTGCGCCTGCTGCGGGGTGATGACCTGCGTCCCCGGGCTGCCGCCCGTCTCCAGCACGTGGCCCCGGCTGTCGGTGACCTTGGTCACCATGAAGGGGGTGTGGTGGACGCCGTTGTCGTCGATCGTGGCGTAGACGCCCGCCATGTCGATGGGACGGGCATCCTCGGACCCGATCGACATCGACAGGTACGGCGACAGCGGGGTGGTGATCCCCATCGCCTTGGCCATCGTGACGACGTTGGCGAGGCCCACGTCGTCACCGAGGCGGGCGTAGGCGCAGTTCAGTGACAGGGCGAGCGCCCGGGACAAGGGCATCCATCCCCCGCCCTCGCCCTCGTTGTTGTGGGCGACGTAGGCGGGCGCTCCCTTGATCGGGAAGGTGCAGGGCGACGTGCCGTTCACAGTGGCATTGATCGAGTATCCCTGCTGGAGGGCGGCGGCGAGCACGATGGGCTTGAACGACGATCCCGGCTGGCGGCCCGGGCCGTCGGTGGCGATGTCGTACTGGCTGTTGTTGAAGCCCGGGCCACCCACCAACGCCCGCACCGCTCCTGTCGATGGGTCCACCGCCACCAGCGCGGCCGTCCACTGCCCGTGGTTGTCGGGCAGGTTGTTGGCCACGGCGATCTCGGCGTCGTCCTGGGCGGCCGGGTCCAAGGTGGTGTAGATCCGCAGCCCCCCCCCGAACACGGCGTTGTACCGCGCCTGGTACGTCGACCCCAGGGCGGTGTCGGCCAGCAGCCGCTGGGTGACCGCCTCGACGAAGTAGCCGTCTTGGCCGTCGGGAGGTGGGGCCAGCGAGGTCGCCTTCGTGGGCAGCGGCGTGCTCTTCAGCGCCTCCGCCTGGGCTTGGGTGATGCTGTGGTTCGTCGCCATCCGGTCGAGCACGAAGTCGCGCCGGGCTCGCGCACCGAGCGGGTCGGTGAAGGGGTCATAGCCGATCGGATCGCTGATCAACCCCGCCAGCAGCGCCCCCTGGGCGGTGGTGAGCTGCTCCACGGGGACCCCGAAGTACGTCTCGGCGGCGGCACCGATCCCGTAAGCGCCGTTCCCGAAGTAGATGGTGTTGAGGTACTGCCCGAGGATCTGCTGCTTGGTCATCTGGCCCTCGATGCGCAGGGCCAGGGCCGCTTCCTTCAACTTGTTGGTGGCGCTCCGCTGGTCGTTGAGGAACGTGTTCTTCACCAGCTGCATCGTGATGGTCGAGGCCCCCTGCACGATGCCGCCGTTGCTGGTGTCGGCCAGCGCCGACCGGATCACGGCCTCCACGTTGACCCCGTGGTCGTACCAGAACGTGGCGTCCTCGGTGTCGACCACCGCGTTGACGACGGCGGGTGGCACCTGGGCGTAGGTGACGGGGATGCGGTTCTGGGTGGCGTGCAGGCTGGCAAGGACACTGCCGTCGGCGGCATAGACCGTCGATGTCTGGGCCAGGGGGGCCAGCACGAGCTTGACCGAGCCGCCGCTCGATCCCGCCGTGAGCAGCATGCGGAGGGCGGGAATGGCGAGCAGCGTGCACACGATGGCGCCCGCGGCCGCCGCGAGCAGCGTCAGGCCGAGCCGGGACAGGCGCTCGGCGGCGAGCGATAGGGCCGATGGGGGGGTGACGGCGGACACAGGGAACCCGAGTATGCGCCCGCGGCCAGCCGGATAATCGTCGCCCCCGGTACTACTGCTTGGCGTCGGCCCAGGTCGCCCCCCAGGTGACGTTCACCTCGAGGGGGACGCGCAGGTCGGCGGCGCCCCGCATGGCCGCCCGGGTGGCCTCTTCCGCCTCCTTCTCCTCGTCCGGCGGGACCTCGAGGATGACCTCGTCGTGCACCTGCAGGATGAGTCGCGAGGCCATCCGGGCGTCCTCGAGGGTCCGGTCGAGCATGACCAGGGCCACCTTGAAGATGTCGGCGGCCAGCCCCTGGATCCCGGCGTTCATGGCCTGGCGCTCACCGGCCAGGCGCACCGAGTAGGTCGACGAGGCCAGCTCGGGGATCTGCCGGCGCCGCCCGAACAGCGTCTCCGTGTACCCCTTGCGCCGGGCGTCGGCCACCGCGTGGTCCATGTAGGCCCGCACCGCCGGGTAGGCGACGAAGTAGGCGTCGAGGATGGTCTGGGCCTCCTCGCGCGAGATGCCCAGCCGTGAGGCCAGCCCGAACGCCTCCATGCCGTAGGCCAGGCCGTACGACACCATCTTCGCCTTCGCCCGCATCGCCACCGTCACGTCGGAAGGCACCACCCCGTAGATCCGCGCCGCCGTCGCCGTGTGGATGTCCGTCCCGCTCTCGAAGGCGTCGATCAGACCGGGGTCCGACGCCAGGTGGGCGATGACCCGCAGCTCGATCTGGTTGTAGTCGGCGATCAGCAGGCGCCGTCCCTCGGAGGGGATGAACGCCCGGCGGAACAGCCGGCCGTCCTCCGACCGCACCGGGATGTTGTGGAGGTTGGGCGCGTCGGAGGAGAGCCGCCCCGTCCGGGCCACGGTCTGGTTGAAGGTGGCGTGGATCCGCCCGTCCGGAGCCACCTCGGCCAGCAGCCCCTCGCCGTAGGTCGACCGCAGCTTCTCGACCTCCCGATAGCGCAGCAGGGCGTCGATGATCTCGTGCTGCCCGCGCAGCTTCTCCAGCGAGGCGGCATCGGTCGAGAACCCCGTCTTCGTCTTCTTCTGCGGCTGCAGCCCGAGCTTGTCGAACAGGACGTGGCGCAGCTGCGGCGTGGAGTTGACCTTGAAGTCCTCCCCCGCCAGGTCCTGGATCCTCCGCTCGAGGGACCGCACCTCGGTGGTCAGGGCCTGGTTGAGCGAGCGCAGGACGTCGACGTCGACCCGCACCCCGAGGCTCTCCATGCGGGCCAGCACCCGCACGAGCGGCCGTTCGATCCCCTCGTAGAGGGCCCGCAGCCCCCGGGCGTCCATGGCCGCCCCCAGCGCCGGTGCCAGCCGGGCCACCGCCACCGCCCGCCGCCCTGCCTCCAGTCGGGGGTCTTCCCCGGCTCCCGAGAGATCGAGCTGTCCGGCCGCCTCCCCGACCGAGGGCGATGGAAGCGACGTTCCCAGGTAGCGCACCGTGAGCTCCGACAGCAGGTACTGGCTGTCGGCCGGGTCGACGAGGTAGGCCGCCACCGCCGTGTCGACGTCGAGGGTGCGGGGGTCGACCCCATGTCCCTCCAGCGCCCGCATCAGCTCCTTGGCCCGATGGGCGTGGAAGGGCATGCCGTCGGGCCCGAACAGGTCGGCCAGCACCCCGAAGTCGCCGGCCTCGAGCCACCACGCCTCGGTGGGCGGCGCCTCGTCGGGACCGGGGAGGCAGACGACCGCCACGCCGACCAGCGCCGACCGCCCGGGCGCCCCCTCCCACGCCGCGTCGATCGCCACCGGCCCCTGCAGCGCCTCGACCCACGCCACCGGGTCCGGGACCGCCCGCACCGTCGCCTCCAGCACCTCCTCGGTGACGGCCGCCGCCGCCACGCTTTCAGCTGAGCCGGTGCCGGACGAGACCGCCTCCAGCCACCGGTCCCACAGCGTCCGGAACTCGAGGAAGTTGAAGAGGTCGCGGACCTCGTCGAGATCCCAGCCGCCCATGTGGAGCGCCTCGACGTCGCAATCGATCGGCACGTCCCGCAACAGCGGCGTGGCTCGGGCGTTGATCCGCACCTGGGGCTCGTGCTCGGCCAGGTTGGCCCGCAGCTTGGGCGTCAGCTTGTCGAGGTTGGCGTAGATCCCGTCGAGGTCGCCGTAGTCGTTGATGAGCTTGGCCGCCGTCTTCTCCCCGACCCCGGGCACGCCCGGCAGGTTGTCCGACGGATCGCCCCGGAGGGCGGCGTACTGCGGGTAGCTGGTCGGCACCACGCCCGTCCGGTCGCGGATGCCCGCCTCGTCGTACAACACGTAGTCGCTGACCCCGCGCCGGTTGTAGAGGACCTTCACGTGGGGGTCCTCGACGAGCTGGTAGACGTCCCGGTCGCCGGTGACGATGATGACGTCGTCCCCCCGGTCGCGGGCCTGGGTGGCGAGGGTGGCGATGATGTCGTCGGCCTCGTAGCCCCCGAGCTCGAGCACCGGGATCCGCAGCGTCTCGACCACCTGGCGCACCAGACCAATCTGCTGGCGGAGGATGTCGGGCGTCTCGGCCCGTCCCGCCTTGTACCCGTCGACGAAGGCGTGGCGGAAGGTGGGCTGGGGCAGGTCGAAGGCCACGGCGATGTGGTCGGGGTGGTGGTCCTTGATCAGGTTGACGAGCATCGAGGTGAAGCCGAAGACGGCGTTGGTCACCTGCCCCGATGCCGTGGCCATATCGGTCGGCAGGGCGAAAAAGGCGCGGTAGGTGAGCGAGTTCCCATCGATCAGCAGGACTCTGGCCATCTGGTGGGGAACGCTACCGGGATGGCCACCAACCTGGAGCGGGGTCTCCGGCCCCCGTCGGCTGGAGAGTCGATCACCCCCTCCGTGGGTACCCTGACGCCGCACCACCGGTCGGGGCGAACGGAGTCCGAGCTGCTGCACAACGATGACGAGGACGGGCCTGGGGCCTCCCATCGAGGGTTGATCGTGGTGACCCCGGCGCGGGCCGTGGCCGACAACGCGCCGGACGGCGGCTTGGTCGTGGACCGAGCCGGGATCGACGGGCTGCGCCGCTCGCTGGCCGAGGAGGTGGCGCGGCTCGGCGTCCTCCGGGCCGGCCTGGTGGCCGCCCTCGAGGAGGCCGAGCGGGCCCTCGAGGAGGCCGGCACCCGCCGGGATGCGTCAGCCGCCGCCCAGGAGGCGGCCGAGGCCGACGTGGGTGCGTTCCGCGTCCTCGCCACCGACCTGGCCGAGGGGGAGGCAAGCCTGACCGCCGCCAAGGAGCGTCGCTCCGCCGCCGAGCAGGCGCTGGTGACGGCCCGAGCCGAACTGGCGGCGTTCGAGGCCGGTCGGGGAGCACTCGAGTGGGCACTGAGCGACGCCCGAGCCAGCCTCGAGCGTCACCGCGCCACCGGTGACGCCGCGCCGGCCGGGCAGGGTGCGCTCATGGCCGAGGTCGCCAGGGTGGAGGAGGTGGCCCGGCGGGCCGCCGCCGACCGGGCCGAGGCCCAGGTCGTCCTGGACGCCCTGACCCGCGGACGCGACGACGAGGACAAGGCCAACCGCGGGCTGGCCGACCTGCTGGACGCCCAGCGGGCGCGCCTGGCCGTGCTCTCGATCGACGATCCCGAAGAGCTGCGTCTCGCTGTCGCCGCCTACGAGGAGGCGGCGCGGGACCGGCCGCCCGACGCCACCGCCCTCAGCGTGGCCGAGCAGTGGGCCGAGCTCGACCGCCGCAGCGCCGAGCTCGACGCCACCGAGCCGGGCAGGCCTACCGCCGAGGAGCTCCACCGGGCCCAGCACCGACTGGAGGAGGCCAACCGCATGTTGGCCGTGGAGCAGGAGGAAGCTCGCCTCGCCGCCATCTCCGACGACACCCGGGCGGCCATCGAGGCGGCCCACGACGAGGCGACCGAAGCCGAAGAGGCGGTGACCGGGCCCTTCGGGTCGGGGCCGGCGTCCCGTCGGCTCGCCACCGCCAAGGAGCACCTCGCCGCCGTCCTCGAGCAGGCAGGCTTCGCCAGCTACCTCGACTACCTCGTGGCGGGGCACACGCTGGACCCGCGCCAGGACCGCAAGGTGATCGCCGGGCAGAACATCGTGCGCCGGGCCGAGGCGAACCTGCGGGCGCTCGAGGACCGGGCCGCGCCCTCGGCCGAGCGGTTACGGATCGCCGACGAGCGGCGCACCCTCCTGCGCCTGGCCACCGAATCCCTCGGGTTCAGCCCGACCGGCCGGGTCGAGCATCTCCTGCGTGCCCTGCCGGAGGTCGACCCCGAGACCACCAGGCGCCTGGTCGAAGCCCTCGACTCGGTGGGTGCCCGGCCCACCGATCGCAGCGTCCTCGCCACCGCCACCGGGTGGCTGGCCGGCTGGGAGGAGGCCCGGCAGGGGCGGGGCCGGCTCGAGGACGAGCTCACCGCCCTCGAGCATCGCCTCGCCGCCGCCCAGGCACCCGGCGCCCGGGCCACGTGGGACGACCTGGTGTCAGCGGCCGCTGCCGCGGTGGAGCGGGCGGCCGGGCGCGAACGCCACGCCAACCGGTTGGCCACCTCGCTCGTCGAGACCATGAAGGGGCAAGGCGGGTCGGCAGCGCCCGATCACGACCTCGCCGCCCAGGTCGAGGCCCTGGCCGGGCTCCGGGACCAGCTCGATGTCCGCCTCCGGTCGGCGGTGGACGCCGCGACCGACGCCCTGTCGGCGGCCGTTGCCGACGCCGCCGCCGCCGACGCCGTGGTCGAGGCGGCGGAGGACGCCCTGGACCCCATCCTCGGCGAGGACTGGACGCAGCCCGAAGTCGCCGCCCGCCTGGTCGCCCTCATCCAGCAGGCGCACATGGCAACGGCGGCGGCGGCCACCGACCAGACGGCGTGGGAGGAGGCGACGGCGGCGCGGGACATGGCCCGCCGTCGCCTCGCCGACCACGACGCCGCCGCGCCATCGGAGATCGGTGCCGATGCGCGACCGGCCGCCGTGGCGGCGACGGCCGTCGGGCTGGCGCGGTCGACCGGAGCGACGACTGTGACCCTGCTGGACCCCTTCGATGTGGACGAGCACGAGGCCGGCACCGTGCTGGACGCCTTGGCCGGTGCCGTGCTGGACGCCTTGGCCGTCGGCCGAGGGATCACGGTCGTCTACGCCACCGACTCGCCGTCGGTGTTGGCCGCCGCCGGCGCATCGGTATCGATGGCCGCGGCGGCCGGCGACGCCATGGGCGCCGTGGTCGGGGAGGCGAGCGGCGAGGTGCTCGAGATCGACGCCGTGCTCGGTCCGGTCGAGGGTGGCTCCGGTCCCGCCGCACGGCAGCACACCCAGGGCAAGCGTCGCCGCCGCTGAGGCGGGCGGTCACAAGGCCAGGTGCAGCCGGAGGGCGTCGTCGACCTGAGCCATGAGCGCGGGGGCGCGCCGCCGAGCCGCTCCCGATCCGGTCCACGGACACCGATCGCACTTGCTCGGTACGATCATTCAGTCTGGGGGCAAACGCGCCGACATATCCTGCATGGTCCCCAGCGCCGCCGGCACCACGATCCGTTCCCTCCCGGCGAGCGCCGGCAACACCACGGGCGTCGTTGCCCGGGCCCGTGCGGCGGCCCCGCCGTGGCTCTGGATGGTGGGCGTCGTCGGCTGGGGGGCCGTCGTCCGCCGACTGGCGCTCCAATTCGTCCCCTGACCGCTCACGACCGCGGATCGCGGTGGGCACGAGGCGTCCCTCGCGAGTCTGACGGGTCCTGAAGGTCCGATAAACTCACAAATCGGGCGATTTACGCGGGCAGATTGGGGCCCAAGGATCAGGTATTGCCGCGACCACGAAGGACGGTTACCCTCCGGTGTCGAACACGTAGCGTGAGAAAATAGCGGCGAGGCGATGACCCGCAGGTGACCAGTGGTCGCCTTTGCGCCTGCGGTCAGCCAGGGCGAAACCGACGCCACGATCCGAACCTACGGGGCCACCCCCAGGGCGGAGGACGGGACGTCGTGCAGGATCGCCGGGCAAGAGTGAACGAATCGATCGCCCGCCGGTGGGGCCCGGTGCGCGACGAGCGCGGGGCGGCGATGGTGGAGTTCGCCCTGATACTCCCCGTGTTCATGATGCTGGTGCTGGGGACATTCAGCGGGGGCACCGCCTATTACCGGAACATCACGATCGCGTCAGCGGCCCGAGAAGGGGCGCGCTATGCGACCCTTCACTCCGGGTCGACGCTCTGCGACGGGACCGTGGCCAAGTGCTCATGGTTGTACGACGTTGCGACCATCACCGAGAACAACGCCCAAGGCGAGCTCGGCCCGTCCTCGTCCGGCCGGTCCATCTGCGTGGGGTACCTGCCGACCTCAGGCAGCGCCGCGTACTCGCTCACCTGGACGACCACGGACGACGAGACGGACCCCCCCGCCAGTCTCGGTGCCGCACCGGCGACAGGGACCTCGATGAGCGTGTGCGGCACCAGCGTGACGAGCAGCAACACCGATCGGCAGGTCATCATCGTCGTCCATCGCTCCGCCACCCTCGACTTCCTATGGACGATGAATCTCACGCTGAGCAACACCGGGTTGGGCCGAATCGAAGCCGGCACATGACCCGGGACGTCGAGCGCGACCAGCGGGGCGCCGTCCTCGTCCTCTTCGCCCTGCTCCTCACTGGCCTTCTCGGCATGGCAGCGATCGTCATCGACCTCGCCGCGCTCCGTCTCGACGTGCGCGTCAACCAGAATGCGGCCGACTTCGCGGCGACGGCCGGCGCCGAGGCCATGAACACCCTTAGTGGGGGAACGCCCTACGCCGGATGCACCGAAGCGTGGGTGTACCTGGAGAAGAACCTCGCAGTCAGTCCATCGAGTGATCCGTGCTCGAGCTTCCCGAAGACGACCTGCAACGCATCGGCGGAGGTAAGCCAGACTGGTAGCGCCGGCAAGTTCGCGATCACGATCACCAACCCGATCCCGGACACAGACGCGCTGATGAGCTTCTACGACCAGACCGCTGTCGACACCGAGACGGCCGACGGCACGCCCTGCGAACGGATCGGCGTCACCGTCCAACAGACCCAGCCGTATACCTTCGGCAAGCTCTACGCGCCCAGCGGGACCACGACGATCCATGCCGTCGCCCGGTTCTCGATCCTGGGCGGGGAACTGTATCCGGCGATCGCCACCCTCGATCAGCACGGGTGCAGCAGCCCGGCCCATGGCCTCCCCGGGGGCATCGACGCCGCATCCGCCATCATCCATGCCTTCGCCGTGAGCCCGTCCACCTCGGGCATCATCTACTCCGATTCGGATGGGACCGGCTCACTGTCGCTATCTCCCCAGGTTCCGTGCACCACCGGGGATCCGGTGATGAACAGTCAGGGGTCGGGCTATATCGAGGCTGACGGGCCGACGATCAATCAGCCCGGGAAGATCGGGCTTTACGGGCTCAACACGCTCTCCCCACCGATCGCCTACTCGGGAACCACGTCGTCCGCCAACCCGTGTGTGGCCGGTACCTTCAACATCTGCCCGACGCCAACCGTCTTACCGACGCGGATCACGCGGCAGCCGGTCGACGCGATCTACCACTGCTCGAACCTGCCCGGCACCAACCCTTGCAACGGTGCGGCCGATCCGATCCAGACCCTCGTAGCCGCATACCACAGCGGGATCGGGACGATTTCGAACACCGTGAGCGGATCGGCATGCAGCGTCTCGGGAACGCAGACCTACGCGCAGGATACGTACTTCAACTGCCCGAGCGGTGTCACAATCAGGGGGACGGGCTCGTCGAATGCCATTTTGAACCTGGAGGCAGGCGGGACCTATGTCTTCGCCGGTGACCTCCACGTGCAGAACAACGGCTATCTGAACGTGATCAGCGGCAGTCTGCCCGACAGCACTCAGCCGGGCGGCGGGATCACCTCCCGGACGTGCCCCACGTCCGTCGGGGACACGCAGCTCTACCTGCGAGCCCCCGGCAACTTCATGGTCGACACGTCCGGTACCGCCAACCTGTGCAACACCTTCATGTATGCCGAGGGTGACAGCGGATCGATAAGCGGCGGGCTCATCACTCTCGGCAGCAGCGACACCGTCTTCTGGCGGCCGGCCCACTCAACGACATCGGGGCTGGCCAAGCTGATGTTCTGGTCGGAGGGATCGGGCACCACGTCCATCCCGAGCCTCACCTCCAGCCAGTGGCAGGGCGGCGCCAACCTGGACATGGATGGCATCCTGTTCGCCCCCAATACGTGGCTGTTGGTCGGCGGCAACGGCACCGTCAACGCCGTAAATGTCCAGATGTGGTGGGATGCCGTCCAATTGAATGGGCACTCGGTGGTGCTCGATTTGGCCCCCGACCCACAGAACGCGACGCCGATCACGGGCGGGGTCGCACTCATCAGATAGCGGCACGTCGAACCCAAAGGCCGACGCCGAGCCCTCCAGCTCGACGTCCGCCAGCGCCCCGACGGTTGGAGCTTCCACCGCCCCGGCTGCGACGGCGGTCCTCGGGGTGTCCGTCGTGCGGGCCGCAGTCGAGATCGCGCGCGCGGCGCGCCGAAACAAGCCTCATCGTCTCATCTGCTCCTCAGCTCCCGGCCCGCTCCCGGTCCGGTCGATTGGTGACCAGCCGGATGGCGGATCAGCCGAGCAGTTCCCCCCGTTCGCGGCATTCAAACCACATACGGTGGGAATGTCCTGGTCAGCCGACCGCGATCAGGCCTGCCGGTATGGACACCGTCAGTCGACGCGGCCCCGCATCCGTCCCTGGGAGGAGGGTGACGCCGTCGGGTGGGTCGCCGCCGATCCAGGCGAGCGCCGCCGGCCGATCGGGCACCTCCACGTCAAGGGCGGCGAAGCCGGTCGCCCCGTTCGGGTGCGCACTCGTGAAGCGCGCCGGATGCAGGGCCGGGTCGTCCCACGCCATGAACGCGCACCGCCACGGCTCGGCCCAGGCGGCATCGACGCCGGCGGACCGCCAACGCACCGTGGCCCCATCGGGACGCACCCGCTCCCTGCACTCGACGCGGTGGCCGATCCGTGCGGCGGTGGCGGCGATGTCGATGGCCTCGACCGACCAGCGGGCCAGGCCGGGGCCCCGTCGCGACAGCGCCTCCAGGACCGAACGGCCCTGGGGTGACGACCTGGCCTCGACGTCGTCCACGACGGCCAGCAGCTCGAGGTACTGGTGGCCGAAGGGGACGATCAGATTGGCAGTGCCCCGTCCCGGGTGGCGGCCGCCCTCGGCCACGGCGAACCCCAGACCCTCCATCCTCCGGCGGGCGTCGGGAAGGTCCTCGACGAGAACGATGGCCTGGACGAGGGGCTCCACGGTCCGCCCGACGATCAGCGCCGGGGACCGTAGGCAAGGGGGGCCCAATCGGACGTCCCCATGAACGGCGGGCGCCCACGCGAGGCGTACCGCCAATGGAGAGATATCCGCGTGGCCGTGGGATCGAGGGCGATGCGCTCGATCACCGCCGCGCCGACGGCCTCGAGATGGGTGTCCTCCGACACCCCGCCAGCATCGCGCCGCCCCCGTGTCACGATCGGGCCGTGGGCGAGGCGCTCTACGACCGTATCGGTGACAACTACGCCGACCGGCGGAGATCCGATCCCCGGATCGCCGCGCAGATCGACCGCGCCTTGGGCACGGCCAGAACCGTCCTCAACGTGGGCAGCGGGACCGGGTCCTACGAGAGCGATAGCCGTAGGTTCATCGCCGTCGACCCCTCCCCGACCATGCTCCGACAGCGCCGTCCGGGGGCCGGGCCAGCCGTGGTCGGCGTCGCCGAGTCCCTGCCGTTCCCCGACGACACGTTCGAGGCCGCCATGGCGATCCACACCGTCCACCACTGGACCGACGCCGCGACCGGTCTGGCCGAGGTCCGCCGGGTGACGACGGGGCGAGTGGTGGTGCTGACGTGGGAGTCGGACCGCTTCGACGACTTCTGGCTCGTACGGGAGTACTTGCCCGAGAGCAGCGAGCTCGGACACTCGTTCATCGATGCCACCGGGATCCGGGCCTTGCCGGGCCGTGCCCCGTGCTGGTGCCCGCCGACTGCACGGACGGGTTCTTCGCCGCCTACTGGCGCCGGCCCGAGGCATACCTGGAGGAGGGCATGCGAGCAGCCATCTCCAACCTCGCCCTGCTCGACCCGGGCATCGTCGAGCGGATGGTGGTGGCGTTGGGGACGGATCTGGCCTCGGGCGAATGGGAGAAACAGCACGCCGATCTCCTCGAGCTCGAGGCCTACGACGCCGGTTACCGCCTACTCATCGCCGATGGGAAGGGCGGAGGTATCGACGTGGCAGAGCAGGGCTGACCCCGACCGCTGAAATGTGGCGCCTCGTCGCAGAAAAGCCCAGGTGGCTTGGTCGGATCCCGGTTCTTCACGCGGCGGAGGAATCGAACAACCCTCACCATCTGCGCGGGACGGGTGCCGGTGAGGCGATACTGGCGGCCTGTCGACAAAGAGGAGCCAGGATGCCGCAGGTTGGAGACCGCGTTGAGATCGCGTCGCAGAAGGGCAGCGCCCGGACGGGCGTCGTGACGGCGACCACCGGTGAGATGGTGTCGGTGAAGTGGGACACCGGCGGGGAGACGACCATGGTGCCGGGCCCTGGGTCAGTCACCGTGCTGGGCCGGCGGCGGGCCACCGCGGCCAAGGCGCCCAGCACCAAGGCTCCGGCCAAGAAGGCCGCGGCGACCAAGGCTCTGGCCAAGAAGGCCGCCAAGGCGACCAAGGCTCCGGCCAAGAAGACCGCCAAGGCTCCGGCCAAGAAGGCCGCGGCGACGAAGGCTCCGGCCAAGAAGACCGCCAAGGCTCCCGCCAAGAAGGCCGCGGCGACGAAGGCTCCGGCCAAGAAGACCGGCACCAAGAAGGCCCGATAGCGAGCCGGGCCGGAGCCCTCAGAAGCCGAGACCGCGGGCCGGCAGCCCGCCGGGCGCCGGGCACCGGTCGCCGGGGCCACGAAAATCGCCAGATCCCCAACTCCCGGACTGAAATCGAGCTTGGGAGTTGGGGATTTGGCGATTTGGGTGTCGAGCCGAGCCCGGGCCAACAGCCAGGGCCTCAGGAGCTGAAGGCGGGCCTCCGTGCCGGGCGCCGGATGCCCGCCGCCACCAACGCGCACTGGATGCACATGGGCGCCTTGCGCGGCCCGAACGGGTACACGAGGCAGTCCTCGCAGTACTGGTCATGGCAGCGGTCGCAGGCGTCCTGCCCGCGCTCGAAGGAGTGGACGGCGCAGCCCCCGTTGGGTGCGGCTACGTGTGCTTCCTCCCGGCGACCGAACATGTGTCTCTCCCAGCTTCCCCACCCGCAGTGAGGGATGAAACGGCCCGGTTGACGGGAGGCGAGCCTTCCTAGTCAACCAGCCTGACTGGGGCGCGGGGTTCGCCACTGGCTCCCCGCGGGCCGACTGTGGCGACCAACATGCGACTCCGCGGATCTCTGCCTCGCCCACCGGCGTATGGACCGGTAGCGCCATGATGACAACCCCGAACCTTCCCCGCAAGGGACGTATGACCTATTCAAAATCTCCCCAATTCGGGTGTAATCCCCCCTATGGAGCGCCCGGTCGTCCGATGCGCCCGGATTGGGAGGAAAGCCTGCTGCTCAGAGGGCAAGACCCACGACCGGTCCCGGCGGGCATGACTACACCCGGGGTGCACATTGACTAGGCCGAAAATGGTCAGGACCAGGCGCGCAGCAGGTCCGACGCGCGCAGGGGCGCCCACGTGTTGTCGGCCACCACCGGTGACGGGTTCAGGGCGCTGCACGGGATCACGACCGGTGGCGCCAAGAAGGCGGGGATGTCCGCCGGCACCGACGCGTCGCCCCGTCCCGGCGCCAGCGCCCGGGCGAGATCAAGAGGATCCGTCGCCGACCGCGACGCATCCCGCGGCCCGAGCGGTGCCAGCCGGAAGTTCGACTCGATGAACTTCAGGATCGACGTGTGGTCGAACAGGTTGTGCACGACCCGCGGGTGGCGGGGCGACCCCCTCGTCCAAGGCGACGCCACGATGGTGGGCACCCGGTAGCCCAGCAACGCCTTGCCGGCGACGACGTCCTTGTCCACGGCACTGGAGGCGGTGACCCGCGGCGGCACCACGTGGTCGTAGAAACCGCCCCACTCGTCGTAGGTGACGATCAGCACCGTGCGCCCCCAATCCGGCCCCGTCGAGACGGCGTGGAACACCGACGCAAGGAAGGCGTCGCCCGCCCGGATGTCGGCGTGGGGGTGGTCGTCCCCTGAGGTTCCCGAGCCCTCGTCCTCGAACCGGGGGTCCAGGTAGGCCACGTTGGGCAGCGTCCCGGCGGCGGCGTCGACCAGGAACTCCCCGAATGGCCCGGCGATCGGCAGGTACTTGGTCCCCCACAGGGCCAGGAACGGGATGTCGCTGAAGTAGTAGCGCCCCGTCGGGCCGCCCGAGTGGTTGAGCCGGTCCCAGATCGTCGGCAGCATCGAGATCGCCGTGGTGTTGTGGAGGCGGTCGGTGCGCCCGCTGTGGGTGTAGAAGCGGTTGGGGTAGGTCTCCGCCATGATCCCGCAGAAGTACCGGTCGCAGGTCGTGTAGTTGAGCGCCAGCCGGCTCATGAACGGACGGTCGGCGGCGGTGTAGTACCCGACGGCGAAGTCGTCGTTGTTGCCACGGGCGAAGTTGTCGAGGCGCCCGCCGTCGAGCTGAAAGCGGCCCCCCTCGTAGGAGTGATCAGGGTCGGGATGGGCGCAGCCCATCGTCTCGGTGAGGTGGCTGTTGCCGACCATCTCCCCGTGCGCCGTCGGGAAGCGCCGCTTGGCGCTCTGCAGCCCGTCGGCCCCCGGCAGCCAGCCGAGGAAGTGGTCGAAGCTGCGGTTCTCCATCGTCACGACGACGATGTGGTCGATGCCGGTCGAGGACGGCGCGGCGGCGCGGGCGGGCCGGGTGAGCTCGGAGCCGAGGAGCACCGCCCCTCCGGCGCCGGCCGCGGCGATGAGGAAGCGGCGTCGGTCCATGGCGGCCTTGGGGAACGTGCCCTCATTCACGAGCAGCTAGTTCGCCCATCGTCGGCCCGAAGCCTGCTCCGGCCGCCGATTGTTCACCCGCACGGTCATGGCCGTGACGTCGGCCGAGAGCATCTCGGCGCGTTCGAGGGATGCGCACCATGCCGCGCAGGACGGCCTCGTGGGCGTCGACCACCAGGAGGCGGCCGCGCGGACCGATCGCCGGCCTCGGTCCGTCATACACGGTTCAGCACCGAGCCCACGGCCGCCAGGTTGTTGATCAGCGCGTCGGGGCACGCCTCCAGCAGTCTGGCGAAACCCACTGCATGGTGGTCGGACGGCGCGATCCTTGGGCGTGACCACCATCTTCGACTACATCCCCCATCCCCACATCGAGCGGCGCAAGGCGACGGGCCCCCCCAAGGTGGCCGCCGCCCTCGCCCAGGTGCACGGACCCGGCCCCATCGGACGGCTCAATGCCAAGGTCGGGCTCAGGATCACCTTGGTCGTGGGCACCATGTGGTGCGCCTACCTGTTCACCCTGATCGCCCTCGTCAGCGCCCCGTCGGCGTTCAAGACCGGTAACAGCCTGATCATCATCTCCTGGATCGCCCAGACCTTCCTCCAGCTGGTGCTGCTGCCCATCATCATCGTGGGCCAGAACGTCCAGGCCACCGCCGCCGATGCCCGATCACAGGCGACCTACGACGACGCCGCCGCCGTGCTCGAGGAGGCCAAGCAGATCCAGGCCCACCTGGCCGCCCAGGACACGTTCCTCGAGCAGCTCGTGGACGAGGTCTGCAAGCCGGGGGGGTGAGCGGACCGGCAGCCGGCGAGGGTCGGGAAGCGTGGCCGCGGCCGGGCGGCAGCGCGGCCACGTTCCCCTGAGGCTCACGAATTCGGCGCCGCGGGGGGAACCACCTTCTGGTCGATGACGTCCTGGGCGACTTCCTTCATCTTGCGGCGTTCCCGCATCGCCGTCTTCTGGATCAGGTCGAAGGCCTCCGCCTCCTTCATCCCGTGGTTGTCCATCAGCAGGCCCTTGGCCCGGTCGACCAGCTTGCGGGTCTCGAGCTGCTCCTCGAGGCTGGCGTTGGTGGCCTTGATGGCCTGCATCTCCCGGAAGCGGCCGAGCGCCACCTCGATCGCCGGGACCAGCTCGGCCTGGGTGAACGGCTTGATGAGATACGCCAGCGCTCCGGCGTCCCGGGCCTCCTCGATCAGGTTGCGCTGGCTGAAGGCGGTGAGGATGAGCACGGCCGCCTCGTCGTCGGCGGTGATCACCCGGGCGGCGGCGAGCCCGTCCATGCCCGGCATGCGGATGTCGAGGATGGCGAGGTCGGGCTTGTGCTCGCGGACGAGGGTGACCGCCTCGTCGCCCCGCCCGGTCTCGCCCACGAC
>Ga0102924_1002630_pt1 | contig 19449 bp, 15 predicted proteins | sample PaiPotPPM11metaG_FD_80116 | JGI IMG/M metagenome (GOLD analysis project Ga0102924, IMG submission 80116) | Iron sulfur acid spring bacterial and archeal communities from Banff, Canada, to study Microbial Dark Matter (Phase II) - Paint Pots PPM... ...
CGCAACCGCGCGGAGGATCGCATCCGCTTCGAATCGCCGGCAACGCCCGTTCCGGTCTCGCTCGACCCGGGCCGCTTCAATCACGTGCTCGACAACCTCTTGATGAACGCGCTGAAGTATTCGGACGGCGAAGTGCTGGTGCGGGTGAGCCGAAGCGATGAAAACGGGTCGATCGCCGTGATCGATCGCGGCATCGGCATTCCCAAGAACGAGCTCGGGGAGGTCTTCACGCGTTTCGGCAGGGCCAGCAACGCGCGGCGAAAAGGGGTATCGGGTTCGGGCGTGGGCCTCTACGTCAGCCGGAAGATCGTCGAAGTACACGGCGGCAGCATCTCGGTCGCTTCGGCCGAGGGGCGAGGAAGCACGTTTACGATCTCGCTCCCGCTCGCCGAAGCGTAGAGCAACCCTCGCGGGCGCCGGACGGTACTAGGAACGGTATGTCGATTCTCAAGGCCATTTTCGACGGCAACGAACGCGACATCGCGCGGATGCGGCGGACGGTCGAACGCGTTAACGCGTTCGAGCCTGCCATCTCTGCGCTGACCAACGACGAGCTGCGCGCGAAGACGCCGTATTTCCGCGAGCGCTTGGCGGCGGGCGAGACGCTTGACGATTTGCTTCCTGAAGTCTTTGCGGTCGCGCGCGAGGCCGGCAAACGCGCGGCCGGCATGCGCCACTTCGACGTGCAGATCATCGGTGGACAAGTGCTGTACGAAGGGCGCATAGCCGAGATGAAAACCGGCGAAGGCAAGACGCTCGTCGCGACATTGCCCGTCTATGCGCGCGCGCTGGAAGGCCGCGGCGTGCACGTGGTGACGGTTAACGATTACCTCGCGCGGCGCGATGCCGAGTGGATGGGCCCGATCTACGAGATGCTCGGCTTGACCGTCGGCGTTATTCAGCACGATCTCGACAGCGCGCAGCGCCGGGCTGCCTACAATAGCGACGTCACCTATGTGACCAACAACGAGGTCGGCTTCGATTACCTGCGCGACAACATGGCCTGGCAAGTCGAAGACATGGTGCAGCGCGACCTCTATTTTGCGCTGGTCGACGAAGTCGACTCGATCCTCATCGATGAAGCTCGCACGCCGCTCATCATTAGCGGTCAAGGCACCGAGCCGACCGAGCTTTACGAACAGTTCGCGCAGATCATTCCGCGCTTGAAGAAGGGCGAAGACTTCACCGTCGACGAGAAAGCGCACGCCGTACCAATCACCGAAGCCGGCGTCGCGAAGGTCGAGAAGATGCTCGGCGTCGCCAACCTTTACGAACAGCGCAACATCGAGCTGACGCATCAGCTCAACGCAGCGCTCAAAGCCTGGAATCTGTTCCACCGCGATCAGCAGTACATCGTTAAAGACAACGAAGTGATCATCGTCGACGAGTTCACGGGTCGGTTGATGTACGGCCGGCGCTACTCCGACGGTATTCATCAGGCGATCGAAGCCAAAGAAGGCATCAAGGTTCGCAGCGAAGATCAGACGCTCGCAACGATCACGTTCCAGAACTACTTCCGCTTGTACGAGCGCATCGCCGGCATGACCGGTACGGCCAAGACCGAGGAGCGCGAGTTTCGCGACATCTATGGCCTCGACGTCGTCGTTGTTCCTACGAACATGCCGATGATCCGCAAAGACAATTCGGACATCGTCTTCAAATCCGAGAACGCCAAATTCAAAACGGTCGTCGACGAAATCATCGCCGAGCACAAGAAGGGGCGGCCGGTTCTGGTCGGCACGCGCTCGATCGAGAAATCCGAGATGCTTGCTGCCATGCTGCGCCGCCAAGGCGTCGAGTGCAACGTGCTCAACGCCAAGTACCACGCGCAGGAAGCCGAGATCATCAAAGACGCGGGTCAGGGCGGCCAAGTGACGATCGCCACCAACATGGCGGGCCGCGGCACCGACATCAAGCTCGGCGACGGCATTGCCGGCATGGGTGGCCTGCACATCATCGGCACCGAGCGTCACGAGTCGCGGCGGATTGATAACCAGCTGCGCGGGCGCTCGGGACGCCAGGGCGATCCGGGTTCGACGCGTTTTTACGTCTCGCTCGAAGACGAAGTGATGCGCTTGTTCGGCGGAGAGCGCATGACCAACATCATGGAACGCGTCGGCTTCAGCGACGAGGCGCCGATCGAGTCTGGGTTGGTGACCAAGTCTCTAGAGCGCGCTCAGAGCAAAGTCGAAGCGCACAACTACGAGATTCGCAAACACGTTCTCGAGTACGACGACGTGATGAACAAGCAGCGCGAGGTCATTTACGGTGACCGCCGCGCGATTCTGCGCGGCACGTTCGACTCGCGCGAATTCATGCTGCAGACGCTCGAGGCCAAAGTTGACAACGTCGTGCAAGGCAACGCGCCCGAAAATGCTCACCCCGCCGAGTGGGATCTCGAGGAGATGCTCAACGAGCTCGAGCTGATCTTTCCGGTCAAACAGCCGGTGTCGGTCGCGGACTTGGAAAAGAAAGACCGCGAAGAGATCCGCCGCCTGCTCCAAGCCAAAGCCGTTGAAGCATACGAGGCCAAAGAGACCGAGGTCACGCCGGAGATCCTGCGCCTGGTCGAGCAGCGCTATTTGCTGCTGCCGATCATCGACCGCATGTGGGTGGATCATCTTTATGTGATGGATCACCTCAAAAGCGGCATCGGTTTGCGCGGCTTCGGGCAGATCGATCCGCGCGTCGAGTATGAAAAAGAAGCTTACGAGATTTTCGAAGATCTCAAGAGCAACATTGCCGACGAAGCGATCAAAGGCGTCTTCCGCGTCGTGATTGAGCAGGGGCCGCCGGATCAAGGCTTTGGTGGAACGACTTCACCGCTGCTGTCTCCCGTTCCGACTTTGCCAACGGGCCAGCTACTGCCCACACCCGTTCCAACCCGTGACCGGAATGTCAGGACCAATCGCGACGACGAGGAACCCGCCAAACCCGTGCATCGCGATCAGCGAAAGGTCGGGCGCAACGAATTGTGTCCGTGCGGCAGCGGCAAAAAATATAAGAAGTGCCACGGCGCAGCGGCCTAATGGGCATAGAGGAAGGCATCCGAAACCGGCCACCCCCTCGGAGAGACAGTCACATTGAAATAGGAGCGACAATCGCGTGCAGCCGCTCTCTAACGCCCTTGACAATGCCCTTTGTATTCACGTATTCTTGAGCGAACATCTAGAAGGAATACGTGAATATGGCCAAGGCGCAAATCACAACGCCCCAGGGAGTCACCGTCAAAATCGACGGCACACCCACCGAGATCACGGCTTTGGTGCGTGACCTCACGTTGAAAGCCGCGCGGCCGTCAGGACGGCAGCGCGGCAAAGCCAAACCGAGCCGCGTGCTCTTGGTTGACTTAATTGCCTCCCTGGTTGATGGCGGCTTCTTCAAGAAACCGAGAGATCTCGGTAGCATAAAAGCGACGCTTGAGGAGATGGGTCACCATTATCCGGTTACGACGTTATCGCCCACCATGCTGCGATTGGTGCGTAGACACAGCCTTCGCCGGATACGCGCGGAAAAGCGCTGGGCATACGTGCGCTAGGACATGAGAGCAACAGTAAGATTAATCGGCCCTGACGGCAACGTCCTTGAAGGCGAGGTTGAACTCAAGCCAGTCGGGAGCTCGCGAAGTGTTCGTCGCAAGAACGCGAAATCGTCGCCTGCCGCAGGCAGGTCGCCGAAATCAACACACGACAAATTTGACTTCAGCAAGCCTGAAAGAGCTTTCTTTAAGACTCATGCGCGGAACCTCAGCGGACCTAAAAAATTCGTCCTTATGCTTGCGTATTTGGCGAAGGGCTTGACGGGCACGGAAGTCGCGTTAAGGGACATTGAGAAGCACTGGAACAAAATGACGTCTCATTTGGGTGTCAAGTTTAACCGCTTTTATTCGACTTCGGCCAAAGACAATGGCTGGGTAGACACTCCGAAAACAGGCGCATATGTTCTCTGCCCATCTTGGAGGGAAGCATTTTAGGCCGCAGTGGATAGGATTGAAGGTCTCCTCACGCCTTGTTTTGCGACGAACCACACCGGCGCGGCGCTTAGGCACTTTACTGAAATGATTTCGGAATTCCAAGCAGCGGACTGGGAGCCGAGTATTGCCAAGGGTGGCAAATTCGTGGAAGCGGTGGTCAAGGCGCTATATGTACACGTTGGTCAAACGCCTCCAAAGGGGAGGAAGTTCAAGGTTGACGTGATCATCAGCCAGCTCGGCCAATTACAATATGGTTCGTTCGATGACACGATTCGACTGACGATGCCCAGAGCATGTCGCTTCGTTTACGATGTTGCGAGTAATCGAGGTGCACGTCACGATGCTGACGAGATCGACCCAAACGCTATGGACGCTAGGGTTGTTGTGTCAACGAGTTCTTGGATACTTTCAGAAATGATCAGATACTCCCAAAAGGGAGCGGTCGCAATTGGGGAAGCCGCAAGCATTGTTGAATCAATTTCGGCGAAGAGGTATCCGCTCATCGAAGAGGTTGAAGGGCGGGTGTACTTTCATCACAATAAAGCAACCGCACCTGGTATTGCGCTCATGGCGCTTGCTCATCGGTACCCCAAAAGGATAAGCCGCGACGAATTAATCGCGATCATACGCCGTCATCATTTTAAGGCAACCAATGCACAAATGGCCGTGCAACGTACCAAGAAATTCGTAGACGATGACGGCCAGGGCAACCTCCGCCTGCTCGCGCCCGGTCTCCGAAAGGCTGAGAAGCTGATGGGCCAGGAGTGACCTCGGCGACTCGCCGAGGCTGTGCCTGGTGAGCGTGGAGTTGCTATTCTTGAGCAAGTGCGTGCTCTTTGCAAAATGCGTTTACAAAAATCGCCACGTCGCGCAAACGCCTGTCCCATAAAGTTTTGCGCTCCATCGCCGCATGCAGCGGCGATGCGCGGTGCATCCCGGAGTTCGTCACGATTCGGCATCCCGGATGATGCCATTTGTCAAGCAGCGGATTGGCAAAGTAGCTCCGCCTGTTCGAGGACCTGCTCGGTGGCCGTGTCAGTAACCTCCGGTGGGTAGCCATGTTTTCTAAGGATTTTCCTGATCTTGAGCCTGATACCGGCACGAACGCTCTCGCGCAGGTTCCAATCAATGGTTGCGTTTTCACGGACACTCTTCACGAGCTCGCGCGCGATGACGCGCAAGTGGACGTCTCCCAGAACCTGTACGGCGCTTTCACTCTGAGCGAGCGCGTCGTAGAAGGCTAGTTCGTCTTCGTTCAGCCCCATCGACTCGGCGCGCTTCGGGTCATCCCGAAGCTCCTTCGCAAACTCAATAAGGTGTTCGATGAGCTGCATCGTCGTAAGCGAGCGGCTCTCATATTTTTTGATCGCATCGGACAGCATATCCGAAAACTTACGTGCCTGCACCGCGTTCTGGCGCGAGCGGACCTTAATCTCGTCGCGTAACAGTCGCTCAAGCATCTCGCGAGCGAGGTTGCGCTGTTCGATGCCAGCTATCTCGGCGAGGAAATCGTCTGAGAACACCGAGATGTCAGGGCGCTTCACGCCCGCTTGTTCGAGTACGTCAACAATACCGCGCGAGCCGACCGCTTCGGAGACGAGCTGCTGAAGCGCGAGATCGATTTCTTCAAGACTCTGGCCGCTGGAGGGCGATATCTTGATGATGGTTGCACGCACTCCCTTGAAGAACGCGACTTCGTCCGCAATGCCGCGCGCGTAATCTGACGTTGATGCGAGCGAGAAGCCCTTCGCGAGACTCGCGCAGGCGCGCAAGTAGCGGGACTTCCCGTTCTCGATACCGAGAATGTGGTCCGCGCCTTTGTTCAATCCGATCATCTTCTGGGCGGTATCGCCCTCAAGATATGCTTGGTACGTGAACTTGTGGAACATCGCTCGGACGACTTCGTAGTCACGCTGAAGCACCGCGACCGCATCCCGCTCATCCAACACCGGATCGCCGATACCGCCGGAGTCGATATACGTCGCCAGCGCACGCTTAAGGTCCTCGGCAATCCCGAAGTAGTCGACGACCAGGCCTCCCGCTTTGGTCTTGAAAACTCGGTTGACGCGTGCGATTGCTTGGACGAGGCTGTGACCCTTCATTGGCTTGTCAACGTACATCGTGTGCAGCGACGGCACGTCGAACCCGGTCAGCCACATGTCGCGCACGATGACGAGTTTAAGCGGGTCGGCAGCGTCCTTGAAGCGTCTCTCGATGGTCCGGCGTCGCGGCTTGTTTCGGATATGCGGCTGCATGAGCAGATCGTCTGCCGCGCTTCCCGTCATGACGACTTTGATGCCCCCATGTTCGTCGGCGTCGTCGTGCCACTCTGGGCGGAGAGCGACGATGGCCTGGTAGAGCAGCGCGCAGATGCGGCGACTCATGCACACGATCATCGCCTTACCGTCGAACTCGAAACCCTTTTGTCGCTGCTCAAAGTGGGCGACAATGTCGCGCGCCACTTCTTCGATGCGCGCGTCCGCGCCGACGAGCGCTTCGATTTGCGACCAGCGGCTCGCGCTGCGTCGCTTCTCGTCATCCTCCTGACCCTCGGTGATCTCCTCGAACTCTTCGTCCAGATACGATACCTTAACCGGATCGAGATCGACTTTGACGATGCGCGCCTCGTAGTAGATCGGCACCGTAGCCCCGTCCTCGACAGCGCGCCGCACGTCGTAGATGTCGATGTAGTCGCCGAAGACGGCTCGCGTGTTGTGGTCCGCTGTCTCGACTGGGGTTCCGGTGAAACCAATGAACGATGCGTTGGGCAACGCGTCCCGAAGGTGGCGCGCAAAGCCGTACGCGATTTCGCCGGTCTTTTCGTGCAACTTGCCCGCGAAGCCGTACTGGCTACGATGTGCTTCGTCGGCCATCACGATGACATTCCGCCGGTCCGTGACCGCGGGGTAACGCCCACCGTTGGCCTCGGGCAAGAACTTCTGGATTGTCGTGAAGACGATGTGGCCCGAAGCGACTGCGAGCGCGTCCCGCAGACTGTCCCGGCTCTCCGCTTGCTCGGGCGTCTGCCGCAGAAATTCGGTGCAGCGCATGAACTGTCCGAAGAGCTGATCGTCGAGATCGTTGCGATCGGTGAGGATGACGAGTGTCGGATTCGCGAGCTCCTTCTGCTGCGCGATCTTCGATGCGTAGAACGTCATCGAGAGGCTCTTGCCGCTGCCCTGCGTATGCCAGAAAACTCCGATACGGCGATCGCCGCCTGCTGCGGTCGCGGCGATGGTCCGTTCGATGGCCCTGTTCACGCCGTAGTACTGGTGATATGCGGCGACGATCTTGTTCGCGGGCGTCGTCGCTTCGAAGAGCACAAAGTACCGAATAATGTCCAGCAAGCGCCGCTTTTCGAAGACCTCGTTTGTGATCGGTTCGATCTCGATCGGGCCTTTCGCGCCGTCCTCGCGCTTCCAGGCGCTGAACCGCTCCCAGCCAGCCGTGAGCGCCCCCATGCGGGCCTGGGTTCCGTCCGCGACGACGAGCAGCTCATTGTATGCGAGCAGGCCTGGGAGGTCGCGCTTATATGTTTGCGTCTGGCGAAACGCGCTGAGAATGGTGGCCTTCGCGTCCATCGGATTCTTGAACTCGAAGAGTGCGATCGGCAAGCCGTTGACGAACACAATAAGATCGGGACGCCGCTCGCCCGCGTCTTCTTTGATCGTGAATTGGTTGACGACGAGCCAGTCGTTGGCATCCGGATTCTCGAAGTCGATGATTCGCGCTTTCGCGTACCGGACGCCGCCGGTGCCATCGGTATACTCGACATCGACACCTTCGATGAGGAATTTGTGGAAGCGTTGGTTGTTGAGCACGAGGTCCGTCGTGTCGTGGACCACGACCTTGCGCAGCGCGTCGTCGAGCGCGGAAGTCGGGAGGTTCGGATTGAGGCGTGTCAGGGCGGATCGGAGACGACCGACCAAGACAGCGTCCTTGAACGAGCTCCGCTCTTCATGTGCGCCACCGGGCGCGATGACGGACCCGTGGACGTACGCGTATCCAAGGCTCTTCAGAAGATCGATCGCGTATTGCTCAACGTCATCTTCATCGAGATAGTCCGACACTAGGCCGACTTCTCCAGGATACGTTCAGCGTCGGTCACGCGCAGTTCGCCGGAGATCAGTTTCGGGAGCAGCGCGTCACGGAGCGCGGCAAGCGTCTTTGACTCCTCAGCTGCTTGAAATCCTCGCCGGAACAGGGCAGCTACGGTTGAATCAAATCGCGTAAGAAGTTTGCTAGGCGGCAGCACCTGTTTACTCATATAAGCCTGGTTGCGATTAAGGCCAGGAACCGCGGAATCAGCGCTCAAATGTGCCAAGTCCTGATCGCGCAACGCGTGAAATAGGAAATGCAGGCAATCTTGCGCCTTCGGCATCGCGTAAAATGTAGTGTCAATTGGGAAAAAATCGTTTTGCGCCCAAGTTACGGTGCCAGGGTTCCCCTTGCGCCCGATAACAACGCCAGGACCGCTGACAAGCGGTTCATCGTGCCATCCAACAATACCATTAGAGCCGTAAACTGCGATCGGTCCCTTTCGCCGATCTTCAGCCTTCAATGGTTTTCCATATTCGAAAGAGGTAATATCACCGAGGCTTGTGATGCGCCACCCCGTCGGAATCTCACCCAATTCCCACGCTTCCAACGAATCCGGGAACAGCGCGGCGATCTCCGGGGGCAGGCCGGTGTCGCGGCCTTCGGCTTTTGCGCGGACAGGGTCAAAATCGACGAACCACGATTTAAACAGCGCCTGAGCCATCGCTTCGAGCGTCGCGCTCATCTTGCGGTTGAGTTCTATCTGGTCATCGAGCGCTCCGAGGATGGATGCGATGGCACGTTGCTCCGAAAGAGACGGAATCCCGACCGTTATCGCCTCCAAATCCCTCCTCGTCACGTGGCCGAGTCCCGTCGTCTGCTTGTTCCGCGCTATCCCTACGAAACTTGGCCTAAGGTACTTTAACAGATAGAAGAAAAAATCAATGGTACACCGGTCAGTATCGGGCAATACTTTGAATATGTGCTGATTCAGCCACCCATCGCGGCCACGCCACCAAGAAACGTCGATAGATGTTTCAGGCTGACCCGACCAAGAGAACAGCATATCCCCGCTTTTGACCAGCAACGCGGGATCGTATTCCGCTTCCGTATACTTCGTTTGACCGGACAAACCGTTCTTGATTTCGGCTATCTTGATGACTGGGCGTCCTGTCAGCGAAAAATTGATGTCTCGGAACGCCATGCCATTGAGCCAGGTCGCAAGAGAAAACAACGAACACCTCGCCCAATCTGCTCGGAACTCAGGCTGATACAGCCAAGACCTCGACGCGGAGCCACTGGTGGGATCATTCACCATAGCCAAGTTTCTTCAAACTAGCGAGGATCGCGGCATCTAGTTGCTCTGAGTCAAGTTGGTGTTCTCGCAGCAGTGATGTCAGGCGCGCCATCTTGTCTTCGAAGGGCTCGGCGTCGTCTTCGAGTTCCTCGGTGCCGACGTAGCGGCCGGGGGTCAAAACGTGGCCGTGCTTGCGAACTTCGTCGAGAGTCGCAGCCTTACAGAAGCCGGGGAAATCCTTGTAAACGCCACCCTTTCCTCGCCACGCGTGATACGCGCCGCTGATCTTTGCAATGTCTTCGCCGCGGAGTGCCTTGTGCGTGCGGTCCGTCATTTCGCCCATCTTGCGGGCATCGATAAAGAGAATCTCTGCGCTGCGATCGCGGAACTTATGGTTGCGACGGTCGCGAGCCAGTATCCAGACGCATACCGGAATTTGCGTCGTGTAAAAGAGCTGCCCCGGCAGCGCGATCATGCACTCAACGAGACCGCCATCCTCAGCTTCGATCATCGCCTTGCGAATTTCACCCTCACCACTTTGGTTCGACGACATCGAGCCGTTCGCCATGACGAAGGCGGCCATGCCGGTCGGTGCGAGATGATAGACAAAGTGCTCGATCCATGCATAGTTCGAGTTTCCCGCTGGCGGAATGCCGAACGTCCAGCGCTTGTCGTCGCGCAAGCCCTGGCCGCCCCACTCGCTATCGTTAAACGGTGGATTCGCGAGAATGAAGTCCGCTTTGAGGTCGGGGTATGCATCTTGCAGGAACGAGCCGCCTTCGTTCCAGGAGATAGCGGCTTCGATGCCGCGGATCGCGAGGTTCATCATCGCGAGGCGCCAGGTTGTGTGGTTCGACTCCTGACCGTAAATCGAAACGTCGCCAATCTTTCCGCCGTGCGCGAGCACGAACTCCTCGGACTGAACGAACATGCCGCCGGAACCACAGCATGGGTCGAACACGCGCCCCTTGTACGGCTCGATCATCTCCACGAGGAGACGCACGACGGAACGTGGCGTGTAGAACTCGCCGCCCGCCTTGCCCTCCGCGTTGGCAAACCGACCGAGGAAGTACTCGTAGACGCGACCGATCACGTCGTGCTTTCGCGCCTCGGCGTCTCCCAACCCAATGCCGTTCACCAAATCGACAATCGCGCCAAGGCGCGTCGACCCGAGCGATGGCTTCGCATATTCTTTCGGCAACACACCGCGCAACCGTGGATTGTCGCGATCAATAGCTATCATCGCCTTGTCGACGATCTCACCGATCTGTGGTGACTTTGCTTTCGCCGCGATCTGCGACCAACGCGCGTCAGGCGGGACCCAGAAGACATTGCGCGCCATGTACTCATCACGATCCTCCGGATCGGCCTCGGGATCGCGACTCAGCTGCGCGTGCAGTTCCTCGAACGCATCCGAGATGTACTTAAGGAAAATGAGGCCGAGGACGGGATGCTTATACTCGGAGGCATCCATGGAGCCGCGAAGTTGGTCCGCGGCAGACCATAGCGTCGCCTCGAATCCGAGGCCGCCGCCGTTGCCGTTTGTTGACTTCGCCTTACGTGAGCGTCCGTAGCTTGAGGCTTGAGCAGAATTGGTCGTAGGTGATTTACTATTACCGCGTGGCATAGTCGTATAACCTCCGTCTATCTTTACCTATTGGCCGAAATGCGGCCGAACTACTTTGTTAGCGTGCTTTGTTGGACTCTACGCGCCAAATTTTGACTAATAATTTTTAAATGAAGCTGCGCCGCTTTGCCGCCCCAGGTCACAGACGGTAAGCGTTCTTCGCGTTGTAATAGTCTATTGAAGCGCCGCTTCGAGTTTCCTAATCGTTGACGCACGCGGCGTCTTCCCTTGGTTAACAAACGCTTTTATTTGAGAGCGGCTCACGCCTGCGATTCTTGCTGCGAAAGAAACGCCAACCGTCCTAATCAACGTGCGCAGCACTTCGAAGCGTTCGTCGGGGCCGCGATACTTGGCGGGTCTCGTCGCATCGAGTAGTTCTGCCGTGAGTCCTTCGGACGTATCAGTTGGATCGGCGATGAGTTCTTTGCCGATGTGTGTAACCGAGGCAACGCGCACCGGTCGCGGAATCGTGAAACCGCGCATGTTTTCTTGGTTCGGCTCCTCGCCGCTCGCGGGAAGGCGTTTCAGTTCGACCGCTTGCGTAAGATGCCCGACAACGCGGCCGTAGGTCTTGAAGATGGATTGCTCGGTATCGGCAATGAACGGGTCGATTGGCGTGCCGCATGTCAGGCAACGCCAGGGCTGCTCCGCCCATTGCTGTATGTCAACAAAGAGTAGGCATGACGGTCGCGGCGCGTCGCAACAGCGCAGCAGTCCAGGATATGCGACCTGAGCAACCGCGAGAAAATCGAAAGGATGCACGCCTGGGGTATCAGCGTAACCCTTCATTACATTGCATGTTGTGAGTGTCAGCTGCGAGAGTGCTGGTAGGCCCAGCCAAGCCGGTTCTTCTACCGGAAGGCCAAGAACGCGCCGAATCGCCAGGGTCCATGCCTCAGCGATCCACCGCTGCTGCCGGTCGCCGGGGATTGGCGAGTTATACAGGCCGATGGTATGCGCGCTGTGTTTTACGACTGTCGGTTCACCGTTTTCGTCAAGCACGTAGAGCGCATATGATTTTTCGCGCACACCATAAAACCAGAGCTGTCGCTGGTGATCGGCGCTGTCGAAGTTTTCGTCTTCCATCTTAAAGGAAGAGCCTGGCATCTTGTAAACGTTCAGCGGGGCGAGCTCTGCGAGAATCGAGTCGACTTCGCTCCACGAGAGCGCCCGCACAGCACGACTGCCATCCGGCAGGCAATACGACCCATTCGTGCAGGTTGCGAAACCGCCGTGTTCGCTCGCTACGACGATAAGCGAATCCGTGTCGCAGTATGCGACCTCGCCTCCGGCATCGTGAATGAATCGTTCGCCAAGGCCAAGTAACAGTCGCGCCCCTGCGGTAACTAACGAGGCTATAGGAAAGAAACAGTTCTCTCCGTGTGTCTCTTGGCGATCGACAGCCGTTCGGAAAGCGGTCAGACCCCACACATCGACCGAATGCTCAGAACGCGGCGAATCCGGGTCAACGTCCTCCGGTGTGGTCTCAGCGAAGATTCCGTACGCACCGCTATTGGCGATGACCTTATAACCGGTTGAACGGAGCTTGTCGTCGAGCGGATCACCGCTCTCACGCTTGCGTAGTTCGATAAGGCGCTGAAAAGGATTGGTGATGCGAGGATCGATTTCGTCCTCGCCACGGAATGCTACGGGTTGTAGCGTAGACTGCACGCCAACGGGTCGCAATCGCCACGCACTCGCAATGCGAGGCTCTCGCGCGCCGGAGATAACGGCAGCAGTTAAATCAGGGCCGCTGTACCAAAGCGGTCGCTCGGACTCGACTGGTCCGATACTCACGAGCCGATGCGAGCCATCCGGCTTTGTTCCGTTGCGTTGCAAGGAGCTGCGCGAAAAGTAGGGCGACGGAATATCGGGACGCGAGGGGAGCGTAGCGCCATTTGGATTGACCTGCGCGAAGAACGAAAGCTTCGGCCAGATATTTGGATTCAGTAGTAGCTTGGGATTCGCCGCAATCTCGCGCAACAATGCCTGAACTTCCGCAGCGTCAATCTCTTCGGGTTCTAGTCGCGCCGGGATCACGAGCCCAAACCACAGGTCGAGCAAGGTAAAGACCGTTGGGTACATGCTGACCGCATCGAGGTAGACGCACGGCACCGGCTCGCCCACGATGCGATCTTCGACACGCCCGCCGTAATATGCGCTGGCCGCCTCGCCGTGGCGGTCCTTAGGAAAATCGGGTTGCACGACTAAGCGCGGCGTTATGCCGAAAGCACGCAGATACGCCTTAGCGATACTCGCACCGGACTGCGCCTTCCACGGCGGCAAGTCTATCGGATGTCGGTCGTGTTCGCGCCCGAGCGCGTAGAGCAGCTCGCCGCTTTTGCGAACATCGTAGAGACAACCCGCAACGTTCTCCGCGGTGATCGTCCCGTCGTGTAGGCCCGGTCGGCTTTCGAATTCGATGCCAAACGCCTCGCACGCCGACTTGAGCGAATAACTGCGGTCCGTCAACGCTGATGCGTGCGTCGCGAGGTCCAGGACGTTGGCGGCGTGCATGTCGTAGCGCACATGGTGCCGGTCGTCGCGGCGGATGCGTACGAAGGGCGCCTCGACGATGCGCGAGCGCAGCGCGCCGCTATCGTCCAGCATCGGCTCTCCGTTTTCGTCCCTCGCGATGCTGAACGTGCGCGTAAAGGTAAAACCATTGAGGAACGAGCTGCCGCGTCGCGTGCTCGCTGTTGCCGGCTCCCAGCTGCTAGCGATGCGTGAGAGGTCGTAGCTGATGTTGAAGCCCGTGACTGTACCGCCTCTTTTGCGCATCCCCCAAATATACGCCGAAAACACGTAGGCCAGTGAATACAGCGGTACTTCAAGGTTGCGGCAGATAGCCTGCAAAAGCTTAAACGCGACCGGATCGGTCGTCGGAAGATCATCCCGATAGAATACCGCCCGTTTGACGAGCTTGCGACGGTCGTAGAACTCAAAGGCTCCGAAAGTCAATTCATGGTTTACTGTCTCGGTATCGAATATAAAGAAGCATCCACCGAACCACGACTTTGGGCGTTTGTGTTCTTTGCGTTTCTTGGGCTTACGGTCTTTATGCGATCTGCGACTTTTTGGCTCGGCGTAGGCTCGGACGAAAATATCCTTGCATACCGACGCTTCGGCGATCTGGGGCTTTACGGGATCGTACTTGGGCGTATCTTCCATCTTGGGGGTTAGGTCGATGACGGCTTTGACTTGTCGAGGAAATCTGCAATCGTCCAGATCAGGTACGCGATCCCGCGCAGCAGCTCGACCGTGAAGTTTGGACTCTTGGGCTTTGCGCGTTGCAACGTCGAGACGATTCGATGCCAGTTCGACGTAAGGTTGAGCACGATTAACCAGGGCCTGCCAGCAAGGTGGTGCTCCTCGACCGGCTCGCGTCCGCTGGCGACGGCAGCGTGGTCCGCGCAGAGCAGAATTGAGGCGTCAGCTTCGAGCACGAGCGGATCGGCTTCACCGCATACCTCGCATTGCGCATCGGGAGGCAAGAGCCCAGTGCGGCGATGCCGTTCGGCTTCGAGGACGCCTCTCACGCAAGTACGCCTACCTCGCGTCGGTTGCGATAGAACGACGCTCCAAAGTCAAACATGTCGCTATATGCAATGATGACGTTGCGGTTCGTGACGAATGCGAGGCGCTCGCCGCTGATCGCATCGTAAATTGATTGGCCCCTGAAAGGCGCGAGCGCTGCGAGCGATCCGGTTGATAAGAATCGATCGACGGCGTTCCAATACGAACCAATACTAGAACGGGCGCTCTTCGCACGCGGCCAAACATACACCATGCCGTCGGCAGTGAGGAAAGGCAGCGCCCATTCTCGCACGGACTCAGCGATCCGCGCGCGCCGTGTTTTCCACCCCAACTTGGCAGCGTGGCTCCGTTTGCGCTTAGCGGTCATCCTTATCTGTCCGTGGGACCACTTTGAGGCGGTGCTGTACGAAACGTGAACCAAAACATTCCACCAATGATCGCGATCAGAACAAACACAACGATGTAACCCGCTACGCCGCCCTCCGCACTCTGATGGGAGCTGTCTTTCATTGGGCGCGGATCGCTACTGAGCTGCCGCGCGATGCTCCGCACCGACCAGTCGCTGCATCCCGATTCGCGCGCGATCGCGCGGAACGAAAGCGTGTCGTCTTGCAGAAGCGCTTCAATGCGCTCGCGATCGACGCGCTTCATCTAGATCGCTCCGCTGGATCACCGAACGCGCTCTGCAGCACCGGCTCGATTACTTTGGACGGACCTACACCCAGATCACGAGCCTCGTCACGAATGCGCTCCCAAAGGTTTTGCGGCAATGCGATCAGTATGGCGACGCGGCGGCCCTGGGTGGCCATGGATTTGCCTTTCTCGCTCGACATCATAGGTCTACAATAGCAGCCCTACCACCCCAAATTGGCAGGCTTTCGCGGCCTGATGATCGAACGGTTCTACATGGCGGAATGGTCCCGGGAAGAACTCCTCGCTCGCCTCAACGCGTCGGGCCGCGCGGTAACAGCTCGACAGTTAGAGCGCTGGTGGAAAGCCGGGAAAGTTGCGCGCCCCGTGAGGAGGCATGTCCGCGGCCTGCGCGGCTCCATCAGCCGCTTTCCAGCCGAAGCCTTCGACCAAGCCGCCGCGATGTTCGACGCCTCTCGCCAGCGATCGATGCAGGCCCAGGGCGATCGCCGCATGCGAGTTCGCAGCTTCCTTTTATGGTGGAATGGCAAGCCCGTCGCCGGAGACCCGCGGGAGATTATTTGGAACGCCATCTCGCCGATGTTCAAAACGCTGGAGCGATTGCGCTCCTCAGAACGAACGCTCGCGATCAACTCTGACCCGATGAATGAGGACGACGAAGCTTTCGAGATCGCCGAATCCTACGTTGCCAATCACAAGGATGAACCATTGCGCGGGCCGGTCGCCCGCAGACTTCTTCGAAACCTTGGGCGGCGTCGTGAAGACTTCTTTTCGGTTGCCATAACCTTGCTGCAAACCGCGCTCGGCGGCTATCCACTTTTGGGCGGGCCTTCACTAGAAGGAGAGCCGAGCCTCGACTCATTGGTGCTTCGATCGCTTGCAGCCAACGAGTTTCAGAAAATGGTTCGCGTCGCCGCCACTGTAGCGCCGAATGAAGGAGCCCTGAAACAACCAACGACTGACGAAACCCAAGTCGAAGAGCTCTTTGAACCTATATCAGTCTTGTCGGATCGACAGGGCCTCAAGGAACTCTGCGAGGGGCTAAGCGATGAAGAGCTAGAGACAGCCCGCACGTACACCCGTATGTTTTTCGAGGACTTTCCACGTTTCTTCAAAGCATTCGAAATTGTCTTCGGCAAAAATAAGTTCGCAGGCACCGTACAAATCTTGACCGAGCTGCCAACCGATGTTAGAGCGTATTTTGTACTCTGCGTCGCGTGGCTGATCCGAGAAAAAGGCAGGGAGCCGTTCGATACAATCGCCGAAAGCTGCAACCGCTGCCGCCAACACACTGAAGCTCTTCTGGCGCTTGCCAAAACCTTTCCCAATTATCGTGAGTTGTTTTTACGCCGGAATATCAAGCGTCTTGAGGCCTTGCCGCAAGAAGAGCGCGACAAAATGTTTCAATCCATCAAACACTTGCTCACTTAAAACCAAATGGTGCTCGCACCCAGAGGTATATTCCAGATGCAACAACCCAAATTTACTCTTCCTTTCCCAGCGCTGCAAGTCCGCGCAGGCGTTCTCGTCGTCGATGGCTATGGGATTAGTCTTCGCGTGCTATACGGTAAACTGCGCGTCGAGGACGGAATTGCGGATAGACGCCGCTCAATCATTATCGATCGCGCTGGCTCAAAGCTCGAACGGCTCGTCCTAATCGGCAAGACCGGTACGCTCACGCTCGAAGCGCTCGCATGGCTTCGCGCGATCGGAGCTGCCCTTGTGCAGATTGGAAGCGACGGAGCGCTGCTGACGCATTCCGTGCCGGTCGGTTACCGTGGATTCCCGATTCGACGCTCACAGGCGCTCGCCGTCGCAAATGGACTCGCCATCGATGTAGCGCGAGACCTAATCTCGCGCAAGCTGCGTGGACAGCGAGCCAATCTCATTCGTTTGAAAATGCGCGATATGCGCAGCTTCGATAGATTGGTGCAGGCACTCCACGAGGGAGCCACAACCATTGACGAGATTCGGCTCGTTGAAGCCAGGGCGGCGGCGATCTACTGGAATGCATGGACCGATGTTCCGATACATTTCAAAGGTCGTGACCTCGCACGAATTCCAGCACGTTGGGCACGCTACGATTCGCGCGCCTCGATCCTTACAGGCGCGCCTCGCGCCGCGACAAATCCAGTCAACGCATTATTGAACTACCTCTATAGCCTCGCAGAGTCGGAGGCACGCCTCGCACTCCTCGCAGCGGGCCTCGACCCCACCCTCGGCGTGCTTCATGCTGACCAGCGAAACCGCGACTCATTCTCGCTTGATGCGATGGAAGTCGTGCGCCCGGACGTGGACGCATTCGTCCTCGATCTTTTGGAGGACAGAGTCTTCACCTCGCGCGACTTCGTCGAACTTCCGAATGGCGTTTGTCGGCTGCGCGCTCCGCTCACGCATGACCTCGCACTGACGCTGCCGCATTGGAGAATGCTCGTTGCGCCCGTCGTAGCGCACCTCGCACAAGCGTTCCGCGACGCCCTTAGCGATCGGACAGAGACGACACATGCCAAGAAACCGCGCGGCGCGCGCCGCCCCGTCGCCACAGCGGTTCCATCGCCGCTTGTCGCAACACCTCGCAGAACCTCGGAACCACGACCGTATGCGAGTAAAGCGTGGACTGCTCCACGGCCTGAGGGCGTCGCACTTATCCCTGTTGCCTGTGCTTCATGCGGTGAACCGGTCGTAAAGCGTCGGCGACGCTATTGCGAGGCATGTTTACCGCAAGCGCGACGAGCCCGCGGCGAACGGGCTATCGCAATCGCGCGCAGAGCCCTCGCAGCGCAAGCGGCGGCAGGTAATGACCCACGTGGAAGCGCGCACGCCGGGGTTAAGCGTGGTAAGGCAAACGCGGAGCATCACCGCCGCAATCGCGAATGGAAACGCGAGCACGGCGCCTCGCACGATCGCGCATGGTTCTTACAGGAGATTATACCGAAACTCGACGCATTCTCACTCGCAGAAATCGCCGACGCGACAGGGCTGTCACTCGGTGCATGCTCGCGCTTCCGCGCTGCGGCCCGTGTTCCGCATCCCCGCCATTGGCCCGCGCTTATCGCGCTTGCCAGCAGCTGCAATCGTACCAATGGCGCCGGGTCTTACTAGATTTGACGGTTTCGTTTTCTCGCAAGAAAACAGCCGCAGCGCCGTGATGACGGGAGGGTACGAAAGTGACCGTAGCTTTATCGATTACTGATTGGCTGTCAACGCACGGACTTGAGATAATTGCCGTAGCGTTGTCGCCAATAATAGCGCTGCGTATTAGTGCACGCGTAGAACGCAATCGTGAGGAAGCAAATAGAAAGCTTTGGTGTTTACAGACTCTGATGGCAACGAGACATTCGCCATTTGCTGATGATCGAATTCGTGCGTTGAACATGATTGACGTTCTATTTCAGAATGATGCTACCGTCCGAACCACCCGGCGCAACTTGCTCGCGGCGCTTTCGAAGACTGATGGCGTCAATCCCGATGGCACGCTTGACAAGAGACTAGCCGACGAGTGGAACGAAAGCCAGTGGGAGCTGGTTTCTGCAATGGCGACGGTTTTGAAAGTGCCACTGACAAAAGAGGATTTCAACGCTGGCTATTCACCCAAGGCGCTGAACGAGATATTGATGCAGCAGGCGTTAATGGGAGAGTTTAATCGCACGATGATAATGTTCGCGCGGAAGGACCTGGGACTCAAGTGGAATCCAAACGCACTATTTAAAATGCCTGACGGCGTCGGAATTACAGGCAGTTATATTGAGCCGCCACCTGTCAAAGTTCCGACGCTGCCGATCGTAGAACCGCAAAGCTAATGATCGCAGCGCGAGGTGGGGGTGGCCGGTTTCGGGTGCCTTCCTCTATGCCCGCGCAGCGGCCTAATGGGAGTTAAGCGAACTAAAACGGACCCCCCCTCGCAAAGCAATCCGGGATGCGAGGCTGCGTGACGGCTGAGCCGCTTAGCTCCTAGCAATCACGGCAGCTCAGCAGCAAGGATTATCTAAAGCGCCGCCAGCATTCGCATCGCTATGCGATCGGCGCGCGGCGCGGGGCGAGGGGCGATAGGGGGACACCCGGAAAGCGCCACCCTTTCCGCTACTCCATGCGCGCTACTGGTGTCCCTGAAACCATTGCTCCATGCACGGTCGCACAAGCTGCATCGTGAGCAGCTTGCGCATGATCGCGACTAGGGCGGCGTTGCCTGCGGCACGAAATCTACGGTGCCACCACCGTAAAGCCCACCGTGTTCGACGACTGTCCGTCCGGATTAGTGACCTTCACCGTCCAATTGTCTGCTGCCGTTGTGGTCGTGATCGCCATCTGCAACTGTGTGCTGCTTAC
>Ga0102924_1002631_pt1 | contig 19449 bp, 20 predicted proteins | sample PaiPotPPM11metaG_FD_80116 | JGI IMG/M metagenome (GOLD analysis project Ga0102924, IMG submission 80116) | Iron sulfur acid spring bacterial and archeal communities from Banff, Canada, to study Microbial Dark Matter (Phase II) - Paint Pots PPM... ...
CCCCGATAACAGGGGAAGGGGAGATCGAGATACGGGGGATCGGGGCTGACGGCGTGGCCTGGTCGGCCACTCGCGGGCGCGTTGCACGTGCCCGTACACGGCCGGACTAACCCGATGCCCTTCCGGATCGCTCCAACCCGCGATCGCCCTTCCCCTATTATTGGGGGAAGGGAAGGGGTTGGGGGCCGGCTACATCAGCCCGTGCTCGCGGCATACCTCGACGTCGAAGAGGATGTTGCCGGTGAACTGTTGCGGGTCTTGCTCGCAGATCCAGACCGCCGCTTTGCCCATCGCCACGGCCTCTTCAAAGTCGAGGTTGGGGTTCTCTTTGTCGTTCTGCGCGAAGATGTTGCCCGGCGTTCTAATGCGGCCCGTCGGCGAGAGCACGTTCACGGCGATGTTCTCATCGGCGACCTCCATCGCCAGCGACTGCGAGAAGCGCTCGAGTCCCGCCTTCACCATGCCGTAGAACGAGCCGCCGCGCCGGGCGCGCTGCTCGGCGTTGTAGGGGCCGGGGCCGGGGAAGACGCCCGCCCGCGAGGAGACGTTGATGATGTGCCCGCCGCCCGACTTCGCCATCGGGTCCAGCGCGAAGCGCAGGGCCATCAGCAGGCCGCGCAGATCCACCCGCCACATCAGGTCGAGGTGACGCGGCTGCACGGTGCGGATCGTGCCCGGAACCAGAATCGCCGCGTTGTTGAAGAGGATGTCGAGGCGGCCGAACGTCTCCACCGTGCGCTGCATCAGCGCCTCGAGCTCGTCATCCTTCGTCACGTCTGCCTTGACCGCCAACGCCCGCCGGCCGCGCTGCTCGACCTCTTTCGCCACGGTGTAGATCGTGCCGGGCAGCCGCGGGTCCGTCACCGTCTCGCTGCGGGCGGAGACGACCACGTCCGCGCCCGCCTCGGCCAACGCCACGGCCACGTCGCGCCCGATGCCCCGACTTCCGCCCACGATGACCGCGACTTTGCCTTCCAACGACATTGCTGCCTCCAGGCCGGAGCGCGTCAGGCGCGCAGCGGCGCAAGCGCCGTTCCGACAGCCCTGACAATACGCAACGTGGCGGCGAAAGGCTACCGTGCCGGCAGACCTGATCGCCGTCAGGCAACGGAAGCGGATAGCATGGCAAGGCAGTCCAGCAAGCGAGTCAGGGAGAAGACCATGGAAGCTGAACCGACGGCGCTGCGCCTGCCCGACCCGGGCATCCGCGCGCTGTTCTCCGAAGGCGCCCGCTGGCAGTCATGGCTCGACGTGGAAGCCGCCCTGGCTGCGGCAGAAGCGGAGCTTGGCGTCATTCCGGCCGACGCCGCGGCCGAAATCCGCCGCTCGGCGCGGCTGGAGCTGCTGGACCGCGAGGCGATCCGCGCCGGCCTCGAGCGCACCGGCCACGCGCTCGTGCCGCTGATCTGGGAGCTGGACCGGGTCTGCCGCGGCGAGGCCGGCGGCTTCGTCCACTGGGGTGCGACGACGCAGAACATCACCCAGACCGGGCTGATCCTGCAGCTTCGCACCGCGCACGAGACGTTTCTGGACCTGCTCGCCGCTATTCTCGAAACGCTGGCAGAACTGGCCGAGCGCACCGCGGAGATGTCGCTGCCGGCCCGAACCCACGGCCAGCACGCCGTGCCGGCGACGTTCGGCCTCAAAGTCGCCGTCTGGATCGACGAACTGAGCCGGCATATCGATCGGTTGCGAGGCTGCGAGCCGCGCGTCTTTGTCGCCATGTTCGGCGGTGCGGCCGGCACGCTGGCCTCGGTCGGCGAGATCGGCGTCGAGATCCAGGCGCGCATGGCGGCACAGCTTGGCTTGCGCCCGATGCCAATGCCGGCACGCACGATCGGCGACCATCTGGCGGAATATGTCGCGCTGCTCGGCCTGCTCGCGGCGACGTGCAGCAAGATCGGCCGCGAGGTCTACGAGCTGATGAAACCGGAGTTCGGGGAGGTCGAGGAACCGGTGCCGCCGGGCACGGTGGGCAGCAGCACCATGCCGCAGAAGCGCAATCCGAAGCTCTGCCAGGACGTGATCGCCGCCGCGGCTGAGCTGCGGGCGCTCGTGCCGCTGGCGCTGGAGGCGATGCAGACCGAGCACGAGGCCGACCGCACTACCAGCCTGATGATCGGCCGCGCGGTCTCCGCAGGCTGCATTTTGACCGGCGAGATCCTCGTGCGTCTCGATACGCTCTTCGCCGGCCTGCGGATCTTCCCGGAGCGGATGCGCCGCAACCTTGACCTCAGCGGCGGCCTGATCATGGCCGAGGCGGTGATGCTGGAGCTGGGCAAGCGGCTCGGCCGGCAGCGCGCCCACGACGTCGTCTACGAGGCGGCACAGACAGCGGCCACCAGCGGCCGTGCCTTCCGCGATCTGTTGCTGGAGGATGCAACGGTGCGTCAGCAGTTGAGCGCGGCTGAGATCGACGTCCTGCTCGACCCTGTGCGCTATATCGGCATCTCCGCGACCTTCGCCCATCGCGCCGCCGCCGCCGGCCGCGAGCTGGCCGCCTCGATCCGCGTCCGCCAGCCCACCTCAGTTCGATGAAGCTGCCGGGCTACGGCAGGGGCCGCCGTAGCGCAGCGCAGCCGTCGGAGACTTCTCATACAACGGCCCCGTGACACATGGTGCGCAGCGGCGAGCAGCGGCGCGCCGCATCAGCAGTCACCACGCCATTCCAGATTAGGAGGGAGCGCCCGCATGAAACTGGCCGTCGAGTTTCCCAGCGTCATCTACCGCGAAGGGCCGCGGGGCGTCGCGGCGCTCGCACAGGCGATCGAGCGCGCCGGCTACGACCAACTCGATATGTTCGACCACGTCGTCATGCCGTGGCCGAGCGAGAGCCGTCCCGGCTTGCGTTACCCGGCGGACATGCCGATCCTGGAAGCCCTGATGGCGCTGGCGTTCGTCGCCGCCGTGACGGAGCGGATCGGCCTCGGCACCGAAGTGTTGGTACTGCCGCAGCGTCAGCCGGTGCTTGTGGCCAAGCAGGTGAGCACGCTGGATACGCTCTCCGCCGGCCGGGTGCGGCTGGGCGTGGGCACCGGCTGGCAGGAGTCGGAGTACCAGGCGCTGGGAGCCGACTTCCACCGTCGCGGCAAGGCGATGGATGAGGCCGTGGAGCTGCTGCGTGCCTGCTGGCGGCAGCGCGAAGTGGATTTCGCCGGGGCGCACTATCGCGTGCAGACGATGGCGATGGAGCCGAAGCCGCCGCGGCCGGGCGGGCCGCCGATCTGGCTCGGCGGCAGTTCGCCGGCCGCACTGCGCCGCGCCGGACGCCTCGCCGATGGCTGGCTCGCCAATGTGGGCTGCGGAGCGGAGCAGATCGCGGCGGTGAAGCAGGCTGCCGAGCAGGCGGGGCGCGATCCCGACGCGCTCGGCTTCCAGGCGCAACTCAGCGCGCCGCCGCACCAGGGCGAAGCGGCGTCCAGCGGCGTTGATGGGCTCGTGGACGGCATCGTTGCGGGCGCGGGCGCGGCGGTTGCCGACGGCTTCGACTGGGCCACGGTGAACGCGACGGTGCTATTCCGCGCGGGCGCGCGCCGCGGCGAGCTGCTCGCCGCGGCGCTGGCAACGCTGCACGATCGGCTGCGGGCGGAGGTCGGATGAGGAGCGCGGTGGAACCCTCATCCTCCCCAGTTTCCTTCCCCCATTCGTGCCTCATGGGAGAAGGAGACGATCCGGCCTGAAGCGTTCCGTGGCCGGTACGGTTAACCCTGAATCGATCGGACCGCCCGCCGCGGGATCGCCCCTCGCCCAGGATTGGGAGAGGGGAGGGGGTGAGGGCCGAGCGCTACTGCAAAAACGGTACCCACGAGATCGGCACGCCCGCATCGGACATGCGCGCTGCCTCCGTGGCCGCGACCCAATTCTCATCTTCTGACAACAACACCGAGGCCGGGCGCACACGGCAGAGGTTCGGGTCGTCCACGTTTTCGGGCAGCGATCCCTGTTCGCGCAGCGCCCGCGCCGCGTTGATCAGCTGCCGGCGCACGAAGATCACCATCGCATCGGTCGTGCCGAGGTGCTCCTGCGTGCGGTCGTAGATCGTGCCCATCGTCTCGGTCATCGCCCGGTCTTGCAGATTGCCGAGGAAGGGGATGCCGATCACCAACTCGTTCTTCTGCATCTCGTAGTCGAGATTGTAGTCGTTGTGCAGGTTCGCCCTGGTGTAGTAGCGGCTGAAGGGGTCGCTCGTCTGCGGTACGTAGCCGCCCCATGCCTTGAAGGGATCCTTCAGCGGCTGGCGTTCTTCGTCGGTGATCGGCCGATCCAGCCGCCCGCGGATGCTGAACTGCAAGGTGTGGTCGTCGTCCAGCGGCACCCAGGCGCGGCACTGCACGCCGACCGGATCGCTGGCCGCGATCATGGTGAAGAAGGGCATGATGAACTGCGTAATGCGGTGCCAGTACTGCTCGCCGTCCTTCCAGCGCCGCCGGCCGGTGTAGCAGGCGCCGTAGGCCGTCGGCAGCACTTCAAGGCGCGGCCGCTTGTCCTTGTGGAAGGTGCCGCGCGCCTTGCTCTCTTCGTGCAAACGCCCGTGTACGAAGTCGATGTGCGACGAATCGATGTCGCCCTCCAGCGCCTGCACCCAGTTGCATTCTTCCAGCATCATGTGCGGCGGGTACACCTGCTCGGCGGGCAGGGTGTTGATCTCGAAGTTCGGCAGCGGCGGCGCCGACTCGCGCGGACCCATGTAGGTCCACAGCGTGCCGTTCACGTCGCGGCAGGGATAGGCCACGGCGCGGACTTTGGTCTTGAAGTCGCTCTCCTCCGGCTCGTTGGGCATGTCCACACAACGGCCGGCCACGTCCCATTTCCAACCATGGTACGGGCAGCGCAAGCCGCACTCTTCGTTGCGGCCGAAGAAGAGCGAGGCGCCGCGGTGCGGGCAGTTCTCGCGCATCAGCCCGACAGCGCCGTTCGTGTCGCGGAAGGCGACGAGATTCTCGCCCAGCAGACGCACGCGCTTCGGCGGGCAATCCGTTTCAGACATCTGATCGGACGGCAGGAACGGCATCCAGTACTGGCGCAGCAGCTCGCCCATCGGTGTGCCCGGCCCGACGCGGCACAGCAGCTCGTTGTCCTCTTTCGACAGCATCGATCCGTCTCCACTCCCCGCGGCGCCCGGCTGGTCCGCACCAGCCGGCAGGCCGCGACCAACGCCCGCACAACGGGCGGCACAGCGCACGCCGCCACTGTACGCCCGCATGACATGTCTGACAACGCCACCCCGTGCGAATCCGCGCATAAACCGCCGCCGATGGCGTACGCTGCGAGCGAAGGCAGACGGCCGGCGTGTGCACGGCAGATCGTGTGGAGGCGAAGCAATGGACCTGCGAGAGTATCTGGCCGTGCCGTATGTGCTGGCGATCGAGTCGGTGGAGCGCCCAGACGGCGAGTGGGTACGGCGCGCGGAGTATCCGGAGTTGCCGGGCTGCGCGGCCGAAGCGCACTCGGCGGTCGAGGCGATCGCCCTGCTCGAAGAGGAGCGCGTGCGCTACATTCAGCAGCGCCTCGATCGGGGCGAGCCCGTGCCGGTGCCGCGCCCGCCGCTGCAATCGCTGCTCGACGCGCTCGATACCGACCGGCTCGGCTTCGCCCGCTGGCTGGTGCAAGAAGGCAAGTTGAGCGACAAGTAGCGGCGCCGTTCGTCAGCTTCGCCGTGCGAGGTTCTCCGCCAGCGTGGAGCAGTAGGCGGCCAGGCCGAGCACCAGCAGGCCGTTGGGCAGATGCAGCGCCCGCGCCTGATTCGCGCTGCCGAAGCCGCCCTTGCCGAGCGCGTACTGCACGACGATCAGCACAAACAAGAGCACCGAAACGGCGATCACGCGCGTGCGTACATCGCGTCGCAGGCCGGCGGCGGCCGCGAGCCCGATCTGGACCAGCGCAGCGACCGCCAGCAGCCCGCCCAGCGTCTCGTGGACGCGGATCACGTCGTGGCCCGCGAGCCACTCGCCGGCGAGCAGCGCCTGCACCACGATCAGCGGCGGGAATAGAAAGGCCAGCACGCGGTAGGTCTGCAATGCCCAGGGCCGCTCGGCCGCGGGCGCCGCCTGTGAAGGTAGCGTCGTCATGTTCGTCCTGCTCTCGTTCGGATGCCCCATTTTCTCGCTCAGCGCGCGGTGTGTCCGCCGTCGATGGGCAATATTGCGCCGGTGATATACCCCGCCTGATCCGAGCACAGCCAGGCGATGGCCGCGGCGACTTCAGCAGCGGTGCCGATCCGCTGCATTGGCATGGCCAGGGCCGCCTGGCGACGCGCCGTTTCAGGCGCCTGAGCGAGCATGCCCGCATCGATGGGGCCGAGAGCGACGACGTTGGCGCGGATATGCTGCGCGCCGTAGTCGATCGCCGCGGTGCGCGTGAGGCCGACGACGCCGTGCTTGCTCGCGGTATAGGCGGCCAGGCGAGGTCCAGCCTGCACGCCCGCGGCGGAGGCAACATTGACGATGGCGCCGCCGCCGCTCCGCAGCATAGCCCGGATCTCGTGCTTCATGCAGACGAAGACGCCGCGCAGGTTGACACGCACGACGCGATCGAACTCGTCCAGCGGCAACTCGGCGAGCAACGTTTGCGCCTCGTTGACGCCGGCGTTGTTCACGGCCAGATCCAGCCGGCCGAAGGTTTCGAGCGTGCGCTGCACCAGCCGCTCGATCGCCGCCGGATCGTCGACGTCCGTGGGCAGCGCCAGCGCCATGCCGCCATCGGATTGGATGGCGCCGGCCAGTGCAGCAAGCGCCTGCCCGTCTCGGGCCGCGAGCACAACCGACGCGCCAGCGGCGGCAAAGAGCCGGGCCGTTGCCGCGCCGATGCCGCGGCTGGCGCCCGTCACGACTGCGATCTTGCCCTTCAACAGCTCCGGCCAGACCGCGATCGGCTGGGCCTGGACCAGATTGTTGCCTGAACTCATGAGTATGCTCCTGGCAGCTGGCGACGCCACGGCGCTTGCTCTTCCCGCGGCGCGCCGGCTGTGTTAAAAGGTGAACGGCAGCGTTCAGTTCATAGTCATAAAGTAGACTGGGGCGTTTACTTTGTCAACGGCCGAGCAGACCGTCGAGCAGGGTACGGTGAACGGTGAAGGCGCGCTCAGCCGCACGCGCGCGGCACGGCGCCGGCGCCTGCTTGACGTCGCCCGCGCCGCCTTCCTGCGCGACGGCTATCGTGCGACGACGATGGAAGGCGTCGCCGCGGCCGCGGCCGTGAGCAAGACGACGCTCTACAAATACTTCGCCGACAAGGACGATCTGCTGCTGATGCTGGTGCGTGAACGCAGGATCGGGCCTGACCCCGAGCTGATGCGGCAAACACAGGCCGCGCTCGAGCAGACGCTTGCTGCCATCGCCGGCGAGCGCGACGCCGACGCGATCGAGCCGGCGATGGCCAGGCTGTTGCGCGTTGCGGGCGAAGGGCGTGGCGATGGCTTTCTGCGGCTCACCGGCGAGTTGGCCTTCGATCGGCCGGCGTTGCTCGCCCGCGTGCGGGAGGCGACGGTCGATCCTGAGCGCGAACAGTTTTATACGGTTTTTGAGCCGCAGCTCAGCGCCGCGTTGCCGCCCGAGTTGCCGCCCGATGTGCTGCTCAGCATCCTCTATGCGCTGATCACCGGCTACCGCATCATGGCCGCGGCGATGGGTCCCGAGCGCCTCGCTCCGGAGCACTGGGCGACGGGCCTCGCCACGCTGCTGCGCCGGGCGCTCACTCCGGGCAGGTGAAGGTCTCGCGGCTCGCGCAGGCCTGGAGCCGCGATCCGGCCGGCGCTATCCGGGGGCTGTGCGTCATCCGCGAACTGAAGTACCGTGTCTGGCAGGACGGCGGCGCGGAAACGTGAACGCCTGCCGCGGGGAGGGATCCCGATGCACGTCGGCTATGCGCCGTTGTTCCAAAACCCGGAGAACCGCCTTTCCGACCTCGAGGTCTATCAGCAGGAACTGCGGCTGGCCGAGCTGGCGGAGCCGCTGGGCTTCGATTCGGTCTGGTCGGTCGAGCATCACTTCACCGACTACACGATGTGCCCGGATGTGATGCAGTTCCTCGCCTACATGGCCGGTAAGACGAGCAGAGTCAAGCTCGGCTCGATGGTCGTCGTGCTGCCATGGCACGATCCGATCCGCGTTGCCGAAGAGGTGGCGATGCTCGACAACCTCTCGAACGGCCGCGTGATCTTCGGCATCGGCCGCGGCCTCGGCCGCGTCGAGTACGACGGTTTCCGCGCGGATATGAACGAGTCGCGCCAGCGCTTCATCGAGGCCGCGGAGATGATCCTCACCGGCCTGGAGCGTGGCTATGTCGAGTATGACGGCGAGTATGTCAAACAGCCGCGGCGCGATATCCGTCCGGCGCCCTTCCGTTCGTTCAAGGGGCGCACGTACGCCGCGGCGGTATCACCCGATTCGATGCCGGTGATGGCGCGGCTTGGCGTGGGGCTGCTCGTCATTCCGCAGAAGCCGTGGGAGGACGTGGCCAAAGACTTCGAGGTCTATCACCACGTCTGGCGCGAGGTGAACGGCGACGAGCCGGCGCCGCGCCCGCTGATGGGCGGCTTCTACTTCGTGGACGCGAACCCCGACCGCGCCCGCGAGCTGGCGATGCGCTACATCGGCGGCTACTACCAGACGGTGATCAAGCACTACGAGATGACCGCCGGCCACTTCGCCGCGATCAAGGGCTACGAGTTCTACAACAACGCCACAAAGTACATCAATCGCCACGGCAGCGCGGGCGCCGGCGAAAGCTTCGCCAACCTGATGCCCTGGGGCACACCCGACCAGGTGCTGCGCAAGCTGGAGCAGATCCGCTCGGTCATCGACATGAACGGCATGATGTGCCACTTCTCCTTCGCGGGCATGCCCAACGACGAAGCAGAACGCAATCTGCGCCTGTTCGCGGCCGAGGTGCTGCCCGAGCTGCAACGCTGGCAGACGGCGCCGCTGGTCGACGGCCGCGAGCTTGTGAGCGCCGGAGCGCATCAGTAGCCGATGTCGCCCAAAAACCGCTCGATCGCCTCACTCAAGCTGTGCGGATTGTCGCCCTGCACCGAGTGGCCGGAGCCCGCGACCGAGACGTAGCGGCCCAGGGGCAGCACGCCGGCAAGCCGTTCGCCCGTCTCCCGGCTGAGGATATCGCTCTCGGAGCCGTGGACAACCAGCGCCGGGCACGGCACGCGGGCCGCCGCATCCCACAGGTCCGCCAGTCCGAAGCGCGATTCCGGCTGATCGCCCTCGGGCAAGAAGGCCGGATCCCACTTCCAGCGCAGCCGCCCGTCCGGCAACGTCTGCAGATTGCGCGGCAGCGTCCGGCGCAAGGCGTCGGGGCTGCGGCGCGGATTGAACGTGTGCGCATAGGCCACGGCCTCGTCGAGCGAGACGAACGACTCGCGCCCCTTCATGAAGGCGATGATGCGGTCCCGGCCCTCCGGCTGAATCTCCGGCGCGATATCGACCACGACGAGGCCGCGCAGCGATGCGCCATACACCCCAGCATAGCCGAGCGCCGTCATGCCGCCCATCGACATGCCGACGAGCACGAACTGCCGGAGGCCGAGCTGCGCCGCCAGCCCGTGCAGGTCTTCGCGGAAGGCGGCCAGGTCATACGCGCCGTTCAGCGCCCACTCGCTGTCGCCGTGGCCGCGCGCATCGGGCGCGATCAGCCGGTAGCGGCTCGCGAGCCGGCCAGCGACGCGCTGCCAGGTGTGGGCGCTCTGGCCGCCGCCGTGCAGCAGCACGATCGGCGGAGAATCTTGCCGGCCCCATTCAAGATAGTGCAGGCGCAGGCCGCCCACGCCGGCCAAGCGGGACGCGGGCTCGGCCGCTCCGCGCACCGGCACGGTATCATCAGACATTGCGTGTTTCCTCAACGCGAAGGCGCCGATCCAGCACTACCCGGTTTCGGGGCCGAGGTCCAGCCGCAGCGCCTCGCGGACGCGTGCCCTGCAAATGCCGTAAGCGATTGACCATGTCAGCTTCTCGGCGCCGGCCAGAAGCGCAGCGCATTGCCGCCGAGCATGGCCTCGCGCTGCGCGTCGCTGAGAAATGGCAGCGCGCGTTCGCCCAGCCGCGCCATATCCGCGTAGCTGCCTTCCTGGGAGACGGGATAGTTCGAACCCCACAGCAGCCGCTCGGCGCCGTATGCGGCAACAATGCGCCGCCAGCGCGCGAGCCCGGTCTCGCCCAGGGCGGCCAGCGGCGCAAAGTTGACCGTCGAGACCTTGAGCTGCACGTTCGGCAGGGCCGCCAGACCGATCAATTCGTCCACGATCTCAGCGGTTTGGCCGGCGCCTATGCCGCCCGCGTGGTCCAGCAGCACGGGCACGCGGGGAAAGCGGCTTGCCATGATGCGGGCGGCCGGCCAATGCTCCGGGCTGGTCAGCACGCAGATCGGAATGCCCAGCTCGCCCGCGCGTTCCCAGACGGGAAAGGCGCGCGGATCGTCGAGCCGGCTGCCTTCCTGGCTGGTGGTCAGGCGCAGGCCCTGCATGCCGCGCTCGCGCACCCAGTAGGTCAGGCGCTCGGCGCCGTCTGCGGCTACCGGGTCCACGGTGCAGACGCTGCCGAGCCGCGCGGCGTGTGCCGCGGCGCTGTCGGCGTGGTAGTTGTTGTCGAAGCCGTAGGCCGAGAACGGCTGCACGACGACCGCGCGATCCACGCCCGCGCCCGCGATCGTGGCGAGCATTTGCTCCGCTGAAACGGGATGCTCAGTATTCCAGGCGCCTAAGCCGCGCATGCGGAAGCCGCCGGCAGGGCTGAACGGATAGCGCTGCTGGTCGGGCGCCACGACGTGGACGTGGGTATCGACGATCATGCCGGCCTCGCTCAGAGCTTCGCCGCAACCAGGCAGTCGGAGACGTACTCGTAGAACGTGATCGCCTCGGGGTTGCTGAACTGCTGCCGCTCGAACACGATCTCCGGCTGCCCGCCGTTCGCGCTCTTCAGCGCCACGCCGAGCTGCGGAAAGACGCGCCGATTGTTGCCCGCGAACGGCCCGGCGGACAGAAAATCGGGCTGGCGTTGCAGCAGGCCGCGAAACGCCGCGACGCTCTTTTCCACCGATTCGAGGTTGCGGTCGTCCAGATAGGCCGCGCGCGCGGCCACGATCAGGCCGCGCAGCTCTTCATCCTGCACCTGGCTCGGTTTCGCCACGGCGGTACCCTCGTGAAGCGCTCCCCGCTAAATCGTGGAGTTGTTGAGGAACGTGACGCCGTCGAGCTGCCGCTCGCGCCAAGGTCGCTGCATCCGCTCGTGCCGTTCCTGGAACTCGGGCATCACCTCTTTGGCGAACAGCTCGATCGAGGCCATGATCTCGTCGTGCTTGCGGTCGCCGCACTGCGCCACGAAGATCATCGCGTCCAGATGCGCGGCTTCGTACCTCTTCAGATTCTCGCGGATGAAGGCCGGCGAGCCGATGAAGCCGCCGCGCTGGCCGGCGCGGTATAGCGCCCGCTGGCCCTCGTCCTCCGGCTCCTGGTCGCGTGCCGGCTTTGCTCTCTTCTCGCGGCGCGAATCGACGAACTCGCGGTAGAGATGGTCGTGGCCGGGGTTACGCGGAGGGTCGGGCGGCGTGCCGCGGCCCAGCGAGAAACTGAAGAACTGCGCGCCGGAGAGCCCCTGCGCCACGGCCTGCTCGTCCGTCGGGGCGCACATCATCGTCGCCACGGTCGAGACGGCGGGGTTGATCGCGGCCCCGATCGGCCGGCACTCTTCCTGCACCAGCTCCCAGTAGCGCTCGATGCGTTCGGCGGCCTCTTCCGGCGTCTCGAAGCCGAAGCCAAGCGAGCCGATGCCCAGCCGCGCCGCCAGCATCACCGTCTCGCGGCGCGAGGCGGCGACCCAGACCGGTGGGTGCGGCTTTTGCAGCGACTTGGGAATCACGTTGCGCACGGGCATACGCAGGAACTGGCCGTCGTGGCCGGCGTACGGCTCGGCGGTCATCATACGCAGGCACTCGCGCGTCGATTCTTCCCACATCTGCTTCTTAAAACCGCGATCGGTGTTGAATCCGCCCAGCTCCATGTCGGACGCGCCCTCGCCGGTGCCGAACTCGACACGGCCATTGGAGACGAGATCCAAGGTGGCGACGCGCTCGGCGGTACGGGCCGGGTGATTGTGCCCCGGCGGCATGTGCACGATGCCGTGGCCGAGACGGATGCGCTTCGTGCGCTGCGACGCGGCGGCGAGCACGACTTCGGGCGCCGATGAATGCGAGTACTCTTCGAGGAAGTGATGCTCGACCTCGAATACGTAGTCGAAGCCAAGCCGGTCGGCAAGCTCGACCTGCTCCAGCATCTCGTGGATGATGCGGCGCTCATCGTCAGGATTCCAGGTGTCGCAGTCGTAGGGCTTGGGCAGTTGCAGCTCATAAAACAGGCCGAACTTCACGGTCGAACCTCCTGTGTCCGCCGCCGGTGCGCTGCCGCCGCGCGCCGTTTGGCGCGGCGTGCTCGCAGTTCCGGTTGTAGGTGTGGCCGGGGCCGCTGTCAAGCCGCGCGCCTAACCCCGATTTGCCTTGCGGCAAAGCTGTCGTTGGAAGTCTCCGACGGTTGCGCTGCGCTATGGCCCGACACGGGAAGGGTTCGGGTGGAGGACGAACGGGCGGGTGGGAGACCAACGCATCGCGTGTCCTGCAAGGACACCGCGGCCCCGCCGCCGTCGCACGACGAGTGGAACGCTCCAGAAGTCCCTTTCCCGCCTCGGGAAGGGACCGCTTTGCCGCCAGGCAAAGCAGGGTTAGGTGTCCCGCGCGGCCAAGCTCTTCCGTATCGACACGATCGTGGCGCGGTTGACAGCGCCGTAGGAACATGCCAGCATTGGCCCGTTTCCCCCGCCGACTGAACCCCGAACATGGAAACACAGGACCGAAACCGCAACCATGCAGCTTACCGGCACGTACACGTTCAAGGCGCCGCGGGACGCCGTCTGGCAGGCCATGCTCGACCCCGAGAACATCCGTCGCTGCATGCCCGGCTGCGAGGAGTTCAAGACAACCGCGGAGGATCAGTACGAAGCGGTGATGAAGGCGGGCGTCGGCTCGATCAAGGGCACGTTTCAGGGCAAAATCCAGCTCTCCGAGCGCCAGCCGCCGTCGAGCTACCGTATGGGCGTGGAAGGCGGCGGCAAACCGGGCCGGGTGAAAGGCAGCGGCGTACTCACGCTCACCGACCAGGGAGGCACAACGCTGGTAGCCTACGACGGCGATGCGCAGGTGGCCGGGCTGATTGCCAGCGTGGGGCAGCGCCTGCTGGGCATCACCGCACGCAAGCTGATCGAGCAGTTCTTCAAGACGATGGAGAAGCAGATCCCGGCGACGAGCGCATAGCACAAGCCTTATAAGCAGAGACGACCACGGGCCGTGAGCCCGAGGAGGCAGAGTGATGGCTGGGGCGCATGTTTCGATCACGGTTAATGGCAAGAGCTACGAGCGCGAGGTCGAGCCGCGGCTCTTGCTCGTGCATTTCCTGCGCGAGGAACTGGGTCTGACGGGCACGCACATCGGCTGCGACACCAGCCAGTGCGGCGCCTGCACGATCCTGCTGGACGATATCGCCGTGAAGTCCTGCACGATGTTTGCCGTGCAGGCCGACGGCCGGTCGCTGACCACGGTCGAGGGGCTGGCGCAGGGCGGCCAGCTTCATCCGGTGCAGGAGGGCTTCTGGGAGGAGCACGGCCTGCAGTGCGGCTACTGCACGCCGGGCATGATTATGTCCGTGGTGGGCCTGCTGCAGGCGAATGCCTCGCCCAGCGAGCAGGAGATTCGCCACGCCATCCACGGCAATCTCTGCCGCTGCACCGGCTATCAGCACATCGTCAACGCGGTTCAGTACGCGGCCAACAAGATGGCCGAAGGCGCGAAGCAGCCGATCGGCGCCGACTAGCGCGCAGGTCCGGCGCGGCCCGCACACCCCGCCACTGATGGAGGGAGAAGCCCGTGATTCCGAGCGCCTTCGAGTACCACAGCCCTACCAGCGTCGAGGACGCCCTCGGCCTGCTTGGCCGCTTCGGCGACGACGCGAAGCTGCTCGCGGGCGGCCACAGCCTGATCCCGCTGATGAAGCTGCGCCTGGCCGCGCCCGAGCACCTGATCGACCTGGGCCGCGTCCAGGGACTCTCGTATATCCGCGACGAAGGCGGCGCCATCGCGATCGGCGCGATGACCACGCACAGCGCCGTCGCCGCCTCCGAGTTGCTGCGCAGCCGGGTTGCCGTGCTGGCCGAAGCCGCCGCCAGCATCGGCGACGTGCAGGTGCGCAACCGCGGCACGATCGGCGGCAGCCTTGCCCACGCCGACCCGGGCGCCGACCTGCCCGGGGTGATGCTGGCGCTCAATGCCGAGCTGGTGGCCCGCGGCGCCAGCGGCACGCGCACGATCGCGGCGGCCGATTTCTTCACCGATCTGCTCTCCACGGCGCTGGAGCCGAACGAGGTGCTGACGGAGATCCGCATTCCCGTGTTGCCTGCAAACACCGGCTCGACGTATCTGAAGTTTGCCAACCAGGCCTCCGGCTACGCGATCGTCGGCATCGCCGCGGTCGTCACAGTCAGCGGCGCCACGGTTGCCGACGCGCGCGTCGGCGTCAGCGGCGTGGGCGAAACGGCCTCGCGCGCGAGCGGCACCGAGCAGGCGCTGCGCGGCCAGCCGGCGAATGCGGACGCCGTGAAGCGGGCCGCACAACAGGCGGCGGACGGGATCGAGCCGCTGGGCGACATCCACGCCTCGGCGGAGTACCGCTCGCACCTCGTGCGCGTCTTTGCCGAGCGTGCGCTGAACACGGCGCTGGGCCGGGCGCAGGGCAGGGGCTGAAGCCTGTACCTCTTGCCGCGGCTTCGTGCCGAGCGCGGGGCGCCTAACCCTGACCTCGCAAGCGAGGTCTGTCCCTTCCCGAGGCGGGAAGGGTGAGGCCGAGGACACCCAATCGGGCGGGAGACGAACCGTCGCCGTACCCACGAGGACATCCGGCCCCGCTGCCGTCGCACGGCGAATGGAACGCTCCAGAAGTCCCTTCCCGGCTCGGGAAGGGACAGGTTGCGAAGCAACCAGGGTTAGGCGCCCCGCCGGCCCGAATCCGCATGGAACGCCCAAAATGCCCCGCCCACACCCTCCACCATGAGCGGGAACGGCCGGGGGTGGCGTCTCCTCGCTGCGTGGCGCGTCGAATGCAGCTCGAACTGCATCGCCAGCGGCCACCCCTTGACCTAACCAGCGGTCGCCACTACTGTGCTGCTACGTTTTCGCGCCAGAACAGCCCGAGTTCGCGATAACGGCAGTGCGGGTCAGTCGATCTGTACCCCGCAACATCGACCGAAGGACGGCGCATGGGCGAGGGACTGGAGATCACCGATCTCTCGATCCGTTTCGGCGGCATCGTCGCGCTGGACGGGGTGACATTGACCGTCCGGCCGCGGCAAATCGCGGCGCTGATCGGGCCGAACGGCGCGGGCAAGTCCACGGTCTTCAACTGCATCAGCCGGCTCTACACGCCCGATCGCGGCAGCATTCACTTCGACGATGAAGACCTGCTGCGGCTCCCTTCGGATCGCATCATTACGCGCCGCATCGCACGCACGTTCCAGAACCTGGAACTGTTCAAAACGATGACCGTGCGCGACAACCTCATGGTCGGTCAGAACTCACGTGTCCACGCCGACATGGCGCAGGTCGGCATCCTCAGCGGCGCGGCGCTGATCGGCGGCGGCGTGATCGCGGTCGCCGGCGGCGGCAGTGTCAGTACGACGCTGACGGCAGCCGTCGCCAGCGGCCTCACGGCCGGCGGCTTTTCGATGGCCGGCGGCATTCGCCTGCCCTACATGGCGAAGCAGGACGCCCAGCAGCGTGCCCGCGCCGACGACGTGATGGGCTTCCTCAACCTACGCCGTCATGCCGACGATGTGGTGAGCAGCCTGCCCTTCGGTGTGCAAAAGCGGGTGGACCTGGCGCGGGCACTCTCCGCCGACCCGCGCTTGCTGTTGATGGACGAGCCCGCCGCCGGGCTCTCGCACGGTGACATGGGCACGCTGGCCGCCCTGATTCACCGCATCCGCGACGAGTTCAATGTTGCCGTGCTGCTCGTCGAACACCACATGCAGCTCGTGATGGGCATTTCGGACTACATCTACGTGCTGGACTTCGGCCGTAAGATCGCGGAAGGCACACCGGAGGAGGTTCGGCGCAACCCGGCCGTGATCGAGGCATACCTCGGAGAGGCGGTGTCCGATGCTCCGGGTCACTGACATCCGCACGCAGTACGGTCCGGTCGTGGCGCTGGACGGCGTCTCCGTGTTCGTGCCGGACGGGCAGATCATCACCGTGCTAGGCGCGAACGGCGCCGGCAAGTCAACCTTGCTGCGATCGATCTCGGGCCTGATTCATCCAAGTTCCGGCATGATCGAGTACGACAACCGGCGCATCGACCAGGCGAAGGCCGAGCAGATCGTCAAACTCGGCATTTCGCAGGTGCCGGAGGGGCGCCAGATCTTCACTCAGCTCAACGTGCTCGAGAACCTCAAGCTGGGCGCATATACGCGGCGTGACCGCGACGGTGTGCGGCGCGACATCGACCGCGTCTGCCAGTACTTCCCCGTGCTGGGCCAGCGCCGCTCACAGGTCGCCGGCACGCTTTCGGGCGGAGAGCAGCAGATGCTGGCGATCGCCCGTGCGCTGATGGCGCGGCCGAAGCTGCTGCTGCTTGACGAGCCCTCGCTGGGCCTGGCGCCGCTGATCGTGCGCGAGATCTTTCAGATCATCCAGGCGATCAGCCGCGAAGGGAAACTGACCGTTATGGTCGTTGAACAAGACGCGCAGGCGGCACTGAGCATCGCCGACTACGCCTACGTGCTCGAAACCGGCCACGTGGCGCTGGCCGATGAGGCGGCGCGCTTACAGCAAAACGACGACGTGAGGCGCTCGTACCTCGGCTACTGAGGCAAACGACGCGGCGACCAGTGTGGAGGCGGCATGGTACGCACACGCGGCTCTCTCAGTTCGGATCAGCTGCTGCGCTGGCTGATACAGGCGCTGACGATCGTTTCGCCGCTGATCGTGCTGTACTTCGTGCTGGCCGTGATCAAGTGGGTCTTCAATGGCGACGTGACCTTCGATCGCCAGTACATCGTCCAGGGTATCGGGCAGGGCTCAGTCTACGGCGCACTCGCGCTCGCCCTGGTGTTGATTTACCGCTCCACCGACGTGATCAACTTCGCCCAGGGCGAGATGGCGATGTTCTGCACGTTCGTCTCCTGGGCGCTGATCACGCAGGCGCACTGGGACTGGTACGCGGCGCTGGTGGGCACGCTGGTATTCGCGGCCTTCTTCGGTGCAATCATCCAGCGCGTGGTCATTGCGCCGATCGAAAATGCACCGCTGCTCACGATCGTGATCGTGACGCTCGGTCTCTTCCAGGTTGTCAATTCGTTTGCGATCTTCATCTGGCAGGCGCAGCCGAAGTCCATTTTCGCGCCGTACGCCAAAGTCGGTACGAAGGCCTTCACGATCTTCGGCGCGTCTGTAGGGCGTACCTATGTCGGGGCGCTGGCGATTACGCTGATCGTCATGGGTTTGGTATTTGTCTTCTTCAACTACACCAAGCTCGGCCTCGCCAGCAGGGCAGCGGCTCAGAATCCCGTCGCATCGCGGCTGTGCGGCGTGTCCGTCGGCGTCATGTTGACGATCGGCTGGGCGCTCGCGGCGATGGTCGGCGCTACGGCGGGGGTCGTGGCAGCCCCGATTCAAGGTCTGGATCCGGCGTTCATGCAGGGACTGCTGCTGTACGCCTTCGCCGCGGCGGTGCTTGGCGGTCTGGACAGCCCGGTCGGCGCGGTCCTCGGCGGTTTTCTGATCGGCATCATCCAGAACGTGGTGGGCGGCGCCGCGCTGCTCAAGGACATCAAGGATCCGGTGGCCTTTATTGTGATCATCGTCGTGCTGTTCGTGCGCCCGACGGGTTTGCTGGGCCGCAAGACGGTGAAGAAGGTGTAGCGCCGTGAACGACGTCCAATCCGCTATGCCGTCTTCAGGGCTGGCCGGGCAGCTCTTCAGCCGCCGGGGCCGGCGCACGCTGATCGGCGTACTCGCCGGGCTGGTCGGCCTGCTGTTTGTGTACCTGTACTTCAAGCAGCAGCCCAGGCCGCTGCAGACGGGGATGGTTCTGGGGCTGGTCTACTTCGCGGTGGTCGTGCTGGCAGCGCCCCGCCGCTATTTCCGGCTGCTCGGCCTGCTGGGCGCCGCGGTGTTTTTCATCGTCGTGCCGCTGTTTATGCCCAAGTTCGGCAACGACATTCTGACCGACTACGGCGTGTACATCCTCGCCGCGATCAGTTTGAACATGCTGATCGGCATGACGGGCGAGATCTCGCTCGGCCACGGCGCTCTGCTCGCGATCGCGGCCTACACCGTCGGGATCATGCTGGCCGAGCATCAGGTCTCCTTCTATGAAGCGGCGCTCGTCGGAGCGCTGCTGGCCGCAGCGGTTGGCTTCTTGCTTGGCCTGCCCGCGGTGCGGCTCGCCGGTCCGTATCTGGCGATCGCCACGCTCGGCCTGGCGATCGCCCTGCCGACGCTGGGCAAGTGGAGCAAGATCGATAAATGGACGTTGGGATCGCAGGGGATCGCCCTGCGCACGAAGTTTCTGCCGCAGGTACCCGGTCCCCTGCAACACCTGCCGCACCGGGCGCTGAGCGGCGACGAATATCGCTTCTTCCTCACGGCGGCCGTCGTCGTGCTCGCCGCGGTGCTCGTGTGGAACTTCCGGCGTAGCCGCACCGGCCGCGCCCTTGTTGCCGTGCGCGACAGCGAGCCCGCGGCGCAGGTGATTGGCCTCAACCTGGCGCGGCACAAGGTCATCGGCTTTATGTTCAGCGCCTTCATCGCCGGACTGAGCGGCGCCTTCCTGGCCTACGCGCTGGCCAGTGTCCATCCGGATACGTTCGGTCTGAACCTCTCGATCGCCATCCTCGCGATGATCGTGATCGGCGGTCTCGACTCGATCCTGGGCAGCATCATCGGCGCCATCGCCATCCGCTGGCTGACGCTCAATACGGCGACACTGCCGGCGCCAACAGATGTGCCGCTGCTCGGCAGCCACCTGCCTGCGCAGTTCAAGACCTTCCCCACGTACGCGGCGGGCGTCTACTACGGCCTCGCGCTGATCCTGATCATGATCTTCCTGCCCGCCGGCATCGCCGGCGCCTACTATCGCTTCATGCGTTCTCCCTTCCGCGAGCGCCTGTATGGCCGCCGGAGCAAGGCTGCGCCCGCCGCGATCGCGGACGAACTGCCCGTTGCCAGCGACAGTTCAGGCCCGCAGCCCGCTCCCCCGGACGCGATCGACGTGCCGCGCGAGGTGACGCGCGGCTAGAGGCTGTTATGAACTATCGGCCAGGAGCGGGAGCGCACTGTGCAGCAGCAGACAAGCGCAGGCGACGAAATGCAGGCCGGCCAGCGTCGTGGTGAGGCGCTCGTCGTCGCGCACCA
>Ga0102924_1002633_pt1 | contig 19431 bp, 18 predicted proteins | sample PaiPotPPM11metaG_FD_80116 | JGI IMG/M metagenome (GOLD analysis project Ga0102924, IMG submission 80116) | Iron sulfur acid spring bacterial and archeal communities from Banff, Canada, to study Microbial Dark Matter (Phase II) - Paint Pots PPM... ...
GCGATCGCCGGGCTGGTATTCGTTGTCGCCGCGTTGCTGTCGCTTTTCCGGCAGCGTCAGCTGAACCGGCATACGATACGCGATGCGGTGTTCCTGGCCGGGCTGGTCATCGTGTTCGTGGTCCAGCTGGTCCAGGGCGCCTACGTGGTCGCCCAGCCGCGCGACACCGGCGCGGTCGAGAACATCGCCGTCCTGGTGGTCGTCTGCTTCATCATCGGGATCCAGCGTTCCTGGGAGCTGATCGGCGGACCCTCGTACGGCTTCGCGCACGAGGTTACGGCGCTTGTCCGGAGCCGCATCCACGAGGACAATCTCCCAGCCGACCAGCCAGCCGGCGAAGAGTCGCACTAGTCCGCTAGTGAGCCGCGCTCGCCGCGGCTGTCCGGGTGGAGCGGAGTCGAGGAACGACCCGTCCCGCCGTACCTGGGCTGACGGTCGCGCAGTCGGGCCGGGCAGCCTCAGCCGCCCAGCTGCCCCCGCGCGGACCAACGGTGGCGGGGCCGCCAGCCCAGGATGGCCTCGGCCGCCGAGCAGTCGAACCAGGCTCGCCACGGCTCAGCCCGGTACTCAGCCGGATCCCTGACCGGCACCTCGGGAGTGAGCCGGGCGGCCAGGTCGAGGCTCGGCGCCGTGGCGGCGATGTCGGCCGCGCACAACAAGGCCCGGTGATGTCCGGTCAGCGGCACGCTAAGCGCTAGCTCCACGGCGCGGGCGACGTCGCGCACGTCCACGAACCCGCCGTACTCCCAGTACGGCGTCCACTCCGAAGCGGGCTCGGCCCGCCACTGGGCCTCCATCCGCCGGTACTGCCCCGGATCCCAGACCCACACCGGCCGCAGGCTGACGCTCGCGATCCCGGTCCGGGCGGTGAAGCCCGCGCACAGATCCTCGGCCAGGCACTTGGACAGGCCGTAGGGACGCGTGGCCCGGCGCGGGTGAGCGTCATCCACCGGCAGGTAGTCCGGCTGCCGCTCGGCCTCGGCGATCCCGAACACCTGCGCGCTGGAGAAGTGGATCACCCGGCCCGCGCCGGCCGCCTCGGCCCCCAGCAGGACATGCCAGGTGCCGAGCACGTTCACGGCCATGATGTCCTCCGGCCGGCCCGCGGTGTCGTGGGCCAGCGCGGCCAGGTGGACGATCGCGTCGCAGCCCTCCGCCGCCTGCCGGACCTGGCCGGGATCCAGCACATCCTGCCCGTCCGCGCGGTCAAAGCCGGCTACCTCCCAGCCCAGCCCGGCCAGATGCGCCGCCACCGGCGCGCCGACGCCGCCCCGGTGCCCGGTGACCAGCACGCGCGGGCCGCCACTCATCGAGGCGCCTTCACGCCGTGGACGGCGGTGTACTCCGCCGCCAGCCACGGGCCCAGGTCCTCGACGAGCAGGCCCAGGACGGCCGGGTCGGACGAGGGTGTCCGGCCGACCGCCGCGGCCAGCCGCATCTGCTCGGCGCGCTCGGGATAGTAACTAATAAACAGCTGCGCTGCCTGGCCGAGATCACTGGTCCAGCCGCCCCAGCGCGGCATGACCAGCGTGAAGCCGGTGCGGACCAGCCGCCGCGCGATCACCCGGCTCAGCGCCAGGCGGTCGGCGTCGGTGACCGCCGCGGCGACCTGAGCCCGCCAGGACGGCAGGACCAGGGCCAGGTCGCCGTTGGTCTCCCTGGCCAGCAGCGCCGTCGGGCGGTACCGCGGCAGCTGCCGGGCCAAGTCGGGACCGGTCAGCGGGGTGCACAGGCAGGCGACCATGAAGCCGAGGTCGTGGCGCTCCAGTTCGCTGAGCAGCGTGCCGGTGCTGAACAACAGCATGCCCACCCCGTTGACCTGCGGGAACGACTCGTCCAGCGCGGCCTCGAGCGCCCGGGCGTCGGCCCGGTCGGCCGCCGTCGGCTCCTGGTGCAGGGCGAGCACCAGGTCCAGGTCGGACAGCCCCGGCCGGGCCGTGCCGCGCGGAATGCTCCCGTACAGGTACGCGCTGTGCAGCCGGGCGGGGCCGAACGTCTCGGTGATCCGCGCCCTGGCTGACGTCACCACCGGGGCGAACGCGGCGGGCACCCGGTCCAGCGCGCCCTCGCGCACGATCGTCCCTTCGTGGTCCAGCCCGCGGTCGCTCATGGACCTACTGTGGCCCAATTGCGGCGTCAGAAACCCCGTCACAGGGCGCCAACCCCCTCAAGTAGCCTCAGCCAGGTGGACGACATGATTCACGCCGCGCGCCTGGACCTGTCCCCGATGCCGCTGATCATGATGCGGTCGATCCAGGACGGCAACTGGCCCGGAGTGAGCCGCCTGCTCGGGACCGAGATCCCGGCCGAGTGGCGGGACGGCGACTGGCAGTGGCTCGACCAGCGCGTGGCCAGGGCCGAGGCCGACCCGGCCGAGCTGGCCTGGGCGCCGCACGTGCTGCTGCTGCGGCAGGCCCCTGGCTCCGCCGGGCCCGCCCGGGTGGTGGTCGGCGACGCGGGCTTTCACGGCTCGCCCGACGCGAACGGCCGGGTCGAGGTCGGCTACATGGTGCTCAGCGCCTACCGCCGCCAGGGGCTGGCCGAGGAGGCGGTCCGCGCGCTGCTGGCCTGGGCCGTGGCCGAGCAGCAGGTCACCCGGTTCCAGGCCTGCATCAACACCGACAACCTCGCGTCGCTGAACCTGATCCGCAAGGTGGGCTTCAGCCAGGTCGGCAGCCAGCGCCACGAGCGCCGCGGCGCCGAGCTGATCTTCCATCTCGACCAGCCATAAGGTGAGGACCATGAGCGACTTCGCCGCGTTCCGGGCCCTTTCCCCGACCACCCTCGCCGACGTGCTGAGCCGCGAGCAGGTCATGAACATCGACATCCGCCCGATGTGGCCGTCGATGCCGCGGATCGCCGGGCCGGCCTATACCGTCCGCCTGGCGCCGGGCGACAACCTGATGCTGCACGCGGCCATCTACCGCGCCGAGGCCGGCTCGGTCATCGTGGTCGAGTCGGGCGACGAGGACTACGCCGTCGCCGGAGGCAACGTCTGCGCCGTGGCCCAGCGCCGGGGGATCGCCGCCTTCGTGATTGACGGGGTGATCCGCGACCTGGCCGAGGTCCGCGAGCTGGGCTTTCCCGTCTTCGCCAGGGGCGTCATCCCGATCCCCGGCACCAGGAAGGTGGTGCAGCCGCTCAACGGCCAGGTGTGGTGCGGCGGCGTGAGCGTCAGCGGGGGCGACATCGTCGTGGCCGACGAGGAGGGCATCGTGGTCACGCCCAGCGCCCGGCAGGAGCAGGTGCTGCGCGACGCCCAGGAGAAGCAGGCCAGGGAAGACCGGCAGTCGCTCGATGCCTGGGAGCAGGCCCACCGCGCCAGCGTTGACCAGATCCTGCGCGACAACGGCTTTGAGTCCTAGGGGTGACCCGGCGGATCGGGGTCGCCGAGCGGCGGGCCCGGCTGGGGCTGCGGCACCGGCTGGCGGCCGGGACTCAGGCCGACGGGACCGGGCCGGACGGCCCGGCCGAGGTGGCTCGCTCGCTGGTGGCGGTGCACGGCACCGACCCGTCCTCGGTGTACCTGGGCCTGCTGGCCCGGATGGACGGGGGCGACATCGCGTCGGTCGGGCGGGCGCTGTATGAGGACCGGACGCTTATCCGGCTGCTGGGCATGCGGCGCACGGTGTTCGTCACCGCGCTGGACATCGCGCCGGTGATCCAGGCCGCGTGCTCGACGGCGGTCGCGGCGCGGGAGCGGCGCAAGCTGCTGGGCTGGCTGGAAGAGGCCCGGGTGGCGCAGGACGTGGCGGGCTGGCTGGCCGAGGTGGAGCAGGTGGCGCTGGCCGCCCTGACCCGGCGGGGCGAGGCGACGGCCGCGGAGCTGGCCACCGACGATGCCCGGCTGCGGACCGAGATCGTGCTGTCCAGGGGCAAGAGCTACGAGGGCCGGGTGAACCTGTCCAGCCGGGTGCTGTTCCTGCTGGCCGCCCAGGGCCAGGTCGTGCGGGGCCGGCCGCTCGGGTCCTGGACCTCCCACCAGTACCGCTGGTCGCCGCTGAGCGGCTGGTGCCCGCAGGGCCTGCCCGAGTGGGCGGTGGAGGCGGCCGAGGCGGAGCTGGCCCGGCGCTGGCTGCGGGCCTGCGGCCCGGCCACGGCCGATGACCTGCGCTGGTGGGCGGGCTGGACCAAGACCCAGGTGCGCCGGGCACTGACCAGGCTGGAGCCGGTCGAGGTCGACCTGGACGGTGGCACGGGCCTGGTGCTGGCCGACGACCTGGAGCCGCCGCCGGCGCCGGCGGAGCCGTGGGCGGCGCTGCTGCCGGGGCTGGACTCGACGCCGATGAGCTGGCAGCAGCGGGACTGGTTCCTGGGCGAGCACGGGCCGCGGCTGTTCGACGGGTACGGGAACGTGGGCCCGACGCTGTGGTGGGACGGCCGGATCGTCGGCGGCTGGGCCCAGGACCGGGACGGCGAGATCGTCTGCCGGTTCCTGGAGGACGCGGGCGCGGACGCGGTGACGGCCGCGGCCGCGGCGGCGCGGCGGCTGGCGGGCCTGCTGGGCGGGGCCCGGCTGGCGGTCAGGACGCGCGGCCCGACCTGGCTGGAGCGGGAGCTGGCTCAGGCGTGAGCTAGCTCCGGCCGGGGTACCGCGGCCGGGCCGGCGTCGTCACAGGCGGGCAGGGTGAGCGTGAAGCACAGCCCGCGCGGGGCGTTGCTGGTGGCCTGGACGGTGCCGTGGTGCGCGGCGGCAGTGGCGGCCACGATGGCCAGGCCCAGGCCGGTGCCGGGGTCGGTGCGGGCCCCGCCGCGGTAGAACCGGTCGAAGATGCGCGGCAGTTCCTCATCGGGGACGCCGGGGCCGTGGTCGGTGACCTGGACGGTGATGGTGTCGCCGGCGTGCAGCTCGGCGGTGACCGTGGCCGCGGTGCCGGCCGGGGTGTGGGCGTGCACGTTGGCCAGCAGGTTGTCCACCGCCCGGCGCAGCAGTTCCTCGTCGCCGGTCACCTCGAGGCCGTCGGCGATGTCGGCCCGCCAGCGGTGCACGGGGCTGGCCGCCTGGGCCCGCTCGGCGCAGTGGGTGACCAGCGAGCTCAGGTCGACCGGGTCGTGGTGCCGGCCGGGCGGCTGGTCCAGGCGGGCCAGCCGGAGCATGTCGTCGACCAGGGCGCTCATCCGCTGGGCCTCGATCGTGATGCGGCGCATGGCCTCGTCCACCTGGGCCCGGCCGGACAGCGCGCCCTGCTGGTACAGCTCGGCGTTGGCCCGCAGCGAGGCCAGCGGGTTGCGCAGCTCGTGGCTGGCGTCGGCGAAGAACTGGCGGGTCAGCTCCTGGCTGGCCTCGCGCTCCTGGACCGAGGCCTCGATGCGGGCCAGCATCCCGTTCAGCGCCGCGCCCAGGCGGCCGACCTCGGTCTGCGCGTCCTGAGGGCTGACCCGGCCGGTGAGGTCGCCGGCGTTGATCCGGTCGGCCTGGGTGGCCATGGTCTCGATCGGGCGCACGCCGCGGCGCACGAGCCAGGCCACGCCCGCGGCGGCCAGCAGGGCGGCGGCGGCCGAGCCGATGATGACGATGAGCTCCAGGTGGCCGACGGTCTGGTTGACGCTGGCCAGGCTGGTGGTGGCGACGAAGGTGCCGTCGCCCGCGCGGATGGCCCGGATCCGGAGCTGAGCCTGCCCGTTGCGGCTGGCCACCGTCTCCGCCTGCTGCGTGTGCACCAGGGCCCTCAGGTCGCCGGGCGTCCGCGGGTCGAGGGCCGGGTTGCCGCGCAGGAACTGGACCGTGGTCTGCCCGTGGGGGGTGATGTAGGCGGTATAGAACTGATCCAGGACCGGCGTCACCACGAACCGCGGCCCGGCCACGACCCAGTCCTTCGCGACCTGCACCTGCACGTGCTTCCCCGCGGCCAGCTTCCGCGCGCGCTTCACCGCCGCGAGCTGATGCCTGGTCAGTCGAGCCGGCGGCATCGCCGCGACGGGGCGGCTCACACCGACGAGCGGGCGGACGTCGGTGTTCAGGGTGACGGTGAGCGGCCGGTACTGGCTCAGCACCGACTGGAGCTGGGTGTCGGTCTGGTTGAGCAGGTACCGGCGCAGGGCGGTGACCGCGGTGACGTCGAAGGCGGCCAGGGCCAGGATCACGACGGCCAGCACTCCGGCCAGGACCCGGGTGCGGATCTGGGTCCGGCGCAGCCGGGCGGGGGTAGGGAGGAACCGGCTCAGGGGGCTATGCGTCATCGATGGCCGCCTGCCCTTCCAGGTCAGGCAGGCGCAGGCTGTAGCCCACCGCCCGCTGGGTATGGATGACGTCCGGCCCGTACCTGGCCAGCTTGCGCCGGAGGTAGGCGACGTAGGTCGAGACGACGGTGCTGGAGCCGCCGAAGTCGTAGTCCCACACGTGATCCAGTATCTGCGCCCTGGTCAGCACCCGGCCGGGGTTGAGCATCAGGTAGCGCAGCAGCCGGAACTCGGTCGGGGACAGCTCGACCAGGTTGCCGGCCCGGCGGACCTCGTAGCTGTCCTGGTCGAGCTCGATGTCGCAGAACTCGAGCACCGGGCCGTCGGCCTCGCTGGAGCGGGTGCGGCGCAGCACGGTGCGGATCCGGGCGGCCAGTTCCTCCAGGCCGAAGGGCTTGGTCAGGTAGTCGTCGCCGCCCAGGGTGAGCCCGGTCACCTTGTCGGCCTGGGTGTCACGGGCGGTGAGGAAGATGACCGGCACCCGGCTGCCGTCGCGGCGCAGCCGCCGCACGATGTCGAAGCCGTCCGGCCCGGGCAGCATGACATCCAGGATGAGCAGGTCAAACGGCCGGTCGCGGGCCAGCCGCAGTGCGTCGGTGCCGGTCTGCGCGGTGGTCACGTCGAAGCCCAGGAAGCGCAGCGAGGCGGCCACGGCGTCGCGCAGGAACGGCTCGTCGTCGACCACCAGGAGCTCCCCGTGGTCGGGAGGCATGCCCGGCCCGCCGAGTTCGCTCATCGCTGCCCTTTCGCCGCCGTCTTCTGGTGCCCGCCCCTCCCACGACACCGCAGGTCATCCGACCACGGTAGCCGGAATTCCCGGTGTGGCCTGCCTGCGAGTTTCGTGTGAACCGGGGTCAGCGGGCAAGGCGCTGCCGGACATTCACGCGGAACTCACACACAATCCGCGCGGTGCCTGGAGATGGGGCGTTCAGGCTGGTTCCCGGCCCGGCCACCTCGGGCAGAAGGTCGCGCGGCGGGGCGGGGCGCCATCGGGGAACCGCCGCGCGACCTTTACATCTCGCGATCCGGAGCCCGCCGGTCGCCGGCATCGGAGGCTGCGCGTGACAGCGGTGGACTCGGCGATCGACAGCGGGCGGCGACCGTACAACCGGATGCGCCGCCGGCGGATCATCGCGCTGGCCGTCGTCGCGTTCGTGATCCTGGCCGTGACCGGCGCGGTGCTGCTGACCCTGTACATCAAGTCGCCCGCCCAGCAGGCGGCCGAGACCAGGGCGCCGGCCGCGACCCAGCTGACCGTGCCGGTGGTGCGCACGGTGCTGAGCACCACGGTGCTGGGCCAGGCGGTGGTGGACGCGCCCCGTGAGGTCAGCCCGTCGAACATCGGCAGCAGCGCGACCGGCTCGCCCGGCGAGAACGTGCAGAAGATCGTGACCAGGATCTTCCACGGCACGGGCAGCTACGTCGGGCCGGGCCAGGTCATCCTGGAGGTGGCCGGGCGGCCGTTCTTCGCGTTCCCTGGCACCGTGCCCGCGTACCGGAACCTGGTGCCCGGCGAGACCGGCCAGGACGTGCTCCAGCTTCAGGCCGACCTGGCCGCGCTGGGCTACGGCAGCGGCGGCGACAGCGCCGGGGTCTACGGCCCCGGCACCTCGGCGGGGGTCACGGCGTTCTATGACGCCATCGGCTACTCGGTGCCCAAGATCAGCACCGGCCCGAAGGCCGACCGCGGGGCGATGGTGCCGCTGGGCGAGTACACCTTCGTGCCCAGGATGCCGTGCCGGATCGTGAGCCTCAAGGCCTCGGTGGGCCAGGCGGTCAAGTCGCTGACCCTGGCCGAGGGGAGCCCGACGATCGCCGGCCAGCTCAGCCCGAGCAACGCCAAGGAGGTCCGGCGGGGCATGCGGGTGATCATCACCGAGCCCGGCAGCGGGGCCACGGTGACCGGGCGGGTGACCTCGGTGTCGCACCAGACGGCCAGCACGGCCTCGATCTCCGGCGGCCTGTACGTCGGCGTGAAGGTCCGGCCGCGCCGGCCGCTGCCGTTGTCCCTGGTCGGCCAGGACGTCTCGATGACGATCACCGCGGCACACAGCGCGGGTAAGGTGCTGGCGGTGCCGGAGGCGGCCATCTTCGCCGGGGTCAACGGCCAGACCTACGTCTCCAGGCAGGCCGGCAGCCGGCTGGTCCGGGTGGCGGTCCGGGTCGGGATGTCGGGCACCGGGCTGGTCCAGGTCACGCCGCTGCGGGCGGGCACGCTGGTGCCCGGCGACCAGGTGGTCACGGGCCAGAACTACGCGGGCAGCACGCCGGTCGGCCGCGCCGGGAGGGGCGGTACCCGGAACTTCCAGGTCGGTCCCGGCGGGGGCAAGGTGACCATCATCGGGCCGGGGGGCGGCGGATGACGGCCGTGGCCGAGGACGACGCGCCGGTCATCGAGCTCTCGGCGGCCGGCTACACCTACCCGGGGCCGCCGCCGGTCCGGGCGCTCAAGCCGGCCGACCTGGTCATCGAGCGCGGCGAGCACGTGGCCATCATGGGCCCGTCGGGCTCGGGCAAGTCGACGCTGCTGAACCTGCTCGGCCTGCTTGACCGGCCCACCGAGGGGCGCCTGAGAATCGACGGCATCGACCTGGGCCGGGCCCCGGAGCGGGACCGGGCGGCGGTGCGGGCCCGGCGGATCGGGTTCGTGTTCCAGTCGTTCCACCTGCTGCCGCACCGGTCGGCGGTGGAGAACGTGATGCTGGCCCAGGTCTACGCGGACATGCCGCGCCGACGTCGTTACCGGGCGGCGATGGCGGCACTGGCCGAGGTGGGCCTGGACCACCGGGCGGAGGCGCTGCCGACGGCGCTGTCGGGCGGCGAGCGGCAGCGGGTGGCCATCGCCAGGGCGCTGGTCAACCGGCCGTCGCTGCTGCTGTGTGACGAGCCGACCGGCAACCTGGACACCGCGGCCACGCTGGAGCTGACCGACCTGCTTGGCTCGCTGCACCACCAGGGCGCCACCCTGGTGGTGATCACGCACAACCCGGCGGTCGCCGCCCTGGCGCAGCGGCAGATCAGCATCCGCGACGGCTGGCTGTCGGAGCAGATCCCGGCGGCTCTGCCGGTTGGAAAGCCTGAAAACACCGGCGATAACAGGGGGCCTCGTGCTGACTCACCTGCCTAGCCGCAGGCGCGTGGTCGCGGCGCCGTCCCGGCTGCGGCTTCGGGACCTGGGCAGTGAGGCGCTGGCCGGGCTGCTGCAGCGGCCGGGGCGGGCGGTGCTGACGGTGGTGGGCACGATCCTGGGGATCGGCGGGTTCGTGGCCATCGTGGGGCTGGCCCAGACGGCGGCCGGGCAGATCGGCAAGGACTTCAACGTCCAGGACGCGACGCAGGTGACGGTCAGCGACTCGGGCGCGAGCAAGGCCACGGTGCCGACGCTGGACTTCCCGGTGAACGCCGACGCCAGGGTGGACCGGATCCGCGGGGTGGTCGCGGCCGGCGTGTGGTGGTCGGTCAGCTTCACCAAGTCGGCGGTGAGTGCGCTGCCGGACGGTAGCAAGCTGGGCCTGCCGGTCACGGCGGCCAGCCCCGGCGCGCTGACGGCCAGCGGCGCCAAGGTCAGCGCGGGGGTGCTGTTCAACGCGTTCCACGAGGCCAGGGCGCAGAACGTGGCGGTGCTCGGGGCGACGGCCGCGTCTCAGCTGGGCATCTCGAGCCTGGCCAGTCAGCCGGCCATCTTCATCGCCGGCCAGCCGTTCACGGTGGTCGGCATCCTGGCCAGCGACCCGCGGCTGCCTCAGCTCAACCTGGGCGTCACGGTGCCGGAGAGCACGGCGCTGAACCTGTGGGGCAAGCCCAAGTCGTCCGGGGTGGCCCAGATGCTGATTCACACCCGGCTGGGCGCGGCCCAGAAGGTGGCGGCCCAGGTGCCGGTCGCACTGCAGCCGGGCAACCCGAAGCTGCTGGCGGCCTCGGCGCCGGCCAACCCGGCCTCGCTGCGGCACTCGGTGACGGCCAGCCTGAACAGCGTTTTCCTGGCCCTGGCCGGGATCGCGCTGTTCATCGGGGCGGTGGGGATCGCCAACACGACGCTGGTGGCGGTGCTGGAGCGGTCGGGCGAGATCGGGCTGCGCCGGGCGCTGGGGGCGCGGCCGCGGCACATCGCGATCCAGTTCCTGGCCGAGTCGACGGCGCTGGGGCTGTTCGGCGGCCTGGTCGGGGCCTGCGCGGGCCTGGTCGCGACCATCGTGGTCACGGTCTACCAGCACTGGACCGCGGTGCTTGACTCGCGCATCGTGGTGGCCGCGCCGCTGGCCGGGGCGGTGATCGGGCTGCTGGCCGGCCTGTACCCGGCGCTGCGCGCGAGCAGTATCGAGCCCGCCGATGCGCTGCGGCGCTGAGCGGCCCCGGCCGGGCTGGGCGGTCCGGGCCGGGGCGGTCGCGGTGGCGGCGGGCTGCCTGCTGGCGGCCTGCTCGTCGCCGGCCAGGACCGGCTCGGGCGGCTCGGGCGGCGGAGGCCGGCCCAGGATCACCGTGGGGCCGATACCGCCGGCCGGCTCTAGCCAGGTCATCAACCTGCCGCTGGACACCTACGCGAACGTGGCGTTCTCGCAGCAGACGGTGCTGTCCGAGGCCGATACGCTGCTGACCCAGAAGTGCATGACCGGCCGGGGCTTCGTGTACTCGATCCAGGCCACGCCGTCCCAGGCGCAGACGCTGGTGCAGTCGGCGGAGTACCCGTTCGGCGTGACCAGCGAGACCGACGCGGCCACCTACGGCTACGGGCAGCCCAGTTCCTCGGGGCCGAAGGCGGGCCCGGCGTTCCTTGGCGGCTTCCAGACCTTCGGCGACCTGGCCAAACAGGCGCGGGCCTGGACGGTGGCGCTGCTGGGTTTCGCGCCGGGGGCGCGGATCGGGCCGCACCAGGTGCAGGGGTGCCTGTCTGAGGCCGGCAGCGAGCTGTACGGGAGTCGCGGCGGGCTGTCCGACCCGGTCCCCCAGATCGCCATCCAGGCGGCCAGCTGGACGGAGAGCGATCCGCGGGTGGAGGCGGTGGACTCGGAGTGGTCGCGGTGCATGGCGGCGCGCGGCTACCACTACAACACGCCGCAGGATGCGGCGGACCGGGGCTGGCCGTCGAAGCCCACCCCGGCCGAGACGGCCACGGCCGAGGCCGACGTGAGCTGCAAGCAGGCGGTCAACCTGGATAACACGTGGCTGGCCGTGGAGGCGGCCTATCAGTCGGCGCTGATCGGCCAGGACCTGTCCACGCTGGCCGGCCTCCAGGGCAGCTTCCAGAGCATGCTGCACCGGGCCGAGGCGCTGCTGAGCCTGTCTTCGCTGCCGACGGAGCCGGAGAACCTGCCCGGCCGCCACGGCTTCGTCAATCTCGGCCCGACCCCGGTCCAGATCCGCCCCGTTGGCTGAGCTGGGGTAGAAAGGGCGGCATGCGGCGCTTTCACGAGATCGCTCCCGGCGTGCTGGTCGCGACGGCCGAGCTGTACACGACGACCAGCACGGTGGTGACCGGGGCCGACGGCGGCTGCCTGGTCATCGACCCGGCAGTGGCGGTCACCGAGCTGGCCGGGCTGGCGGCCCGGCTGGCCGGGACGGGGCTGAGGCCGCGGGTGGGGTTTGCCACCCATCCGCACTGGGACCACGTGCTGTGGCACCGCGACCTGGGCGATGTGTCCCGGTACGCGACGCCGGCGGCGGTGGCCGCGGCCGAGCGGCAGCGGGGGGAGCTGATCAGCGCGGCCGAGGCCGAGGTGCCGGGGCACGACCCGGAGCTGCTGGCCCGGCTGGTGGCGCTGCCGGGGGACCGCGTTCCCTGGGACGGGCCGGAGGCCGTGGTGATCGCGCACGACGGGCACGCGCCGGGGCACGGGGCGGTGTTCCTGCCGGACACCGGGGTGCTGATGGCGGGCGACATGCTGTCGGACATCGAGATGCCGCTGCTGGACGTGGCCGGGGCGGACCCGCTGGGGGACTACCGGACCGGGCTGGAGCGGCTGGCCGCGCTGGAGGGCGTGCGGTGGCTGGTGCCGGGGCACGGTTCCGTGGGCGACGCGGGGGAGTTCCGGCGCCGGGTGGAAGCCGATCTCGGCTACCTGGAGCGGCTGGGCCGGGGCGAGGCGTTTGAGGACCCGCGGTGTAACCAGGACTGGCTGCGGGAGGAGTTCGAGGCCCAGCGCCGGGTGGTGGCGCGCTGATCAGGCGCTGACCGGGGAGCCGGCGGCGAGGGCCTGGCCGGCCTGTTCGGCCAGGGTGACCGCGACCAGGCGGGCCTGCAGCGACGGCCGGGAGTCCGGCCGGGCCCGGAGCATGAACCGGCCGAAGTAGCGCCCGTTGCCGAAGGTCCGCAGCTCGATCTCGTCCAGCGGCAGGCCGGCGGCGTCGACGTCCCAGGGAATCCGGCCGACGATCAAGCCGCCGTCCGCCTCCAGCCGGGGCGGGTGGCCGAGCAGGGAGCCGTACTCGAACCTGGCCGACTCCAGGCCGAGCACCCGCACCAGTTGCTGGCTGACGTAGTCCACGATCTCGTCCGCGGACCTGGCCGACGCGCTCACCGCCGCGACCTCGTGGAGCTGGGCCAGGTAGCCAGCGTCGGTGATGGTGACCACCTTGAGCTGGCGGGCCCTGGCCGCGAGCTGGGATACGGCCAGCCCGGTCACCAGCAGCAGCACGGCGGTGGTGATGTCGTCGGTGCCGCGGATGGAGAACCGGTAGTAGGGCACGGTGAAGAAGAAGTCGAACCAGGCCGCGGCCGACACCGCGGCCACCAGGCCGGCCACCCGGCTGCCGATGGCCGAGACCCCGACCACCACCACGACCAGCAGCAGGGCCACATTGGTGTTGGACCAGCTGGCGCGGAACGGGATCAGGATCGCCGCGGCGGCCAGCGGCAGCAGCAGCCCGGCCGCGATGGCCAGCCGATCCCTGGTCATCTAACCAGCCTAGGTCGCGGCTGACCAGCCGGAAAGCACGCATACGGCACGCACACAGAACCCTAACGGGCCTCCGGCACGGGCCGCAGGACGCCGCTCAGGTCGCGCTGGCCGCGCAGCGGGGACAGGTACAGCCACAGCCCGGACGCGGTGGCGCCGATCACGGCCAGCCACAGGGTGGCGTGCACCCCGATGGCGGTGCCCAGCGCCCCGCCGACCAGGCCGCCCAGCGGCAGCGTGCCCCAGTTGATCCAGCGCTGGGCGGCGCTGACCCGGCCGCGCAGCTCGGGCGGGCAGGTGGCCTGCTGGTAGCTGGTCAGGGCGATGCTGCAGAGCGTGGCGCTGAAGGTCCAGGAGATCCAGCCGGCCGCGAACAGGAGCACCCACCAGCCGGGCCCGGCCAGCGGGATCAGCAGGCCGGGCAGCGCGAACACGGTCATCGACATCCAGGCGATGCGGGCCGAGCCGATCCGCCGGATGAGCGGCTGGGCCGTCACCCCGGCCACCACGCCGCCGATCGCGCCCAGGGCCAGCAGCACGCCGACGTAGGCGGGCCGCAGGTGCACGATCCTGATCAGGAACAGCGGGCCCAGGGTCTCGACCATGATCACGAAGAAGTTGGCCGAGCCGTTCCACGCCACGGCGTGGCGCAGGACCGGCTCGCGCAGGACGTAGCTGAGCCCGGCCCCGATCTCCTCACGGAACCTGGGCCGGGGTTTCGCGGCGCTGCTGGCCGGGCGGGCGCGTGGCTCGCGGCGGCGGATGGCCAGCAGGCAGGCGGCCGAGGCCGCGAACGACAGCGCGTCGCTGCCCATGGCCAGGGCCGCGCCGGCCACCCCGACCAGCAGCGCGCCCAGGCCGGGCCCGGCGATCTGGGCCAGCGACTGGGTCGTGCTGAGCTTGCCGTTGCCGTCCGTGAGCTGGTCGGGCGGCACCAGCACGGGCAGGTAGCTGGTGTAAGAGACCAGGAAGAAGACTTCGAGGACGCTGGTGGCCAGGGCCACCACGTAGAGCTGGCCCAGCGACAGGACCCCGGCCGCGTAGGCCAGCGGCACCGAGCCGATGACCACGATCTGGCCGACGTCGGAGGCCAGCATCAGGGTGCGCTTGGCCATCCGGTCGACCGCCACCCCGGCGGGCAGCGAGACGAGCAGGTAGGCGCTGGTGGTGGTGGCCGACAGCAGGCCGATCTGGAGGGTGGAGGCGTGCAGCGCGACGATGGCGACCAGCGGCAGGGCCAGGATGGTGACCTGCGAGCCGACCTGGCTGATGGCCTGCCCGCCCCACAGCAGCAGGAAATCACGGTGCCGCCAGAGCGTGGGGCGGGCGGCGGAGGGCATAAGGGCACAGTATTCGACACTGGCGGGGTGGTGACGATGGTGCGGCTGCGGCGGGTGTACGAGGAGCCCTCGCCCGAGGACGGTACCCGGGTGCTGGTCGACCGGCTGTGGCCGCGCGGGCTGACCAAGGAGAAGGCGGCCGTGGACGAGTGGGTCAAGGGCGTCGCGCCGTAGACCGAGCTGCGCCGGTGGTACGGGCATGACCCGGCCAGGTTCGAGGAGTTCCGGCGCCGCTACGAGCGCGAGCTGGACGGCCCGGAGCAGGCCGCGGCGCTGGCCGGGCTGCGGGATACGGCCGGCCGGCGGACCGTCACGTTGCTCACCGCCACCAAGGACATCGACTACAGCGAGGCGGCCGTGCTGGCCGGCCTGCTGGGCGGGGCGGACGGCTAGGACGCGTACCGGGCCCGGAGCGGGCCGACGACCTCGTCGGCCAGCACCGCGCGCAGCAGCCGCTGGGTGCCCTCGAAGTCACCGACCGGCGGCTGGTGCGGGTAGCGGCGCCGGGTCAGGTCCAGGTAGCGGCGCTGGTTGAGCTCGATCTGGACCGCGTCCACCTGAGGCTGGGCGGCGAAGCGGCGCACGGTCCAGCCGCCGGGGTAGCGGGTGTTGTGCAGCACCTTCAGCCCGCCCCCGGCCAGCGCGCCCGCCAGCAGCGCCATGACCTCGGGCCGGGCGGTCACGCCGTGCTGGTCGCCCAGGATGACGTCGCCGTCGGCCTCGGTGCCGAAGCTGTGCAGGTCCAGCAGCAGGATCCGGGGGAAGATGCCCAGCAGCCGGGCCAGGACGCGGTCCAGGGCCTGGTGGAACGGCGCGTGGGCCAGCCCGACCCGGTGGCTGATCTCGTCCGGGGTCAGCTCGCGCCGGTACACCGCCCGGCCGTTGGGCATCTGCGCGGCCACCACGGTGGACCGGAAGCTGCCATGCCCGGTGGCCGGGTCGCGGTTCACGTCGGCCACGAACCGGCTGTAGGTGGTGGTGATGGTGGTCACGCCCAGCTGGGGCAGGAAGTCGTAGAGCTCGGTGGTCAGCCAGTCCGACCACAGCATCTCGGGCCGGACGGCCAGGGCCTCGGTCAGCTCGGCCGGGAAGTCCCGGCCGCCGTGCGGCAGGCAGGCCACCACCGGGGCAGGGGGTCCGGCCGGCTCCAGCACCGACACGCCCCGCGACCCTGCCACACCGTCGATGTTAAGCCGGGTCTCGCCGGCGATCGCGCCGGGATAACTTGATGAAATGAGTCAAGCCCCCGATCAGCCGGGCGCCAGGAGCTGGGCCTGGCTCGGCTGGCTGCCCGCCTGGGTCTGGGACGCCATCCCGGTCGTGGTGCTCGCGGCCGGCATCGGCCTGAACGCCTCCATCGTCCGGCCATGGTCGCTGTTCACGGTGGCCTTCGGGCTGGTCGGGGTGGCCGCGCTGCTGCTCAGGCGGCGGGCGCCGCGCACGGTGTTCGGCATCAACGGGGCGGCCGGGTTCGCCGTGGTGGTGGCCGGCGACCCGATCGCGACCTCGGCGGTGCTGGCCGTGCTGGTCGCCCTGTACACCGTCGACACCCGGTGCAGTCGCCGCTGGTCGCTGGCGGCCAGCGCGGTGGCGTTCGCCGGCGCGGTGCTGGCCGAGGCGCTGACGGTCCCGCCGGGCAACCCGCTGGGCCTGGCCATCGCGCCCGCGGCCGTGATCACCGCCCTGTGGGTAATCGGCGACAACCTGCGGGTCCGCCGGACCTACGTGGCCGGGCTGGAGGAGCGCGCGGTCTGGGTGGACGAGCAGCGCGCGGCCGAGGCCCGCCGGGCGGCCGACAGCGAGCGGGCCCGGATCGCCCGCGAGCTCCACGATGTGGTGGCCCACCACGTGGCGGTGATGGCGGTCCAGGCGGGCGCGGCCCGGATGCTGAACGAGACCGTGGACGAGCCGACCCGCGAGCTGCTCGGGTCGATCGAGAACTCGGCCCACCAGGCCATGAGCGAGCTGCGCCGCCTGCTGGGCGTGCTGCGCCGCGAGGACGGTGTTCCTGACGCCGGCGGCCCGCGCAGCCCCGAGCCGCAGCCCGGCCTGGGCCAGCTCGGGCAGCTCATCGACCAGGTCCGCCAGGCCGGGCTGCCAGTGGAGCTGACCGTGGCGGGCGAGCCGCACCCGCTGCCCGGCTGGGTCGACCTGTCCGCTTACCGCATCGTCCAGGAGGCGCTGACCAACGTGCTCAAGCACGCCGGACCCATCGCGACCAGGGTCACGCTGAGCTACGCCCCGGCCGAGGTCACGCTGGCGGTGATCAACAGGCCGCCGCCGGAGCCGCCCGGCCGCACCGGCCAGCGGCCGGGCCACGGGCTGATCGGGATGCGGGAGCGGGTGGCGATGGCGGGCGGCGAGCTGCGGGCCGGGCCGACGGGCGACGGCGGGTTCGAGGTCTTCGCCCGGCTGCCGGCCGGGCTGGCGGCTGACCGGCAGCCCGAGCTGGCGTCTGACCGGCTGTCCGAGCTGGCGGCGGGCCGGCCGTGAGCCCCGTCAGAGTGCTGATCGCCGACGATCAGGCGCTGGTCCGGGCCGGGTTCCGCATGATCCTGGACTCGCAGGCCGACATCGAGGTGGTGGGCGAGGCAGCCGACGGGGCGCAGGCCATGACGCTGGCCGTCGAGCACCAGCCGGACGTGGTGCTGATGGATATCCGGATGCCGGGCCTGGACGGCATCGCCGCCACCAGGGCCCTGGTGGCCAGCGGCGCCGCCGCGGCCAGGGTCATCATCCTGACCACCTATGAGCTGGACGAGTACCTGTTCGAGGCGCTGCAGGCGGGCGCGTCGGGGTTCCTGCTCAAGGACGTGGTGCCCGAGGACCTGATCCGGGGCGTGCGGGTGGTGGCCGACGGCGGGGCGCTGCTGGCCCCGTCGGTCACCCAGACGCTGATCGCCGAGTTCGCGGGCCGGGCCCGGCGCAGTCAGGCGGCCGCGGCCGACCTGAGCGGCCTGACGCCCAGGGAGACCGAGATCCTGACCCTGATCGGGACCGGGCTGACCAACGGGCAGATCGCGGCCGAGCTGGTGATCAGCGAGAACACGGTCAAGACCCACGTGGCCAGGGTGTTCGACAAGCTGGGCATCCACGAGCGCGTCCAGGCGGTGATCATCGCCTTCGACACCGGCCTGGTCACCCCGCAGAGCCGCTGAAGCGCCTGTGGATGTCCCGTTGCCTACCCTGGGAGGTAGGCAACGGGACATCCACGAGCTTGATCAGCCGAAGTCGGCGGCCAGCTGGGCGAAGTCGGGGGTGCCCAGGCCGGTGCCGGCGTTGAACAGGTTGCCCGTGGTGCCGGTGTAGTACAGGTTGTCGTTGCTGGTGCCCGACTGGTCCAGGGGCGTGAACGGGGAGCCGCCGCGGGCCGCGAAGCGGTAGATGGACGGGTTCCAGAACCCCACCCGGTGGCCCACCGCGGAGTCGATCACCGCCGTCGTCCCGGCCAGCTGCGGGGCCACGAAGCTGGTGCCGCCCCAGCCGGTCTCCAGCGGGCTGCCGCTGAACCCGGTGAAGTACTCCTCGTAGCCGGTGTACGGGTCGGCGTCGGCGGACAGGTCGGGCACCGCCCGGCCCGTGCCGGTGCCGGTGCTCACGGCGGGCGCGGCGGTCAGGTTCCACTTCGTCGGCAGCCGCACGCTGTCCTTGCTGACGAAGTCGGTCGGGGTCAGGTACTTCACCGCGCTGAAGTTGTGCACGTTCAGCCAGTGGGCCTGGTAGAAGGGCGTGGCCTCATCGGCGCTGAAGCCGCCGCCCCCGCCCGCGATGTACTGCTCGGCGAACGACTTCTCCGAGCCGGCGCCGAGCTTCTTCCAGTCCGGCCACAGCCAGTCCCAGCCCCAGGCCCGCTCGCTGCCCACGGTCGCGCTGACCCCGGCGGCCACCGGGATCGTGCCGGGCAGCGTGGTGCCGCCCGCGTCGGTGGTGTACGGGCTCGAGCCGGGCTCGTCAACCGACAGGTTGGTCGAGCCCTGGTCGGCGAAGGCGTCGTAGGCGCCATCGTCCCCGGCCGCGATGAACGAGCTCTGGCCCTGCGCGGCCAGCTCGAGGAAGATCTCGTTGAAGGCCTGGGCGTAGTGCGCGGACTCCTTGCGGGCCGCGGCGTTGAAGTCGATGAACGTCTCGGAGTCACCCCAGCTCGACGAGACCGCGCTGGCCTGGTCCTGGCTGGCCGCGGTGGCGAAGGCGTCGAGGAATCCGCCGTCGGTGTTGGGGGCCTGGTACACGTCGACGTTCGCGTCCGGGGCCAGGGCACCGGACTGCTCGACGTCCAGCGTGGTCTCGCCCGAGCCCGCGGCCTGGCTGACCTTGCCCGCCCCGCCGTCCACGTTGTCCAGGCTGATCCGGCTGGCCTTGGTCTTGATCTTGAGCGTGGCGGACCAGAAGTGGGTGGCGTCCGAGGCCCGCATGCTGGCCAGCGTGACGATGCCGAGGTGCTGGCCCTGGCCCAGGTGACCGGCCTGCTGCAGCGGGCTCAGGTGATAGCGGCGGGCGAAGTCGGCCGGGGTCAGGGTGCCCTTCTGGGTGGCGGCCGGACGCGCGCCGCGGGGCAGCGCCGGGGTGTGCACGGCGTTGCTGACGGCGGCCGGGTAGGCGGTCAGGCCCAGCACCGACAGCACGATCCGGCCCACCCGGGTGGGCAGGGTGGCGGGCTGCGCGGTCCCGGCGAAGGTGGCCGCGGGCCGGGCCAGGTGGCCGTGGCGGGCAGCCACGGCGCTCAGCTTGTACTCGTGCTGGCGGACGCGCAGCGCCCGGTTGTAGCTGGCCACGGTGCCGGTGGTGGACACGTCCAGGTGGTCGGCCAGCACGTGGCAGGTGATGCCGTGCCTCCTCAGGTACGTCACCAGCGCGTCGATGCTGGCGCTGGTCTGGCCGTAGGTCCTCGCGAACTGGCTCGTCGTCAGGTAGCTGCCCGTCCCGCCGCTGACCACCCTGGCCCGCAGCGAGCCCAGGTTCCGCGCGTTGAGGACGAAGGAGACCTGCTCCTTCTTGCTCGCCGCGGCCTGGCCGACCAC
>Ga0102924_1002634_pt1 | contig 19416 bp, 14 predicted proteins | sample PaiPotPPM11metaG_FD_80116 | JGI IMG/M metagenome (GOLD analysis project Ga0102924, IMG submission 80116) | Iron sulfur acid spring bacterial and archeal communities from Banff, Canada, to study Microbial Dark Matter (Phase II) - Paint Pots PPM... ...
ATCACTGATGACGGCCGTGATCTGCTTCAGCATTCCGAAGCGGTCATCGCAGAAGACGGTGAGCTTAACCGGAAACGAAACCGGCGCGCCTTCTTCTTTCCCCCACTCGACCTCGATTCGCCGCTCCGGTTCGTACATCAGGTTGAGCACGTTCGGGCAGTTCACCGAATGCACAGCGACGCCTTTACCGCGCGTCACGTAGCCAACCACTGACTCTCCGCGAATAGGATTACAGCACCGGGCGCGATAAACGAGAAGGTCGCCGTGGCCCTTTACGCGGATGGCGCTGCTGTGGTCTCCGCCAAAGACGCGGCGCACGACGCTGCCAATGCTGGAATCTTCATCGGCAGGAGTCGCTGTAGTTTCGGAAACCGGCGTGAGTTTTCCCAACACCTGCCGCGCCGAATATTTGCCGTATCCGATGGCCGCCATTAGATCGTCAGGCTGACCGAGCCCGTAGTCGGAGGCGATCCGCTGGAAATCTTGCTCCTTGATGTCCTTGAGCGAAATGCGGTATTTGCGCGCTTCCTTGTCGATCAACTTCCTGCCGATTTCAATTGCCCGCTCGCGCTGATGAACATTCAGCCAATGCTTAATTTTGTTACGCGCGCGCGATGAGCGCACTACGCTCAACCAATCGCGGCTGGGCTTGTGCGCGGGCTGAGTGATGATTTCAACGATGTCGCCACTGTGCAGCTTGTGGCGCAGCGGCACCATGCGGCCGTTGACTTTGGCGCCGACGCAGGTGTGCCCGACTTCGGTGTGAATGGTGTAGGCGAAATCAATCGGTGTGGACTCGCGCGGTAGGACTACAACTTTGCCCTTCGGGGTGAAGGTGTAAACCTCTTCTGGATAAAGATCGATCTTGAGCGTAGAAAGAAATTCGTTGGGATCGGAGACGTCGCGCTGCCACTCGACTACCTGCCGCAACCAGGCGAGACGTTCTTCATCTTTGACTGACACCGGGCCGTCTTTGTATTTCCAGTGCGCCGCAATTCCTTCCTCCGCCATGCGGTGCATCTCCTCGGTGCGAATCTGAATCTCGAAGCTGGTGCCGGCTTCGGTTATCACCGACGTATGCAGCGATTGATACAAATTCGGCCGCGGCATGGCAATGAAGTCTTTGATCCGGCCTGGAACCGGTCTCCACATATTGTGAACGATGCCAAGCACCCCGTAGCAATCTTGCACGGATCGCGTAATCACGCGCATGGCGTAGAGGTCGTAAACCTGGTCGACCGAGATGCGCTGCTTAATCAGCTTCTTGTGAATGCTGTAAAGGCGCTTGATGCGGCTTTCGACCTTCGCGGTAATACCCGCTTCGCGGAGCTTGTCGCTGAGTTCGCGCTCGATCCCGGCGAGAAAATGCTCACCCTTTTTACGGCGGGCTTCCACCGCGTCATGAACTTGCTGATAACCAATTGGATCGAGATAACGGAAACCAAGATCTTCCAGCTCGCCGCGGATTTTGCCCATGCCGAGCCGATGGGCTATGGGGCCATAGATGTCGAGAGTTTCACGCGCAATTTTTTGTTGGCGATCGGGAGGCAGGTGCTCCAGCGTGCGCATGTTGTGCAGGCGGTCGGCGAGCTTGATGAGCACCACGCGGATGTCGTCCACCATAGCCAACATCATCTTGCGCAGGTTCTCTGCTTGCTGTTCTTCCTGCGACGAGAAGTCGATCTGGCTGATTTTGGTGACGCCCTCGACAATGTGCGCCACTTGTTCGCCGAATTCTTTGCGGATGTCAACAATCGTGATGGAAGTGTCTTCGACGGAATCGTGCAGCAGCCCCGCCGCCACGGAAACCGCGTCCATCTTCATTTCAGCGAGCACCAAGGCAACTTCGAGGGGATGTACGAGATACGGTTCGCCGGAGGCGCGTTGCTGGCCGGAATGGTAGCGTTGAGAAAATTCGTAGGCTTTGCGGATCAGCTCCAAGTCGTCGTTAGGACGGTTCTCGCGCATGTCCCGCAACAGCTCGCGGAACTTCGTCACCGTGAGCACGTTGGTCGCGATTTGTTCGCGCAGGGTCGTCATTTGCGGTACAGCCCGCCGGAAGGAAGGCCTGTGTGGCGCGGGCGACCTCGCCCGCGAGTCAAAGGCAAGCAGCAAAACCGGTGGCCGGTTCCCTTGTTTCTGATTATATCGGCGATTGAGAAGGGCTAGGGTCAAAGGGAACGGGAAGGGCACGAGTTCACTCGTGCCACCCTGGTAGTTACCAAAAAGCGGCTTCGAGCCGCTGAGGTGTTTATTGGGAAGCCATATGACTTCGCCTCAGGGGCTAAAGCCCAACCAACATCGCGACGTGTGGCACGAGTAAACTCGTGCCCTTCCCATATGTGGTTGCACAATTGCCACGTGTGAACACGTGTCGTCCCGTCGGGACTCGGGTTTGCTCAACTCGTTACCCAACGCTCACGCGCTGGGCTATCTAAATTTCGCCCTTGCGGGCTGGGATTGTGCTCGGCTTCTGGGTTTGTGCTTTCCTCGCATCTCGGAATTCACTGAGCGGACAGCCGAAGGCTGTCACCCATGCGTTCAGAGGCGAAGTAGAATTCGTCCGTGTCCCGAATTCTTATCAGCGGCGGTTCTGGATTGATCGGGTCAGCTCTCGCGCCCACGCTGGAATCTCACGGAAACGAAGTCACTCGCCTGGTGCGGCGACCGACCGGAAACGGCAATGAGTTGCAATGGGACCCCATGCACGAAGTTTCTCCTGAGTTGGTCTCGGGGTTCGATGCTGTGATCCATCTCTCAGGGGAAAGCGTTGCGGGACGCTGGACGGCGGAAAAGAAGCGCCGCATACGCGAGAGCCGGGTCGTAGGCACAAACAATTTGTCGCGGGCGCTCGCGAAAGCTGAGAGGCCGCCGCGCACATTCATCTGCGCTTCGGCGATCGGATTCTATGGCGACCGCGGCGACGAAGTCTTGACTGAAGAAAGTCCGCCGGGTACGGGGTTTTTGCCGGAGGTCTGCCGCGAATGGGAGGCGGCAACGGACCCAACTGGGCGCGTCGGAACCCGAACCGTGAATCTTCGATTCGGAATAGTCTTGAGTCCGTACGGCGGCGCACTGAAAGAGATGCTGCCGCCATTCCGCCTCGGCCTTGGGGGAAGGATCGGCAGCGGGCGCCAGTGGTATAGCTGGATCCATATCGGTGATGCCGTGTCGGCGGTCATGCACATTCTGCAAGAGGAATCGTTCCGAGGCCCGATCAACATGACCGCGCCGACTCCCGTGACCAATGCGGAGTTCACCAAGACTCTAGGGTCTACGCTCCAGCGTCCGGCCGTTTTTGCGGTGCCGAAGTTTGCGGCGAAGCTGGCCTTTGGAGAATTTGCTGAAGAAGGCTTGCTAGCGAGCGCGCGAGTAATCCCGAGGAAGTTGCGCGATAGTGGATTTGAGTTTCGCTATCCGGAGCTCAGTGCGGCATTAGTCGATCTGATCCGACCTTAAAGTAAAGGCCGCACGCTGTTGTTCGCTTTCCTCAGAAAACGTAGGGGCGGACGCCCTCGTCCGCCCGACCCCGGACGAGGGCGTCCGGGGCTACGTGGTTCGGGGTCGGGGCGAAGGTTCGCGGTTAATCTCTACTTCCCTCGTGCCTTCGCGAACTGCTCGACGCGCTGATGCACGTTGAGGACGTGCTTCGGAAGTGGCAAACGGCTGCCTTCCTCCAAGAGAGGAATTAGCTTGTCGAACTCTGGGCCGGAGTGCGAGCCGGTCACGACGATGCGGATGGGATGGAACAGTTCTTTGCCCTTCGCTCCCGTCTCCGCTTTGACTTCGTTCACAATCTTCTTAAACTGCTCAGGCGTAAGCTTTCCGTCGCGCGCAGATTCATCCTCCAGAATTTTGAAGGTGAACCGCGACAGCACGGCATCGGTGTGCGACCAGGCAAGCACCTCGGCGTGTTCGGAGTTCGCAAGCGCCGCCTTAGCGTCATAGTTCAAGATGAGCGCGGCCCTCTCAGGTAATTGATCAAGGCGATCGACAGACGGTAACAGAAGCGTCAACATTCGGTCGAACCAATCCTCCATTCCGGAATCAAAAGGCTTCGCCAGTAGTCCGGCATCTTCAAAGTAGAGCCTTGCTACTGTCGCCAGCCGCTCTACAGGCTCTTGTTTGATGTAATGCCGATTGAGCCAGTACAGCTTCTCCATGTCGAAGACCGCGGGAGATGGCGTGACCCGCTCAAGCGAAAATTCCTTGATCAACTGCTGCGGAGAAAATATCTCTCGCGTGCCTCCAGTCGGCGCCCAACCCAGCAGCGCCAGGTAGTTGACCAGCGCTTCGGGCAGAACTCCCATGTCGCGGAAGTTGCCGATCGAAGTTGCTCCATGGCGTTTGGACAGCCGCTCACGATCGGCGCCGAGGATGGTTGAAAGGTGAGCGAACTCCGGCACCGGCCAGCCCAGCGCTTCATACAGCGCAACCTGCTTGGGAGTGTTGGAAAGATGGTCGTCACCACGGATGACGTGCGTGATCTTCATTAGCGCGTCGTCGATCACCACCACATAGTTGTAAACCGGCATTCCCGAGGAACGCAGAATGATTGGATCACTTACGACTTCGTTCGAAAACTCGACGTCCCCGTGAACAACGTCATGAAAGCGAATCGGGTGCTCGGGAATGCGGAGACGAATTGCGCACGATTCGCCGGCCGTCCGCCGGCGCTGGGCTTCTGCTGGATCGATGGCGCGGCATTTTCCGGAATAGATCGGCTGACGGTGCTCAGCGGTGGCGCGGTCGCGGTCTTTCTGCAGCTCTTCTTCGGTGCAGAAGCACAGGTAAGCTTTGTGTTCACTTAATAATCTTTCGGCGTGTTCGCGGTAGATCGGCAGCCGGTCCGATTGCCGGTAGGGGCCAAATGCGCCGCCGACGTCGGGACCTTCGTCCCAATCAAGCCCCAGCCATTTCAAATCAGCGATGAGCTGGTCTTCAAAACGGGCTTCGCTGCGATCGACGTCGGTGTCTTCGATGCGGAGGACCATGGTTCCGCCTTTTTGCCGCGCGAAGAGCCAGTTGAAGAGTGCCGTACGCGCATTGCCAACATGCAGATGGCCGGTGGGTGAGGGAGCGAATCGTACGCGAACGGAAGGCGATAGAGCCACGAATTGATGTTAGCAAATCGCTACACGAGATAATTCCCACCCTTTGAAAACCGCAAAGGGTGGGGCAGCCTCGCACTAGACTCAGATTAGTTTCGAGGCGCTAAATGCGTGCGCGTGAGGCGGTCGTGCCAACAGAGCTGGTCTTCATCGAAAAAGCACCATACGTATCCAAGGCCGAGCGAAATACAGGAGAGGAGGGATGCCAGCACACGCCATCGCCGCAAGGCTCTTGGCGCCGGAGATCCATCAAAGCGGGTAATCTTCATTCGGGCGGCGCGCAATCCCGGCGTGGTCCCACAGAAGATGAGAAAGGCCGACTGATAGGCGATCCATAAAATTCCCATAAGTGCAGCCGCCATTTCGACCGCTGCGCGCATCTGTGGAAGAGAAGAGTTGAATCGCAAGAACATGTATCCGAAAATCGCCAGTGCCGCCGCGACAACAACGCCGTCTGCGGCAGCGGCGAATACTTTGCGCGAAAGCGTGGCCGTTTGCAGCGGCATATCGACCCCGGGCTGCCGTTCAGGTTCGGGTTCGCGGGAGGGTTCGATGAGAATGCCTCCCAGCGCCGGCGGCGGAGGCAGGAGTTCCGGGGCCTCCATAATGCGAGGTCGATCGATCATCGGCTCGGCGAGCTCATCCCGATTGAATGGAAGAGTACCGGGCCGCGGGAACTCCAACACTCGGGCTGTGGATTCGGTCGTCGCCGGCACCGAACCGCGCGGCTCCATCCGGGGAATCTGTTCCGGAGTGAATAAACTTAGCGTAGCAAAAGATCCGCGGTCGGCAATTGACTTGGGCGGCGCGTCCAGTTTCCAGGAGTGGCCCGAATCAAATTGCAACTGCAGCGACGGGTAGCGCTCCTTGCGGGGCTTGAGCGTCTTATAGTTCTTTACTTTGGCACTGACCTGATCTCGCCAATCGGATCCGGGTTGCTGTTCGATCGGCGAGGTCACAGCCGAGGCTTGACGTGAGTTATCTGCGGGAGAACTCACTTCAATTGGATTTTGCTGGATATGCGGGTCAGCAGTTGACCAGCGGTTCGCCTGTTCCTCCAACTTTGTTGGATCATTCTTCTTTGAAGCAGCCCGCGGCGAATCATTCCGCGTTGAATCATGGGGCGAATCAACCACAAAGTCGGGTCCGTTTGCCTCGCAATCCAGGCTGGCGGAAAATTCCTCTTCGCTGGTGTCCAGAACTTCAGGATCGAAGTAGGTTTCCTGCGATGAAGAATCGGATTGGGTTTCGGGTGAATTCATGCCTATACTGCAAGGTGATCATCAGCCGGGCGTTTTTCTCCGCGGATAGCGAACGTGTTAACTTCGCGAAGCAAACGTTCTGCCGTGGTTATCGTACGCTGCAAATGCGTCCTCTTCGATTGCTTATCACGGCACCCTTGCTTTGTCATCTGCTACTCGCGCCGCCCCTAGTTACCAGCCAGTTGCATCCGGAGTCGAACACGGCACAAACTTTGCCGAATGCACCTTCGGGCAGGCCGAGCGTTCCGGTCACCATCCAGGCGCTCGAACAGGAAAAGGATGGAGCGGTTTACAAGCTGCGCGGCAAAGTGAAAGTTGATTACGGGACCTACATCATTTTTGCAGACCGGGCTACCTACAATTCCGATACCGGGGAGGTTGAGGGCGAGGGCAACCTTCTGCTCGAAGGCGGCCCCAACAATGAGCACATCGAAGCAGCGCGCGGCAAATACAACGTGGAGAACGAAACTGGCAGGTTCGAGGATGCAGTTGGGAGCGTGGGTTTTCACCTGCGCAACCGCCATAACGTCTTTACCACGACAAATCCGTTTTTCTTTTCCGGGCACGTGGTCGAAAAGCTCGGGCCCGATCACTACGTGGTCACCGACGGGACGGTGACCACGTGCGAGTTACCTCGTCCTAAGTGGGAATTTGCCGCGCATCGAGTGAATATTGAGGTCGGCGCGCACGCAACTATTTATTACAGCAACTTCCGGCTGGAAGGCATCCCGATCCTGTATTTTCCGTTTGCAACGCATCCCCTGCAGAAGAACCCCAGGGAGTCGGGGTTTCTTATCCCTAGTGTCGGCGAGTCTTCAACCCGCGGCTATACGGCGGGTGAAGCTGTTTTTTGGGCGATCAATCGCAGTATGGACCTGCTGGCCGGAGCCGAATATTTTTCCAAGCGCGGCTGGGCGCCGGATGCGGAATTCCGTGCGCGTCCCACAGACAACTCCTTCTTTGACCTTGCGTATTACAGCGTTTTCGATCGCGGATTGAACGGCGTGAACCAGGGCGGGACTGAAGTCCGGCTGAACACTGAAGGAGAATTTACGCCCACTTTTCGCGGCGTGGCGAACATCGACTATCTCAGCTCGTATCTCTTCCGGCTGGCATTCAGCGATGTATTCGCGCTGGCGGTGAACTCGGAAGTCCGCTCGCAGGCCTTTCTGTCCAATACGAATGGCGCCTTTTTTCTCAACGCTATCGCCAGCCGTTACCAGGATTTCCAGAGCACGACTCCAGGGGACGTAATCACAATTCTGCACGCTCCCAGTGTTGAAGTCTCTAGCATTGACCAACAGCTTGGGAGAACACCGTTCCATGGCAGCTTCGACTTTGATGGCGAGGGCCTCTCACGAAGCGAGCCTGGGTTCAGAACTGCGCCTTTGCTAGGGCGATTCGATCTGAACCCGGTCATCGCACTGCCGCGGTTTTTTCACGGTTGGAGTTTTCGTCCCGAGCTTTCGCTGCGGGACACCATCTACACGCAGCAACTCAATCCGGCTGGCGGCACAGGTCTGACACAGGTGGGCACTGCCGTATCGAATACTCTGAACCGGAAATCGCTCGAAGGCTCGGTGGAACTACGGCCACCTGCGCTCGATCGCATTTTTGACCACGAGTTCTTGGGCCGCAAGTGGAAGCACGTGGTTGAGCCGCGGATAGTGTATGACTACGTCACCGGAGTGAGTAATTTTTCACGCATCCTGCGCTTTGACGATCGCGACATTCTTAGTGATACCAATGAGGTCGAGTATGGAGTTGTGAACCACCTTTATGCGAAGCGTACCTCGCCGCGCGACGAGAATTGCTCGCCAGTAGGAATGCCCGCGCTGGTCGTTGGGGGCGCACCAGCGCCGAACCATATTCCTTGGGAGCGCGATCGTGGCCTGCCGCAACCCAGTTCGCAACAGCCCAGCCCGCAGCAACCTAGCACGGAGCAACCCAGCTCGGAGCAACCCAGCTCGGAGCAGCCCAGTACGGAGCAACCCGGTCCGCAACAGCCCGGCCGGCGGCAGACCTGTCCCCCGCAACCGGATACAAGGGAGATCGTAAGCTGGGAACTAGCGCAGAAATATTTTCTGGATCCGACGTTTGGGGGCGCGCTAATCCCGGGCAGGAGCAACGTCTTCACCAGCACGATCGATCTGACGGGGATCGCGTTCCTAACCGAGCCGCGGCACCTTTCGCCACTGATCTCCCGCCTGCGGATTGGAACGACTCGCAGCAGTGATCTGGAGTGGGATGCGGATTACGATTTTCTAGCGGGACGGGCCAACTCCAGTACCTTCCTGTTCAATTACCATTTCGGCCTTTTCACAATTGGCGTGGGCGATGCTTTTCTGAACGTGCCGGGCGAGATTACAAATACCAGCGTGGCCCCAGTGGCGGAAAAGTTCAATCAGTTCCGCACAGGCTTGGGATATGGAAGCGGGGGAAGACGCGGCTTCAGTGTCGCAACCAGCTTAGGATTCGATGCTGAAATTGGACAGGTGCAATACGGTGCCGTCCAAATGGCATATAACTGGGACTGTTGCGGCGTAAATGTGGAATACCGGCGTTTCGCTTTGGCTACGATTCGAAATGAAAACCAGTACCGGTTCACCTTTTCGCTGGCCAACATCGCGTCGTTCGGAACCATGAGGCGCGGAGAACGGCTTTTTTGATCGCAACTTTGATCGCAACTTTGGTCGCAACCCAGACGCGATTTTTGGCATAACATATCTGCATGGCATTCTTAGCCGAACTGGTCGAAAAACGGGCTGCGCTCGAACACGAGCTTCGCTCCTTGGGCCGCGTGCTAGTTGCGTACTCGGGCGGGGCGGACTCCGCGTTTCTTGCCTGGGCCGCGCATCAGGCGCTGGGGGCGAAAATGCTGGCCGTCATCGCCGATTCGCCGAGCCTTGCGCGTTACCAGCTTGCTGACGCTATTGATTTCGCGCGCGAGCAGAATATCCCCCTCGAGATCATCCACACGCAGGAACTCCACCGTCCCGAGTACGTTCGCAACGACGGGGCGCGGTGTTTTCATTGCAAAGACGAACTTTTTGGCACGATGCAGGGGTTCGCCGAGGCGCACGATTTTCAGACAATTGCGTACGGCATAAATCTGGACGACAAAGGTGACTTTCGTCCTGGCCAGGCCGCGGCCGTCCAACATAATGTGGCGGCGCCACTCCTCAACGCAAAGCTCGGCAAGGAAGAAATTCGCTACTTGGCGCGCGAAGCCGGGCTGCGCATCTGGGACAAACCCGCTTCCGCGTGCCTTTCTTCGCGGATTGAATACGGCCTTGCGGTCACGACGGAGGCGCTAACGGCGGTTGAGCAAGGCGAAGATGCGCTCCGGCAGCTTGGGTTTCGCCAATTTCGCGTGCGCCACCACGGTGACATTGCGCGTATAGAAATTGCGCGCGACGAGATGCTCCGAGCGATGACGCCAGAAATGGCGACCGAGTTTACTCGTATTTTTAAGAAGCTTGGATTCAAGTTCGTGACTCTCGACTTGGAAGGGTTCCGCTCCGGCTCGATGAATGCGCTGCTCCCTGCGGAACAGATTGTCCGCGCCGGTTAGGTCTTTCGCATACGGCCACCGATCGTCAATCTCCAGCTGTGAGATAATTTTCATCACACTCAATGTTTAGGCGGTTTCTGGTGATATCGTGCAAGCGCGCTCTTCTCCTTTTGTTCCTAACTTCTTTGGCCTGTGCAGCGCAGGTTGCTCCCGCGGACATCTCGCAGCGAATCGAGCGCCAGCTTCGTGCCTACTATGATCTTCCCGAGACGGTCAAAGTAACCATCTCAGCGCCACACCCGAGCGACTTCCCGAACTATGACGGCTACACCGTCACCCTTGAGGGCAGCAGCGATAAGAAGACCTTCGAATTTCTGCTCTCCAAAGATCAGAAGACTTTGATCCGCATGACGAAGATGGATATGACTAAGGATCCGTATGCCGAGAACATGAAGAAAATTGACATTAAAGACCGTCCGGTTCGCGGAAATCGAAATGCCAAAGTTGTCGTCGTTAACTATGACGATTTTGAATGCCCATTTTGCTCGCGCGCACACCAAACCCTGTTTCCGGAGCTACTGAAGGAGTACGGCGACCGGGTAGCGTTCGTCTACAAGGATTTTCCGCTGGCTGACATACACCCGTGGGCAATACACGCAGCGGTGGATGCGAATTGCCTGGCAGGGCTGAACAATGACGCGTATTGGGATTTTGCTGATTACATCCACGGCAACCAGGCGACGGTTAATTCGGAGAAGGGCCGCGACAATCAGTTTGCCGCGCTCGACCGCATTACCTTGACCGAGGGCGCCAAATTCAATGTGGACACGGCGAAATTGCAAGCTTGCATGAAGCAGAAAAAAGAAGAGGCTGTGACCGCATCGGTGAAAGAGGGCGAATCCCTCGGGGTCGATGGAACGCCAACGATGTTCGTCAACGGGCGAATGCTGAACGGCGCGCGATCAATCGAGGAACTCCGTGCCGCCCTTGATAATGCCTTGCAACAGGCGGGCGTTGCTGCGCCTTCGCATCCCACGGCTTTGGTTAATCCGCCTGCGCAATCGGGAAACAGCGCGACACGGTGAATGGCCAAGAACGGAGAAACATTGGATCCAGGAGTCATTGCTAAGAAAATATTTTTGCCGAGCGCCACGCTGATGTTGGCGGCGCTTGCAGTCTCGTGCGGACTGAAGACGCCGGGCAATGACATTGCCGCCACCGTGGATGGCGAGAAAATTTACCGCGCGGACGTCGAGAGGTATTTCCAAAATCAAACTGCAGGATCGAACCAGCCGCTAAGCGACGAACAAGCTACCGGTTTGCGCCTGAGTATTGTTGAAAACTTGATCGAAAACCAAATCCTCATGCATCGCGCGGGCAAGCTCGGCTTGCTTGCTACAGACGACGAAGTGGAGCGCCGGCTCAAAGAGATTCGGTCGCCCTATACAGACCAGGAGTTCGTGCAAAGGCTGCAGGAGCGCAAGCTTTCGCTCGACGACATTAAACGCGAGATCCGCCGTTCGCTTACCGCCGAGAAGGTCGTCAATAAAGAGATCACGTCCAAAATCAACATCACCGACCAGGACATCGGCGACTATTACAGCGAACACAAGTCGGAGTTCAATCTCATCGAGCCGAAGTATCACTTGGCGCATATCCTGGTGACCACTTCGCCCGACCCTCAAGGGCAGGATCCCAACAAGGCCCGGAACGAAGCTGACGCGCGAAAGAAAATCGATAGCGTTCTGGCACGCTTGCAAGCAGGCGAGGACTTTTCATCGCTGGCCGCGACCTACTCGGAAGACACCGCCACTTCAGCAAACGGCGGAGACATCGGCATTGTGCCCGAGTCCGCGCTCAAGCAGACCGACGTCGCCACGCGCGAGAGTGTAATGAAACTCAAGCCCGGACAGTACACGCCGGTTATCCCTCTCGGGAGTCCCACCGGGAGGCAGATCGCCGCGTTTCAAATCGTAAAGCTGATCTCGATCGAACCAGCTGGATTGCGTGACATTTCGGACCAACACGTGAAACAGGAAATCCGGCAAAAACTGCAGGACCGGCGCGAGCAACTTCTAAAAACGGCCTATTACGACGTCATGCGCGATCGGGCGAAAATCGAAAACTACTATGCGCAGCAGGTGCTCAATGCAGGGGGCGCTGCTCACTGATTAGATATTTGGTTCCTATTCCGCTTGTCACGCGCTGAGGGCTGCAGATCCTCCTCGTTTTTCATTCAATTATCGCCAGTACTTCTCCTGCGACCACGTTCGCGCCTTCACGCACGAGCAATTTCTTTAGTTGACCTTCCTTTGCCGATCGAACTTCGTTCTGCATCTTCATGGCTTCAATTACCAGGATGCCCTGCCCAGCGGCAATTTGGTCACCTACGCTGGCGATAATTCGAACTACTTTGCCGGGCATGGAAGCTGTCAGCTTCTGTTCGCCGGCCTCTGCGAGACCGTCACGCTTTCTGGTGCGAAGCGATCGCGGGTCCCGCACGAAGCATTCATAGGCTCTGCCGCGAACAAACATCCGCAGGCTTTCTCCTATCCGCTCATGTCTCACGTCGAAAGATTCTCCGTTCACAATGAGAGACAGCCCATCTGACCCTAGCTGGGCGTAGCTGACCTGAATTTCGCGGCCATCCAGCCGGATATTGCAATGGACTTCATTGCTGCGGTTTGCAATCGGCTGGTGCTGCGTGCGCTCGGATGACGCACTAGACGCGCGTTCTATTTCAATTTGATGGCTTCTGCCGCCTATGCTCACCTCGTAGAGGATCATCCGTTATTCCATGGCCTCATTGCGCGCAGCTTGTTTCCACGCTGACGGCGCGGCGGTTCGGGCCCTCTCCCGTTTCTCGTTCGCGGGATCAATGCTCCACGAAATAGCGGCGGCAAGGATCGCAATTTCTTCTTCACGTTTACTGCCGGCCGGCGCCGGTTGGCGTGACAGGCGCGTCAAATATCCGGTGTCAGTCTTTGCAGCGAGAAATTCCGGATCTGCGAGAATGCGACGGAAGAGCTGCAGGTTTGTCTTTACTCCCCCAACCACGTACTCACCTATTGCCCGCTGCATTCGGGCAATTGCCTCAGAACGGTCTCTACCATAGGCGATCAGTTTCGAGAGCAGCGGATCGTATTCGACTGGCACGTTCCATCCCTGGTAGATTCCGCTATCCAGGCGGATCCCCGGCCCTGCCGGCTCGGTCAAAGAAGAGATCGGCCCCGGACTGGGGAAAAAGTTGTTCTCCGAGTCCTCGGCATAGACGCGGCATTCGATCGCATGGCCACGAAGCTGGACGCTCTCCTGCGTAAACGGCAACTTCTCGCCCGCCGCAATGCGAATCTGCAAGTGGACCAAATCGAGTCCAGTAACAAGCTCGGTCACCGGATGTTCCACCTGCAACCGGGTATTCATTTCGAGGAAATAGAAGTCGCCTTTCGCGTCGGCGAGGAACTCGATGGTTCCGGCATTGGTATATCCGGCGGCCTGTGCGGCCCGCACCGCGGTTTCCCCCATCCGTCGGCGTATTTCTGGCGTTACTGCAGCAGACGGCGATTCCTCGAGCACCTTCTGATGCCGACGCTGGATCGAGCATTCGCGCTCTCCGAGATAGACGCAGTTACCATGCTCGTCCGCGAGTATCTGCATTTCGATGTGGCGCGGGTCGGTAATGGCTTTTTCGAGATAGACCTCGTCATCGCCAAACGCGCGCCGCGCCTCACTACGTGCCGCCTCAAGGCTCGACGCCAGCTCTGATTCGTTGGCTACGAATCGCATGCCTTTGCCACCGCCGCCAGCTGCGGCCTTCAGCATGACGGGATAGCCAAATTTCGAGGCGGTCTCGCGCGCAGCCGCCAGGGACTCTAACCCGCGCGACGATCCGGGAACAAATGGCACACCCGCTTTCTCCATTTGCTGGCGTGCTCGGGTCTTCGAACCCATAAGGTCGATGGACTCGGGCGAGGGCCCAATAAATTTTATTCCCGCGTCTCCGCAAGCTCGCGCAAACACTGCGTTTTCCGATAGGAATCCATAACCGGGATGGATTGCGTCAGCTCCGCAGCGCGCCGCGGCACCGATAATGCGTTCAATGTTCAGGTAAGATTCGGCTGCAGGAGCGGGCCCGATGGCGTACGCTTCATCCGCTTTCAGCACATGCAACGAGGTGCGGTCTGCATCCGAGTAAACGGCAGCCGCGGTAATGCCGAGCTCGTGACATGCGCGGATGAGCCGCACGGCAATCTCGCCGCGGTTGGCAATCAAGATTTTCTTGAAGGATTTGCGCACGCTGCTTCGATGCTCGCTGGATCAGCCGAAGTCTTTGTTCTTGACTTCGCCTAATCCCATTGCTGGCCTAATAAAACGGAACTTCGTACTATAAGCATTCTCCATCATGATCTCCAGTGAGAAGCCCGCCAACCCGGAGTCTATCTCAGCTCCGCAGCGCGGACTGGGCCAGCAACTGGTGGCGGCTGCTCCCGCACTCCTGATTTTCGGAGGGCTGATCGCACGACTGATCAGTGCGCATTCCAAGTTCCTGAACGCCGACGAAGCCATGCACTACTTGCTGGCGATGCAGCCTACGTTAGGCGATACGTATCGCGCCAGCCTAGGCACTGCACATCCTCCGTTGCTGATTATTCTTCTGCATTACTGGGCGATGATTTTACACTCGGAGTTTTTTCTACGGCTACCGTCTGTGCTCGCCGGAACGGCTGCCGGATGGTTCCTCTACACATGGCTACGCGATGCAATCGATCATGCGACCGCGCTGGTAGCATTAAGCCTCCTGCTGTTTTCGCCAGCGTTGATCGATACCTCGGCTGAGGTCCGGCAGTACGCTTTGTTGCTTTGCTTCATTTCGGCAACGTTATATTTCCTTGACCGTGCCTTCGGGGAAAATTCGCCCGGGCTGATGGTTGCGTCGGCGATGGCATTATATTTGGCGCTGCTGACCCATTATGCTGCGCTGATTTTTGCAGTGAGTGTCGCCGTTTACGGTCTGCTCCGGATCGCGACGATGCGTCCGAAACGGCCGCTGGTCCTGGCTTGGATTACGGCTCAAGCCGGCTGCGTAGCCATCGCTGTCTTTCTATGGAGGACGCACATTTCGGTCATTCGCCACCGGTCGCTGACGCAGGACGTCGCGGAATCCTATCTGCGCAGTTCGTTGTTTCACCCGGGGCAGGAGAACGTGTTGTTATTTCTCGGCAGGGCAAACCTTCGGCTTTTCCATTTCCTGTTCAGTGAGGGCGCGGTTTCAGTGCTGGGAATATTGCTGTATATCGCCGGAATCGTGTTGTTGCTACGAACTGCTGACGCCGGTAGTCCGGGCCGTCTGCCCAGCGCCCGGCAGATGGGAATCCTGTTGCTGCTGCCGTTCGTGATCAATTTTGCCGCAGCTCTGATTGGAGCTTATCCCTATGGGGGCACACGGCATGATTCTTATCTTGCGATTTTCGCTATGCCGACAATCGCGGTCGCTATCACGCGGTGGAGGCCAAGCCGGAAATGGGTGACCCCTCTCGCCATTGCCATAGCACTCGCAATATGTAATTTCACGGTGACTCCCGCGGGGTCGTACATTAAGCCGAGGAATCAGAAGAAAGAGTTGATGGACCGGGCCGTGGGCTACCTGCGCGCGTCCGCACCGGGTGGCTCAACTATCCTTACCGATTACGAGAGCGGGCTTTTGCTCAGTTATTACGTCTGCCATTCCGACATTACCCATTCCGGTGAGCCCCATGGCTTTTTCTACCGTTCGCCATGCGGAGATTACGAATCGGCTTCCTTGCTTCCGCGGCTTTGGGTTTTTCACGCTGATACATTTCCCGAGGAGATGCAGAAGCTCGCAAATACCGAGCCTACGCTTTTGCATTCTCACGAAGTCTGGTTATTTCAGGCCGGATTCATTGTCGATCGCGAGCCTGAATTCCGTGCGCTTCTGGCGCAATACGGATGCACATCGCCACGACAATTCGGGGCGAATATCTTTGTGTGCAGGATTGAGTTGGCGGTTCTTCGCAAGATAGGCCAATAAAAAAGACGGGCGAGGACGCCCGTCCCTCCAAGTTCATTTTTCGAAATTCTTTCTAAATTCCTGCTCGGTGGACTATTTCGACTGGTCCATGGTGATGCCGTTCGGGCCGGCGGATTTTTCCGCTTTGGCTTTCTTGGCAGCCATCGCCTTATCCACCCACTCGTCCGCGGTTTTTAAGTCGGTGGCGCGCTGGTCCGGTTGATCGCATTCGCGGTCGGCCTTCTCGCGGTACATCAAGTTCATGTACGCCATGGCATCGTCGTAGTCCTGCCGGAGTGACAATGCTTTGTTCAGATTGTCGATTCCATCCTGAATGGTAGGGCCGTCCTTTTCACGCAGCTTGGCGCAAACCTTCTTGTCTTTAAGCGGCTCATCCGGCCTGAGTCCCAACTTTGCGCGTTCTTCCATTCGCGGTTGAAACGCCATGGTCCAGTCGATCACGCCAATTGAGTAATAAGCTTCAGGATCGTTCGGATCGAGATCAATGGCCTTCCGATAGTAAGCTTTCGCGTCATCAAATTTTTTCATTTGCAGGGACAGGCCGGCGATGCCTTTCATACTGTTTATATTTTTCGGATCCTGCTCCAGCACGGACTTGTACTGCTCGATAGCGCCATTGGCGTTCTGCAAGTTCTCCGGCGAATCCACCCCTGGGATGTACTGGGCCACATAGGCCGCCGCCAAATACAACTTTGCATTCTGAAGGCTCGGATCCAGTGCCACCGCGTCCTTGAAGTGCTCGATCGCCTGCTCATAGCGGGCGTTCTTGTACGAGGCCACGCCTTTATTGAGTTGGTCGCGCGCGCGGAGCTTATTGCAGCCGGTGATCGACAATGCGAACGCGGCTACTGCCATCAATGCCAGAACTCTTAAGCTTACCTTCATGAAAATTATTCCCCCTCGCAGAAACCTACCCCATTTCCAGCCGCATACGATAACACAAATTTCGCTTGGGGCGCGGACCTTCTTAACTTGCGCTCAGAACCAGCTTTTAAACCGCAGTGGACGAGCGGGGACGCCCGTCTTTCAATCTCGGAGCAATGGAGCTGCGTCTAACCGCCGGCTTCGATCTTCGCCGTGATCAAACCGACCTTGTCAACGCCCGAGGCGTGCGCAATGTCAATGACATTAGCGACATCGGCGAAGGGAATATTGTCATCCCCCTTCACGAACATCACTTTCTCGGCCCGAGTCTTAAAAATATCGGTCAGCCTTGTCTGCAGATCGTTCCAGGTGGTGTCGTCCTGATTAATTTTCACGCCCGGAGTCTGACCGGGGCCGCGATCGATCACCTGCACGACGATCGTACGGTCCGGCTGCGTGTTCTTGGGCTGGTTCGGCGGAGGCGGCTGCGGCACCAAGGCGTCCAGCCCCTTGGGCGTGAGCGGCGTGATCACCATGAAGATGATCAGCAGCACCAGCAAAACGTCAATCATCGGCGTAACGTTAATATCACAGGTAAAGCCACCTTTACCCCCAACTGCCATTCCCATAGGAATCTCCTTCGAACCTTATTCTGACCCGCTTGCGCCCGGCGCCGGTGATCCGGGCGAACCGGGAGGGTTTGTCTGCTTTTTCTGATCCGTTTCCAGTCCGAGATCATCTACTCCAGCGGCCCGAATGTTATCGACCACATCCACCACAGACTTATACTTAGCGCGCGCGTCCGCCCGCAGGTAAACGCGCTTGTCCACGCGGTTGGAAATGCGGTCCTTGATCTTGTTTGTAAGCTGATCGCCTGTGATCCGGTCATTACCAAAGAAAATATCGCCGTTGCGCATAACTGCAATAACCAGCGCGTCTTCTTTGTCAGCATCCGGCATCTGCACCGGGTTATTTACTTTTGCGAGGTCAACGGTTACGCCCTTCTGCAACATGGGCGTGATCACCATAAAGATGATCAGCAGCACCAGCATGACGTCCACCATGGGAGTCACGTTGATATTGGAATTGACCTTGGTACCTTCGTCGCGTACTGCAATCGCCATAACTGTTCTCCCGCCCGAATTTAACGCATCGGATCGCGTTCGGAGGCAAGCCCGGCGGAAATCGTTCCGCCGGACCTTAGCAACTCATGTACGGCCATGCGGGCGAGATCCTTCGACTTCGCTCAGGACAAGCGCCCGTACTTCCGTGATCCTTAGCGGCGCGCGGCTCCGCGGCGCTTCAGGAAATAATCGATCAACTCGCTCGATGAGTTGTCCATCTCCACATCGAACGCTTCCACGCGCCCAGTTAAATAGTTGAACATCATTACGGCTGGGATTGCTACCAGCAATCCGAAAGCAGTCGTGACCAGAGCTTCGGCGATACCGCCGGCCACGGCAGCCAGACCGGTTGCCTTCTCCTGCGAAATGCCTTTGAAGGCGTTCAAGATGCCCATCACGGTGCCAAACAGTCCGACGAACGGTGCCGTCGAACCAATAGTGGCCAAGCCGCCGAGGCCGCGCTTCAGTTCTGCGTGGACGATGGCTTCAGTGCGTTCCAGTGCCCGCTTGGAGGCTTCAATAGTTTCCCCCGGAATATCAGCGCTTTCCTGATGAGCACGGAACTCCATCAGACCAGCGGTGACAACCTTGGCCAGATGGCTCTTTTTGTTGCGTTCCGCTACCTTGATGGCCTCATCAATCTTGCCGTCCCGCAGTGCGCCTGCCACTGCCGGAGCAAAGGCCCGGGATTGCTTGCGGGCCGCGCTAAACGCCATCCAACGGTCGATCATCACTCCGAATGACCAGCCGGACATGATGAACAGAATGAAGACGACGCCACGGGCCACCCATCCCATCTGCTTCCACAGTGAGATCGGGTCCCATTGCGGCGCCCCAGCCTCTTGAAGCAGCCAGGTGGCCGTTGTCGAGAAATGTGTTACCAGGTGTGTTGCTGCATGAGCTGCAAACATGAGTTGCTTCTCCTCCTCAGGATCTTAGCTTTCACAAAAATTCAGATGCTTACATTTCTTCAGACGAATACCTTACTCTGTAAATCTGAGTAAAAAGATCGTCCGCTGAGCGGACGATCTCGCATTAGGACCTTATCCGGAGACTATCCGCCGGAGAGGGTGAAATTCACCGTCACCTGCGTATCAACTTCTACCGGCTCGCCGTTGAGAATGTATGGCTTGTAACGCCACTGCCTCACGGCATCCAGAGCTGCCTGAGTCAACAGCGGGTGCCCGCTGACCACGTGCAGGTTCTGAATAGTTCCATCCTTGCCTATCACGGCCGCCAAAAGTACGCTGCCTTGTACACGCGCCGTGCGGGCCAGGGGCGGGTAAACTGGATTCACCCTTTTGATCACCAGACCAGCGGTGACGCCCTGCGAGACGCGTATGCGCGTTGGCGTTGCCACTTTGGGCACCGCCGACGGCGCATTGCTAATGATTCCGCCGATCACGCCGTTCATCTGTCCACCGGGCATGCCGCCGGGTATGCCGCCGACCACTCCAGTCATAGGCGGTGGAGCTTCCTCTTCCTTAATCAT
>Ga0102924_1002635_pt1 | contig 19415 bp, 21 predicted proteins | sample PaiPotPPM11metaG_FD_80116 | JGI IMG/M metagenome (GOLD analysis project Ga0102924, IMG submission 80116) | Iron sulfur acid spring bacterial and archeal communities from Banff, Canada, to study Microbial Dark Matter (Phase II) - Paint Pots PPM... ...
CGAGCCGGTCGTAACGGGAACCGCGCGTCCCCTCGTCCAGATCGTATTCGAGATTCGATGCGCCGCCGGCGGCGCGCTCGATCGCGGCGATCGCTTCGGGGGCGAGCGGCGCGCGGCCGAGGTTCGTGTGCAGCAAAATCCCGGTCGCGTTCAGCACGCCGGTCAAACCGCTGCGCGCCTCGCGCTCCAACCGTACGACAACGTCGTCGACGATCGCAGCCGGCTCCGGGGTCGCCGCCGACTCGCGGGCAGCGTGAACCGCCGCGACGGTATGGCGCTTCACGGTAATCCCTCCGAGCAAAGGGACGAACCGTGCGATACGCGGTTCGTCGAGAATCCGGTGAACGGCCGGCAGGCCGCTACGGGAATCAGGCAGCGGCGAGGTGCTTGCCGAGCATGCTGCGGATCTGCTGCTCCGGCACGAAGCCCACGATCCGGTCGACGGCCTTGCCGCCCTTGAAGAGGATCAAGCACGGGATCCCCGAGACGCCGTACTCGCCGGCGATCGACGGGTTCTCGTCCGTGTTCAGCTTCACGAAGCTGATCTGGTCGCCCAGCGTGCCGGCGACCTTCTCGATGACGGGCGAGAGCATCTTGCACGGGCCGCACCATGGGGCCCAGAAGTCGACCAGGACGGGTTTGTCGGAACCGAGCACCTGGGTCGGGAAGGTGCTCTGCGAGACGTCGGGGATTGCGCTCATGATTGTGGGTTGGATACCTCCAAGCGTTCGGACCCCTCCGTAGGAGCGACGGTTTCGGCCCGGAACCTCGGAAGCGTGCGCCCGTTCCGACTGCTCGTCGCCCTCGCACTGGTCGCGGCCGCCTCCGGGGCCGCGCCGGCCGGAGCCGCGACGGTGATCGTCACGACCTCGGTCGGCGGCACCGCGGCGGATACGATGCCCTTCAAGCTTTGGCACAAGCTCGTGGTGGACGCGCTCGGCCCCCGCGCGACCGTGACCGACGACGAGCCGACCATCGCCGACGAGGCCAGCTGCCGCGCGGTACACGCTGACTATGCCGTCTTCGCCACGTTCGAACGTGCCCCGCGGCTGCCCGGCTTGGCGCAGGCCCCCGACCGGGTCTACGCGATCGCGCGCGTCACGGTGCGCAACTGCGTCACCGGAGCGCTGCTCCCGGCCCGGTTCATCCCGCTCGAAAGCGACCCCACAGCCGAACCCGGGCGCGGCGAGACGCGCCCGAACCCGTCACGCCAATGGGAGCACCCCGTACGCGCTGCGCTCGGGCGCATCCCGCTGATCGCGACCGCGCCGCCGAAGTAACATTTTGCCGTCCTCAAGATCCTTGGCATCGCTCGCGATAGTCGCCATACTGCTGGCATCGTGTGCGAATGTCCGACAGGGCAGCGACCTATCGACGAACTCGACGAGAAACGACTTCCCCTCGCAGTTTTCATCGCACCCGTTCTCTGCTTCAGATGCTTCACGAGAGACGTCCGCGCGGGCGCTCTACGCGAGCACGCGGCCTCAAGTGCGCGCGAGTCTGTCCGCTGTACGTCGACCCGCGTACAAAACGCGTGACGCCATCGACGATTCCTACCTGCGCCGCCGAACTGCCGACCTGGACGAGCCTCGCGTCACCCTGAGCTTGTCGAAGGGTGACGCGAGTTCGAACTCGGCGTGACGCGATTCGAGCGCTACACGGTGACCGGGGGCTCGCCGGTGATGTCGGCGACGGCCTTCGATTGCTGGCCGAGGTTCGCGATGGCGATGACTTCGTCGCCTTCCGCGAGCCGCTGCAGGCGGACGCCCTTGGTCGAGCGTCCGGCACGGCGGATCTGGCTGACCGGGATGCGGATCACCTGGTTCCCCGAGGTGATCATCAGGAGCTCGTCCTCCGGCGCAACCAAGATCTGGTCGACGACGTGGCCGATCTCTTTCTCCTTGGCGAACGCCTTGACGCCCTTACCGCCGCGCGAGGTGTGGCGGTAGTCGTCGATCGGCGTGCGCTTCCCGAACGCGTGCGAGGTCACGATCAGCACTTCGCGCCGGTCGTCCTCCACCACGTCCATCGCGACGATCTCGTCGCCCGCGGCGAGCGTCATCGCCTTGACGCCGCGCGCCGGACGGCCCATCGGCCGAACGTCCTTCTCGTTGAAGTGCACGGCCATGCCGTCGTGCGTGGCGAGGATGATGTCGCGGTCGCCGCGGCTGAGATCGACCGCCAACAGTTCGTCGCCTTCGTCGAGACCGATCGCGATGAGCCCGTTGCGCCGCACGTTCTCGAACTCGCCGAGTTTGGTCTTCTTGATGACGCCATGGCGGGTCACCATCACCAGATACTCTTCGGTGTCGAACGCGCGCACCGGGAACAGCGCGGTGACGACTTCGCCCGGCGGCAGCTGGAGCAGGTTGACCAGTGCCGTACCGCGCGCCTGACGCGTCGAATCGGGGATCTCGTAGGCGCGCAGCCGGAACGCCCGGCCCTTGTTGGTGAAGAACAGGACGTACTGGTGCGTCGTCGCGACGAAGAAGTTGCGGACGACGTCTTCTTTCTTGAGGTTCGAGATGCCGATGACGCCGCGACCGCCGCGGTTCTGAGCGCGGAACGTGTCGACCGAAACGCGCTTGATGTAGCCGCCGACCGTCGCGGTCACGACGACGTCGGTGTCGGCGATGATGTCTTCGATCGAGAGCTCGCCCTCGAGCGCCTCGACCGGCGTGCGGCGCGGATCGGCGAGCCGCTTGCGGACGTCGAGCGTCTCGTCGCGCACGACGATCAGCCGGCGCGCCTCCGACGCGAGGAGTCCCTTGAGGTCGCGGATCGCGACGATGAGGCCGTTGTACTCGTCCTCGATCTTCTGCCGTTCGAGTCCGACCAGCGTGCGCAGGCGCATGTCGACGATCGCGGCGGCCTGGATGTCATCGAGGCCGTTGCCGATCTCTTCGTTGAGGTCTTGCGGATCGGCGCTCGGCGGCGCGACGCTGGCCGGAAACCGCGCCATGAGGTTGGCCTTGGCTTCGTCGACCGTCGCGCTGGCACGGATGATGCTGATGACTTCGTCGATGTTGTCGAGCGCGATCCGGAAACCGCGCAGGATCTTCGCGCGGTCGCGCGCCTTGGCGAGCTCGAACTCGGCGCGCCGGCGGATGACTTCCTTGCGATGGTCGATGAAGTGGTCGAGGATGTTGCGCAGGCTGAGCACCTGCGGTTCGAGCGGCGAGGTGGCGCCGGTCGTGTGCTCCATCCGATCGCCGCGGCGGACCGGGACGAGCGCGAGCATGTTGAACGCGAAGCTCGACTGCAGCGGGGTCTGCTTGTAGAGCTGGTTGAGCACGACTTGCGGGGTCGCGTTGCGCGCCAGCTCGACGACGATGCGCATCCCCTTGCGGTTCGACTCGTCGTCGAGCCGCACGATCCCGACGATGCGTTTCTCTTGGTACGCTTCGACGATCGCCTCGACGACGCGCGTCGTCGAGACCTGGAACGGGATCTCGGAGATGACGATCTTGTAGCGGCCCTTCTCCTCGATGATCTCGGCCTTGCCGCGCAGGGTGACCGAACCGCGGCCGGTCTTGTACGCCAGCCGGATCGCTTCTTTTCCCATCAGCACGCCGCCGGTCGGGAAGTCGGGGCCCAGCACGATGTCCGCCAGGCCGTCGTCGAGCTCGTCGTCGCTGAGGCCCTTGCCGTTGTTCTCGATCAAGTAGCCGATCGCGTCGCAGATCTCGCCGACGTTGTGCGGCGGGATGTTCGTCGCCATGCCGACCGCGATGCCGGAGCTGCCGTTGATGAGCAGCTGGGGCAGCCGTGCGGGCAGCACGACCGGCTCCTCGGTCTGATTGTCGAAGTTGGGGACGAAATCGACGGTGTTTTTGTCGATGTCGGCGAGCATGTCGAGCGCCGGGCGTGCCAGACGCGCTTCTGTATACCGGTACGCAGCCGCGCGGTCGGGTGAGGGCGAGCCGAAATTGCCGTGGCCGTCGACCAGCGGATACCGCAGCGTGAAATCCTGCGCCATGCGCACCAGCGCGTCGTACACCGACGAATCGCCGTGCGGGTGATAGCTCTTGAGCACCTCGCCGATGACGCCGGCACACTTGCGATGCTGCTTCGAGGGATCGAGTCCCATCTCGCGCATCGCGTACAGGATCCGGCGCTGCACGGGCTTGAGCCCGTCGCGCACGTCCGGCAAGGCGCGCGAGGCGATGACCGACATCGCGTAGGAGAGATAGCTCTCCGACATTTCGTCTTCGACGGCGATGGCGGACATGCGAGAGTCGTTGTTCACGGAATCTTTCTAACGACGAGGGGAAGTCGGACCCGCTGCGGCCGCAGCCAGGTCGGCGAGGGCGCGATCGAGCGCCGATTGCGCCTGGGCGACGCGACCCTGCAACGCCTCGAGGTGGGCGTCGAATCGCGCGTCGAGTTCGGCGAGATGGTTGGCGGTGGCGGGGCTAGCCGTCACCGCGCGGAGGGATCGCGCTTGAACAGCGCTCCGACGAGAAAACCGACCACGCCGCCGGTCAGTGCACCCGCGAGCGCGATGACGAACAGCCGGCTGGCCAGCCCGCCGCCCACGTCGAGCGTGAAGAAACGCGCGGTCAGGACGGCAGTTTCGAACGCTGCCGCGATCACCGAGCAAACCGCCCCGGCGATTATGCCGACCAGGACGTCACTCATCCGCAGAAGCACCTATCCCTATTCTGACTGTGAAGGAGGACGTCCTCGACCCAGGGCCCGCGCTCGACGCATTCGCCCGCCGGCTGGCGGCCCAACTCGCTCCAGGCGACGTGGTCGCGCTGCGCGGGCCGCTCGGCGCCGGCAAGACGACGCTGGTCCGCGCCCTGGTGCGCGCGCTACACGGCTCGGACGACGCGGTCAGCAGTCCGACCTTCGTCTTCCGCCACACGTACGCCGGGACGCCGACCATCGAGCACGTTGACCTTTACCGCATCGAGGACCCCTCCGAACTTGCCGACCTTGCGCTCGACGACGCGCTCGGCCCCGACCGGATCGTCCTCATCGAATGGCCCGACCGCGCCGAAGGGTGGCTGCCGGCCGAGCGGATCGAGGTCGCGATCGAAGGTGCCGGGGACGGCCCGCGGTCGATTTGGGTGACCCGGTGAGGGTGCTCGCGCTCGACGCGGCCCTGGGCGGATTCTCGGCGGCGCTGACGGAGGGTCCCGTCGTCCGCTCCGTCTCGACCGGCGCCCAGGATGCATTGGAACGCGGAATCGGCGCGCTCGAGGGCCTCCTCGCCGAGGCAGGCCTGGGGCTGCGCGACCTGGATCGAATCGCGGTCGGCCTCGGCCCGGGCTCGTTCACCGGAGTGCGAATCGCGGTGTCCTACGCCAAGTCGCTGGCCTATGCCAGTGGAATCCCGCTGGTCGGCATCTCGTCGTACGACGCACTCGAGCCGGACGATGCGCCCCTCCCCGTCCTGACCGTGGTCCATGGGCGCCGAGGCGTGATCTGCGCCCGCCGCCGCGATGCCGCCGGTATCGCGGTCGCCTGCGGCCCGACCGCCGAGGTGCTCGATCGGTTGTTGATCGGGCCACCGGGCGCGCTCACCGTGAGCGGGAATACAGAGGGCGTGCTTTCGGAGATCGCCGAACGCGGTTGGACCGTGCGCGCACTCCCACCCAGAACGGACGTCCCCGCCGTCGCCATCGCCCACCTCGCGTGCACCCGCCCGCCGAGCCCGACCCCCCACGCCCTCGCCCCGGATTACGGCGAGTCGCCCGCGGTTCGCGTTCCCGGCAAAACCTCGTGAAGGCCGAACTTTATCCGGCTGACTCCGACTCGCCGCGGCGGTTGGAGATCGAGCCGATGACGGCGGCGGATCTGCCGACGGTGCTGCGGATCGAGTCGGTGTCGTTCTCGACGGCGTGGCCGCTCAATGCGTTCGCGAACGAGATTCGCGACAACAAACTCGCGCATTACTTCACCGGAAGGCTCGACGGCAAGATCGTCGCCTATGGCGGCATCTGGGTGATCCTCGAAGACTCGCACGTGACGACGATCGCCATGCATCCCGATCAGCGCGGGCTCAAGCTCGGCGAAGAGATGCTCCTCAAACTCCTGGATGAGGCGATCGCGCAAGGCGCATCGTGGATCACGCTCGAGGTGCGCGAGTCGAACGACGTCGCGCAGAAGCTCTACCGCAAATACGGCTTCACGACGGTGTCGACGCGCCGCGGCTACTACAGCGACAACGGCGAGAACGCCCTGGTGATGTGGGCCGGCAACCTCAAGGGCGAACTGTACGCAGCCCGGCTGCGCGTGCTGCGCAGCGCCCTCGATGCGGAGATCGCACGCCGTCCGCCGCGCGGCATGGGATGATCCTCGCGCCGCCGCCCGTCGCACTGCTGCACCGGCCGCTCGCCGCGCTCGTGCGCGCGTACGGCTCGCCGGCTTCGGTGGCGTCGAAGGACGACGGACAACACGTCTTCTTCGGCGGCGGAACCTCGTCGCTCGACGCGATCGTCGACGACGACGCGACCGTCCATGCGTTCGACGTGGCCTTGCCGGCCGGAACGCGCTACGCGATCGACGTCGAGGGCGTCGCGCATACGCTGACGTTCGGCACGACGACGTCGCTCGGCGCGCGCAACGAACTCGCCGTCGATGCCGAAACCGAAGGGCCGAACTTCCGCGTTTTCCGGCGCGGACCCACCTCCGATTTCGTGCTGGTGTTCGATCCGAAGACCTCGCGGCTCACGCATGTCGTGGTCGGCGACCGTGCGACGCTGCTGCGGCTGGGATATCTCACCGATCCGCGCCCGACGCAAACGCGGTTTCCGTTCACCGCACCGAAGCTCAAGCACAGCGGCGTCGCCGACGGAAGCGGCGCCACCGCTACGGTGCTTCGGCTCGACCTCGATCGCGGCGGCGTCGTGCGCACGGTCAGCGTGATCGTGCCGAGCGGCGACGACGCGTTCGACGCGCAGCTCGTCACGCGTCTGGCCGCCGACGCGTACGAGCCCGCGCGCCTCGGCGGACGCCCGATCGGCGGAAGCGTGCTGCGCGAGGTGCGCCACTGAACGGCGGGGTCGCGTTCGTGCGCATGGCCCGCGCCGTGCGCGCCCAGATCGGTCAGCGCCATCGCGTCGAGCACGTCGTGCGGGTCGCGCGGATGGCGGAACGGCTGGCCGTGGCGCACGGATTGGAGGTCGGATCGGCCCGCATGGCCGGTATGCTGCACGATCTCGCGCGGCTCTACCCCGCCGAACGGCTGATTCGGGAGTGTACCGAGCGCGGGATGGCGATCGACGACTTCGAGCGGGCGAACCCGATCGTGCTGCACGCGCGGCTGAGCGCCGAATTGGCCCGCGAGCGCTTCGGGGTCGACGACGAGGGCGTGCTTTCCGCGATTCGCAAACACACGGTCGCCGATGCGGTCATGAGTCCGTTGGATGCGGTCGTTTACCTCGCCGACGGGCTCGAGCCCGGGCGCGACTATCCCGAGCGGGCCGCCTTCGCCGCGCTCGCGGCACACGATCTCGGGGCGGCGATGCGCGCCGTCCTGGCTTCCTCCATCGATTATCTTCGGCGACGCGGCCAGGCGGTCGCACCGCAAACACTCGCCGCGGCGGCCGCCTACGGGCTGACCGCCATCCCACAGGAGAACTGCCCTGCCTGAACTCGATCTCGTCGACCTCGTCCGCATCGCGGCCGAGGACAAGAAAGCCGAAGACATCGCGATCCTCGACCTGGCCGGCCGCACCATCGTCGCCGACACGTTCGTGGTCGTCACCGGCCGCTCGGCGATCCAGACCCGTTCGATCGCCGACGCGATCGTCCAGCGGGCCGAAGAGGCCGGCCTGCGCCCCCGGACCGAGGGCAACGCGGACGGAGGTTGGATCCTGATCGACCTGGGCCACGTCGTCGCCCACGTCTTCACGCCCGAACAGCGGCAATTCTACAATCTCGAACGGCTTTGGGGCCGCGTCGCCGAAGCCCGCGCCGAAGCACAATGAAGCCGAAACCCTACCGTACCAGCCCGACCAGCCGGCACTGGAATCGCCTGACGAAAGCGTTCGTCTGGATCTTTCTGGTGATCTTCGTCGTCACGTCGGTCGGCGTCGCGCTGTTCGTCGTCAACGTCAGATAGGGCTCGCTCGCAACTTCTCGGCCGGGGCGGGGTACTGGTATCACGGAGGACACCCCACCGATGAAATTCCTTGCGGCCTTGGCCGCGCTCACCGTCGCGGTCGCGACGACCGTCGTCCCGGCGTTCGCGCGGACCAGTTACGTGATCGACGACGCGCACATGCTCTCGGCGACCGCGATCGCGCAGATCAACCAGAAGGTCGGCGATTTCAACGCGCAAACCGGCAAGGAAGTCGTCGTCGTGACGACGCCGTCGCTGAACGGAGAAACCGTCGCGGCGGCCGCCGAGCGCGCATTCGCCCAGCAGCAGGTCAACGGCGTCGAGATCTTCATCGCCAAGACCGAGAAGAAGATCCAGATTCTCGGCGATCGAGCATCGCGGCAGTTCTTCCCGAGCGGCTCGTTCCAGACGATCTATCAGGCGATGCGGGGTGACTTCAACTCCGGCAGCGTCGATCAAGGCGTCGAGACCGGCGTCGATCTGGTCATCAACACGTATCGCGGTCACGAATCCTCGCTCCACCGTCAGCCGGTCGGTGCAAGCGGCGGGGTGACGCATCGCAGCAACACCGGAGGCGGTTTCAGCATGGGTTGGATTTGGTGGATCATCGCCCTCGCGCTCATCTTTTTCATCATCCGCGGAATCTTCCGCGCGATGTCCGGCCCGCGCATGATGCCGCCGGGCTACGGCGGACCCGGCTACGGCGGCCCGGGTTACGGCGGCGGTCCCGGCTACGGCGGGATGGGCGGTGGAATGGGCATGGGCGGCGGCGGCTTCTGGAGCGGATTGCTCGGCGGCCTCGGCGGCGCGTGGCTCGGCAACGAGATCTTCGGCGGCAACCGCGGCAATTTCGGCGGCGACGGCGGCGGCTACGGAGCAGCGGGCATGGATCCCGGCAGCAACCCTGACGCAAGCGGCTGGCAAAACGATGCCGGTCAAGCCGACGTTTCCAACGCCGGCGGCGGCGGCTGGGGCGACTCCAGCGGCGGAGACTCCGGCGGCGGCTGGGGCGGCGGCGGCGACGGTGGCGGCGGCGGCGGCGGAGATTCCGGCGGCGGCTGGTAGCCGCAACCCGCACCTACGACAGCAAAACAGCGCCCGGGGAAACCCGGGCGCTCGTTGTCATTGTCAGGAGCGACGCTTAAATCTGGAAGTCGAGGAAGAAGTCTTGGTCCATCGTTTGGGCTGGGAGCTCGCCGTGCGATTGGCGCACGATGCGGGCCGGAATGCCGGCGACCGTCGTCCACGGGGGGCCGGGACGCAAGACGACGCTGCCGGCCGCGATGTTCGCGCCTTCACCGATGGTGACGTTGCCGAGCACGGTTGCGCCGGCGCCGAGCAGCACGCCGCGCGCGACCTTCGGATGACGATCGCCGCTCTCTTTGCCGGTGCCGCCGAGCGTGACCCCGTGCAGCATCGAGACGTCGTCGCCGACGACGGCAGTCTCGCCGATCACGACGCCCGTTCCGTGATCGATGAACACGCCGCGTCCGAACCGCGCACCGGGATGGATATCGATGGCGAACACGTCGTTCGCGCGGCCTTCGAGGAACGTCGCGAGTTCCGGGCGGCCGCCGGTCCACAGTGCGTGCGCGACGCGATGCCACTGCAGCGCTTGAAAGCCCTTGGCGTAGGCAAACGGCGTCACGTGATCGTGATACGCCGGATCGCGCGCGACGCTCGCGATCAAGTCGATCGCGGCACTCTCGACGATGTCGGGATGATCGCGCAGCACGCCAACGACGAGCGCGACGAGCTCGCCTTCGCCGGCATCCTCGCAGGCGAGCTTTGCCCCGAGCAGATGAGCGAGTCCATCGGCAAACGACGTGCGGTTGAGAACGCAGCGGTGCAGCATCGCGCCGAGGATCGGCTCCGCCGCAACGATCCGCTCCGCGTCGGCTCGCAGGGTCGCCCAAAGGGTTTCGACTGCCGGACCCTCGATCGGGATCGACGGTCGCGCAGAATCGGACACGCTCATGCCCTCTCGGACCCGGACGCCGCGGCGCTTCGTTGCAGTTCCGAGGCTTCGGGAACACGCTCGCCGCGCAGGAACGCCGTCAGCATCGCGTTCACCGTCTCGGGCGCTTCTTGCTGCACCCAATGCGAGACGTTGGGCAGATAGCGCAAGGTCAGATCGCGGACGTACCGGTCGGTACCATACGTCGTCTCCTTACACAACGCGACGTCTTCTTCACCCCACACCATCAACGTCGGCACCCCGATCACCGGGACGCCGAGCTTCATCTGCTCGCGAATTCCGCCGCCGCGGAAGTTCGCGCGGTACCAATTGATCATCGCCGTCAGCGCGCCGGGCTGCGCCGCGTTCTCGCGGTACACGTTGAGCACGTCGCGCGGAAAACGTGCCTTGTCGATCGCGCTGCCGCGGATCAACCCCGCTATCGGCGCGGCGTGGTTGCGGCCCAACATCAGTTCCGGCAGCCAGGGAAGTTGAAAAAAACCGACGTACCGGGACTTCTTGCGCTGCGCCGGCAGATGCTTCGCAACGTCGCGAAAGATCATCGGGTGGGGAACGTTCATGATCACGAGCTTCTCGAGCGGGCGCGTTCCGCGGATCGCGAACCACCACGCGACGATCGCGCCCCAATCGTGCGCGATCAGCGTCACCGATGTGGCACCGGACGCGTCGATCAGCGCGGCGACGTCGGCGAGCAAGTGTTTGAGCGAATACGCCATCATCTCACGCGGCCGGCTCGACTTGCCGTAGCCGCGCTGGTTCGGCGCCCATACGCGATAGCCGAGCTCCGCGAGCAGCGGGCCCTGCAAGCGCCACGAGTGCGCGTGCTCGGGGAAACCGTGCAGGCACAAGGCCAGGCGATCGCCCGAGCCCCACTCCTCGACCTCGAACTGCTGGCCGTTCGCAGCGACCGTTCTGGTGCCCATCGCGAGTTTGGTTCCGCGCCACACCCGGCGAGACCCGGAGTGCCTCGGGTCAGCCCGTCGGCTTCGGCGGCGGCTCCGCGCGGAAGGCCGGAAAGCCTTGCTTCAGCCGTAAACGCGCGCTGGTGCGCACCGAGAGCGGGGTGTACTTGCGGTTCACCGTGCGACAACGTACGGTAGAACGGCGTCCAAGCGCCGATCGGTGAAGCCGGCGACGTCGAGCAGCTCGTCGACCGAGGCGAAGGGGCCGTTCGCGGATCGGAACGCGACGATTCGCTCGGCCAAACCGGGCCCGATCCCCGGAATCGATGCGAGCGTCGACGGATCGGCGCGGTTGAGATCGATCAGCCCGCTCGGCGGAACCGACGCCGCGCGGGCTCGGCCCTTGCGCACTCGTCGATGCGGCCCGGCGAGCCGGCGGCCGTGGGCCCGCACCGGCGTCGCCCCGCGCGCCGTCACGACGATCTCGTCGCCATCGGCGACGTGGGCGGCCAGATTCACCGCCAAGCGGTCGGCGTCGGGGCGCAGTCCGCCGGCCTGCGCTACGGCGTCGCCGACACGGTCCCCCGGGCGCACCCGGTACACCCCGGGGCGGAGAACCTCGCCCGCGACGTAGACTAGCGCCGTCTCCGGCGTTCGGCGTCCAGCGCGCGCGGCGGGCGACGGCGTCGTCCAGCCGTCGGAGGCGGTCGCCGTGGCGCTCGGCGCGGCGGAGGGCCGGAACCAGAGGAACAAGCCGAGCGCGAGCGCTGCGCCGGCATACACGAGGAGTCGCACGCCGCTCCTTCACGCCGGAGGCTGCGCGCGGCAAGCCGCGCGGAGGGCCGGACCGCCGCCCCGACGCACCAACGCCGGATGCCCGACGAGAGGAGTTACGATTTCCGCGCGGTGGAGCGCGGCTGGCAAGAGCGCTGGGAACGTGAGGGGATCTACGTCGCCCACGACGACGATCCGCGCGAGAAGTACTACGTGCTCGAGATGCTGCCGTATCCGTCGGGCGATCTTCACGTCGGACACGCCAAGAACTACACGCTCGGCGACGCGATCGCGCGCCTGCAGCGGATGCGCGGCTTCAACGTCATGCACCCCATGGGCTGGGACGCCTTCGGGCTGCCGGCGGAGAACGCCGCGATCCAGCGCGGCATCGATCCCGAGACCTGGACCCGCTCGAACATCGAAAACATGCGCCGTCAGATCAAGCTGATGGGTACCGGGTACGACTGGACGCGCGAGTTCGCGACCTGCGATCCGGAGTATTACCAATGGAACCAGTGGTTCTTCGTGCGCATGTTCGAGCAGGGGCTGGCATACAAGCGCGAAGCGCCGGTGAACTGGTGCCCGGTCGACCAGACGGTGCTCGCCAACGAACAGGTCGAGGACGGGCGGTGCTGGCGCTGCGGCGCGGCCGTCGAGCGGCGCAACCTCGCGCAGTGGAACTTCAAGATCACCGACTACGTCGACCGGCTGCTGGCCGGCCTCGACCGCTTGACCGGCTGGCCCGAGCGCATCCGTACGATGCAGCGCAATTGGATCGGCCGCAGCGAGGGCGCGACGTTCTCGTTCGAGATCGAAAACCTCGATGCGAAGATCGACGTGTTCACCACGCGCGTCGACACGCTGTTCGGCGCGACGTTCGTCGCCGTCGCGCCGGAGCACCCGGTCGTCGCGCGCATCCTCGAACGCTTTCCGAAGGCTCGCAAGCGCGTCGAGGAATTCGCCGCCGGTTTGCGCAGCAAGAGCGAACTCGAGCGCACGCAGCTGATGGAGAAGACCGGCGTGCCGACCGGCGCGTACGCGATCAACCCGCTCTCGCGCGAACACATTCCGATCTGGGTGACCAACTACGTCCTGGCCGAGTACGGCACGGGCGCCGTGATGGGCGTTCCCGCGCACGACCAGCGTGACTTCGAGTTCGCCAAGAAGCACGCGCTGCCGATCGCGCAGGTGATCACGACGCTCGACGGCTCGCTGCACGCGCCGCTCGAAGCCGCCTACGAAGACGACGGCAAGCTGATGGCGTCGGGCGACTACACCGGGATGAAGTCCGCGGCCGCGCGGCGCGCAATCGCCCTGCGGCTCGAGGCGATGGGCCGCGGCAAGCTCACCGTGAACTATCGCATCCGGGACTGGCTGGTCTCACGCCAGCGCTATTGGGGAACGCCGATCCCGATCGTCTACTGTCCGGTGGACGGGATGGTCGGCGTGCCGGACGATCAGCTGCCGGTGCTGCTGCCGAAGGACGTGCAGTTCACCGGTCAGGGCTCGCCGCTGGCCAACGACGCGGCGTTCATGAACACGACGTGCCCGAGGTGCGGCGGTGCGGCGACCCGCGATCCCGATACGATGGACACGTTCGTCGACTCCTCGTGGTACTACGTGCGCTACCTCGACCCGCGCAACGCGAAGGCACCGTTCGACAAAGCCAAAGCATCGGCGTGGATGCCGGTCGATCAGTATATCGGCGGCGCCGAACACGCCGTGCTGCATTTGCTGTACGCGCGCTTCTTCTGCATGTTTCTGCACGACCAAGGCTATCTGGACGGCGACGATGACGAACCGTTCACGCGGCTGTTCAATCAGGGCACGCTGCTGTACGGCGGCGAGAAGATGTCGAAGTCGCGCGGCAACGTGGTCGGCATCGACGAGACGGTCGAGCGCTACGGCGTCGACGCGATGCGGCTGTTCTTGCTGAAGGCCGCGCCGCCGGAAGACGCGCTGGATTGGACGGACGAGGGAATCATCGGACGCGTCCGCTTCGTACAGCGCGTATGGCGCGCCGCCGAACCGCTCTGCGGCGTTGCGCGGAGCGCGCCGCTCGACCGCCTGCCGGAGATGCGCGGCGACGCGCAGCGCGAACTCGTGCGCGCGCTGCACGTCGCGCTGGACTCGGGGCAAGGCGAGACCGCAACGCAACGCTTCCACTACAACGTCACGACGGCCAAACTCGACGAGCTGATCAACCTGCTGACCGCGACGCTGCGCCTGCCCGACGCCGCCAAGGACCCCGCGATCCGGTACGTCGTGCACGCGCTGCCGATCGTGCTGGCACCGTTTGCGCCGCACATCGCCGACGAACTCTGGTCGCGGATGGGCTACGAGCACAGCGTCCACCAGGAGCGCTGGATTCAACCCGATGCGGCCGCGCTCGCGGTCGACGAGATCACGCTGGTCGTTCAGGTCAACGGCAAAGTTCGGGCCAGGGTCGCGGCCGCACCGGGAATCAGCGAGGACGACGCGTTCGCCCTCGCGATGCGTGAGCCGAACGTTCTGGCCCAGCTCGAAGGCAAACAGGTCCGAAAGCGGATTTTCGTCCCGAACAAGTTGCTCAACGTCGTCGCTGCCTAGCCTCGCCCGCCGAAAAAGTACGGCGGCGGACCTTCCTTTAGACAAGTATTAGAGGAATAGCAAGCGGGCCGCGGCAAGTGTGCGCCCTCACGTCTTTCGAGGAGGTCTGCCTTGCGCTTGCATCGAGCAACTCTCTCACTCGGTCTGGCAGGCGGCATCGCCCTGACGGCTCTCCTCGCGGCCTGCGGCGGCGGCGGATCGTCGCCGCCGCCGACGGTTAGCGGGCCCACCGCGACACCCGTTCCGAGCGCGACGCCGACGCCGGCGCCCAGTTCCACGACGCTCCCGGTTCCGACGTCGGCCGGCACGCTTGCCTTGCCGACGTTGAGCGGCTTCGGCGTGACCTTCCAAATCGCGGCCGGTGCACCGTCGGGGACGACCATCACCGCGACCGAATCGCTCGGCGCGCCGGCGAACGCACCGGCGCCTTCGTCAGCGCGGCGCCGCGAGGCGATCGCGGGCGCGACTAATGTCTTCTACGTGACCGTGACGCTGTCGCAGACGGTCTTGGCGCAGATTTTCACCGGCGAGAACCTCGCGTTCCCGAGCACGCTTCCGGCGAGCGCGCAATACTTCGCCGAGGTCGACGACATCACGTCGGCGCCCGCGACGAAAATCGGCTCCTTCGGACCGGCGACGGTGGCGAGCCTGGTGGCAGCGTTCACCAACAACTGCCCCTGCGTGTCGCCGACCCTGACGGTCGGACACACGTACCTCTTCCAGTTCTACTACACAGCGAGCACCGCAACGTCGACACCGACCCCCACGCCGACAGCGACGGCCACGGCCACAGGCACTCCGACGACCACTGCGACACCGACAGCGACCCCGACCCCGACCCCGAGTTCGTCACCGAGCGTGAACCCGAACTACGTGTTCAACGGAACGACGACTTCGCAACCGTTCACGTCAACCGGCGGAACGATTTCGGTCGGACCCTATCAGAACGTCCAGCTCGACACGACCTGGGGCCAGAACACCGCGAGTTCCACCACGCTCACAGCGAGCCTCGCGAGCGGAAACGGCGACATCACGCCAAACACGTTCCCGCTCAACACCGCAAACGGGCACGTGGTGACCTACCTCGAGTTCACTGCCACGCCGGACACGTCGTTCACTCTAACACCGAAGGCGGTCTTCACGCTGACCTCTCCGGCGTCGTTCAACGGCGCCACTTGCTACCTCTACTCGCTCAATACTGGGAGTGGGTCGACCCCGACGTGGAGGCAAGCCATCGGCCCAGCCACGCCATCAGCGAGCACCGTGACGTTCCAGCCGGCATCACTGTCGCCGAACACGGTCGACGTCGGCAACCCGAGCAACGGCAACCAGGCGTACCTGTCCCTGGCCTGCCAATAGACGGGGCGCATCTTCGGCGCGGACGAGTTGGTCAATACAATTGCATGACCTACGAACTCCGCGCCGACGATGCGCTGATCGTCACCGATCCGCAGCATGACTTCCTGCCCGGCGGGGCGCTCGCGGTGGCCGAAGGTGAGCGGATCTTCGCGCCGCTGAACGCGCTCGCGCAGCGCTTCGCGCGGGTCTACGCGACGCGTGATTGGCACCCGGCGGATCATTCGTCGTTCGCGCAATACGGCGGCCCGTGGCCGGTGCACTGCGTCGCCGGCTCGCACGGCGCGCAGATCGACGCGCGACTCGAGCTCGCGAACGTCGATACGATCGTCGACAAGGGAACCGCGCGCGAGACCGACGGGTACAGCGCCTTCGCGTCGACCGGCCTCGCCGGCGACCTGCGCTCGCACGGCATCCGCCGCGTCTTCATCGGCGGTCTGGCGACTGACTACTGCGTGAAGGCGAGCGCGCTCGAAGCGCGCGCCGCCGGTTTCGAGGCGGTCGTGCTCGAGGACGCCTCGGCCGCCGTCAACGTCGACCCGAGCGACGAAGCGCGCGCTCTCGCCGAACTGCGCGACGCCGGCGTCCAGATCGCGAAGAGCACCGAACTGCGCGGAAACGCCCGTCCCGTACGGCGCTAGCGTCGTCGCGGTCGAGCCTCACGGGCTCGATCCGATCGCCGCGAACGAACGTCACGGCCGTCCCCGCGATCTGTTCTTCCTGTGGTTCGGCGCGAACGCGGAGACCGCGACGTTCGCCGTCGGCATCCTCACCGTCGCGCTCTATGGGACGTCGCTGCTCGGCGCGCTGCTCGGCATCGTCGCGGGCAACCTCTGCGCGTACGCGATCGTCGGGCTGCTTTCCCGCGCCGGCCCGCGTTACGGCTTGCCGCAAATGGTCGCCTCGCGGCTCGCGTTCGGCCGCGACGGCAACCTGCTTCCGGCGGTGCTCGCGTTTCTCGCCGGCGTCGGCTGGTTCGCGATCGACAGCGTCTTCGGCGCGCAAGCACTCGGCGCGCTCGCGCACGTTGCATATCCCGTAGCGCTGATCGTCGTCCTGTTCGCCCAAGTGCTGCTCGCGGTCTACGGACACAACGCGATCCATGCGTTCGAGCGCTCCGCCGGGATCGCGCTGGCGATCGGCTTCGTCACCATCGCCGTCGTCACGTTGCGCTCTGCGCATCTCAATGCACCGTTCGATCCGCACGCGCCGTTCGCGTCCGGCGGCGAAGCGGCCGGCATCATCTTCTCCGCCGCCCTCGCCTTCGCGTACGCCGTCGGTTGGGGACCGGCCGCGTCCGACTACGCACGTTATCTGCCGAGCGCGAGCGCGCCGCGCGCGGTGTCCGCGTGGGTCTTCCTCGGCGGCTTCGTGCCGTCGACGCTCCTGGAAATCCTCGGCGCTGCCGCAGCGACCGCGACGCGCACGCCGGGAATCGCCAGCGCAACGCCGGCCGAGACGATCGGCCTGCTCGCGCACGGCAACGGCGTCGTCGCGGCGATCGGTTTGGCAACGGTGCTGATCGGGACGCTCAGCGCGAACTGTCTGAACCTGTATTCGGGAGCGCTCGCGGCGCTGGTCGCCTGGGACGCCCGCGGGCGGATCGGCGTCGCTCTGGGCGCCGGCGCGACGTTGGCGGCGATAACTGCGGTCGTGCTGCTCGCCGCCCGCGCCCATGATCCAACCGCAACCTTCTCGCCGCTCGCCATCGCCCTGGCCGCGCTCGGCGTAGCGGCGCTAACGTTCGCGGCGGTCCGCTGGACGCTCGCTCGCTGGCAGAGCGCGGTCGCCGTCGGCGTGCTGGGCGGATCGCTCGCGTTCGCAAGTGCCGATCCCACCGCGACCGCGCACCTGTACGGAAATTTCCTGGGGCTGCTGACGACGTGGGCCGCACCTTGGGCCGGCGTGCTGCTCGCGCTCGGCGGCGAAGCGCGGCGCAGCGTCGAACCGCGCGCGCTCGCGGCCTGGCTCGCCGGAATCGCGCTCTCCGTGCCGTTCTGGCAACAGTCGTGGTACACGGGACCGCTCGCCGCCGCGCACCCGCAATGGGGCGACGTGAGCTATTTCGTCAGTTTCGCGGTCGCATTCGCGGTCGCAAAGGGAAGCAGTCGAACCGTCGCGCAGTCGCGACCATGACACTTCCCGTTCTTCGCACTGCGGTCGTCGCCGGGCTCGCCTTCGCGGCCGGCCTCGCCGTCGCACACGTCCAGCAGCCCGCCGGCGCCGCCGCCGCGCCGCTGCAACCGGCCGTCGTCGATCTGACGGCCATGCAGCCCTCGGATCTGCCGGCGCCCACGCCGGCCTCGCCAAAACTGCGCAGCAAGCTGCTCGCCATCGCCGACGGCGCGACCGTGCAGCTGCAGATCGGCACGGTCCTCAAGCATTTCCACGCCGACGCCAACGAGATCCAGATCGTGCTCGCCGGCAGCGGCACCGAATGGCTGGGCGACAAGCAGGTCGCGCTGCGGCCCGGCATCATGCTCGTCATTCCCGCCGGCACGCCGCATGCCGGCACCGTCGACCCGAACTTGAAGATCCTCGCGATCAAGACGCCGCCGCAAGCCGCGACGGACATCCACCCGGTGCCCTAACCGACGACGACGGGTTTTTCGCGATCGCGGAAGTATTCGTAGGTCGCGCGCATGCCGTCGACGAGAGAGACGTCGGCTTTCCAGCCGAGGTCTTTCTTCGCTTTGCCGGGGTTGAAGTACACTTCGCGCGCGTCGCCGGGACGGCGCGGCGCATGCGTGACCGGGGCTTCGAACCCGGTAACCTCGACCAGCGCGCGATAGATCTGGTTGACCGACGTCTTCTTGCCGGTGCCGATCGCGTAGATCTCGCCCGGACCCTTGGTCAGTGCGGCGACGTTCGCCCGCACGACGTCCCCGACGTAGACGTAGTCGCGCGTCTGCTCGCCGTCCCAGTCGATGCGGATGCCTTGCTGCTGCAGAAACTTGCCCAGGAAGATCGCGATGACGCCGGCTTCCCCGTTGGGATCCTGACGCGGACCGTACACGTTGCCGTAGCGCAGCGCGGTGTAGTCCAGACCGTGCTCGGATTGAAAGAACCGCAAGTAGTGCTCGGTGACCATCTTCGTGATGCCGTACGGCGAAACCGGACGCTGCGGCGCCCGCTCATCGACCGGCATCGCGTCGACGTCGCCGTAGGTCGCCGCGCTCGACGCGAAGATCACTTTGCGCGTGCCCGCCTTCACCGCGGCCTCCAGCACGTTGAGCATGCCGATCACGTTGACGTTCGCGTCCAGCTTCGGATCGCGCGCGCCGATCGCCACCGAATGCTGCGCGGCGTGATGGCACACGATCTCCGGCTTGAACTCGTTGAAGATGCGCACGATCCCGTCGTCACGGATGTCCATGTGAACGAAGCTCACGCCGTCGGGGATGTTCTCGCGTCGTCCTCCGCCGTGCGACCAAAGGCTGTCGACGACCACGACGTCGTGCCCTTCGGCCAGAAATCCGTCGACGATGTGCGACCCGATGAACCCGGCTCCCCCGGTGACGACGATACGCATGCGGCCCGTTGGGTTCGGCCTCCCCGGGTACTCTCCCGCGCCGGGCGCCGCTTGCATGCACGCATGTGATCGTTAAGGTTTCGTTGTGAATCGGGTAGGAGGGGGCGTCACCGCCCCCGTCCTCCCACACCACCGGACGTGCCGTTCGGCATCCGGCGGTTCATCGAACTACCTGCCGAAGAGCTCGGTAAGCCCTGCGAAGCCCCGGGC
>Ga0102924_1002641_pt1 | contig 19368 bp, 24 predicted proteins | sample PaiPotPPM11metaG_FD_80116 | JGI IMG/M metagenome (GOLD analysis project Ga0102924, IMG submission 80116) | Iron sulfur acid spring bacterial and archeal communities from Banff, Canada, to study Microbial Dark Matter (Phase II) - Paint Pots PPM... ...
GACTGATCCATCCCCACGATGACGAGGTTCTTCGGCGTGGGAAGATTGCCGCGCTGCTGAAGCTGAAAGTCATATGCAGCCAGCTCGGATTTGCTGAAGAAGGGCAGTCCTTGCAACACCAGGAGCACGAACAAGGAGATAACAAGCCCAACAGCAAATGCGCCGTAGCTAGGGCGAATAGAGCGTCGGAGGCGCTTGAGGCGGTCCATCGATAGACTCCACGCGGGCTAAGGCTCGATGCCCTGATAACTGACAGACACGGTAGCACGTGCGCCGCATAATGTCCAGAAATGTTTGGGTCTCACTCGAGCTCCTCGAGAGCTTGCCGGTACGTGTCCAGGTCGCGCTCAGAGAAGAGAACGAACGTCACCTCTTCAATCTGAGTCTGGCCGTTGAGATAGTCCGCCACCGTGCGGAGGGCGATGCGCGCTGCCTGATCTATAGGGTACCCGTACGCGCCGGTGCCGAGTGACGGAAATGTGACGGTGCCGTCCCCCAACTGGTCGGCAGTCTCCAGGCTCCGGCGATAGGCGCTACTCAACAACTCGGCCTCTCCTACCTGGCCGCCCCGCCAGATTGGAGCGACGGCGTGTATCACATGATTGACGTTGAGGTTACCGGCGCCGGTCGCTACTGCATCCCCGGTCGAACACCCGCCGATCCGCCCGCACTCTGCCATGATAGTGGGGCCGCCCGCCCGGTGTATCGCTCCGTCAACACCGCCGCCGCCGGCCAGATGCTGATTGGCGGCATTGACGATGGCCGCGGTTGTGGCGTCGGTGATATCGCCCTGTGTAAGCAATAGCGTTCGACCCTTGATGATTCGGTTCATTCTCGACCCTTCGAGCATTTTGCCCCTGTGGCTATGCTGCGCTCTTAACTGATCTTGCACTAGCCAGTTGTCGCGCTGCCATCCTCTATCCCGAGCACCGCGATCTCTAAAGCCACGCGCTCCCGGAATGAGGTGAGATCGACGCCCAACAGGTCTTCGATCCTGCCCAGTCGGTAGAGTAGTCCACTGCGGTGCAGGTATAGCGCTTCCGCCGCTCTGCTGGCGTTGCAGCCCAGGGCCAGGTAGATATGGAGAGTGCGCACCAGATCGCCGGAATGATTGCGGTCGTAGGCGATCAGTGGCTCAAGAGCGACGGCAGCGTCAGAGGCTGCAGCCGTCACCGCGTCTGCAAGCAGACGATTTAATGTACCCCGCAACTTAACACGCTGCGGCGCATGACGCGCTCATAGAGTACGAGGGTGCGTTCTACTATTCGCGACCACTCATATGGCTGCACCGACAATCGAGCTCGCCGTCCCACGTCCACCAGAGTGGGCAACGCCAAAGCAGCGGCGAGCTTGGCTGCGTAGGCTGCTCTATCGCCCGCTGGTACCAGAAATCCAGTGTGGCCGTCACGTATAGTGGCGGCGAGACCGCCGACCGAAAATGCGACGACCGGCGTCTGACACGCCATGGACTCTACTGCCACCATGCCGAATGACTCGTAGGCAGATGGCACGGCGCAGATGTCTGCGGCCGAGTAGTAGTGTGCCAGTTCATGCTGCGACACAATGCCGCGGAACTCTACCGTGTTCGCCAAACCGAGCGTCTGCACCAGTCGACGAATGCGCGCTCCTCCTTTTGCCCGCTCGCTGCCGGCGTCGCCGACCACGACGAGTTTCAGGCCGCGTTGAAGCTGAGATGGAAGCGCTCCAACGGCGAAAAGCAGAGTATCGAGCCCCTTTATGCGGTCTGGACGCCCAACGAAAACGATGAGCCGGTCGGCCGAAATTTCCACTATGCGTCGACACTCCTGCTGATCACGCGGGCGGAACAGATCGAGGTCAACCCCGAGCGGGATGACCGAGAACGAGTGAGGCGCCCGGCCATACAATCGCTCCATCTGCTCGCGTTCCATCTCGGTCGCACCAACCACCACATCTGCGCCGGCGATGACCGACCGCTCGCCCTCAAAGCGATGACCGGAATCATTGGGGTCTGGGCCGCCGTTGTAGAGTTCCTTCACCTTTGACAGTGTGTGGAACATGTGGACAATCGGAGCATCTACCACGTCGCGACAGCGCAGCGCGACAAGACCAGAAAGCCAGTAGTGCGTGTGCAGGACGTCATAGCATAGCTGCTCGCGTTCGACGAACGAACGAAAAGAGGCCGCCATTGCTCGAACGTGAAGCGGCAAGACACTCTTGGGCAGCTCCCGTCTTGGTCCTCCCTCCAGGTGAATGATTCGTGCGCCGTCCTTGGTGCGAATGACCTCGGGTGCGCGTGGATCTGTGCGGCGGGTAAATACGTCGACATGGATACCCATGCTGCTCAGCTCGTCGGCCATACGCCGCACGTAGACATTCATGCCGCCCGCGTCGGCGCTTCCGATCACGGCAAGGGGAGAGCTATGTAAGGACAGTAGGGCAAGGCGATTCAGCGCTGGCTCTCTAAGCATGGAGGTGGAGGATGGGATGAGCGGCGTGCATGGCACGGAGAAGATTGACTTGGCTGCCGAACGTGAAGTCGTTGATCTTCCAGCGGCCTTGGAAAATATCGAGGTCCAGAAGGCTCCAGGGTCCACCGGGCAGATTCCAGCCGCTCGTGAGCAGAAGAGCGTGTCCTGCGACATCCGGCGTGAAATATTCGCATCGCACGTGGGCGCCTGGCAGCCAGGTGCGCAGCAGACTAGGGTCGGCGGATTGCCCTTCTCCGTCGCCGAGGTAGCCATAGCGTAGACCGCTGTTATACAGGTAGTACGGCAAGGAGTTAATCACGCTATTGGCGTCGCCGGTGGCGAATGCCTTGCAAAGGCCGTCCCGAAATGAGGCAAATTGTGCCCCGATGACGATCCGGGGAGTGGGGGTCGGGAACGGGACAACGGTGGGCATCGGAGACGGCGCTGCCACAGTGCGAGGCGTAGGCGTAGGCCTCTTTGTAGCAGAGCTGGATCCGCAAGCTGCCAAGCTAAATGCCATCATGAGCAGCACGCAGTGCCGCACTGATTCTCCTTTTGCCAAAAGACGCAGGCCCAAACAAGCCCGCGTCAAGCTGGCCGATTCTAGCACGGCAAAATGTGTGCCCCGCAGCGCCTCAGGCAAGAATGGCAAGGGCCCTCGGAAGGATGGTAAAGCTGTAGGGTCCCTGTCCGAAGAGCTCTCCGTCCAGGTCAAGGCGGGTTGGCACGAGCGGATCGACGTCGACCCGGCTGCCTCGTAGCCAGGCCACCTTCGAGTGGCTCAGGTGCACGCCGGGATAAATCTTCCAGATCTGGGTTAACAGCTCGCCGCGTGTAAAGTCGCCAAGAACGAGTACGTCCAGCTCACCATCGTCCATTCGCGCCCGGGGTGCAATCTTCATCCCTCCGCCGAAGTATCGTCCATTCGCCACGACGACGCTCACCAGTGGCCCATCATACGCAGCAATCCCGTCGACACTGATGCTCGCTACGATATTTTCCTGCTTTCGCACGGCGTCCAGCGCTGCGAAGAAGAATGAAGCACGACCCGGCATGCTTCGTTGAAACTGTGCTTCTCGCGCGACGACCGCCGCTCCGATTCCGGTTTCGGCGAAGTTGACGAACGATCGCTCTGGTCCATCGGAGCATATGCCGACGTCGATTCGGCGCTCCGTCCCGCGCACTATTCGGCGGACGGCGGCTTCGATTCCGCGGCCCACGCCAATGTTACGGAGAAAATCCATCCCGGTACCGCCGGGGATGATTCCCAGCTGAACGTTCTGACGCAGATGACCCTTGAGCGAGAATCCATTGACGACTTCGTGGATCGTCCCATCACCACCGACCGCCAGAATCGTCGTGAACCCCAGCTCGATTGCCTCACGGGTGAGCTCGGTGGCGTGGCCCTGGTGACGGCTGCGCCAAACCTCAGCCCGCACACCATGCCGTCCGAGGAGTCGTTCGGCTCGTCGCCAGCGGCTCTGTGCTCGGCCATGGCCGGCGGCGGGATTAATAATGGCGACAAGGCGTTGACCGTTCTCGCGAGCCATCCCTCCGTCCTACGCTCTGTTATACTAAGCTACTCTGAACGGCATTCTAGGGGGCACGCCCGCTTGGCCAAGCAAGACCAGCAGGAATTGACTGAAGAGGCCGTGACTCGTATCACGCGGGTGGTGCGCAGCCTGGCAGATGACCAGGTCGAACGTGGTGTGGAGCTTGCGCGCCCCATGCACTGTGACAGCTGCGACCGGGAGCAAGCCCCAGCCGGCTCGGCGCTCTACGGTACCTACAAGCTCTGTAACGATTGTCTCCTGGACTTTACCCTTCAGCTTGCATCCGGCCGGGTCGCCAATGTGGCAGAATTCATGACCAAGAAGACGGAAGAACCGCGCTCTTTGCCACCGTCAGATCTGGCAGGCGAGCGCGACCGGTCGACCATGTCGGTGAGACAGCTGCATGGTCGCGACAAGCTGATGCCGAGTAACGAACCTTGCTGACCTTGGAGAGTCAAATTATGGCACTTGGGAAACGAGGGTCGCTCCTCCGGCGGCTCGGCCGCAGCGACCAACCCGGAGCCGACCTCCCCGACATGCGGGAACTCCGACATGCGGAGGAGCGCCAGAAAACGCTGACTGAGGCCACGGAGCGCTGGCTCTCATTGTTGCGCGAGATGCAACATGCAGGTCAGACCGGCGACGCTCGTTACGAGACCTATTTCCGAGCATACCTGGAAGCAAAGCAGCGCCAGAAGCGCGTCGACCTCGAAATCTTCAACATGCGTCAGGGGCTTTCAAACTAGGCCGGCAGTATGCGGGTCGTCATCATGGGTTCTGGCCGGACCGGTTCCCTGCTGGCGGACAAGCTGGATGCTGCTCAGCACGACGTAACCGTCATCGATTGGAATCAGGCCGCATTCGCGAGGCTCTCGGAGAACTTTCGAGGACGCCTGGTCATAGGTAACGCGGTTGATCAGGACGTGCTGCGAAGCGCAGGGATAGAATCGGCGGATGTCTTTGTTGCCGCAACCAGCGGCGACAACCGGAACATCATGGCCGGCCAAATTGCCCGGAACATCTTTCACGTGGCCAAGGTCATCAGTCGCATAAAGGACCCCAACAGAGCTGAAATTTACTCTCAGCTTGGAATCGAAGTGGACTGCCGCACCATCGAAGGCGCGCAGGTCATTTTGGGTATGCTGGGCCTCTGAGCTACAGGATCTGTTGCAACCGCCCGTGGCGCTGCATGCCGGGGATGCGTCCCCGCTTGCTTACCGGACGTCCGTCGATCTCGCGGATGTCGCCGGTGTAATCGATCGGCAGGGCTGCGGTGATGTGGCTGCCTACGCCATACATGTCGACCGGAGCCTGTGCTTCGCGAAAGCGAATGATGCGCTCAGGCGTGACCCCGCCGCTTACTGCGATCTGGACATGCCGAAACCCGGCCAGGTCCAGACGGGCTCGAACCTCACATACCAGACTCGGCGTTACCCCGCCGCGCTCGGACGGTGTGTCGAGGCGAATGCCCTGCAGGCGATCGCCCAGAGCCTGCGCCACGCGGACACTCTCAACTGCTTCGTCCTGAAACGTATCGACCAGCACGACCCTCGGCACGGTATCATCCATTGCCTGGTCGAATCCTTCGGCTGCTTGAACGGTGTCACCCACTATCAGGACGTAAGCGTGCGGCATGGTACCCGAGGGCGCGAGGCCTGCCAGAGTCGCGCCGAGTGGAGTCGAGCAGGTCACACACCCGCCCACGATCGCGCAGTAGTCCATGATTGCCGACACGTTCGGATGCACGTGGCGAGCGCCGAAGCTGACTACCGGGACCGGGGCGCCGGCACCCACCACTTCGGCAGCGGCGGTGGCCCATCCGGAGCACGATGCCAGAATCCCCAGAATAGCCGTCTCGTAGACTCCAAATGCGCTGTACTTACCGTAAATCTCAAGAGCCGCCTCTCCGCTTTCGGCAGTGTCCCCCTCTTGCAAGGCCCACAGCTCGCCGTCGAAGCGCGCTTCTGACAACAATTCAACTACCTGGCGGATGCCGCAGCACACGCCTGCTCGGCCGGGAAACACCGACATGCCCACTTTCGGATCCAGACCGAGATAGCGAAGCGCATCGCGGCTCCGCAAGAAGTACACATCGGCGGTTTCCGCCGAGCGAACCTGAGGGAGCAACGGAAAATGGGGCTCCGGTCCCTCGCCTTTCACCTCAAGTCGTCGGAAAGACGCCTTGGGTTATCCGCTGTAGCTAACCGCTGCCTGGGCGATACCCATGATGTCGTCGAAGGCCAGCCCCTCAATCGTTTCCTCGCTGATGAGCTTCTCGGATACCGTTACAAGCTTGTCCTTATGCTTGATCAGGATCTCGCGTGCCACATTGTAGGCGCGATTGATAAGGTTCCGGACCTCATTGTCAATCTCCTGCGCTACAGCTTCGCTGTAATTCCGCTGCTCTCCGATTTCGCGACCCAGGAAGACCAGCTCGTCCTTCTTGCCCAGCGCCAGCGGGCCGATTTTCTCGCTCATGCCATAGCGTGTCACCATCTCGCGGGCAAGTCCTGTCGCCCGCTCAATGTCGTTGGAGGCGCCGGTGGTCACATCGCCAAAGACGAGCTGCTCCGCTGCGTGTCCGCCCAGACTAAAGGCCAGGGTCTCTTCGAACTGTGACTTGGAGTAGAGATACCGATCTTCGGTCGGAAGCAGACGCGTGTACCCGCCTGCCAGTCCCCGCGCCACGATCGTGATCTTGTGAAGCGGGTCGAGGTTGGGCAGCATGCGTGCCACGAGCGCATGACCCACTTCGTGGTAGGCGGTTATTGCCTTCTCTTTCTCACTGATAATCCGGCTCTTGCGCTCAGGACCGGAGATGACCCGGTCGATGGCCTCCTCCAGCTCGTTCATGCCAATCGCCTTCTTATTGCGACGAGCCGAGAGAATGGCCGCCTCGTTGAGCAGGTTTGCCAGGTCGGCTCCGCTGAAACCCGGCGTTTGCTTCGCGAGCGTCTGGAGGTTGACGTTCTTTTCAAACGGCTTACCACGAGCGTGGACTTCCAGCACTTGGTTACGGCCACGAATATCGGGATTGTCGAGCACCACCTGGCGGTCAAATCTACCCGGTCGCAGCAATGCCGGGTCGAGCACGTCCGGCCGGTTGGTCGCAGCGATGACGATGACATTGGTGTTGGTATCAAATCCATCCATCTCGACGAGGATCTGGTTGAGCGTTTGCTCCCGTTCGTCGTGGCTTCCGCCCAGACCGGCGCCGCGCTGACGTCCGACCGCATCGATCTCGTCGACGAAGACGATGCATGGGGCGTTTCGCTTCGCTTGTTCGAAGAGGTCTCGAACGCGGCTTGCACCCACGCCGACGAACATTTCGACAAACTCTGAGCCACTGATGGAGAAGAACGGCACGCCTGCCTCCCCGGCTACGGCGCGCGACAACAACGTCTTCCCCGTCCCAGGCGGTCCTACCAGCAGAACGCCGCGCGGAATGCGCGCTCCCAGGGCCGCGAACTTGTCCGGATACTTCAGGAACTCCACGACCTCGGCCAGCTCCTGCTTGGCCTCCTCTACACCTGCAACGTCCGCAAAAGTGATGGTCGGGCGGTTCCCGGCAAACATTCGGGCGCGGCTTTTCCCGAAAGACAGCGCCTGATTGTTGCTGCCTTGGGCCTGGCGCATCATGAAGAAGAGGAGCGCCCCGAAAATGAGCAGCGGCAGGAAGCCGACTATAGTCGAGATCCAGTTTCCGATCTGACTGGGCTGGTCGAATTTGACCGTTAGCCAATCTTTGTATGGCGCCTTCGCTACGTCGATGCCGCTGTTGTGCAGCACTTCCGTAATGTCCAGCTTATCGCTAGTCGTGGCCTGATACTTGATGGGATTGGCGTCGATCTGCAGGCTGACGGTGTCGCCATTCTGAGTCAAGGTTGCCGGATGGTGACCAACGGTCCGCTGCACCAGAGCGATGATCCCACCGGGACCCGTCAGGCTGACATTCTTGGTCGATGAGCTTTGACCGCGAAACACCTGAAAGGCGATCGCCAGCACAAAGACCATGACGATAAGCCAGATGAAGCTATTACGAAACCAGCGTGCGTCCATGTGAGGGAGTTTCTCCAGTCCGGGCTCAGCCCCTAGCCTGGATCATTCGGGTAGCATAGCACTTTCGGGCGTCGACGCGCGCAAACAGCGGCGTGCTCTTTCCCAAGGCCGGTGGGCTGAACCCCTACCCTGCGGATCGGTGAATAATCAAGGCCAATCTAATCGAAAATCAGAAGTGAGTTCGACTGAGGCATTCTATCACGCTCCTCCAGTCGTCGGGCTCGTACGTCAAGTGCAGAAATCGCGTGGTGTCGGGCGTCACGGACGCACGCTGATCGAGCGCAAGGCCAGGCACCCAAATAATGTCTCCCGCGCTCTCGACGACCGGGATCAGCTCCCGAGCTGCCGTCGGAATGCGCCGGTCGACCATGATGTCCTGGAGCTTACGTGAGCCGGGGGCACCGAGCGGACGCATCCGATCGCCCTGCTTTCGCACTCGGACAGTCAAGGCTGCATCGACCTGGTCTGCATCGCAGATCGCGTGGAGCGGGCCGCACACGGTAATCATCCTCTGGACCGCTGCGTGGTCGTGGTCGTCGAGAAGACGCGCCGCTAGCAACCCCACCTCCAACAGCACCGAGCCGGGAATCTCGAGAGTGGCGCGGGCGACGGGAACAACCGCGGGCCGCAGCCCTTTGCGCAACGAGAACCGGCCGTTATCCACATAGAGCGCCAGCCCCCGCGGCAGCTGGCCCAACAAGCTCGAAACGTTTGCCCTGTCGAGAGTCTCGCAGAGCAAGGCAAGGTGACTCTCGTGCACATCGATGGTTTCACCAAGCAGTCGCTCGAGGAGAAGCCTGAGACAGAGGCGGCGCAGCGAGGGATGCAGCGATCGCCAGACTGCCAGGACGGCGCTCACTTCATCTTCGTCCTGCTTTACATTCAGGCAAGAAAGCGCGGCCTCCGCCTCCCTAATTAAGTAGTCATAGTCGCTCCGGAGGAGGTTGGCGGTGCGACCCAAAATCTCGATGGTTCGAGGCTGTATCCGGGCTAATACCGGCAGTACCTCCTGCTGTAACCGATTGCGGCGGTGTCGCGTATCGAAATTCGAGCTATCGACGCGATGCGGCTGGCCGGAGACTCTTAGCGCCTGCAGGATGAGATCGCTGCGAACGCCGAGGAAGGGACGAATGACGTTGCGGGTTCGCGGCTGCATCCCTGCGAGCCCGGCAAGTCCGGTCCCACGGATCAGACGCAGAAGCATGGTTCCCGCCTGATCATCCTGAGTATGCCCGGTGGCGATAAGGTCTCCCGGCCACGCCTCGAGCATCTCACGTAGCGCCCGCGCGCGCAGCTCCCGCGCAGCTACTTCGATCGATACGCGATGCTGCCGGGCGAAGAGTATCGTGTCTACACGCGCAGCGTCCACAGCCAAACCTCGCTCGCCCGCAAGGGTTCGGACAAATCGTTCGTCCTCGTCCGATTCATCTGACCGAAGCCCATGATTGACGTGACCGATGCGCAGTGACCATCTTCGCTCCGGGCTATATGCCACTCGATGAAGCGTCTCTAACAGCGCCACGGAGTCCGGACCTCCCGACACGGCAACCAGAATGCGCGTTCCGTGTGGAATCCCGGCCTGAAGTATAGTGCTCTCCAGGACCTGCCAAGGGGCCGCACGGTCGCTCATGTCCGTTGTCCGGGAGACGCTTCGTCCCGCGGAATGGTGGGTAGGTCTCCCAAATTCGCGGTCAGGTAAGATCGCGGCATGCCCGACTATACTGCGGCGGGCCGCAGTACATCAGAGAGGAAAGCCATGGCGAACAGCGCTCCAATGGATGTCACGTATCGCTGTGTCGTGGGGCATGAGATCCCATTTGAACGGATCGAGGAACTGACCCAGATCGCATCACTCGATGAAGGGGCAAGTGTACGTCTGTGTCGGGAGCATGGCGCGCCCATTGCAGTTACCGTCTCGCGCGGTGGCCTACTGCCCGACAAAGCAGCGGGCAGTTAACCTGGTCAAATGGATGCTAAAGATCCTGACCTTGGCTCTAGCGGCACCCGGCTGCGTCTTTCGATTGCCCGGCACGTACAATGCAGGCATGGACATGCAAACCCAACATGAGAGGCTGTGGCCTTCGACAAACAGTTGGCCGGCCTGCGACGGTGCCCATGCTCAAGGCTGACTCGCTTCTCTTGTCGGTGCATGAGGTTCGAGCCGCACTTGGTTCGCGGGTCCGGTTGGAGCCGCCGAAGAATGGCGCCTCCTCGCCTCACGCCGGTGATTTCATCAAAGGCGCTGCTGCGGACTCGGCCTTTCGCCAGTTTGCAGGCACCATCCAAGTCGGCGAGGGCACCCGGCCGGTATCCGTCAGCGAAATGGCGCTCATCTTCGATTCGAAGGAAAAGGCGACGCACACATTTGATCAAGTTGCGGCGGTGGCGCATCTTCGCGCTCAGCTCAACGGGTCTGACGTGGCGGTTGAGACCGTCACTGCACCGAGCGGATTGATCAGTTACTGGGGGTTCGTGCACAAGGATGAGGCGATCGTCGTCCTGACTCTGGACACCCTGGATCCGCACCGCGTCTCTGTGAGCGATTTACGTACGCTCGCCAGCGCAACCGCGAAGCGACTCGAAGCAGCCGCCGCCCGCCCGTAGCCAACCCCACACGCCGGCCGCGTAGGCTTGGCCCCCTCGCGCGTCAGCGGCTACACTGAAACGCCGAACCAGCGAACTTCTCGGCACCTCGAGCGAGATTGGCGAGACTCGTGCGCCCGTAGCTCAGTTGGATAGAGCGTTAGGTTGCGGACCTAAAGGTCGGGGGTTCGAATCCCTCCGGGCGTACCAGATCACGTCTCCGCCCCGTAGCCGGCCTGGGCCAGGAGATCGCGCACCTTGCTGGCCGCGTCAAAGCGTGGACGGGGAAGCGTGCGCGGATCCACGGCCAGCTTCAGATCCGTCACCAGCGTGACTATTCGCCGAAATAGATAGGCGTTTTCACGTCCCTGCTCCAGCGCACGCGCGATGCGGGGCGGCAGCTCGTCGAGGCGGTTATAGATGTTGTCGAGGTCGCCATATTCGTCCACGAGGGTGACGGCAGTTTTTGTCCCAATTCCGGCTACACCTGGGATGTTATCGGAGGCATCTCCCGCCAGCGCTTTGAACGTGGTGACGCCCTCTGGATTGACTCCGAGGCGCGCTCGGGCCCCTGCTGCATCTCGGATGTGCAACGCCACCTTTCCGGGCACCATGACCTCGATGCCCGGGCGCACCAGCTGAAGCAGGTCCCTATCCGTCGACACCATCACTGCTCTCCCACCGTTCGAAGCGCAACCACAGGCGAGGGTCCCGATGATGTCGTCGGCTTCATAACCAGGATAGGAGAGTGCGGGGAGCCCGAGCTTGGGCAGCGCGTCCATGGCCATGGCAACTTGACGCGAAAATTCATCCGCCTGCTCTCCGCCGAGCGGTCCCCTCTGGCCCTGATACGCCGGATACAGTTCGTGGCGAAAGGTCGGCACACTTGGAACGTCGAAGGCTGCAACGATGTGCACCGGCTCGAGCTCGCGCATGAGCCGGAGCACCGCAGCCAGCATCCCATACACCGCGTGAACCGGCTTGCCTTGCGCGGAAATCGACGAAGGAAGCGTGACGAATGATCGGAAGAGCAGGTTGTGGGCGTCGAGCAGAAGAACAGTCATTGGCATGGCTCCGGATACAATGAGGCGTCAGGCATGCTGTACACGGAAAGGCTGATGGACCCTCCTATTGTCGTAGAGACGCAATGGCTTGCCGACCGGCTCGAAACCACCGACCTGGCGGTGGTCGATGTGCGCCCCCCACAGTTTTACACGCAGGGACACATCCCGGGTGCCGTCAATCTGCCGTTCTTCCTTGTGACGGGACAGGGCGGTGAACCGCTCCCGGCCGGGGCCCTGTCGGCCCGGCTCGGCGCGTTGGGGTTGACGCGGCAACATCACATCGTCGCGTACGACGACGGTGGAAGCCCGGCCGCGGCAAGCCTCTTCCGGCTCCTGCGCTACTATCGACATCCGTTGGTCTCGGTGCTGAATGGTGGGATAACAAAATGGCTGCACGAGGGGCGTCCCTCCGCGAACGGTCTCTCACGGCCCTCACCTACGAAGTACGAACCGGGCGAGCCGGATCGCTCCCAGCTGGCTCAGACCGAGGACGTGCTCCAGGCCATCGGTGCATCCGGTAGCGTCATCCTCGACGTTCGCAGTCCGGCGGAGTACCTGGGGATGGAAAGGACCGCCATGCGCGACGGACACATCCCTGGCGCGATCAATATCGAATGGAGCAACAACCTCACGCAGACCGATGACGCCATCTACCTGCTTCGACCCGAGGACGAGCTCAGAAGTCTTTACGAGCAGGCGGGTCTGACTCCCGATAAGAAAGCGCTTGTCTACTGCGCGTCCGGAAACCGAGCCTCAGAGACGTACATGGTGCTCAAGGAGCTCGGCTATCCCGATGTGTCCGTCTATCAGTCCGGATGGCAAGAATGGGGTAACCGTCCCGAGCTGCCGGTTGAGGAGCGGTGAGAGCCGCCACGTTCCTGATCCTGTTGAGCGGGATTCTTCCGGCAGCCGGACCGCAAGTCGTGTCCCAGGGCAGCCCTCGATTTAAGGATGTCGCGCTGACCTTCGACGCCGGTGCCGACCGCGGTTATGCTCCGGCGATCATTCGAATTCTGGAGAAAAACCGTATTCGCGCGTCTTTCGGCATGACCGGGACGTGGGCGCTCGCCAACGCCGATCTAGTGCGGCGCATCGCGCACGATCACGACCAGCTGATCAACCACACCTATGACCACCGCTCATTTACCGGGTTTTCGACCCGGATGGCGCCCCTGACCCTGGCGCAGCGCTCCTGGGAAATAATCCAAGCCGATCGCGTAATTGGCAGGCTTACGCATCACAGCACCAGGCCATTCTTCCGTCCACCGTACGGCGACTACGATTCTGCCGCCCTTTCGCTGCTTGGACGGCTTGGCTACCGGTATATGGTCATGTGGACGCTGGACTCGTTGGGCTGGGAGCATCTGTCGGAAAGCGCAATTCTGCAGCGCTGCCTGGTGCAAATCACGCCGGGAACCATTCTCCTGATGCACGTCGGCAGCCAGTCGCAGGATGCTCTCGCCTTACAACCGTTGATCCAGCAGCTCCGGCGTCACGGCTACAAGTTTGTAACGGTTGCGCAGATGGTCGGTTCTCACTGACCGGTCAGCTCGTGCGCCAGCGCTTCGAGCTCTTCACGTGCGCCTCCGTCGATCGCGGTCCGTCCGAGCGCCTCCATGGCCGACTTGAGGTGCGCTGTTCGCCGCGCCTCGCAGAGGGATCGTGCTGCCGTCGCATCAAGAATCGAGAAAACAGCTCCGGCATCGTCGCTCGCACAACGGAAAAACTTCTGAAGCGATTCGATCTCCTCAGGGCCGGCTCGCTCCAGCGCCGCAAGCAGCGGCAGCGTCTTCTTACGATTGTAGAGATCGGTGGCTGCTTCCTTCCCGGTCATCTCCTTAGAACCCCACATGCCCATGATGTCGTCTTGAATCTGGAATGCTTTGCCAAGCTCGAGACCGAAGACTCGTAGGGCATCGCGCGTCTCTTCGCCGGCGCCACCAAGATAGGCGCCCGACCACAGGCTGAAGGCAATCAGCGCGCCCGTTTTTCGCTCGATCATATCCATGTATTCGGCCGATCTGACGTTATCTCTCCCTTCGAAGCTCATGTCCAGATACTGGCCCTCGGTCAAGGTGAGGCACATCTGCTGGAAGTGTCGCGAGATATCGAGTGTGACGGAGGCGTCGGGTGAGCTGTCCAGGATCAGGCGTCCGGCGAGCGCAAGCATGCCATCGCCGGTGTTGATTGCTTGCGACTCACCCCAGACCTTCCAGACGGTTGCTCTGTGGCGGCGGGACGGGTCGTGATCCTCGATGTCGTCGTGGATCAGCGAGAAGTTGTGCAGCAGCTCGATGCTTGCAGCCGTCCGCAGCGCCCGCTCTGCTTTGCCGCCGACCGCTTCGGTCGCGATCAGGCAAAGCAATGGGCGGAACCGTTTTCCGGCTTTAGAATGGGCCGGCTCGAACCGGTCGTCGACATAACCGAGCTGATACGACATCATTCCGAAGAAGCCTGCCGTCGCACCCGGTCTTACCAGGTGAGAATTGATCTCTCGGTCGATCGCCGCTCCGTACCGCGATTGCAATCGCTGCAGCGACGACACTCTCATGACTGCGCGATCTGCCGCATGAACCACTCCTCAACATCTGCTATTACGAGGTACTTCACGCCGACAGCGGAGGTTACATGAGCGCAGGGATTTCCGCCATAACGCTCGGCAGTCGAGGGAGCGCGCTCGCCATGCGACAGACCGAGCTCGTTGCAGAGCTGTTGCGCCAGAAGCTTCGGGGCGTGGCGCTGCATATCAAAGCAGTCCAGACGGCTGGCGATCGCAACCAGCACCAACCCATATCCGCGCTCGGTGACAAGGGGGTCTTCGTCCGGTCCATCGAGCAAGCGCTGCTGGCGCACGAGGTCGACATCGCCGTCCATAGTTTGAAGGATGTGCCTTCCGACGTCGAAACTCCGGGTCTCACCCTCGCAGCGTTCTCACCGCGCGCCGACGCGCGCGATGTGTTGGTGTCTCGCTCGGAAACCGATCTCGAGGCATTGCCGGCCGGTTCTCGCGTTGGAACCAGCAGCCTGCGGCGACGCGTGCAGCTCCAGGCGGTGCGTCCAGACCTGGAGATCTGCGAGATACGCGGCAACGTCGACACCCGTCTGCGCAAGCTGGACGACGGTCGGTACGAGGCGATCATTCTGGCGGCAGCCGGCATGCAGAGGCTGGGGATCGCAGATCGAATTACGCAATTCCTCCCGGTCGAGCTGTTCGTGCCGGACGCGGGCCAGGGTATCATCGTGCTTCAGACCCGACAGGATGACGAGGCCGAGGTGTTAGCACACGCCATTGACGATCCTCTCAGCCGTGCCGCGGCTCTTGCCGAGCGTGCGACGGTGCGTGCGCTCGGTGCCGACTGCCACAGCCCGGTGGGCGCTTTTGCCGAGGTGAAGGGCTCGAGGCTCTTCGTGCGCGCAATGGCCGCACGGGAGGATGGCTCCCAACTGGTGCGTCTCCAAGACGAAGGTCCTCTTACCGCCGCCGAGGAGATCGGTCGCCGCCTGGGCCTTTGTCTTCAGTCTGCCCTCTAGGCAATGGTGCCTGGAAGATCCGACTTCGCGTCGAAGAATGAATCATGCGCGGAGCCGCGACTGAAGACGAGTTGAGGTGCCGCCGGCTTGTCTACCTCGAGCTCTGCTGTATGGCGCAGTTCCTGGTAGCGCTGGACGAATCGGTCCGCATCGGCCTTCCGGTTCCGTGGAACCCGATCGGATCGATCATCGGTTTGTCCTCCTCACCAGGGGCCAGCATGTCGATATCCCGGCACCTACGATTCCTGCTGACATAACTCCCTGATGTGGTCGGTGATGTCTCGGAGGGCCTCGTCAGGATCACTCCATTGCTTCCCGGGTTGCTTGAAGTCCTGCCCGTCGAGCCACCCGGAGACCAGGCGCAAAGAGCCGACCTGCTGGTACTGCAGGCCGACCTCGAAGGTCCTGCCGTTGCTGCAGGTGAGGTGGTACAACCGGCCCACCTCAGGATTCTCTCGCACGAGGTCGATTTGTACGTCCATACCCCACTCTATCTTCGTCAGTTAACTTCACGCACGGCGCACAGTACCCGGGCTATGTGCTGCGCCCCGCGCTTGAATTCTTCCAGGCCAATATTCTCGTTATCGATGACCTCAAAACCTTGAGCGTCGAGATGATCGCGCAGTTTCTGCGCAATGTCAAACGGGTCCTGATCGGCGTTCATAAGCCACTATACTGAACGGTGACCGACTGCCTCTTTTGCAAGATCGCTCAGGGTGAAATCCAGGCCGATGTCGTGTTCGAGGATGGAGATGTGGTTGCGTTCCGCGACATCAATCCTCAGACGCCCGTGCACGTGTTGGTCATTCCACGCAAGCATATTGTCGGCTTTTCCGATCTGACCGAAGGGGATGAATGGCTCGTCGGCAAGATCGCTCGGACCGCGGCACGTATTGCCGAAGCGGAGGGTGTAGCCGAGAGCGGCTATCGATGCGTCGTGAATAACGGCCCGCATGCGCAGCAGAGCGTTCCTCACCTGCACATGCATGTGCTTGGCGGCCGCCAGATGAGCTGGCCGCCGGGCTGAGGCAGTGCCCCGGCTCATCGTCGTTCCAACCCCCATCGGCAACCTCGAGGACATTTCTTTGCGCGCGCTTCGCGCGCTCCGTGAGGTGCCGCTCATTCTGGCGGAGGATACGCGGCACTCCCGAAAGTTGCTGAGCCGGTACGAGATCAGCACGCGGCTCATCAGCTACCATCAGCACAACAAGCGGGCGCGCCTCGCCCTTGCCCTGGAGGCCTTGCAGACGCATGACGTGGCGCTGGTCACCAGCGCCGGAATGCCGGCGGTTTCCGACCCCGGATTCGAGCTGATCGAAGCCACTTACCAAGCCGGGATCGAGGTAGATGTGTTGCCCGGCCCGAGTGCCGCGATCACAGCGGTGGTCGCAGCAGCCGTGCCGGCGCCGGGATTCCTCTTTGTGGGATTCCTGCCGCGGCGGCCGGGCGACCGACGTCGACGCCTGGCTGAAGTCTCAGATCTGCGATACTCTCTCGTTCTGTACGAGGCCCCGCATCGGCTCCTGTCGCTCCTGCGCGACGTACACTCAGTGCTGGGAGATCGACACGTGGTCATTGCGCGCGAGCTCACCAAGCTGCATCAGGAAGTGCTCCGCAGCGCACTGTCCGAAGCGATCCAGCGCTATAGCAGTGACGAGCCCCGGGGAGAGTTCACATTGGTTGTTGCCCCTGCCGGTCCCTCAACTGGAGCTCGTGCGGAGGAGGCCCTGGAGGAGCTCCGGAGCCGCTGCTTACAAGGCGAGGACGCCCGGAATGCGGTACGCGAGGTTGCGCGCAAGTACGGCGTGAGTCGCAATGAGGCGTACCGCATGTGGCTCCAAGCAAGAGACATCTAGAGGCAAGATGGTACCATCCAGTGAAATCTAGTGCCGGTGGAACCTGACGGTAGGAGGGGCGACTGCTTCCGGATACGCATGCGCATCTGGATGACCCGATGTTCGAGCGTGATCTGGATGAGGTGCTGGCTCGCGCTCGGGATGCCGGCATCGATCGTATTCTGGCAGTTGGCACCGACCTGGCAAGCAGCCTTTGGTCGGTAAGTCTCGCACAACAATACGACATGGTGTACGCGGCGGTGGGCGTGCATCCACATGAGACAAGCAAGTTTCCGGAAGAGGGACAGAGTGTCCAGGCGCTACTTGGTGAAGAGAAGGTTGTGGCGGTTGGAGAGATTGGCCTGGACTATTACCGCAATTCAGCGCCGCAGGCACAGCAGCTCGCGGCATTTCGAGAACAGGTTCGCTGGGCGACAGATCGTGACCTTCCGGTGAGCGTGCATAATCGATCTGCCGATACGGATGTTCTCGAAGTGCTGGCGAGCAGTGGTGTCAGGACTGTGCTTCATTGTTTCTCCGGGTCGTGGGAGTTTGCTCGCCGTGCCCTCGATGCAGGATTCAGTCTCTCTTTTGCCGGAAATCTTACCTTTCCAAAGGCGGATGAGCTCCGAAGCGTGGCGACGCAGGTTCCGGCAGATAAGCTTCTCATCGAGACGGATGCTCCCGCGCTTGCGCCCCAGACCAAACGTGGCAAGCGCAATGAGCCGTCTTATCTGCTCTCGACGTTGGAAACGCTAGCCTCTCTTCGGAACACTGCGCCAGGTTTGCTGAGCGAGCAGATTAGCCGCACTGCAGATGAGCTATTTGCATGGAGTCGGACGTGACCGATACCGCTCTCCTCTACGGACCGGTGGTAGACGATATACCTCGTGTGGCGGACCGTCTGCGGGGCCTCTCCAATGGACATCACGCGCTGCTGGGCGACACGCTGGCGTATGTCTTTGAAACCGAGGGGAAGCGGATTAGGCCGGCGCTGGTCATGCTCTCCGGAAAGCTCGGAAGCTACGACGTGGGCCGGCTCGTCACGCTTGCGGCGTCACTGGAGGTCGTACATACCGCGACCCTGGTCCACGACGACACGATCGACCAGGCGCTCACGCGGCGTGGGCTTCGGACCATTAATGCCGTCTGGAATGGAAAAGTGGCGATCCTGGTCGGAGACTTTCTCTTCGCGCAGTCTGCCCACCTGGCAGCGCAGCTCGACAGTGTCCGGATCATGTCACTACTCAGTGAGACCGTTATGGCCATGAGCAGCGGAGAGCTCAGGCAATATGCTTCATCGGAAGCGAGGGTGATTGATGAGGCGGATTACTTCCAGCGTATTGCCGGGAAGACAGCCAGTCTCTTCGCCATGTGCTGCCAGGGCGCCGCCATTGTCAGCGGGCAGCCTGAGCATCAGATCGAAGCGCTGAGAACGTATGGTACGAATCTGGGCCTCGCCTTCCAAATTGCGGACGACGTGCTTGACTTTGCGGGAGATGAGACCACGCTCGGCAAGCCGGCGGGAAGTGACTTGAGCCAGGGGACGATCACACTTCCGGCCATTCTGCTCGCTCAACGGCTTTCGCCCGACTCTCCGGTGGCGGCGGATTTGCACTCGGGCAGAAACGCGCACCGGGTGGTTGACGCGGTTCGGGTGTCCGGCGTGCTGGACGATGCGCTGCAGCGTGCGCTGGAGTATGCCGTGGCAGCTCGCTCAGCACTGTCGGTGTTTCCGGACAGCGATGCCAGAGATGCCCTGGTGCATCTCGCCGATCACGTCGTTACTCGTCGGAGGTGAGGCGTCCTTTTGCCAGGAACGGCTGAAACCGCGGCAGCAGCACCATAGGAAGCTTTCCGCTGATAACGGTACCTTGAGGTCGGTGAAGCTCGCGCTTGACCATACCGCGAGCGCGAAAAAGATTCACCAACTCGGCTTCCGCATATGGAATCGTGACCTTGACCGGCACAAAGTCTTCCGCTATGCGTTGCTCGAGCCGTGCCAGAAGAGCCTCCAGCCCGGTTCCCAGGAGAGCCGACACCGCAATCGATCCGGAAAACCTGTGTCTGAGCTCTGGCAGGCGCTCAGGCGGGATCAAATCCGCCTTGTTGAGCACGGCTATTCGTGGCTTGGAATCCACGCCGAGCGCTTCCAGCTCGTCCTCGACCGCTTCGACCTGTTCGTCCACCTGCGGATGGGAGGCATCGATAACGTGCACGATCACATCTGACTCCGTTATCTCCTCGAGCGTCGCTCGAAAAGCTGCGACCAGGTCGGTTGGGAGCTTCTGAA
>Ga0102924_1002642_pt1 | contig 19365 bp, 11 predicted proteins | sample PaiPotPPM11metaG_FD_80116 | JGI IMG/M metagenome (GOLD analysis project Ga0102924, IMG submission 80116) | Iron sulfur acid spring bacterial and archeal communities from Banff, Canada, to study Microbial Dark Matter (Phase II) - Paint Pots PPM... ...
GTCGTTCGGGGTCGGCAAGCGGGAGGGCCACAATTCGGCGGGGTTCTATGCCCGAGGGTTGGCCGCAGCCGAATGGTCGGTTGACGAGACGCTGAATCGAGCCCCGGAGCGGTCTCTCGATCGGGTTTACCAGCATTCGTCGGAGCGGATGGCCGAGCTGCCCGACAACTCAGTCGCTCTGATGGTGACCTCGCCTCCGTATCACGTTGGCAAGGCTTACGACACTGACACGAGCTTCGAGCAGTTCCTGGCGATGCTGCGCGAAGTACTGGCTGAGACCCATCGAGTGCTCGAACCCGGCGGGAGGGCTGTGGTCAACGTGGCCAACCTTGGCCGTCGTCCTTACGTGCCTCTCGCGGGGCTGGTCACGCAGATGGCGATGGATCTTGGGTACTTCTGTCGCGGCGAGGTCATCTGGATCAAGGCGGCCGGCGCGGGCGGAAACTGCGCCTGGGGATCGTGGATGTCCGCCGCCAATCCGACACTGCGCGATGTCCACGAGTATTGCATCTGCTTTTCAAAGGGTCGCATGGATCGCGTGAGGGCTGGAACGTCAACGATCGGACGGGATGAGTTCATGGAGGCGACGCTCTCGGTGTGGCGGATCCCCCCGGAGTCCGCTCGTCGCGTCGGCCATCCCGCTCCATTCCCGGTCGCCCTTCCTCGACGCTTCATCGAGCTTTTCACCTTCGCCGGCGACGTGGTGCTGGACCCATTCATGGGCTCGGGCTCGACTGCGGTCGCCGCTGTTCAGACTGGTCGACGATGGATCGGATACGACACAAGTAGGACCTATGCCCAGCTGACCCGAAGCCGTGTCCGCGAGGCGCTGGCTCAGTCCTCTTGCGAGTCCTCCCGGTCGGCGACCGCCTGAGCGATCAGCTCGAGGTTGGTGACTGCGCCTTCATACAGCCCAGTCGCGGAGGCGATGCCGTCAAGCTCGTCGGCTATGACGCCGTCGTAGCCGGCGGCGCCCACCGAGTTAAGGACGCCGCGATGCTCGGCGGCGAGCCGCGCGTCGTGGTCGTCGAGGCTGACGGCTGGGGTGGCCCAGAACATCGCCACGAGCTCGGGCGGATGGGCATGGGCGGCCCTGAGGCAACGCACTGCGGACTGGCCCACGAACCGGCGGGCCTCGTCGAGCGTCATAAGACCGGCATGGTGCGTTGCTCGGCGGCTCACTGGACACCCTTCCTCGGCCACGGGTCGATCGCGGACCACCACGACTCCATCTGTGCCGTCATCGCGCACACGGCGTCGAGCGCCTCGGGCAGAGACTGGGTGTCGCAACCGGATTCTGCGAGGTTGAAGACCAGCTTGCCTTTGGATCGGGTGGCGCTCGAACGCTTCAGGACACGCGTGTGACGGGCCCGGCTCGCCACCACCAGATCGCCTGCGGACCAGAGGCACCACCGAGCCATCGGAATGTCGCGGACTAACAAGAATCCGTACCGACCGGCGTCCCCGATCTTGCGAACCGCGAGCTCGTCGAGGACGAAGAGGTCAGGAGGGGGCACGTCAGCACGGAGACGACACCAGCCCTCCGAGAGCGGCTGATGCTTGGCTTTGACCTCCAGCTCGATCAATCGTTCGCCGGGGCCGAGGAGTTGGAAGTCGAGCCGGTCGTAGCTCGCTGTGGAACTCCTCAGGAGGCTTAGCTCGCTGTGGGCGATGAGGGCGTGCTCCACCTGCGCTTCGATGCCGTGCCGGCCTGCCAGATCCACAACCCAGTCCGAGGACCGTCGCTCGCGCATCACTGGACCTCGAGCTCGTCGAGAGGGTCGATGTCGTCGAAGCTCAGCTGCGTCTGGCGCCACGGCGCCTCGAGGGGCTCCTCGGGCGGATCTTCGCCAAAGTAGCGCTGCAAGCGCCGGAACCCGGCGAGGTCCGGGACTTGAACCGCATCCCAGAGCGCCTTCGCGCGCGCGACATCGCGCAAGATTTGTGCGGCTGACAGCTCTTCGGTGGGCATGTGGGAGGTAAGGAGGAGTAACGGATGGTGGTCAGGCCGGCCGGCCAAGATCAGCGCGCGATAACCAAACTTCAAGGCGGTGTCCTGTCGGCGCATACCCGCCTGCGCGCGGGGAGTGCGGTCCGGGCTGCCGTGCGCTGCTACGAGAAACCGCTTCCCGGATACCCCCTCGACCAGAGCGTCGAATCGGTATCCACCCACCAGCAAGTACCGGTCGACGATGGTCGCTCCGGCCTTCTCCAGATAGTCGAACGCCTCGATATCAAACTCGCGGCCATCTCGAGACGATCGGGCCTGCGACTCCGACACCGGGTCGGGATCCAAATCACCTTCGTATAGCTTCCGCTCCGGCCCCTCCTCGACCGGGAAGAGTCTCACGCCGACCTCACGGCCGTCGGAGGCGCTGTGTCTGAGGTATCGCCGAAGCTGGCACCCACAAGGAGCGCGATTCGGGCCCGCACGTTAGCTGGATTCCATGTGATCCACGCACCGCCAGCCTCAAGGTGGGCCAGTGCCTCCTTCGCCCGCTTAATGATGAACCCAGGCTCGGCGCCGCCCAGAGGACCCCACATGACCCGAACGTCTCCTTCCGGGATGTCGATCGCGGCCACCTCCGGGCCAGCAGCCGCAGTGTTGACATGCGCCTCCGCCATGTGACGCAGCAGATCGAGCTTCTCGACGTCCGGTGGCGCGTAAGCCCGTCGACCGGCGCGGCCCCGACCGACATCGATCGAGGGAACGACCCATCCGCGCCGGGCCCAATGGTCGCACTGCCTGTAAGAGATGCGGGCCGCCTGGTGCGCATCAGCAGCAGCGATGCCCGGCGGACGGTGGGGGCTTTTGATTACTCCATCGGATCGCTGTGTAACCATAGGCTCATTACACGACATCTAACTCGTGTTGTCAAGCATGAGCGCGCCCCGCCTAGGGCCAGGCCGCGTTCGGCCGCACAACGAGACTGAGGAACCGATAAGGGGGGCACCGCTCGCGCGGCGCCCCCCCGTCTTTCCGTATAGGGCTGGCGGCTTAGCCCGGGCTGACCTCTGCGCCGAGGGCATCAAGGGCGGTCTCGACCTCTGTCACGAGGCAGTCGACCTGATCGGCTGCCTGGTCGATCGACTTCTTCGCCGTGGTGTGGCAGCGCTTGACCGCACTGGCCCGCTCAAGCGCGCGCCGAGCATCGTCCATCAGCGCATCGACCCGAGCGAAGTCGATCTCCTCACCGCTGATCGTAGCGATCTGGCGCCGGACGACCCACCTGGCCCACATGTAGGCCAGGCGAACGGCGGCATCGTCGAGCCCGGTGCAGTCAAGGACAACGACCGCCCGGTTGTCGGCGTAGTGGAAGGGGACCGTGGTCGGTGCTTCCTGCGCTGTCGTGAAGACGGCGATGCCAGCGAGGGCCTCCCGGTTCACCATGGCCTTGTCGAGCTCCTCGAGCGTCTTGCGCATGTTCATCGACCTCGCCTTCAGCTCGAAGACGAATCGACCGGGGAGGCCCTGGGTGTCCTCGTGGTTGATGGTTACGAGCTCGTCCCCGGCCTGGGTTCCGACGACGCCCTTTACAGTGCCGACGCGCTCCGCGACATCGCCATGCGGCGCAGCGATGCGCGTCAGCACGTGATCGAAGGTCTCCTCGAAATCGAATCCCTTCCCCGTGGTCTTGTCGAGGACAGGCTCAACGGCCTGCTTCACCGCGAGCCTCTCCGAGACCTCGCGCACGTCTCTCTGGATGTCGATAATGCCGGTCTTGACGGCGGTGACGATGTCGGACTTCAGGAGGGCTAACGGGCTGTCCTCGGAGTCCGGGTTGATCAGCCTCCGTACAGCTTGTACCTGCTGGTCGCGAGCATCGGCGAGGATGGCGTCGAGCTTCGCAAGGGCGCTCACCTTCGAGTCCGGGTCGAACGTCGCGTCGAGCAGAGCAGCGAGGTCCCTCTGCAGCTTGGCGAGCATCAGCGTGAGCGCGCCCGTCTCGCCATCGGCAAGGGCCGTCGCTGCGGCAACGATGTCCCCGACGGCCGACGACACGTTGCCGTCGAACTTGCGGGTCAGCTCCTCAAACCTCCGGTCGATCAGGGCGGCATCGATGCTCGCCTGCGCCACGGTCTGGACCTGGGCGCCGAAGCGGAGCAGCTGGTGGACCGCGGCAACCGGGTCATCAGACTCGACCACCACCGCCACGACGTCGGGGTCTCGGACCTCAAGCTCGGTGATGAACAGCACGTCGCCCTCAACGATGACGGGCGGCGCCGGGTCGGTATGCAGTACCTGCACCATGGGTCATTCCTTCCTTGTGGGAGGACTCGTCCCGCAGGTGCTTGGAGTGTCACCTGTCCGCATCCGCGGGTTGCCCTCGATTCGGGGTCTGGCCGCTGTGCTGAGTGGCCAGACCCACACCGTAACCCCTGGTGCAACCGAAGTCAACGACAAATGTTATAGCGCACCCGTACCTACCTCTCACCGCCGTTACATATAACAGAAGCAGTAGGCTCAACCACGATCATCTAAGCGGTCCAAAATTCTCATCGACATCGCGGAGCAAATCGTTGACTCGTTGGACCGCATCATCAACGGGGGCTTCCTCGCCCCCCAGTTCGACCCGCACCACGAATCGCAGATCCCATCCCGCGGCGACCTTGACCAACTCGGCCACCACATCCGCTAAATCCTGTAGCTGAGAAGCATCCAGCTCAGCCTCCGCGCGGAGGACCCCCGCTTGGGCCGGGACCGGGTGTCCCGCAGGCGCACCCTCCGGTACGCGCAGCTTCACTACCCCCGCGGCTGGCAGGTCGACCGGCCACGGACCGGAGTCGATTGTTCGTTCCAGAACTCGCATTCGCAGCGCGGCGTCGATTGCCGCACGCACCGTGAGCCACGGCAGGTTCTGCCCGCCCCGGGCCGAGAGCGCGGCCGCCAGCGAGAGCGCCGTCGTCCCCCCATCGGCCCAAGCACTAGGAAGCACATCCGCCAGGAGGTCACTCGGAGACACCGGTTGGGGTGGCGCCTGCACGGTCGCGCTGTCGTCTATTACACCGGGAGGCACCGGCTCGCCGAGGACGCTGGCCGGCCCTCCCTGCAACCATAGGAAGCCGTCCTCGGTTGCCTGAACAACGACCTCCTCAACAATCGTCGGCGCGACCTGCGGCACTGTGACCGGCTCGGTATAGCCCTGCCGCGCGACCTGGACGACGTTTCCCCCCGCGAAGTACGCCTTGATCTCGGCGACAGTGCGAATGGGCTGCGGCCAGAGGCCAGGAAGGCGATCTGGCGCCATGAGCGAAGGCGGGAGGCCGGTAAGCTCCGCGGCCCCAGGGAGCACGACCTCGAGACCCGGATCGCTCAGCGCGACGTCGTCTGGATCCTCACGCCAGAACGTGCGTATGGAGCCATCGGGCCGTCGCAGCCGTAGCACAAGGAGGCCCTCACGGCACCCGTTGGCGATCGTCGACGTGATGGCTGCCCGGTCGAGCATCTTGGGCAAATGTGGGAACTGCGCAAACGCGGTGATCAGATCCTTGGCCCTCCGAGCGGTCTCACCGTCTTGCCAAAGGTCGTAGGGGCCCTCGGGCAAGAGCGCCTCAGCACTGATCGGCGTCTCTTGGATTCGGGCGCGGGCGTCAGCCTTGATCGTGGCGAAAAGGGGTTCCCCGCCGACGGTGACCTTGAAGGCGACGATCTCATTTGACTCACTCACCATCACGACGGTGGAGTAGGCCTGCTCAACTGCCTCTGGGATGCGCTTCTTCTCGGCGTCCTTGCGCGCGATCAGCATCTGACGTCGGAAGGGGTCGACGTCCTGGCCCTTCAGTGAAGCGTCGACGTCCTCCCACGCCAAGTATTGCGTCACGCGGTTTCGGAGCACTTCGACTCCCTCCCGCGAGGGAACTGCGATCACGATGGCGTTGCGGAAGACCCTGGGTTTGTCGGGTCCAGTGTGCTCCTCGATGAACCGCCGCGCCTCTGCACTGGGCTTGCCGGACTCGGACGCTGCGCGAGGGCCGAGGATCACATAGTGGAATAGGCCGTCATCCTCCACGTCCCGGGGTCGTTCCGGAAGGGTGTGTACCCGCGCTCCGGCGGCAACCGCCCCGCTCACAAGGCGCTTTTGGCCTCGGATCTGCTCGCCCACCAGGAAGTCCACCCGCGGCGCATCAACATGCGCGACCGCGTCAGCGTGCATGTGGCTGAGATTCGGCCGTGATCCGAGCCGCCAGGTCTTCGGGAGATCACGTTGACCTCCGTTCTCGGCGTCCAGGTCACCGACACCTGCCTCATCAAGGAACCACGACGTGTCCGCCCACTCTCGGAGACCTTTCTCGAGCTCAATTCGATCCGGTCGAGTAGCGCCGACCAGAACCAGGAGATCGCGGAGGTAAGCCTTCTGCCCAATAGGCTGGGAGTGGAGAAAGGTGGCGAACACGACCTGCTCGACCTCGCGATGGTGGAGGGCGGCGCGGTCCACCTGTACGCGCTCGGCTCGTTCGAGCTCGCCTGTGAGGATCGTCACCCAGTCAGGCCGTGGTCCTTCGATCTCCTCATAACGAGCGACGGTTGTGAGCTCCCGAGCGGCCTCCGACAGCGGCGGTGCACCGGGCGCCGCCAAGAACACGTTCACTCCGGCGAGCGGGGACTCGTCCCACCGCTCGGCATCGCGCAGCGCTAGCGCGAATGTTCGCAGCACGCCGCGGGTGCGTTGGAACCCCTCGAGCTGGGTCCACTTGGCGTACAGGACCTCAGTCAGGTCTGGGTGAAATGGGTAGCTGTTGACGAACCGGGCCTCAGCCGCTTGGCGGGCCCGCTCGGTCTGCTCGTCGAGGGTGGCGATTCCCTTGATGGCCTCAATGACGTGCGGTCGGAAGGCCTGTGGATCGCGGATCGACTCGGACGTGAAGAAGCGGCGCCGCAGGATCTCGGCTACATCCTCCTTGCCCACTGGCTCAATTGCCTCCTCGCGCTGACGGTGGAAGATGTCATAGAGGTCGGCCTGGATGCGCCGACCGAGTTCGTCGTTTCGAGTCGGGTCAGTGGCGAGCAGCGAAGCGACAACGGCGCAGGTTCTGACCTTGGTCGCCGCCTGGGTGAGGTACTGGAAGAAACTGACGAGACGTCCCTGCCAAGCGGCGTCGATGCCGACCTTCTCCCGGGCGAACATCAGCACCTCGTCGATGAGGATGAGGGTCGCTAGGCCTTCTTTCCCTGGAAGGGCAAAGAGCTCGCTGAGCAGGTTCTCCGCCGGCGCGCTGTCCCGCTCCGCCTCGCTTCCATCGGCGCTGAGCAGTTGTAACCCGTGAGGCCCGGCCAGCTGGAAAGCGAGCACGCTCCATGGCTGTTTGAGCCAGCGAGTCGAGCCGTCTGGGGCTTTGACCTCCATCCCCTTCTCAACGTCGAGCTTGTCGAACGCAAGCACCGCTATTCGCGCCTTCGGGGGCTTCTCTCCGATATGGGTTAGGAACTCGTCGACCGCCGCGACCTTCGGCAGATGCTCGGGGTCGTTGACGAGGTGGTATAGCGCGATCTCGGCATGCGTCTTCCCGCCTCCGTACGTGAGCTCAAGCTGCCTTACCGCCTTGTCACTTTTGCCGGCCAGACGCAAGACCACGTCTTTTGCGAGGTCCCGGAGCGGAACCGTGGCCAACGTCAAGCTGAAGAACTCACTGGGATCCCTGTAGAGGCTCGGGCCCCGGCCCATGGCGACGTCGTAAAGGTCGGCCGCGAACTGCGCGAGTGAGAGTTCCCCCGACCGAAGGTCGTCCTTCAGCTCGACAACCTTGTGCCAGGGCTTCCATGCAGTGTTGGTCACCGAGGTTCTCCTCATGGGTCTCAGGGCGTGGTCGCCGACAGGTCCATGTGGCCCTGTCCCTCGTGCTTCACGCCGAGCGCATCGAGGTGGTTGCTGATGCTCTCCAGGGTTGCCCGCTCCTCCGAGCCTGCAGCCGCGAGCTCGATAAGTGCCTGAAGAACCTTGTGGAACAACGGGTTGCTACGAACGGCCGCGTCGTCGAGGTACGTGTTGACCTGCCCGACATCGCCAGCCCGCCAGAGGTGCATCGTGTGGTGGACCTGGTCAATGAGGGCGACGGGCGGGCCCTCGCCGCTGAGACCAAGAGCCTTCCGGCGCCGAGCCGACCACGACTTCAGCCGCAATAGGGCACCCGTCCCATCCTGCGACTCGCCAGAGTCCTCTTCCCCGTCGGCGCGGTCCTCGGGACCCACAACGGCGGTACGACCGCCCGTGCGCTCCAAAAGGTCGAACTGATCGACCAGATCGCGCTCGGACAGGCCGCAGGAGACGGCATACAGGATGCAGGCGCCGCTGGGCGCGTCCTCCATACCGAAGTCGTTCCGATGGAGAAGGTAGTACGCGGTGACCTTGTCGATACCTTCGGCCGCGACAGAATCGCCGCCGTTGGAGAGAACCCGTCCCACCACGAAGTCGACCACAAAGCGTCGGACCGTGGCCAAGAACTCATGAACCTCCAACGTCTCGCCCGGCGCGTTCGCCTTCTTCACGACGGGATAGCGACTGTAAGCCGTGAGCGCGGGACCAGTAGCGGCCCAGACGAAGTCGGGACCACGGATGCCCGAGTCCCAGAACTGCCGAAGGCGGTCGGAGAGTGCGGCCTGTACCTCCTGTAGCACCCGGTTGTCCCAGCCAGGCCGAGCGGCCAGCGGCCGAGTGCGGCACACCAGCCATACCGACGAGGACAACGCCGCGGACGACAACGCACGCGTGCGATTGCTCATCTCGGTCTGAATGGGCCAGCTCGCTTCGACAACGAAGCCAGCGCGGATAATGGCTCCGACGAGTGCCTCCCAAGCATCGGGGTGCTTGTGCGCAAAGACGATCACGAAATGCCCATCGGGAACGAGCATCTCGTCGGTTACACGGAAGGAGCGCTCCATGCCGTCCTCGTACGCCTGTTTCGACAGCTGGCGATCCCCGCCGAACCTGCTTGCGTCGTCGATCAGCTCGCCATCAGCACGCGCGTGGTCCCACTTGGGCGACAGCGGCTCAGAAAACGCGTGGTCCACTTCCGGGGACAGGCCATGCAGGGTCCGTCGAAGCCAGACATAGAAAAAGTCCATGAGGTCGGCGTAGGGAATGGCGTCGTAATACGGCGGATCGGTCACGACCAGGTCGAAGTGACTGGCGGGTTGCTTCGTTGCACTCTGCAGCACGATTGTTGGTTTCGGGCATCCCGCGAAGTCAGCGCAGTGATCGAGGACACGCGCTATCCACTCCGCGCTCCCCTCGAATCCACCACTCGATTCACTGATCGTCACGCCCTCTATGAAGTCCCACTTCATCTGCAACGTGAAGCTCGAGAACGTGTTGATCACGCCGCTCTGCGTTGGGGTTGGATCCGGTCGACAGAGCATGCTCGACCGGTCGGCGAGGCGGTCAACCGCAAGCGCAAGGTATCCGCAGATCGCCTGAACCCAGATGCTCGGATAACCCGCCGCGTCCATCTCTGAACGAACGGCGCGGACGTGCTTGACAAAAGTGCCGAGTGCCAAGAGCTGCCGGGGAGTGAAGAGCTCCGACCACCGCTCGAAGCCGTAGAGCGGAACTCGGACACCCGGCACGTCCTTGCTCGGCAGGGGCTCGTCCGGCAATCCGAACGGGATCTCTTCGAAGAGCGCGTCAAGGTCGTCCTGGGCAGCTGATGCGACCAGCAGCTCGCTCTCGGTCGGCGAACGGTAGACCTTGTTGTCGGGACCCTCGACGGCGACGGCAGTCATGAGTGTGCCCAGGCGCTTCGCTCGACCTTCATGGCGGAGGTCATCCATCGTCATGATCCCGCCACAGCTCGGACACCTCGCTCCCGAGCGCGTCATGGTGCCAGCACCGACTCGTCGGTCGTGCTCCCGCCGCTGAGCAGGATTGCCGCCAACGACTGGAACCTGAGGGTCGACGCCGAGCTTGATGCCGCCCTCGGGGTCGACTTCGAGTGTCAGGAGCACCCGGCGGGACGAGGTCTTCATCAGCCACCGCGTCTTGAGAAGAGGGATCGTTGCTCGGCAGTTCTTGCAGCGGGCCGTCCGCGCCCAGAGGTATCCGACCGGTCGCTGGCCATCGACGACGGGGTAGAACCGGTCGAGGTCCGCTGCGGCCCGTTGCAGAACCCACCACGCCCAAGCCCGGAAGTGCCAAGCAATGTCGGCCTCACTCGCCGGAAGAAGTTGTAGCTGGACGGCCTCAAGGTTGCGGTCGAGCTGCTTACGCGTGAGCCGACCGCTCGACTGAAAGAAACGCACCATGAACTCGGTCGAGCGCATGGCAAAGTCCGGCAACGGCCAGCGTTCTCCTGCAAGTTGCTGCTGGTACTCCAATGTGCACTTCAGAAGGAACCATGCGACCGGATTGATGTCACCGGCGGTCACCTCACAACCCAAGCGCATGGCTTCAAGAGGAATCGCCCCACCGCCAGCGAACGGATCGAGAACTCGGGGCGGTCGTCCCCCATACGCCTCTGAGATAGCTCGTCGGAACCATTCGAGGTCGGCTCCAGTCTCGCGGCCCCAGTGGAGAATGCCGCCAACGGTCTCGTCGACGATCTTTGTCTCCTCGCGCCCGCTCGGGAGCCTTTTGCGCTTGGCCACCTCAATGAGAGTTCCACCGAGGCGCTGCACGAGACGTCGGCGCTCCTTGTCGTCCTTCGGGTTCACAAGGAGGGCAGCCGCCACAGCGGCGCGAGACGCTGCCAGCGGTCTCCGAGCGGGCCAGATGTGAAGCGTCGAGATGTGACCGTGGCGGATGTTCTTTTCGTGAAGCGAGTCGATTGACGCCTGCCGCAAGGGAAAGTCGATCTCGATCAAGCGCTCGTGCTCTCCGCGGGTCATGTCATGCTCGGTCATATTGCGAGCCTTTCGGTCGCCTTCACCGCACAGGGGTCACTCATCGAACGTCTCTCCCGCGCTGAGAATCTCGCTGGCCTCGATCACGACGCCCCCCTTGGGCTGCCCGAGGAGGCGACCGAAAGGATCGCGGACGCGTACCGGCGTCGTCGCGTGGGGCGCGGCCACGCCGAACACGACATAAAGCCAATAGTCCTTTCGCAGCGTCGCAGCCTTGGCCCATTCATTCTCGGTCAGCTCGACGGCACCGACCTGAGCACGTCCTTTGACCTCGATAGCAAGCCTGCGACCGCCGGGCCGATGGGAGAGCAGGTCGAACCCCGGCCAATCATTGAGTCCTGCCGCCTGGGCCCGCGCCGGAGTAGAGACATCGACGACGCGAGCCCCATAGCTCTCCTCATACGCAGTCACGATCCGGACAGCTTCATGCTCGACTCGCTCGTCATAGCGCCGTCGCTCCTCGGGGTCGGAGCTCGGCAACACCAGCGCATGGGCGATGAACCGCGCCCTGCCGGGTTCGACGAGGTCGGGCTCATGCCTGAGCGCCTTAAGTGCGGCCATGCGTTCATCGCGAATCCGGCGTTGACGTTCCTTGAGAGTGTCGAGAGCTGCGCGAGCCCGGCTGTCACCCGCCCGAGCGCGCTCCGAGATGCGAGACCTTCGCGCCGCAAGGTCGCCTTCAAGGAAGTCGTAGCCACGCCGCGTGGCCGCTTCTCGGGTTTCGTTGGTCTGCGCAAGAACGGTCCGACGTGACTCCGCCAATCGTCCGCCGACCGCGGAGTCGGCGTATGTCTGCGCGACCCGGAGCAACTCTGGCACGGGCGTCGCGAGCGGCGGACCCGACGGCTTCGTGGCGCCCCGGAGCATGAGGAGGTGCTCAACGGGCGCTTCCTCCACTTGATCGTCTGTCTGACGAAGGCCCACGAGCCGACTTTCGATGATCTGCCGTTTGGCGAAGCGGTCATGGCCGGGCTCCGCACGGCGCACGACGTCGACGACCGCAAGATGGAAGAGGTACGGCGCCGCGGCGACCGGATCGACGAATACGGCGCCCCGAGTAACGTCATCGGTGAAGCGCTCGCACACATAGGACTTCAATCGGTCGAACACAGGCTCGCCGGGTCGGAGAAATACGGCCGGAGCATCCACAGATGGCCGCGTCACTGTGAGCCGATTACGCGCTTCGGCGGGATACGCCTCCAACGCGGGTAGGAGCGGATCGAGCGAGCCTCGTCGGAGCGGCTCGAAAGAAAACGTTTCGTCGACCTCACCCTCGATCCCTAGGTCGAGTTGAGCAGCCGCTCGTTGTACGAACCTGAGCACGTAGCCGGGCAACAAGTGCCGGAGCTCGTCCTGGTCGAGCTCCGCTCGGAGCTTTGGGAGAAGGTCACGGACCTCGTTGCGGTCGCCGTAGATACGACGTTCCTTCTCCTCGACCTTCTTGACATCGTCGAGGGACACCTTTTTGGTGACTTCCTGCAAGACCTCCTCAACGCTGTCACCCATCGCCACCTGCGCCATGTAGGAGGTCAGAGAAATGCCGGAGAAGAGTCGGCCCACAACGTCGAACACCTTGTCGGACCCGAGCTGGGCGCGGATCCGTTCAAGCTTCTGTAGCAACGCCTGGATGACGCGACCTTCGCGAGTCTTGCCGGCCAAGAGGTTCGTGATGACCACTGGATGCTGTTGCCCGTAGCGGTGGATTCGCCCCATGCGTTGCTCGAGACGCGCCGGGTTCCACGGGATGTCGTAGTTCACCATGAGGCGGCAGAACTGCAGGTTGATGCCCTCTCCGGCGGCATCGGTCGCAACCAGGAAGCGAGCGCCTGACTCACCCTCTCGGCGGAAGAACTCGACCTGGCGCTCCCGCTCGTCGAAGCGCAGACCGCCATGAATGCTGGCAACGCGACCTGTGTAGCCGAGGCCTTCAAGGCGTCGGACGAGGAAGTCCAGTGTGTCACGGTGCTCGGTGAACACAATGAACTTTTCGTGGCGATGGGCTTGGTCCTGCAGGACGTCACGGAGTCTTTCAAACTTCGACTCGTCGCCCTTCTCGAACACCTTCCGCGCCAAGTCCAGCAGCTGGTCCAGCTCCTCACGCTCCACCTGAAGCTCTGCGAGTGACAGAGCGGTGACCGCGGCCAGCAACTCCGATTCCTCGACGTCGTGCTGCTCCTCGCCGCGTTCGCCGCTCTCCTCGTCTGCGGTCGTCTCGTCGAGGATGTCACGAGCCCGCTCGTCGAGATGCCGCTGGCGGGCGAGCAGCTGTTGCTCATCGATGCGACCACTCTCCAGATCGTCGATCCACGCGGTGATCTTCTCGTGGCGCCGCTCGAGGGAACGGAGAAGCGCATAGCTGGAACTCACAAGACGCCGCTGGAAGACGCTCATGGCAAGGCGGGCTGCCGAGCGGTTTAGGAATCGAGCGCGGTTGTAGTAGGAGGCGATGTACCGAGTTGTCTGGTCATAGAGGGCCTGCTCACTCACCTCGCCAGCGGTGAGGTCGTAGCTCAGGGTGTCGGAGGTCCTCGGTTGGTACAGCGGCGAGCCGTCGAACCGGACCATCTCTTCCTTGGTCCTCCGGAGAAAGTGTCGGCCACGTGCGTCCTCGGGATACCTCTCGAAGGAGTCGGGGGTCGTGAGAACCTCGGGTTCAAGTAGTCGCCACAGGTAGAAGTAAGGGTCGTCCTTCCCCATGTGGGGAGTCGCGGTCAGCAGGAGCAGGTGGAGGGGTTCCCAAGGCAGCGCCCAACGCTCTTCGGACGGTATGCCCGCCAAAGCCTCGGCCAGGCGGTACCGATCCGTCTTCCGCTCCGAGAGGTCAGACTCAACGTAAGCCGCGAGCTTGTGGGCCTCGTCAAAGACGACCAGTTCGTAGGGCTCGACCGCTGGGTCCTGGAGCCGTTCAAACATTCGCGGCTGACGGAGCGTGTCGAGGCTGACGATGACGAGGTCGCTCCCAGGGCCAGTGAACGGGTTGGCGTCGTTGGCTGCGTCGCGGCCTGACAGGATCTTGAACGAGAGGCTGAAGAATCTCTGCAGCTCTCTGCGCCAGTTCCCCACGAGCCCGGCAGGGGGCACGACGAGGACCCGGTTGAGGAGTCGGCGGTTGAGCATCTCGCGGATGTACAGGCCGGTCATGATCGTCTTACCGGCGCCGGCATCATCCGCGAGCAGGAACCGAAGCCGGGGTTGCTCGAGGAGATGCCAATAGACCGCTATCCGCTGGTGCGGCAACGCGTCGATCCGGCTCGTCTCGCTGGCGAACGCCGGGCTGAACAGATGCCCGTAACTGAGACGCTCCGCCTCGGTGACTAGCTGCAGAACCTCGGGGTCGCCGCCGAAGTCAGGCCCAAAAGGGAGGGTCGGAACGGGAACTGCTAATGCCGGGGCCGACGGAACGGTGGCGCGAAACGCGTCCATGCCGACGCGCTCGGCTCGTTCGATCAGGGTCATCGCCATTGACGAAGGTGAGGTCTTGCCGTTCTCCCACCGGTTGACAGTCGCGAAGGACACCTTCATTGCCTCGGCCAGCTCGACCTGGGTGAGGCCCAGGCGTCCCCGCAAGGATCGAACCCGCTCAGCCCAGTCTGTTCCAACGGGTGTTATACCGGGGGGTGATGCCACGGCTACCAGTCTGGCATCTCGTGTGCCAGTTGACAAGTGTTATAGGCGGGCGTACCGTCGCATCGCCGGCCCAGGACGGTGCGACAAAGAAGCCGAAGGGCCCGCCTTTGACGGGCGGGCCCTTCTCCGACCGAGGTCGGTGTCCGCGGTGCGGACAGGTGACGTGGTCAATGTACCGCGGGCGCCGACTCCGGGAAACCACTCGGCCCCCTGGTGCCCCGTATAGGAGGAAGCGCTCCGTTGGCGAACACGCTGGGAAGGCGGGAGGACCGCTCGCGGCAAGACAATGGATGGACTAACCCGAGGCCGGTGGATACGATGACACTAATCATCCCCGCCTTTCGGGCCACCAGCCCGGAATGGCGGGGTTTATTTTGGTCGCGACTGCTGGCTCGGTCGGTCGTCGGCGGTAGGTCGGTCCAATGACCAGGGTCGTCGTGTTCATCGACTACCAGAACACCTACATGCGCGCGCGGGAGGCGTTCGGCGACCCCAACACGAACGCGTTCACCTTCGGGCAGATCCTCCCTCGGCAGCTCGGATCGCTGTTGAGGGAGAAGGGTGAAGCGGTCGATCCCAACCGCGAACTGACCGAGGTCCGGGTGTACCGGGGCGAGCCCGACGCGCAGCGGTCACCGACCGGCCAAGCCGCGTGTCAGCGGCAGCTTCGATTCTGGGAGGCTCAGGCCGGCGTGACGCCGATCAGTCGTCCGCTTCACTACCGACCTACAGCTTGGGACGGCTACGGCAAACCGACGGCGTGGGAGGCGCGCGAGAAGGGAATCGACGTCCGTCTGGCGATCGACATGGTGATGGGGGCGGCGCGCGACGAATACGACGTCGCAGTACTCGTGTCTGCCGACACCGATCTCGTCCCAGCTGTTGAAGCTGTCTTCGAGATGGGTAAACGCGTGGAGGTCGCCGCATGGAAGCCGGACGTCGGCTGGTTGTCGCGTCTGAGGGTGCCCGGACGTCCACTCTGGTGTCACATGCTCAAACGCGTGGACTTCCAGCGGGTGCGCGATGACGCTGATTACACGAGGCCGGTCCCGGGGCCACTCGCCGCCGAGTAGGCGGTCTCGAGTGGTCGTCGATCCCCGACACCATCGACAACTCGGTCCCATAAGCGAGACGGAACCGCCCGACGATGTCCATCTGCCACAACTCCATCGACCGGGACCGCTCCCATCGCTTGTAGTCCGACCGCCGGCGCTTGCGCCTCGTGGTCTCGACCAGCCCATGGCGCACGAACGTCCGATGCACCGACGATCGGCCCGGCAGCGGGACCACCCCGGCGCGGCCAAGCCGGTGCAGGATCGTGCGCGAACCCCACCCGGATGCGCCCGGCGCAGCTCCACGATCGCCGCCTCGACCGCGGGTGCCATCTGATGCTGACAGCTCCCCGGCTTGGAGCTCTTGTCGGCCAACCCGGCCAGACCCTGGCTCGCGTAGCGGCGCAACCAGTCATGCACCGTCTGGCGGGCCCCGCCGCGGTTGCGGCGGACCACGTCGATCACCGTGGCCCCGTCCAACACCTCCATGACCGCCTTGTAGCGCTGTTCCACCACCGACGGCCTCCTTCGCCAAACTCGGACGTGAACGACCACAGCGAAAGAGGTGGCGACCGGCGATCGGTGGACCCGATCGAACACATGTGTGTCAGGCAGGTACCGGGGCCAGTGTCGCCCAGGTACCGGAACCGGGTACGGGGACTGTCAGGCAGGAGCCGGAGCCACGATGTCCATCATGAACCGGGTCCGCACGGTGTCATCCAACAGTGTCATCCAACAGTGAATGTTGGATGATTGTTGGATGGAGCGCCCTCGGCGATCCCGGCCGGAACCCGGAAAGTGGGCTTGACCTGGGCTTTTGCTTGGAGCGGGTGACGAGAATCGAACTCGCGTTCTCAGCTTGGGAAGCTGATGTTCTGCCTCTGAACTACACCCGCGGGTGGCGCGGACGATACCAAAGCCTGTGCCCGCACCACCCTGGCCCCCCGACACCACCCCGGATCACCGACTCGCTGCTGCGACCTCGGTACTCTCGCTTCACGTGGCGGGGCGGTCACTGAACCGAGTGCGACAGTCATGGGTGGTCGGTCCGGTCCTCGCGGCCATGATCGCCTTGGCAGCGTGCCAAGGAGCGGTGGCCACCCCTCGAGCTGTACCTCCCCAGGTCACGGCAGCCCCGACCACGACCTCGACGACGGTGCCCGCGCCGGTGTTCCCGCTGACCGGTCTGCCCTCGTCTGCCGCGGCGGCTACCCGTCCGGCGCTCTCCGTGAAGATCGACAACGTCACTCCCGCCCTTCCCCAGACCGGAGTAAACGACGCCGACCTCGTGTTCGAAGAGCTTGTCGAGGGCGGTAACAGCCGGCTGTTCGCCGTCTACCAGTCCCACGACAGCCCCCGCATCGGCCCGGTGCGCTCCGCCCGCCCGGTGGACGCCGACCTCCTCCGCGCCCTCGGCGGCGGCATTTTCGCCTACTCGGGCGCGGCGGCCGGTGAGATCGCCCCGGTCATCGACCACTCGGGCGCGGTGTTGCTCTCGGACGAGCGCAGTTCCCCAGGGTTCGCCCGGGACCACGGCCGCCAGGCCCCCTACAACCTCTACGTCTCGACCGCTTCGCTGTACACCGCGGCGGCCCCGAACCATCCACGTGCGGCCAAACCCTTCTTCCTCTTTGGCGGCCCCGCGACCGGAGCGCCGGCCCGCGAGGTGGACCTGCCCTTCGCGTTGCGCATCTCCTCGAACTGGCAGTGGAACCCGGGCACCGGCCTCTACGAGCGCACCCAGAACGGGCTGGGAGACGTGCTCGAGGGCGGTTCCCTGATCACGGCCACCGACGTGGTGATCATGTCGGTCCAGATCAGCGGCACCGGGATCTTCGATACCGTCCACGAGGAAGACCCGTTCGTGCACGTGATCGGGTCCGGGCCGGCCTGGGTTCTGCGCGGTGGTCGCTACGTCCAGGGCACCTGGCAACGACCGACGCTCGACGCGCCGACCGAGCTGCTCGGCCCCGCCGGCGCCCCCCTCCGCTTGGCTCCCGGCCGGACCTGGGTCGAGCTGCTCCCCGCCGCCGTGCAACCGCAGTTCAAGCAGTGACGCCCCCGCTGCGTCGCTCGTTGGAGTAGCCCATTCGCGGAACGGCTCCCAAGAGCCGCAGTGTTGTCACAGGGGCGGCGTAGGGTCATTCCATGACCGAGCGGAGGGTCTGGAGGGGGGTTGACGCGGACCTGTTCCGCTTCGCGACGACCGAGCTCCGAGATCTCCACGTGGCGATCATGGCCGCATTCGAGGAGGCCGCGGTCCTGGCGCCGGCGCTGAATCTCGATGCCGCCCGCGCCGCCCTGGCGGCGGTGGGATGGAACGAGCCGATGGACGACGATGCCCTCGGCCACTCCCTGGCCTCGCTGGTCGGCTGGGGGTTGCTCGAGGCGACCCAAGACCACACCGCCCACTACGCCACCCCCGAGGAGTTCGAGCGCAAGAACCTCCAGTGGTCCCTCACCAATCGGGGCGAAGCCGCGATCGGCGGTGTGCTGCACGCGGTCGAGTCGCTCCGCCAGGCGGTCGGCCTCCAGACCGCGGTGCTCGATGCCATCGCCGACGGGCTCGTCGACCTGGCCGAGCTTGCCGTCGCCCCTGCTGCGTCTGCCGCTGACGCCGCCATCCACATCAAGCTGGCCGAGGTCGAGGGGCACCTCAGTTCCCTCGTCGCCAGCGTTCGCCAGTTCAACGGGCACCTGCAGCGCCTCCTCCGGGAGGACGCCACCGATGACGCGGTGTTCGAGGACGTCAAGCGGCGGACGATCGCCTACCTCGACGAGTACGTCGAAGGCGTGGAGCGACCGCAACGACGTCTGGCCGACGCGGTCGAGCGGCTCGACGGGTCCGGGATGGCGGCGCTATTCGACCGGGCATTGATCGGAGCCAACCTCGCCCCGGTGGTAGGAGGGGACCCGGCGCCGGGGTGGCTGGCCGAACGGCAGCGAAGGTGGGAGGCGCTGCGCGGCTGGTTCGCCCCTTCCGATGGCAGCTCGCCGCGCATCGGCGGACTGCTCGACATCGCCCGCAGCGCGATCGTCGAGCTCCTTAGGGTCCTCGAGCGGCGCTTTGACAGCCGCCGCCGATCCGCCTCGGTCGCCGCAGACTTCCGCCGGCTGGCGCAGCTCTTCGCCGCCGCCCCCGGTGAAGCTGAGGCCCATCGGCTGTTCGGCGCCGCGTTCGGCATGTGGCCGGCCCGTCACGCCCACCTCATCCCGGTCGACGGCGAGGCGAGAGCGCCGTCGACCCCGTGGGCGCAGGCCGATCCCGTGGACGTGGCACCCGCGTTGCGGACCACCGGGTCGCTCAGCAACCGGGGCCAGGTGCCCGCGGTGGCCGACCCGGGCCTCGTCCGGGCCGCCCGCCAGCGGACCCAGGCCCGCATGCTCGCCGCCCACGACGAGGTCCGCGCCGCACTCGCGACCGATGGAGCGGTCCGCCTTTCTGCGTTCGGGCGGCTCCCGGCCGAGGTCTTCGCCGAGCTGCTCGCCCTGCTTGCTGTGGGGCTGGAGGCACCACGGTCCTCCGACGGGACGAGGCGCGCCGTGTCGATCGACGGCCGCGTGGAGGTCGTGTTGCGCGATCCCGGCGACGGCGCCGAGGCGGCGTTGGCCACCGACGGTGGCGTTCTCCGTGGTCCCGATCTCGTGGTCTCGATCGCCGTGGTCGACGTCGAGGAGCGTCCCCGGGAGGCCACCGGTGGGTGACACCGCCCTCGCCGAGCACCTCGCCACCGAGCGGGCGCAGGCGGTGCGGGCCCTCCTCGGGGCGCCATTGCTCGACGGCGCAGCCGACCCCGACGCCTACCGGGGGGTGGTACGGCACGAGGCGTGGCTGACCGAGTGGTTCGACAC